>Ga0228666_1000039_pt1 | contig 118620 bp, 113 predicted proteins | sample 80DmetaG_FD_182702 | JGI IMG/M metagenome (GOLD analysis project Ga0228666, IMG submission 182702) | Seawater microbial communities from Monterey Bay, California, United States - 80D | ecosystem: Environmental > Aquatic > Marine > Coastal | place: USA: California | collected 2016-10-11 | reverse complement strand
TGCGCTAAATTCTATTTGAATTTGTTTATAATTGTGTTTAGCATCTATTTTTAGAAGTTCATAATGCCCCTTTTCATAGGCATTTGCAAGCAACCCATTATCATTATAAATAAGGCGTTGGGTATGCTTCACTTTTTTATCAAAATAATAATGCAACTCAAAATGATCTAATTGATAATTGTCAGTAGACTGTATAGGTTTGGTCATAGGGACAATTGCACCTCCCCGAACAAATGTTGGGATCGATTTTTCTTGTGTTTGAATGAGTGTTGTTTTACCCCCTTCAAATTTTTGTTTCGTGTAAAAATCATACCAATTGCCAGTTTTTGGAAAATCTACCTTTTGTTGTTCTTGTCGTGCATTGGTTATAGGGGAAATCAGAAAATCATTCCCCCACAAATAGGTGCTTGAAATGGTGTCCATTTCAGATCTTGAATCTTCAAAAAATAAGGGCCTCATTAGTGGTAATCCTTTTGTATTATTTTCAAAAACTAAATGATAATTATAGGGTAACAATGCATAGCGCAAATCAATTGCTTGTTTTGATAATTTAAGTGCTTTTTGTGATCTAAAAACAGGTTCACTTGGTACTTCCCCTTGTGCATGTGGTCTAAAAATAGGTTGAAAAACGCCATACTGCAACCATCGAACGTAGAGCTCATCGTCTAAATTGGCGCCTGCAAAGCCACCTAAATCCGAGTGCATATATCCTAAACCTTGAAGGCCCATTTGAAGCGCAATTTCAGTCTGAGATTGCAGGCCACCCCATGTTCTATTGACATCTCCTGACCAGGGAATTAACCCATAACGTTGAGATCCCGAATATCCTGCTCGCATAAGAATAAATGGTCGTTCTTTAGGAAAATCTTTTTTATATCCACTATAAATCAAACCCGCCCAATCATGCCCATAAATATTATGAACTTCATCGGCAGATGTGTTGTAATGTTGTAAGGCTGTTGGGTGAACCTCAGGTTCTCCTAAGTCCCCCCAAACTCCAACGACACCTTTTGCTCGTAAACCCTTGTATATAGACCAAAACCATGATGAACCTTTTGGGTTGTAGATGTCTATCAATCCAGTGTTTCCAAAGTAAAAATCGTAAGTAAAGGGCTTGCCCAATGAATCTGTTGCCAACACTTGTTGCTCTACTGCTTCATTCCAACGATTTGAGGTCGTTAAAACAAATGGCTCTGTTATTGTAATTGTTTTGACACCTTTGGCTTTAAGTCTAGATATCATGCCTTCAAAATCTGGAAAAGAATCTCTGTAAACTTCTAAATTCCCCATTGTTCCAGTAATGGTTTTACCAAACCAGTAGAGATCTAAAATCACAGCATCAACGGGGATGTTTAAATCTATATACTTATTGATTGTCTTTTCCACCTCTTCTTGTGAATGATAACCAAAACGACTTGCAAAATTACCAAGCGCCCAGCGCGGAGGCATGGGTTGCTTTCCTGTCAAATTTGTGTAATGATTGATTAGTTCAGGCCACGTTGTCGCCGCAATAATTTGGTAAGTCTTTCGCCCTGAAATTGTTTCGTAAGTCAAGCGATTAGTTTGCTTGCTATCTAGGTCCAAAAAACCAATTGGTGCATTATCGAAATGTAAAAGATATTTTTCAGAGGACATCACGATGGGTATCGTGTAATTCATGAGCTTAGAATGCGTTTCATAGCCGTAATGTGCTTTGTTGTATAGCTTGAGTCTATTTCCTCTTCGGTTCATTCCTAAAACTCTTGCGCCTCCACCATATAAAACTTCATTTGATTTAATGTTGAAATCAATCCCCTCTAAACTGTCGTTTTTTATATAACCTTGAGCTTCTGAAATTATTAGTTTATTGTTGTGGTAATATTTAATTTGAAACGGTGATTTTTGAACCTTGACTAGAATACCATCGGTTTGTAAAACAAAATGATCTACCTTCTCTTCAAAAGTAATATCAATTTGTTTTGGTTTTAACACAACAGCATGAGACGCTTTTTTTTCAATCTCACCAGTTGGGATAAATGTAGTTTCTATAATATTTTTGGTGTAGGGTATAATTTTATAAATACCGTCGCTAACTTTTATGTTTAACCTTTGTTGTTCTATAAACTCCACGCTTTTATAAATCCGCTCAGAATTTTGAGCTAAAACAGTACTAAAAGAGATGCAAAACAGAAAGTATAATAATTTATTCATAAGTTGTTTTGAGTAAAAAGGTGAGGGGTGTAGCCAATCTTTTATTCCAAAATTTTTCAGCATGTTCATGTCCATCAAATTTCAGATTTACCATGGACTCATCATCATATAATTTATATTCAAGTGCAGTAGTTACTAAATCTTGATAAGGCAGATAGAGGGCATCCAAAGTTTTTGTTCCATAATCAAAGTAAATTTTATGATTTTTTGGAGAAGGCAAATTATCCATTAAATAATCAAAAATCACATAAGGAATTTGATTAGACTCTGTATTGGAATAGGTGCCAATCCAATGTGTTGATAAACAAGCTGCAGCTCCAAAAATTTCTGGGTATTCGCAAATAGCATAAAGAGAGATTAACCCTCCTCTACTGGAACCCATAATTGCAGTATCTTTTGGAGATGTTTTTGTTGGAAAATTGGCATCAATGTATGGCTTTAATTCGTTTACTATAAATTTGAGGTAGTCGTCGGAATTAATAAATGTTTCTTGATTCTTTTTTTTTGCCATACGTTGCAGGGCTTCTTTATTTTCTTTATCTAGATTTTCAAATACTTTTTGAGGAAAATAATTTGCATTACGTTCTGAATATATATTCCAAATTCCAACAACAATAGTCTCTTTGATTTTAGAGGTTTTTAGAAGTGCTGACATATGCTCATCAACGCCCCATTCTTGGCTATTCCACGTTTTATCAGCGTCAAAAAGCATTTGACCGTCGTGCATGTACAAAACGCTATACTCTTTTGTATTGTCATACTCCTTTGGAAACCATACATCTACGTTTCTGGGGGTAACAAATTTTGACGGAAATTTTTCTATTCGTTTAATGTTTCCTTCAATTTTTTGTGCAGGATTCAACCAATAGGTTTTTAAGGAATCCAGTGGAGAACAAGATGCCCAAAGCATATTTATACTTAAAGAAAATAACAATATATAGTTTTGTTTTAAGAGCATTTATTTAGGGACTAAACTGAAAATATAACTTCCTTTTTTTGGTAATCTTAGCGTATCTTGCCACATAAAAACTTCATTTGTCAGAACGTTTTGAAATGTCTTTCCATTGAAGTTTAATTCTTTAAAACGATTTAAATCGACAGAAACTGGTTTTTCATTTTTATTCAAAATTAAAAATGCTATTTCTTCTTCAATTTTTCTGAAAAGAAAATATACCCCCGAATTGGGTGCAAAATGAACGGTCTTTCCATGATGAATTGCAGCACTGTTTTTTCTAAAATTCAAAAGCGTTTTTAAATAGTTTTGCATGTCTTTTTGGTCTTCATTTAACCCTTCTCCAGTGAAAACATTTATTTGATCGCCAGCCCAGCCCCCTGGTAAGTCTGTTCGAATAAGGCCATGATCGCCAGGTTTTTCAAAATCTTGCATCAAAATTTCTGTGCCATAGTATATTTGTGGTATTCTTGGAAGCATCAAAAGTGTACTTAAGGCCATTTTTGTTTGAACGATATCTCCTTTCAGTTCCGTGTAAATTCGGCTCATGTCGTGGTTATCCATCATGGCCATAATGGCTTTTGGATTAGGATAGTGAAAATCATTAGCCAATCCATCATATATTTTAATAAGTCCTTTATCCCATGCTTCTTTTTCGGCAATCCCTTTTTTTATATTGTCCAACATAGCAAAGTCCATAGTTGAGCTCAAATTTGAGACATATCCTTGTTTTTGGTTGGTATCATTTTGCCAATATCCTATGAGTAGAGGATTATAACTCCATTCCTCTCCAACAATTGAAAAATTCGGATACTCTTTCATAATACTACCTGCCCAATTACTCAAAAATGTTTTATCTGCATATGGATAGGTGTCTTGTCTAATTCCACTTAGACCTAATTCTTCAATCCACCAAATACTATTTTGAGTGATAAACTTTGCCATGAAAGGATTTTTATGGTTTAAATCTGGCATAGTTTCAACAAACCACCCGTTCGTCATTTCTTTTTTATCGATTTCTGAAGCATAAATATCTTGATTTACAGTGCGACGATGGTTAGAATATTTTGTGGGTTTTCCTGACAAAAAATCATCTTGATAGTTTAACCAATCTTTAAAAGGTAAATCATCCATCCACCAGTGATACAATCCACAGTGGTTGACAATTTGATCCATAATAAACTTGAGTCCACGTTTATCAGCTTCTTTAACCAAAGTTTTATATTCATCGAGAGTCCCAAACCTAGGATCAACCTCATAATGATTTGTAATGGCATACCCATGATAAGAACCTCTTTTCATGTCATTAGTTCGAAGTGGACAAGACCAAATAGCTGTAAATCCCATATCATCTATATAATCTAGGTGGTTTGTAATGCCTTGTATATCGCCTCCATGACGGGCATAATTATCATTTCGATTTATTTTTTGCTCTCTTAAATTTGGCTGAATGTCATTTTCTGGATTTGCATTTGCAAAACGATCTGGGGTAATTAAATATATTGCATCTTCAGAGTTAAAGCCTTTATATTCTGATGCTAATTTTGTTCTTTTCTTGAGCTCATAATCTAAGGCGTAGGATTGTTTATCACTTGATGAAAACAACATTTCAATTACACCTGGAGTTGCATTTTCATGAATTTTTAAATCAATAAATAAATAATTTGGGCTATCGGCATTATGGACTTGCACGATTTCAATGCCTGTTGTATTAACAGTAACATCCATCCCTTGAATGTTCTCAGATTTTACCAATAATTGAAGTTCCTGGGACTCAAATCCTACCCACCAATATGGGGGTTTAACTTGTTCGACTTGAAGTGTTGTTTCTCGAGATGTCTCTTGGTTCCTTTCGGATTTTGGATTGCAACTTAAAACGCCAATAATCAAGATACTAAAATAAAATAATTCTATATTTTTAATATGATAATTCATTAGGTTGTAAGTGAAAAGTTTGGTTCAACATTTGTAGCTTGACCGTTTACAACAATAGTCATCGGTTCATCTCCTGAAACTTCAAAACTTGTCCCTGAGTGTTGTACAATTGCTTTTAAAATTTTTCCTCTAAAATTAATTTTAAAAGAATAAGACTGCCATTGTTTTGGAATTTGTGGTGAGAAATGTAATTGATTGTTTTTGATACGCATCCCTCCAAAACCTTCTACAATACTCATCCATGTTCCTGCCATAGAGGTAATATGAAGCCCTTCGTGTACTTCATGGTTATAGTCATCTAAATCTAATCTAGAAGTTTGTAAGTAAAATTCATACGCTTGATTCATGCGCCCCAATTTTGCAGCTTGAATACTATGAAGACACGGTGATAGCGAACTTTCATGAACGGTAAGGGGTTCATAAAAATCAAAATGTTTTTCCAATTCTTCAGTTGTAAAAGCGTCCTCAAAGAAATAGAATGCTTGCAAAGTGTCGGCTTGCTTTATATATGGAGATCTTAATATTCGATCCCAAGACCAATGTTGATTTATTGGTCGTTCGTCAGTAGATAGTTCAGAAACAGGAGTCAGGCTTTTGTCTAAAAACCCATCTTGTTGTAAATAAACGCCATGTTCTTTTGAATAGGGTAAGTAAATCGATTTTGACATCGATTTTATAGTTTTTATCTCTTGTTGTTTTAGTTTAGTTTTTGTTAAAATTTTGCGATATGCTTCTATGTCAGCAGCTTTAATATTTTCTAAAGTATCGAGTGTAAACTCCATGCACCATTTAGCAATATAACTTGTGTAAAAATTATTGTTAACATTATTCTCATACTCATTTGGTCCTGTTACTCCAAGCATGACAAATTTCTGTTTTTGTTCAGAAAAATTAAATCGCTGATACCAGAAACGAGCGATTGCAATCAAAACAAAAATTCCTTTGGAATACGTATAGGACATATCGCCAGTATATCGCTGATAGTTGAAAATGGCAAATGCAATGGCGCCATTTCTATGAATTTCTTCAAAAGTAATTTCCCATTCATTGTGACATTCTTCACCATTCATGGTAACCATGGGGTACAGGGCTGCACCAGTATTAAATCCTAATTTTTCTGCATTTTCAATAGCTTTTTCCAAGTGGTGAAAACGGTATTCTAGCAAATTTTTAGCGACTTTAGGGGATTTTGTAGCCATGTAGAATGGCAGGCAATATGCTTCTGTATCCCAATAGGTACTCCCCCCATATTTTTCACCTGTAAATCCTTTAGGCCCAATGTTCAGTAAGGGGTCTGTTCCTGAGTATGTCTGATTGAGTTGAAAAATATTAAAACGAATTGCTTGTTGCGCCTTGATGTCACCCTCGATAGTAATATCGGCCATTTGCCATATTTTGGCCCACGCTTGAATTTGTTCTTCCAACAGCGTGTCAAATCCTTTCTTTGAAGCCATTTGAATTGCAGTGGCTGCAGATTGTAGTATATTATCATTTTTGCGATCTGAAATATACCCACCAATTTTTTCTATAGAAAAAGTCGACCCTTGGTCAACATGTGTTAAATAAGTATGACCAATTCTTGAATTGGTATTTTGTTCAGAAAATGAAATTGCTACAGGCTTTCCATTTAAAGCACATTGATGGTGCATAAAGGTACACGTCTTAAACCCAGTTTTCATGGTTTCAGCTACAATAAAGGCGTCAGAATTTTTTGAGAAAACATTTGAAATATCCCAAAATTGATCATCCCAGTTTTTATCTTGATTTGTGATATTGCCATCCAAAAAAGGTTCAAAACTAATTTCAGCCGAACAATTAAGCGGGGTAACTTGATATCGTATAGCACCAATTTCATCTTGAGCAAGACTCAGAAATCGTAGACTTTTCACAGAAATCTGAACATCATTGGTAAGCGTTGCTGTAAACGATCGAGACAGCCAACCTTCTTTCATATTCAATTCACGCCTAAAATCAGATATTGATTTACAAGTATTTAAATCTAAAACGACATCATTGACAACCACATTGATTCCAATCCAGCTTGGCGCATTAAGAACTTTAGCAAAATATTCTGGATAACCGTTTTTCCACCAACCTACTTTTGTTTTATCTGGATAATAAACACCTGCAATGTAGCTCCCTTGAAAGCTGTCGCCTGTGTACGTTTCTTCAAAGTTGCCCCGTTGTCCCATTGCGCCATTTCCGATACTAAAAATACTTTCAGAAGATTTAACGTGTTTTGGAATAAAACCATCTTCGATAATGGACCATGGATTTGGAACTATATAATTTTGGTTCATAATATATTATGATTATTTATTAGTTGCTCTAAAAAGTCATTACTCATAACTTTAAAGTCTTTAAAATTGTATTGTGCTTCGTGCAAAACCGTTGAATCTCCAATGCCAATGCTGATCATTCCTGCCGCATTTGCTGCTTGAATACCTGCTACAGAATCTTCAAAAACAACACAGTTCTTTGTTTTAGATTTTGTCAAGCGTGCTGCTTTTAAAAACACTTCTGGGTTGGGCTTGGCTTTTGAGACGTCGTTGCCGTCAACAATAGCATCAAAAAGTCCAGTAATTTTTACTTTATCTAAAATTGGCCGGGCATTTTTACTAGCCGATCCTAATGTGATGTATTGGTTGTTGTTTGTTAAAAATTTCAATACTCTATCGACGTCTGGTAAAAGCTCTGAAGTATTCATGTCTGAAATGTACTCGATATAGTTGGCATTTTTTTGATTCATTTTGTTTTGAAATTCATTAGGATCTAAAGTTCGTCCTGCCCATTTCAAAATTTTTTTTAAGGAATCAACACGACTAACGCCTTTGAGTTGTTCATTTTGTTCAACAGAAAAATCAATACCAAGTTCATTTGCTAAAGATTTCCACGCTAGATAATGATACTTTGCAGTATCTACAATAACGCCATCTAAGTCAAAAATGAAACATTTTTTTTTCATATTATTCAGATTGATATCGTATTGCAGATGGATTTGTTATAAGTAAATTAGTAAGTGCAGCAACAATCAGACTGATTCCTGCAAGCAACATACTGTTGATTGCTTCTGGCCCAATAAGGTTTGATAAATGATTTATTGCACCTAGGGCTGCAGCGATTTGTGGAATTACAATAAACATATTGAAAATTCCCATAAATACCCCCATTTTATTTGAATCCACAGAACTGGAAAGCATGGCATAAGGCATTGATAATATACTGCCCCAAGAAAAACCAATTAAAATGAAACAATATTTTAGCTGTTGGGGAGTAGCCATATACATTAACAAGAACCCAATTCCTCCCAAAGCAAGGGAGCACATGTGGACGTATTTACGGTTAATCGTTCGTTTGGAGGTATACAATGTTAAAAGCAAGGCAAAAGCCATTGATGAAAGCCCATAAACCCCCATGGCAGAACCTACGGCATTTGATGATTCTTGAAACGCTGTATTGACGATATCAAATTCTGCCTTTCCGATTTCGGTTGAAAGGTCATATTGTGCTTCTATTGGCGCAGGTGTTTTAAATACATGTTCGGTGAGCGCTGGATTGGCCATGCTCCACATGGTAAAAAATGCAAACCATGAAAAAAACTGTACAAAACCAAGTTTTTTCATTGTCGTTGGCATTTGACCAATATTTTCAATTATGTCTGGAATGAATCTATTTTTTTGCGCACGTTCTTTTTCAAAAGCTTCCATGTCTTCTGGTGGATACTCAGATGTGGTCATAATAGTATACAACACACTTGCAAAAAATACAAATGCACCAATAGCAAATGCCACTTTAACAGACATTGGCACCACTCCAGAGGGCGCAGAATTACTAACGCCTAGTTGTGAAACCATCCAAGGCAGATTACTTGCAATCCATGTTCCTATTCCTATAATTAGCGTTTGAACTACAAAGCCATAAGAACGCTGTGATTCTGGTAATTTATCTGCGACTAACGCACGAAATGGCTCCATTGAAATATTTATAGAGGCGTCCAAAATCCACAAGAATCCAACAGCCATCCAAAGCACTGGAGAATGAGGAACAAAAAAGAGAACTAAGGAACTTAAAATGGCACCAATTAAAAAATATGGTTTTCTACGTCCAAGCTTTGGATGCCATGTTCTATCGCTCAAATATCCAATAATGGGTTGAACAATAAGGCCTGTTAGTGGTGCAGCAATCCAGAGCATTGGAATATCTGCTTTATCAGCACCCAAAGTTTGAAATATACGAGACATAAAGCCTCCCTGCAACGCAAAACCAAATTGTATACCTAAAAATCCAAAACTCATGTTCCAGATATCCCAGAACCCAAGTAATTGCTTCTTCATAATAGTATAATTAAATATTAGTACTATTTTGATAATCAGCAAATGTGTTTATCAAAACTTAAAAGTGAAAAGTAGAGTTATAAGTTTTGATGTGGCAAACATAGAAATAATTTTTTTTTGTACCAAATTATTTTGTAGAACCTCTTTGAATTAAATTAGTTGAAATAACAACAGTCTTTGTGGGTTCTTTTGGTAAATCATTTACGCGCTCATCAATTCGTTGAATAAGTAATTCTGCAGCTTTTGCACCCATAGATTCTCCATGTTGACTTACTGTAGATAACGTTGGTGTGGCGTGTTTTGAAAGCATTCCATCTGTAAAACCAATTACTTGGAGATCGTTGGGGATTTCATACCCCATATCTTTGGCAACTTTCATCGCAACAACAGCATAGAGCTCATTTACAGCAAAAATTCCGTTTACATCTGGATGAATGAGTAGCAATTCTCTCACTTGTTTTTCCAAAACATCAAGGTGATCATCTTCATATAGAAGTTCATCGTCAATTTTTAAAATCAAATCAGGAATTGGATTTATCTCGTGTTTTTTTAATGCTTCTAAATAGCCTTTAGTTCGCAATCTTCCCACACTTACATAATCCTTAGTTGTTAATATTGCTATTTTTGTTGCTCCTTTGTTTATTAATGCATCTACAGCTATTTCTGCTCCTTTAGTGTCATCAACAGTAACTTTATCACAAGGGATTTCGGCGACAACTCGATCAAACATGACTAAAGGAATTTCCTCATTCAATGTTTCAGTGTAATGCTGATAGTCTTGGCGCTGCATCGTCTCTCTAGCCATTGATATAATAAATCCATCTATACTTCCATTAGCTAGCATTTCCATATTTATAACTTCGTTAGAAAAAGACTCATTAGACAAGCCAACAATGACGTTGTAGCCTTTGGAATTGGCATATTTTTCTACGCCCTTTATTACTTTAGTAAAAAAGTGATGAACTATATCAGGAATAATAATTCCTATTGTTTTTGTCTTTCTATTCTTTAGACTTAATGCAATATTATTTGGTCTGTAGTTCAATAATTTAGCAAAAGCTTTAACTCTGTCAATGGTGTCTTGACTGATTTCTGGACTATTCTTTAGCGCTTTTGAAACCGTTGAAATAGAAACATCCAACTCTCTTGCTAATTGTTTTAGGGTGGTTCTTTTTTTCATGATTAATAAACTTTTAATTCCATTAAACTTGCTTCATTAGCAAAAATAGTAATAAAGAATCCTTTTTTTTATGTTTTTACTATAATCTGAGCTGTTTTTTGAGGATTATTCAAAAACTTATCAACACGCAAACGTTGTAGTAATGTTATAGAATTGTTAAATAATTCCCAAAGATATACATTAGCCGTGAAAAGTAGAATTATAAGTTAAAATCGAAAATTAGTCATAACTAACAATCATTTTATGAAAACAAAAATTAATAGCTTCTTATTTTTACTCTTGATGCCTATCTTTTGCATTGGTCAATCAAGTGTTAAAGGTACAGTAAGTGAAGAAGATAGTGGATTACCACTACCTGGTGTAAATGTAGTTGTAAAAGGGACCAGCACCGGGACCACTACAGATTTTGATGGAAATTATCAAATTTCTGCCAAATCTGGCGATGTACTTATTTTTTCTTATGTAGGATTTTCTGCACAAGAAATTTCCTTTAATGGAGAAAGTACTCTAAATGTACAATTGGTAGAAGATGCATCGGCATTGGATGAGGTTGTTTTGATTGGATATGGAAGTGTAAAAAAAGATGATTTAACTGGAGCTGCAGATTTAATTACATCAGAGGACTTTAATCAAGGGCCTTTAGTTTCTGCACAACAATTGATTAGCGGAAAAATTGCAGGGGTTTCTGTAACTTCCGGTAGTGGTGCTCCAGGTGAAGGTCAAGTTATACGAATTCGTGGTAATGGATCTTTAAGTTTATCTAGTAATCCTCTTTATGTTGTTGATGGTATTCCATTAAATGACGGTGGAATTGGAGGTTCAAGAAATCCATTAAACCTTATCAATCCAAATGATATTGAAAGCATGGTAGTTTTAAAGGATGCTTCTGCAACTGCAATCTATGGATCACGAGGAGCCAATGGTGTCATTATTATATCGACAAAGTCTGGTAAATCTGGAGACTTTAAATTTAATTTTAATGCATCAACAACATCTCATAACCCATTGAATCAAGTGGACGTTATGAGTTCAGATCAATTTAGAGAAACAGTAATAAACACAGGTGACTCAAATGCAATTGGCCTATTAGGGAATAGTAATACAGACTGGCAAGATGAAGTCTATGACACTGCTATGGGTCGCGATTTTTCACTAAGTGCTACGGGTCAACTGGCCAATATACCTCTACGACTATCTCTTGGGTACTCGGATCATGATGGTATTTTAAAAGGAGATAACTTTGATAGAAAAACAGCTTCTATTAATTTTAAACCAGAGGCTTTTGGTGGTGATTTGAAAATGAGCTTCAATGCACTTTATTCAAACACAAATAATACTTTTGCAAATAGAGGCGCTATTGGAAATGCTATTTCCTATGATCCAACGCAAAGTGTATTTGATTCAACATCACCTTACGGGGGTTATCATTCTTGGATTGACCCTGCAACTGGTAGTCAATATAATCTTGCTCCAACAAACCCTGTTGCATTACTCGATTTGACTGAGGACTCATCTGAAATAAATAGAATTGTTTCCAATGTAAAGTTTGATTATTCATTACCCTTTGTAGAGGGCTTAACTGCCACTGTAAAGCTAGGGATCGATCAAACTAATGGCAGTGGTGGGACTATGACTTCAGCAGACATGCCCACATCGGATCCAACCTTTGACGGAGCAGTAAATCGTTATGATAATGAAGCAACAAACTCTTTGTTTGATGCATATTTGACATATGAAACATCATTTAATGAAGTTCATAATTTAACTGCCGTTGTTGGTCACTCTTACCAGTCGTTTGAGTTTTACAACTATAGCTACGATAGCGAGGCTGAAGAAGATGGAAATGACTTTGAATTTATTGATAAATCCAAAAATGTATTACTTTCCTATTTTGGACGCTTGAACTATGATTACAATGGTAAGTATTTATTAACAGCAACCTTGAGAGCTGATGCATCGTCTAAACTTAATCCAGACGATCGTTGGGGCTATTTTCCATCTGTAGCTGCTGCATGGAATATTCACAAAGAAGACTTTATGGGAAGTTCTTTCTTTGACGAATTGAAACTTCGTGTTGGATATGGAGAAGTTGGTAACGTCAACGGTTTAGGAGATTATAGATTTCTTACGAGATACACAGGAAGTACCTCTACAGCCAATTACCAATTTGGAAATTCATTTTATCAAACTTACAGACCAGAACCTCTTAACGAGGAATTGCGCTGGGAAATTGGACGTACTACAAACTTTGGTGTTGATTTTGCAGTCCTAGACAATCGACTTTCTGGTTCTTTGAATTATTACATCCGACAAACAAAAGACTTGATTGCTTTTTCATCTGTTGATCCATTTACAAACTTTGGGAACAGAGTCGACAAAAATATAGGAGACATGGAAAACAAAGGGGTGGAAATTATGCTAAATGCAACTCCTGTTGTTTCGGACAATTTCGAATGGTCAATTGGTTATAATATTGCTTTCAACGACAACACCATTACTAACCTTCCTTTTGATCAACCAACAGGAGGTATTAGTGGAGGTGTTGGAAACAATGTGCAACTGCACACCCAAGGACAGGTGCCAAACAGTTTCTTCGTTTTTGAACAGGTGTATGACGAAAACGGAAATCCAATTGAAGGTGTTTATGTTGATCGCAATGGAGACGATATCATAAATGATGATGATAAGTTTTTCCATAAATCTCCGTTTGCTGATATTACTATGGGCTTAAACACTAATTTGAACTATAAAAATTGGGATTTTGCCATGGTTACACGTGCTAGCATAGGAAACTACGCCTATGATAATGTAGCATCAAGTACAGCATACTTAAGAAGAGCCACAGAGAATAGTATTTTGACAAACCTTAACTCAGACTATTTGGATACAGGGTTTGTAAACATAACTGAAAACAACCTTTTAAGTTCTCACTATGTTAGAGAAGCATCGTTCTTTAGAATTGATAATATCGCTATTGGTTACACATTTGGAATTAACAGCAACACTACATTTAGAGTTTATGGTTCAATGCAAAATGTATTGACTATTACTGACTACGAGGGATTAGATCCAGAAATTTTTGGAGGAATTGATAATAATTTCTACCCAAGACCACAATCTTTTGTATTCGGCGTAAATATTGACTTTTAATAAAACATGAAAACAATGAAAAAAATAATTTTATTATTAGCGGTCTGCCTTGGTATTGTATCTTGTCACGATGACTTGAATCAAACCCCAATAGACCCCGACAGTTTTACAGAGGAAAACGTATTTGTTAATGCTGAAGAAGCAAAAGGCGCTTTAGCGAAATTGTATGCGAGTTTAGCACTTACAGGACAAAATGGGCCTGCAGGTCAACCTGATATTGCAGATATTGATGAAGGATTCTCTCAATTTACAAGAATGCTCTTTAATTTAAATGAATTAACCACAGATCACGCCGTTGTGGGATGGGGAGATCCAGGACTACCTGACTTACATGGTATGTACTGGTCATCAAGTAATGATTTTACGGAAGCAATGTATAACAGACTCGCACAAGAAGTTTCTTTTTGTAATTCATTTATTTCAAATGCTGCAAATCTATCCGACCCTGTAGTATCTACATACATAGCAGAGGCGAGATTTCTTAGAGCTTTTGCTTACTACAACTTGATTGATTTATATGGAAAAGTGCCTTTGACAACATCTATCACTACAGACTTGCCACAACAAAGCACAAGAACTGAACTTTTTAATTTTGTTGAATCTGAACTGCTAGATGTTAAAGACCAGCTAATGAGCAGTGGTGCAAATGAGTACGGTCGTGTTGATCAAGTAGCAGCATGGGCACTATTGTCCAAACTTTATTTGAATGCTGAAGTGTGGACAGGAACACCTCGTTTCACAGACTGTGTATCTTATTCAAATGATGTCATTAATTCAAGCTACATGATAAACACAAATGATGCCAATGGTAATGGGACAGCTTATGATGAATTGTTCTTAGCGGATAACGATACTAATGGTGCTCAAAATGAATTTATTTTTACAGCTAACTTTGATGGTTTAAATTCACAAACCTATGGTGGTACAACTTTTCTAGTTCATGCGGCTATCGGTGGTAGTATGCCAGCCAACGAATTTGGTGTTAATGGCGGATGGGGTGGCCTTAGAACCACAAAAAGCCTAGTAAATAAATTTCCAGAGGGTGATATAGATGTTAATGCACTTAATAATGCACTTTCAGGACCATTATCTGATTGGGGACTTGTAGGAGACGCTACAACAAATGGCTGGAATGGACCAGACATGGAAATGTATGAAACAAGCTCAGATGTGTTTGAGTTGTACGCAAACCTATTAGGAAACCAGATGAAATTCCGCTTTGATGAAGATTGGGGTAACAATTATGGAGATATTGGTGCTGATGGAAGTTTAGAAAGTGGTGGAGATAATATTGTCATTCCAGGTGATGGTATTTATCATGTTGTTTTGAATCTTAATACCGATAGTCCAAATTATCTCACGTATAGTATTTCAGAAGTTATGCCTGAAGTTGATAGCAGAGCCATGTTCTATACTGATGGTCAGAATTTAGAAATTGAAGATATACCAACGTTTACTGATGGATATGCTGTAACAAAGTTTAAAAATATTGATTCTAATGGTAATCAAGGTGTAGATACGTCTGGTAACTTTGTAGATACCGACTTAGCATTAATTCGTCTAGCAGAAATATATTTAAATTATGCTGAAGCCACTTTAAGAGGTGGTGGTGGAGATATGAATTTGGCTGTAACTAAGGTTAATGAATTGATAGAACGTGGGTATGGGAATTCTTCATACAATATTTCATCATCAGATCTAACCTTAGATTTTATATTAGATGAACGATCAAGAGAATTATATTGGGAAGGTCAAAGACGCACAGATTTAGTACGATACGGATATTTTACCACATCAAGCTATGTATGGCCATTTAAAGCTAATCAAGTAGAAGGATCTTCAACAGATTCTTACAGAAATATCTTTCCTATTCCTTCTTCATCAATTTCTGCTAATCCTAATCTTCAACAAAACGAAGGTTATTAAAAATATTAGATATGAAAAATATTATAAGTAAATCAATTTATGCAATAACATTATTCAGTGCCTTTTTTGTGGCCTGTGAAGATGTTGATACAGTTCTGCTAGACTCCACAGCTAACACCGTGGTTTCACTGTCGGATGATAACGTAGTCTTAAGCGAAGATACTGCAGAGAATAATGCAGTAACAATATCTTGGACAGAACCAAATTTTGGATTTGACGCAGCTCCTTCTTACACCATAATGATGGATGTTTCAGGAGGAGATTTTACAGCAGCACAATTAATTTCAGCGGGATCCGACTATAATTATGTCTTTACTGGTGCTCAACTCAACAATAAACTTTTATCTCTTGGTCTATCACCAAATGAAGAGTCATCAGTTGATATAAGAGTAAAAACGACTCTGAGTGCTTTTCAAGAAATGATATCAGAATCGGTGACCTTAGTTGTTACGCCGTATTCTTCAATTCTTGATTTATCTACTAATCTTGGTGTTGTCGGAAGTGCAACAGCAGGAGGTTGGGGTAATGAAAACATTCCAGACTTGCCATTTTATACAACTGCAACGGCAGATGAATATGTAGCTTATGTGACTTTAGGAGATGGAGAAATTAAGTTTAGAAAAGATAACTTATGGACAGAGAACTTTGGCGATAGTGGTGCAGATGGAACATTAGAAGCCAATGGGGACAATATTGCTGTTAGTGCCGGAACCTATAAAATTATGGTAAATATGGCTAATATGACCTATACCATAGAGCCCTACATGTGGGGCTTGGTAGGAAGTGCAACTCCAAGCGGTTGGGGAGCTCCAGATGTTATGTTGCATTACAATCCTTTTGCTGACGATTGGCGAACCGTTATCACTTTAGCTGATGGAGAAGCCAAATTTAGATTCAACGAAGATTGGGCAATTAATTACGGAGATACTGGAGCTGATGGAAGTCTTGAAACTGGAGGTGATAATATAGCCGTATCTGCTGGTCATTACCTAGTCATATTTAACCCAAATACTCTTGAATACTCATTAGAAGAAATGGATGTATGGGGACTCGTTGGTAGTGCCACTGCTAATGGCTGGGACGGACCAAACCAAAAGTTTATTCCAGATTTCGGAATTAACGAAGGGTACTATTACATAAATGGTGCTGTTCTAAACGATGGGGAAATTAAAGTACGCCAAAATGACGCTTGGGCATTGAATTATGGCTCTTCGTCTTACAACGCGGGATCGACAACTAACGATATGGATGTTGATGGTAGTAATATTCCTGTAACCGCAGGAACTTACAACATCATCTTAGATTTTTCAGGATCTACACCAAAAATAACAATGTATCCTTGGTAAAATACTCAGATATTTAAAAAAAAGGGGTTGATTAAATTCAACTCCTTTTTTTCTTATATATTGAAATTTATTATAATTTTATAGTATGAAAAATTTACTCTTTACACTACTATTACCAGTAATTGGTTTTACTCAAGTAAGTATTAATCCAAGCACTATTGAAATCAATCAACAAATCACTATTACAGTAGATATTAACACTACAGATTCAGACTGTAATGGTATGAACAATCCCAACAAAGTGTATTTACACTCTGGTGTAGGTACCGACAGTGATGCTTGGGACACCGCAGTTGTCGGAAATTGGGCACAAGATGATGGTGTTGGTGAGATGTCCGATAACGGCGATGGAACTTGGAGTATTACTTTTATTCCTCAATCCTACTATAATTTAACTGAAGCTGAGGCTAGTACAATAACAAAAATGGGGATGGTTTTTCGTTCAGAAGATGGATCTCAAGAACTTAAAGATAACGGCTGTTCAGATTTCTTTTTTAATGTTGGGGCTTTTCAAGTCACATTAATCAACCCCGATTCTAGCGGCGTTATTCTTGTAAACTCCGGAGGTCAAACACAAGTATTGGCCCAAAATAATAATGGTGCGGCCAATTATGAGCTTTTTGTAGATGGTGTGAGTTATCATACTGCATCAAATACAACATTCTATCAAAGTTCTTTAGTAAACAATATAACTGAAAATAAAGCCTGTCAACTTGTTGTTTCTCAAGGCGGTAGTAGTATCACAAAAAACTTTAACATTTTTGTTAACGCCACAATTAGTCAAGCCATACCTAGTGGCCTTGAACAAGGCATTAATTATAATACTACTGATACCTCAAAAGCTACTTTGGTGTTGGAAGCACCATTTAAGGATTTTGTATATGTGGTTGGCAGTTTTAATAACTGGACTCTATCACCTCAATACGCAATGAAAAAAAATCCCAACTCAGATTTGTTTTGGTTGGAATTAAATGGTTTAACGTCTGGACAAGTTGAAACATATCAATATTGGGTTTTTGAACAAGAAAACAACTCTCCATCTCCAAAGCTAGTTAAGGTTGCCGATCCTTATTCAACATTAGTGCTGTCACCATATGATGATCCTTATATTCCAGCTGAAACTTATGCTAATATTCCTGCTTATCCACAAAATCAGGAACGTGAGGTTACTGTACTTCAAACAGGACTATCACAATATAATTGGCAAGTCACAAATTTTGAGAAACCTGCAAAAGAGGATCTAGTAATTTATGAACTATTAATTAGAGACTTTGATACTAATCGTAATTTTCAAGATGTCATCAATAAAATCGATTATTTTAAAAACTTAAATATTAATGCCATAGAACTCATGCCAGTTATGGAGTTTGAGGGCAATGAAAGCTGGGGATACAATACTTCATTCCATATGGCTTTAGATAAATTTTATGGTACTGAATCCAAATTTAAAGAACTCGTTGATGTTTGCCATCAAAATGGAATTGCAGTGATTTTAGATTTAGCTTTAAATCATGCCTTTGGAAGAAACCCACTAGTACGTATGTGGATGGATGACCCAGACAACAATGGATGGGGTGAGCCTAATTCTGAAAATCCATATTTTAATATGGAAGCGACACATAGCTATAGTGTTGGGTCAGATTTTGACCATAGCAGCAATCTTACAAAAAACTATACCAAGGCTGTCATTAAGCATTGGATTGAAGAATTTAAAATTGATGGTTTTCGTTGGGACCTTACCAAAGGGTTTACCCAACAGTGTACAGCTGGAGACGATAGCTGTACTAACGGTTATCGATCCGATCGTGTTGTTGTACTCAAAGAATATGCGGATTATTCTTGGAGTTTAGATCCTGATCACTATGTGATTTTTGAACACTTAGGGGGCCAGCAAGAACAAAAAGAATGGGCTGATTATCGAATTGACGAAGGTAAAGGAATTATGCTTTGGGGGAAAATGACAAACCCTTACAATCAACTTACTATGGGATATGCAAATGATTCAAATTTTGAAGGCATGGGGCATAATAGCCAAAATTTCATAGAAAAACGTCTTATTGGCTATGCAGAAAGCCATGACGAAGAACGGCTAATGTATCGAAACTTATTATATGGAGCATCAAGTGGATCATATGATATAACAGACCTTAATACAGCCCTTCAGCGTATGCCTGCCCTTGGTGCAGTGACACTGACCATACCTGGGCCAAAAATGATTTGGCATTTTGGCGAGTTAGGTATGGAAAACTCAATTTACACATGTACAGACGGTGGTGTAGATACACCTAACGATGCAACTCCAGGAGATTGTAAATTGGATACAAAGCCTCAACCGCAATGGATTCAAAACTGGGAAAACGATGCGATTAGAAGTCAAATTTATGACAGTTGGTCAAGAATCAATGCTTTGAAAATTAATGAAGCGGTTTTTGAAGGTAATTATGATATAAATTCAGGATCATTGACTCCGAAAATATACATTTGGGATGACACACTGCCTTCTACAAGTTTAAAAAACGTTGTAATACTTTCGAATTTTGATGTTACAACTCAAAATGTAATACCTAATTTCCCATATACAGGCGTTTGGTATGATTTAATGGATGCGTCTGGAAACACTACTCTATCAGTTTCAAACACTAATGACCCTATTAGCCTTGAACCTGGAGCGTTTAAAATCTTTGGTAATCAAGCAAGTACATTAAGTACAAATGATTTATCATCAGAAAATGATATTCAAATTTATCCAAACCCCGCTCATGAATATTTTAAAATTAATCAACGTTCAACACAAATTAATATATATGATATGTTAGGGAAATTAATTCAAACTCACAAAGGGAAATTGAGTACCGGATATCGTTACAATATATCTAGTCTAGAACCTGGTGTTTACCTTATTTCTGTTGTTACAGAAAGAGGTAAAATGACTCGCAAACTTATTAAGTATTAATCAATTTAAAAGAAGATAATTTTTAATTAAATATTTAGAAACATGAAGAAAATTTACACTTTACTACTTTTGGCTTCAGTTCTTGTTATTGAAGCGCAAACAACGATTAACTATCCGCAAAGGGTAGCGCATTACGATGCCACTTTTACTGATAGTGGAGGAAATTTTGATGATGGTACAAACCAATTTGGTATGTGGGCTAATGGTTCCGGTGCTAAACAATCTGTAGCTTGGAGAAACTTTACAGAAACAGGACTTCCTGGTGGTACTGCTACAACCATGAGTATCAACGATTCTTTCACGATTACGGTATCTGCCACTCAATCATCTTTTGGTGTTATTGGTGTGGCATTGCTCTCAAGCCCTTCTTCCACGGCTTCTTGGGAGGATCGAATAAACAACTACGCTGTACAAGTCAACTTAAATGGGAATAATGGCGCCAATGATCCGTGGGAAGTGGTTTCTTCTGGAGGAACGATAGATGCCTCTTCCATTGGAGGGTCAACGACTTATGCAGATACCAAATTTAAATTCACTTTAGATTCAGCCAGTACAATGACCGTTTCTATAAATGACGGAGCAGAATCATTTAGTGTGACGTTAAATAACCAAAATATAACTGGCTATTCTGTATACTTTGCTGATGATTGGAATGGATCTGCAAATGCAAATATATATTGGAAACCTACAACAGAGTATGTTTATGCTGTGGGATTAAATATTCCAGAATTTCAAAGTAAAGACAGTTTACTTGTTTATCCTAACCCAGTACAAGATTCATTTATGCTCAATAGATCTGTAAGAATTGTAAAAGTATTTAGTATAGATGGAAAACTAATAAAGTCTTTTCAAGGAGATTTTGATATAAATCACTGTTTTGATGTTTCATTTCTAGAGACGGGTCTTTATTTTATTACATTAGGGGGGAATAATAATTTAACATATAAATTCGTCAAGCATTAATAGTCATATAAAGTTAATTTCAATCAAAACGTTCAAACTTAAATAAGTTTGGGTCACAAATTATCCTCAAGAATAATTAAATATTTTTGGGGATATTTTATTACATTACATTTCGATTGTGCTTTTAAATTGTATTTGTATGAAAATGATAAAAAGGATATTTGACTTAATTTTTATTATTATTTCAGCTTCAATATTAATTATATTATCAGAATATGGTTTTTTGGAAAAGAATATAGCTTTTTCGTTTATACCTATTTTAATTGCATATTTTTTAGGGCAATATTCTCAGATTAAGTTCAAGAAATAATCGAAAAATACTCCTTAATAAGTTCGAACTTTCGAAAGTTTGGGTCACATATTATCCCCAAGAATAATTTATTGTTTTTGGGGATATCTTTTTGAGTTTTATAATCATATAATATTATATTGAATAAAAAAAGGGCTGTAAGCTTGAATTGTTTACAGCCCTTTTTATCTTTTCTAATTATTCTCTTAGTTGCCCTGTAGCAATATTTATAATTTTATAAACCTAAAAGTATTTGTTTTATTTACACTCAATAAATAGATTCCACTTGGAAGAGATTGTGCATTTATTTCTACATTTTTATTATGAGGTCTTTCATGCAATATTTTTCTTCCAGAAATGTCATATAATGAAATAGATTTTATCTCATTCTTGGCTTTTATATTCTAGTGAGTTGATGTTGGATTTGGAAAAATACTCAGTTTAACGTCATTAACTTCATCAACTGATAAACTTTCCACGACGTTTACTGTTCTTGTAACTTGTGTTGCCGCATTGTTATTAGCATCTGTAGCATCGTAAGTTACAGTGTATATGCCAACAGTGTTTGTATCAACAGTGTCGCCACCAATAACAACAGTTACAGATGAATCGTAGTTGTCAGTTGCTGTAGCGCCTAGTTATATTCTCATAGATATAAATTCTTGAACTGGTAGAAGCTACAAGAATAATAATTTATTTTTTGGGATTTTTAAATTATCCTTTCTATTTGATGATTTAAAAATGAACATTTGTATAAGTACACACACATAAAATGATTGTATCTTTGTCAGAAATTAATTTATTTTAAAAAAAAATATATGGCAAAGCTTCCTAAAGAATACCAGTTTTTAGACTTGTCAGATTATGGTCGATCTGGTGGATACTGGATAGCTAGCCAACTCAAGAACACCGAATTCACCCCAATTCATGTCACTTCGTTATTTATTATTGCAGGCCTTTTAGCAATTGCTTTCATGCTCAATGGCTATTACATAACAGCGGCCTTTTTCATTATTCTCAAATCTATTATTGATGCTGCAGATGGAGAGCTTTCTAGATTAAAAAACACTCCTTCTTATACAGGGCGTTATTATGATTCCATTGCTGACATTATACTTAATTTTTGTTTTCTACTTACTTTTTGGTATATCACTAACATATCAATAATTTATATGTTGATTGCATTTTTTGGGATTCAACTACAAGGAACTATTTATAATTACTATTATGTAATTTTAAGGAATTCAGTAAATGGCGATTCAACCAGTAGGATTTTTGAAGTTTCAGCTCCAACTGCACTAGAAGCAGACCGCCAGCGTACTGTTGACATCTTTTATAGAATTTATAATATATTATATATATTATTTGATAAAATAGTCTATTATCTTGATAAAAAAGCTTGTGAAAGCCCCCCTTTCCCAAAGTGGTTTATGACTCTAATTTCTGTGTATGGTCTTGGCTTTCAGCTACTCATCATGTCTCTGATGTTAAGCTTTAATCTTCAGTTCTATGTTATTCCATTTTTTATTATTTACTCCTTGCTAATAGTTGTTTTTGTTGGGATAAGAAAAAGATTTCTTTAAATACCGAAACTCTTACGTTTCAATTTCTTAAGTCAGATTTTGTGATGTGTGATCAAACATATATCTTGCACAAAATTTAAGTTAAGATCATATTTTAGAATAACACAATGATGAGTATAAAATCAATTTGTTGTATTGGGGCAGGCTATGTTGGAGGACCAACAATGTCTGTCATTGCACAGAAAAACCCACACATAAAAGTTACTGTTGTTGATGTTAATGCCGATCGAATTGCTGCTTGGAATAGTGAAGATTTGTCACAGCTTCCAATTTTTGAACCAGGTTTAGACAAAGTTGTTGATGAAGCCCGTGGCCGAAATTTATTTTTCTCCACTGAAGTTGACAAAGCCATTGATGCTGCCGAAATGATTTTTATCTCCGTCAATACTCCAACAAAAACCTATGGTGCAGGAAAAGGAATGGCTGCAGACCTTCAATATGTGGAGCTATGTGCACGTCAAATTGCAAAAGTTTCAACATCCAATAAAATTGTTGTAGAAAAATCAACACTTCCAGTAAAAACAGCTGAGGCTATAAAAGATATTTTAGACAATACAGGAAATGGAATTCATTTTGAGATTTTATCCAATCCAGAATTTCTAGCAGAAGGAACAGCAATTCAAGACCTAGAAGCACCCGATCGAGTGCTTATTGGTGGAGAACCCACAAAAACAGGACAAGAAGCCATTGAGGCTCTAAAAAATATTTATGCATCGTGGGTTCCAGAAGATCAAATTATTACAACCAATTTATGGTCTTCTGAGCTCTCAAAATTAACAGCAAATGCATTTTTAGCTCAGCGTGTATCTTCCATTAATGCTTTAACAGAGCTTTGCGAAAAAACAGGTGCAAATATAAGCGAAGTAGCCAATGCCATTGGAACAGATTCTAGAATTGGGCCAAAGTTCCTAAAAGCATCCGTTGGATTCGGTGGTTCTTGTTTTCAAAAAGACATTCTAAATCTGGTGTATATATGCAAGTCCTTAGGCCTAAATGAAGCTGCAGACTATTGGGAACAAGTCATTATTATGAACAATCATCAAAGGAGTCGTTTTGCAGATCAAATAGTAAAAGCATTGTACGGAACTGTAGCCGATAAAAAAATTACCTTTTTTGGCTGGGCATTTAAAAAGGACACTAATGATACGCGAGAATCAGCAGCTATTTATATAGCCGATAAACTCATCGACGAGCATGCTAACATTCAAGTTTACGATCCAAAAGTCTCACCACTTCAAATGCAATCAGATTTAAATTATTTAAACTCAAGATCTGATTCTGAAAATGAAAACTATTTATCTTCTGAAAATGATCCATACAAAGCTGTCGAAGGTGCTCATGCGCTAGCTATAATTACAGAATGGGATGAGTTTAAAACCTATGATTGGAAAAAAATATATGCTAGCATGAGTAAACCTGCCTATATTTTTGATGGTAGAAATTTACTCGATAAACAGGAACTAGAAACTATTGGGTTTTCATACAAAGGTATTGGGCAGTAACTTCTAAAAAGCCATGAAGACCAAAACAATTTTAGTTACAGGTGCTGCAGGCTTTATTGGATTTCACTTAAGTAAACGTCTTTCTGAACTAGGGCACACTGTTATTGGAATTGATAATATTAACGATTATTACGATATAAATTTAAAATATAATCGCCTTAAATGTTTAGGGGTCAAACGCAATAAAGCATCCGAGTGGAATAGTCCTTCCAGCAGCAATTTTAAAAATTCATTGTTTACTTTTATTCGAACAAATATAGAAGACACGAATGCCTTAAGTCTAATTTTTAAAACGTATAAATTTGACCTAGTTTGTCATCTTGCTGCTCAAGCTTTTGTTCGTTCTTCATTAGAACATTCAAATGCATATTTGGATAGTAATATTGTTGGATTTTTGAATGTACTAGAATGTTGTCGTAAATTTAAAATTCCAAGATTAGTGTATGCGAGCAGTTCAAGTGTTTACGGTAATACTTCCGAAGTACCTTTTCAAGAAACAGCTAAAGTAGATCGCCCTTTGAGTATGTATGCTGTTTCCAAAAAAACGAATGAACTTATGGCACATGCTTATAGTCATTTGTATGGTATTGAAACTATAGGACTACGTTTTTTTACAGTCTATGGTCCTTGGGGTCGACCCGATATGGCACTATTTGTTTTTACAGAATCACTATTAAAACGAAAACCTATAAATATTAATAATCATGGAAACCATATGCGTGATTTTACTTATATTGACGATATTATTAAAAGTGCAGAACTAACATTATTAAATAAATCAAATAATAAAAATTTGTATAAAATTTATAATATTGGGAACAATAACCCCGTTAAATTATTAGATTTTGTAAATGAAATTGAAATAACAACAGGTTTAAAATCAGAACTTAAAATGCAATCACTTCAACCTGGTGATGCCCATCAGACATGGGCAAGTACAAATGCGTTTATGAAAGATTATGAATTTCAGCCTAAAACACCACTAAAAACAGGGATAGATACATTTTATCAATGGTATAAATCTTATTATTAATGAAAAAAATATTAATTACAGGAGGCGCAGGTTTTATTGGCGCCCATGTTGTTCGATTGTTTGTCAATCAATATCCAGAATATCATATTTATAATATGGATGCTCTTACCTACGCTGGGAATCTAGAGAATTTAACAGACATTGAAAATGAACCTAATTATACATTTTTAAAAGGCGATATAACAGATGAGAATTTTATATATCAATCTTTTGAACACTATAACTTTACTGATGTTATTCACTTAGCAGCAGAGTCTCACGTCGATCGTTCCATCCACGATCCTTTGGCTTTTGCCAAAACAAATATTTTAGGGACAATGATTTTGCTCAATGCTTTTAAATCTTTGTGGGGAAATTCTTGGGAATCACATCGCTTTTATCACGTGAGCACCGACGAAGTGTATGGAACTTTAGGTGAAGATGGACTTTTTCTTGAAACAACACCCTATGATCCCAATTCACCATATTCTGCTTCTAAAGCCAGTTCAGACCATTTTGTGCGTGCCTACGGCGAAACTTATGGATTACCCTATGTAATTTCAAATTGTTCTAATAATTATGGGCCAAATCAATTTCCAGAAAAATTAATTCCACTATTCATAAATAATATTTTAGAAAAGAAACCTTTGCCAGTTTATGGCGATGGCAACTACACCCGAGATTGGTTGTACGTTGTAGATCATGCGCGAGCCATCGATATGGTTTTTCATCAAGGGGAAAATCATGAAACCTATAATATAGGTGGATTTAATGAATGGAAGAATATTGATTTGGTTAAAGAACTATGCAAACAAATGGATCAAAAAATGGAACAACCAGAAGGAACGTCTTCAAATCTTATTACTTTTGTAAAAGACCGTCCAGGACATGATTTGCGCTATGCCATTGATGCTTCCAAAATCCAAAATAATTTAGGTTGGACTCCCTCTGTTATTTTTGAAGAAGGGTTGTCCAAAACTATTGATTGGTACCTTGAAAATACATCTTGGTTGGACCACGTACGGTCTGGGAGTTATAGAAATTACAAAAAAAAATAAATAGATGAAAGGAATTGTACTAGCAGGTGGCTCAGGAACACGTTTGCATCCACTTACTTTGAGTGTCAGTAAGCAAATGCTTCCTGTATATGACAAACCCATGATATACTACCCGTTATCTGTTTTGATGCATGCTGGGATTCGAGAAATTTTGATTATTTCTACACCACATGATTTGCCGAATTTTGAACGTCTTTTAGGTGATGGTTCCAATTTTGGATTACAATTATCATATAAGGAACAACCCTCACCAGATGGTCTGGCTCAAGCATTTATTATTGGAGAGTCCTTTATAGGTGACGATGATGTTTGCATGGTTTTGGGTGATAATATCTTTTATGGTGTAGGTTTAGATCAGCTTTTGAAATCTGCGGTTAAAACAGTAGAAAAATCTCAAAAAGCAGTTGTTTTTGGAAGTTATGTTAAAGATCCAGAGCGCTACGGTGTTGCTGAATTTGATTCAGATCAAAATGTTGTAAGTATTGAAGAAAAACCAAAAACTCCAAAATCAAATTATGCCGTTGTTGGGCTATATTTTTATCCTAATTCTGTGGTGAATATTGCAAAAACAATAAAACCTTCAGATCGTGGAGAGCTTGAAATTACGTCTGTAAATGTTAATTATTTACAGCAGAATCAATTAAAAATGGAAGTCCTAAAACGGGGTTTTGCGTGGCTTGATACTGGAACTCATGAAGCACTTTCGGAAGCTACAGAATTTGTAAAAGCAATTGAAAAACGTACAGGTCAAAAAGTAGCATGTCCAGAAGAAATTGCTCTACAAATGGGTTGGATTTCCAAAACTGAATTGGCAAAACGTATTGCTAATCTCAAAGGAGATTATTATGCTTATTTAAAAGAGGTTATAGGTTAAGAATTAAGCAGTTACATGTTTTAATTCTTCTATCGTTTTTGATGGATTTTCACTTTTAAAAACAAAGCTACCTGCTACCAATACATCAGCTCCAGCATCTTTCAATGCTTTTGCATTTGTAGAAGTCACACCACCGTCAATTTCAATTTTTGTAGAAGCACCTTTAGAAATTATTAGTGCTTTAAGTTGTTTCACTTTTTCGTATGTATTTTCAATAAAGCTTTGACCTCCAAAACCTGGATTGACACTCATAATACAGACCAAATCAATATCTTTGATGGTATCTTCTAAAACATTTATGTTTGTATGAGGATTGAGCGCAACACCTGCTTTCATCCCTTCAGCTTTTATGGCTTGAAGTGTACGGTGCAAATGCGTGCAGGCTTCGTAATGTACTGTAAGAACATCACTTCCAAGTTTAGCAAATGTTTTGATATAACGATCGGGATCTACAATCATTAAATGAACATCAACTGTTTTCTTTGCATGTTTTGTTATTGACTTTAAAACAGGCATTCCAAATGAAATATTGGGCACAAAAACACCATCCATAATATCGATATGAAACCAATCTGCTTGACTGGTATTTACCATTTCTATATCACGTTGAAGGTTTGCAAAATCGGCAGCAAGAATTGAAGGTGCAATTAACGAAGAACTCATAAATTTAGTTTAATACAAAAATAGTATAAAAAATAAACCCCTGCCAACAGCAAGGGTTTTGTTTTTTAACCTAAATAGGTTTTTAAAATTTTACTTCTTGAAGTGTGTTTCAAACGTCGAATTGCTTTTTCTTTGATTTGACGCACACGCTCTCTTGTAAGGTCAAAAGTTTCACCAATTTCTTCTAAAGTCATTGGGTGTTGGTTACCAAGTCCAAAATACAGACGAATAACATCAGCTTCTCTTGGAGTAAGGGTTTCCAATGCACGCTCAATTTCAGTTCTTAAAGATTCATGTAAAAGTTCTTTGTCGGGGTTTGGAGATTCTCCAGAACGCAAAACATCATAAAGGTTTGAATCTTCTCCTTCCACCAATGGTGCATCCATTGAAACATGACGTCCAGAATTTTTCATAGATTCTTTTACATCATTAATTGTCATATCCAATTCTTTTGCAATTTCTTCGGCGCTAGGTGGACGCTCGTGTGATTGCTCCAGAAATGCATAAGTTTTATTAATTTTATTAATAGAGCCAATTTTGTTTAATGGCAAACGAACAATACGTGATTGTTCTGCAAGCGCTTGTAAAATGGATTGACGAATCCACCAAACGGCATAAGAAATAAACTTAAATCCACGAGTTTCATCGAAACGTTGAGCAGCTTTAATCAAACCTAAATTTCCTTCATTAATTAAATCTGGAAGTGTAAGTCCTTGATTTTGATATTGTTTAGCAACAGAAACAACAAAACGAAGATTAGCTTTGGTTAATTTTTCTAGAGCGATTTGATCACCAGCTTTGATGCGCTGTGCCAATTCTACTTCTTCATCAGCAGTAATTAAATCAACCTTACCAATTTCTTGTAGGTACTTGTCCAACGATGCAGTTTCTCTGTTGGTAACTTGTTTTGTAATTTTGAGTTGTCTCATGCTTGCGATTTTTTAAAAATTATTTGGCTTCACTATATTATACGTTAAAACAATAAAAAATGTTACAAAAAAAACCGTTTTATTTTTAAAACGGCTTTTTTTTATTTAGATAATTAGCTTTATTACTAATCTCGTTTTCTATCATTTCTACGATTGTCGCGACCTTTGTTGTTATGTTTTCTGTCTCTTGGTGGACGTTCAACAAACCCTTCAGGTTTTGGTAAGATGGCTTTACGTGAAACTTTTTCTTTGCGTGTTCTTGAATCTACTCCAAAATATTTAACATCAAAAATATCTCCCATGTTAACAACATCAGAGACGTTTTCTGTACGTTCCCAAGCCAACTCACTCACGTGAAGTAATACTTCATTTCCAGGGGCTTCAGTGTATTCTACTACGGCTCCAAAATCAAGCATTTTGATAACTTTAACTTCATAAATACTGCCGACTTCTGGTTTGAATAACAGTGAATCAATTTTTGCTAAAACAGCATCGATACCATCTTGATCTGTACCAAGAATTTCAACAATACCTTCTTCAGTCACAGGGTCTTCATTGATAACAATTGTAGTTCCTGTTTCTTTTTGAAGTTCTTGGATGACTTTTCCACCTGGTCCAATAAGTGCCCCAATGTATTCATTTGGAATAACACGAGTCACCATTTTTGGTGCATGAGCTTTAACATCTTCAGCTGGTGCAGAAATAGTATCGGTTAACTTTCCAAGGATATGAAGACGTCCATCACGAGCTTGTTTTAGTGCATTGACTAAAATTTCATAAGAAAGTCCTTTGACTTTAATATCCATCTGGCATGCTGTAATTCCATCTGCAGTACCCGTAACTTTGAAGTCCATGTCTCCAAGGTGATCTTCATCACCTAAGATATCCGATAGAACTGCGTACTTTCCAGAGTCTGCGTCAGAAATTAATCCCATTGCAATTCCTGAAACAGGTTTTTTTAGCTGAACACCAGCATCCATTAGTGCCATGGTTCCAGAACAAACAGTCGCCATAGAAGACGATCCATTACTTTCCAAAACTTCACTTACAACACGTACTGTGTATGGACAGTCTTCAGGTACCATGCCTTTAAGTGCACGTTGCGCTAAGTTTCCATGGCCAATTTCTCTTCTAGATGTTCCACGAATTGGTCGTGCTTCACCAGTTGAGAAAGGAGGAAAGTTGTAGTGCAAATAGAAACGCTCTTCTCCTTCGTGAGATGGCATATCAATTTGATTGGCATCACGGGAAGTTCCTAGAGTTACTGTAGCTAGTGCTTGAGTTTCTCCTCTTGTAAAAATAGACGATCCATGTGTTGATGGCAAATAATTTACTTCACACCATATTGGTCTAATTTCATCTGTTTTTCGCCCATCCAAACGAAGTCCATCGTTTAGGGTTAAATCTCTTATAGCTGCTTTTTCTGCTTTGCTGTAATATTTTGAAATTAATTTTCCATAATCTTCTTGTTCTTCTTCAGAAAATGTAGCGATAATCTCTTCTTTAATTTCTCCAAATGCTGCACTTCTTTCGTGTTTTGCAGAACCTGCTTTGGCAATGGCATACACTTTGTTGTAGGCCATTTCGTGAATTTTGCTTTCAAGATCTGAATCCTCTCTTTCTGGTTCATATTCACGAACTTCTTTTTTGCCGAAAGCTTCAGCAAGACGCTCTTGAGAAGCACATTGAACTTTGATGGCTTCATGTGCAAATTTGATGGCTTCGGTCATTTCTTCTTCAGAAATTTCGTCCATTTCACCTTCAACCATCATTACTGAGTCTGCAGAAGCTCCAATCATCATATCAATATCAGATTCTGCAAGTTGTACTCTTGTTGGGTTGATAACAAATTCGCCATTTACACGGGCAACTCTAACTTCAGAAATAGCACATTCAAATGGAAAATCCGACAATTGGATAGCTGCCGAGGCGGCTAATCCTGCCATTGCATCTGGCATAACATCTTCGTCATGAGACATCAATTGGATCATTACTTGTGTTTCTGAATGATAATCTTTTGGAAATAATGGACGCAGTACGCGATCTACTAAACGCATTGTTAGGATTTCTCCATCACTTGGTCGTGCTTCACGCTTAAAAAACCCACCTGGATAGCGCCCAGCTGCTGCAAATTTTTCGCGATAATCTACAGTTAACGGTAAAAAATCAACATCGGCTTGTTTGTAATTTGAAACTACTGTACAAAGCAACATACATTTTCCGGATTGTACTACAACAGAGCCATGGGCTTGTTTAGCCAATTTTCCGGTTTCGATAGAAATTTCTCTTCCATCGCCAAGGTCTATGACCTCTCTAAAAACTTTTGGAATCATATTTTTTAATTCTAATTAAACATTGGTGTTGTGTTGTTGTTGTTGTGTGGTTGTGACCAATGAAAAACTTTAATTAGCTTCTTCTATAATTTGTGTAAAGATACACATAAAAACAAAAAAGAGGCTTATGCCTCTTTTTGAATATTTATTTTCTTAATCCTAGCTCTTTTACAATCGCACGGTATCTGAGAATATCTTTTTTCATTAAATAATCCAAAAGAGAACGACGTTTTCCTACTAGTTTTACTAATGAACGTTCGGTATTAAAATCTTTTCGATTTTGCTTTAGATGTTCTGTTAAGTGATTGATTCGGTGTGTAAATAATGCAATTTGACCTTCGGCAGAACCGGTGTCTTTGGCATCTTTTCCGTGATTTGTAAAGATTTCCTCTTTAATTTCTTTTGTTAAGTACATTCCAATATTTGTTTAAATAATTTTTATGCAATAATTATGACGCTCATAATCAGGCGGCAAATATAAGAAAATTGATTAATAAAAATATAATTTTATAGAAATTATGCTCTTAGTGGCTGATTTAAAATTAAATCGATGTATTGATTAACTTTGTCTTTTAAATATTCACGGTGTGTAATAAAATCTAAAAACCCATGTTCTAAGACAAATTCAGCAGTTTGAAACCCGTCTGGTAATTCTTTTCCAGTCGTATCACGAACAACACGTGGACCAGCGAAACCAATAAGGGCTCCTGGTTCGCTGATGTTGATATCACCTAGCATGGCAAAAGAAGCGGTTGTTCCTCCCGTTGTTGGATCGGTACACAACGAAATATATGGAATACCAGCATCGGCTAGTTGTGCCAATTTTGCTGAGGTTTTTGCCAATTGCATTAACGAAAGTGCGGCCTCCATCATTCGTGCCCCACCAGATTTTGAAATAATCATAAAAGGCAATTTTTTCTTGAGAGCATAGTCTGCTGCACGTGCAATTTTTTCACCAACAACACTTCCCATAGATCCTCCTATAAAACTAAAATCCATACAGGCTACCACTAAGTCTTTGCCTTTTGATTTTCCAACAGCGGTTCGTACAGCGTCTTTAAGTTTGGTTTTATCTTGCGCGGCTTTTAAGCGATCGGTGTATGTTTTCTTATCAGAAAATTTAAGTGGGTCTTTAGATGTTATTTTAGAATCTAATTCTTTGAATTTATTATCGTCAAACAAAATTTGGAAATATTCTGTACTTCCAATACGCACATGATATCCGTCCTCTGGACTCACAAAGAAATTTCTTTCTAACTCTTCTGTTTCAACGATTTTTCCAGTAGGGGATTTATACCACAGTCCTTTTGGAGTGTCGCGTTTTGCTTCTGTTGGAGTTTGAATTCCTTTATCTGTTCTTTTGAACCACGCCATCTTTATCTAATTGATTAGTATGAAACACAAATCTAACAATTTTTTTACAATGTGTCAACGTTGTTAAGATCCTCAAAAGCTTTCTTTAGACGTGCTACAAAAGCATTTTCGCCTTGTCTTAACCAACGTCTTGGGTCGTAGTATTTTTTGTTTGGAACATCATCACCATCTGGGTTGCCAATTTGAGAAGCCAAATAGTCTGCATTAGCTTTAAAATCATCTCGAACGCCACTCATAAATGCATATTGCATATCGGTATCGATATTCATTTTGATAACACCATAGCCGATGGATTCTCTTATTTCTTCAACTGTTGAACCAGAACCACCATGAAAAACAAAGTCTATATGGTTGGTAGGAACATTGTATTTTTCTGTGATAAATTCTTGAGAATTTTTAAGAATTTTTGGAGTCAATTTTACATTTCCAGGTTTGTAAACACCATGAACATTTCCAAATGCTGCTGCAATTGTAAATTGATCACTTACTTTACTAAGTTCTTCGTAGGCATATGCAACTTCTTCTGGTTGAGTATATAGTTTTGAAACATCAACATCGCTATTATCTACACCATCTTCCTCACCACCAGTTATACCAAGTTCAATTTCTAGGGTCATTCCCATTTTGGACATACGTTCCAAATAGTGTTTACAGATTTCAATATTTTCTTCAAGGGGTTCTTCTGAAAGGTCAATCATATGCGAACTGTATAATGATTTTCCAGTTTCTGCAAAATGTTTTTCACTTGCTTCAAGCAAACCATCGATCCAAGGCAATAATTTTTTTGCACAATGGTCGGTGTGAAGAATTACGGGAACCCCGTAGGCTTCTGCCATTTGATGAACATGTTTTGCTCCAGCAATAGAACCAGCAATAGCAGCTTTTTGATCTTCATTTGAAAGCCCTTTTCCAGCATTAAATTGTGCACCTCCGTTGGAAAATTGAATAATTACTGGTGCATTAAGTGCTTTGGCAGTTTCTAAAACACCATTAATTGTGTTAGATCCAATTACATTAACTGCTGGTAAAGCAAATCCTTTTTCTTTAGCTAGTTTAAAAATTTCTTGAACTTCGCGTCCAGTAGCAACGCCTGGCTTAATTGAATGACTCATAATAGTTGTTTTTTGTTTTCGGCCTCAAAAATACTAAAATTAATCACTATATGTTAAAATTTTAACACGACATATGCATCAATTTATACGAAAACGTTTGAGAGAAATATATACTCCTAAAATGGATAATTGATACCAAAGTTATAGACAGCATTACTAAAGTTGAAGTCTTTAAGCCAGCGGTTATTTATTGAATAGGTTGGGTTGTAGGCCTTAAAACCAGTATCAAGTCTAAGAATGAAAAAACCAAAGTCATACCGCAATCCAATTCCAGCACCCACAGCAATATCTTTGAGTGAATCAAAACTATCAAAAGTAGCTTTTGGATTTTCTACATCATCCAATACATTCCAAATATTTCCAGCGTCTACAAAAAATGCGCCATTGAGGTTTCCAAATAAGTTGTAGCGGTGTTCCAAACTAAATGCAATTTTAAGATTTGCTTCATTAAATTCATTATTGTTGTCTGATCTTCCTGGTCCAAGATTATAGGCCGTCCATGCTCGGTTGTCGTTAGCTCCACCTGCAAAAAAACTTTTAGAAAAAGGAATAGTTTTAGAATTGCCTATAGGAAGTGCTATACCTACAAAGCTTCTTAGCGCAAGAACATTACTACGTCCCAAGTTCCAGAGTTTAATGTAGTCAATTTCTGTTTTTGCATATTGAGAAAATGCAACATCATTCACTTCAAACTCTCCGTTTTCATTTTTTTTCAAATCCAATAAATCTGCAGCACCGTTGAGTAAATTACCTGCTAGTTCAAGTTTCAAGCGAAAAATTGAAAAGTCACTATCAAAATTATTTTCTCGACTATCTTTGGTTAGAGTGAAATTACTAGCCAATATAAAGTTATTCTGAATCAGTCTATTCTTTCTCTCTCTAATATTTCTAACGGTTTGATATTCAGAAGGATTGGAAACAAGGAAATTGGCATCTGAACTTACAGTTTCTATAAAATCATCGGCTCTCGAAATATCAAGTGAACTCGATCCATCTGGGTTAGAAATAATATATTCGGTTGGGGTAGAGTAACTGTCAATTGCAATAGTTTCCAGGCGATTAAAAGAATTTTGGTAAACATTAAAGTAATTTCCAGGATTTAGATTTCTTACATATTGTAAGTTTAAAAGATCTAGGGTGTTGTTGGTTGTTTTTTTAGGAAACCAATTGTAGCTGAGTCGTCCATTGAGTGTTCGTTTGTCCAATCCAATATTTTTTTGACTTGTAAATCCGGTACTCAACTGTGTTGTTGGAGACATGTATTTTGGAATGATTTTTTCCGTATTGAATGGAAAAAACAGCCTTGGAATATTAAGTTTTACATCTGCTCCAAGTTCATTAATATCAAAAAATTGATCTTCAGATTTTGCCCCATCTTTTGAAGCTCCAATAGCTCCTAAAGCAGAGATTTCTAGTGTTTCTGCTCCTCTAAAAATATTTCTGATCACCAAACCTGTAGAAAAAGAAAATCCAATTTTTTGAATATTACTTTGTGAAACATTGACATCAAAACTCAATCCATATTTTTTTCTTGGGTTAAGATAAATATTTGCAGTAAGTGTTGTGTCCAAAACATTTTCAACATATTCAATATTTGGATATTTAAATGCATTCAGTTGGCTTAAATAACTGTAAGTTCGAGTTTTGTCTAAGTCGCTATACAGATCTCCTTGGTTAATTAAAACTGAATTTGTAATTGCTTTTGGCCGGTATTTTAAAGTGTTATAATTATAAAAATTGAAATTATTGAATCTAGCTGTTTTTTTTGGTGTTGAATTACTTCTATTTTTAAAACTCGCATCTGTAAAAATATTCACTTCTTTGATTCGATATATTTTGAAAGGTTTTCGAGTTGTTGAGTCTTGGGTTCTAATGACTCTATTAGGAATATTTATTTTGACATCTACATTGTGATTTGTGTTGATGGTATCGTTTTCAAAACTCACATAATCTTGAGAAAAGTGATAAACTCCAGAGTTTCTAAAGTGACTAGTGAGTCGGTTACGTTCTTCTTTAAAGTTTACTATATCAAATTGTTTTTCTTTTATTATTGCTGATTCTGTTTTTACTTTTTCATAAAGTGTATCCAAAATTGGAGTTTTAATTTCCTTACTTATATTACGAATATTGTAGGGTTGTCCTGTCTCAATATTATAACTCAAAGTTGCACGTTTGTTGCCTAAAGTGTCAACAGTGTAATTAATTTTTCTGTCAAACCATCCTTTCGAAAAATAATAGCGTTCCAGATTAAGCTTCGTTTTTTTAATTCTCAAACTATCCAATATAGAGGGAGCTTCTCCAGTTTTTTTTAACCATCCATTAAGACCTAATGAAGATTTTTTAATTTGATTTAATTGTTTTTTTGAAAATTTATTAATGAGTCGTTGTTTACGTTTTGGACGTTTGCTTAGCCATGCCTCAAAAATGGAATCTTTATTTGGGCGGGCTAGGTTGTAAATATGAAGTCTTAGTGGAAACCCAAAAATTGTAGTGTTTTTATTTTGAAACGAGAGTTTTGAAAGTGCCTCGGATGTATTAGACTTCCCATTTACAATAAAAGAGTTTTCTACCAATAAATGATCGCTGTCTGCAACTCTTTTTACGGCATTACAACTGCTGCAAATGTATACAACCAAACAAATAAAAAATATTTTTTTAAGCAAATCCTTCAACAAGACGTAAATAAAATTTAGATTTATACTCTAAATGAATTAAAATCAAATGTACATTTTTTAGATGTTAACTAAAAACCAATCAAAGCGAATCCTTAGTTTGAGTAAAAAAAAGCACCGTACACAAGAGCAATTATTTGTGGCAGAGGGAATTAAGGTCGTTCAAGAATTTTTAGATTCTGATTACGAGCTTGTAGAAGTCTTTTCAACAGACAAGAAATATACACAATTTACAGATGCTTTTGTACATATTTCTGATAAAGAACTGTCAAAAATAAGCTCACTAACAACTCCCAATACTGTTTTGGCAACCTTTCGAATCCCTGAATCAAATCCGATTGATTTTAATAATTTGATTCTAGCACTTGACGATTTAAACAATCCTGGGAATTTGGGAACAATTATACGATTGTGCGACTGGTTTGGCATAAAAGATTTAGTCTGTAGTCTTTCAACTGTAGACTGCTACAACCCAAAAGTTGTGCAAGCCGCAATGGGGTCTCACACTCGAGTTAATATCACATATGTTGATTTGGAGTCAATTTTGTTTAAAGCACAAAATACGATTGGTACATTTATGCAAGGATATTCAATTTATGAAGAAAAACTCCCAAATTCAGGCATTTTAGTTTTGGGGAACGAAGCTAATGGAATTTCAAAAAATGTAGCATCATTGCTAAAAACAAAACTAACAATTCCACGATTTGGACCGCTCAAAAAAACAGAAAGTTTGAATGTTGCTAATGCAGCTTCTATTATTTTAAGTGAATTTAGAAGGCAATCTATTGAAAAGTAAAGTTGATAAAAAAACCACGGGTTTGCATCTGTTCAATGTTGCTTGTCCAAGGACTATTTGGGTCAATATCTTTTACATGTTCGTCTTTTAATGAGAAAATTCCTCGAATCGATGGTGTAAATTTAAACCAAGTAAAGTAGATGTCAATTCCAAGACCTAATTCATAAAATAGATTGTTTTTTATCATTCTAAAATTACCCTTACTATTATCATCAGGATTATCTTGATTGCTAGATAAATTCAAAGCCGTTGAAACTCCACCAACAATAAATGGTTTTATGTTGTTTACTCGTTTTGTAGATATTTTTATGAGTAATGGAAGATGTATATATGTTGAACGCAATTCGCGTTCGAGATCTTTTTCTACATAAGATACGCCATCAAAATAGGAGCCGCTATAACTTAACGTTCTATTGGACATCACCAAGCCAGGCTCAAAGCGAATATCGAAATAATCGTTAATTCTAATATTACCAATTAGTCCAACATTGAAACCAATAGCTTTTAGCACCTGTATATCTTTTACATTTTTATTGTAATCAATATTAAAATCATAAAGATTGAATCCTAAATAATAACCATAAGATAGTGGTGGCTTATCAAAATTTTCATTATTCAGTAGGCGTTCTTTTGTAAACAGTTGTGCCTCAGATTGAAACACAAGCATGCTTATCAGTAGAATAGAAAAAAGAAGTTTTATTTTCATTTTTTTGAAGCAGTATATATTGTAGCAACTCCAAACGTTTGAGGTAGCGCTGTTGTTGATATAAACCCTGTTTTCTTTAAAATATTGTTGAATGCATCGCCATATGGAAATTTTGCTGCTGACGAACTCAAATAACTATATGCTTTTTTGTCTCTAGAAAATAGTTTTCCAATGGTTGGTAATAATATTTTGGTGTATAAGAAATATCCTTGTCTGAAAGGAAATCTTGTAGGAACAGATGTTTCAAGTACAACAAACGTTCCATTGGGTTTTAAAACTCTTAAAATTTCTTTTAATCCAACCTCTAAGTGTTCAAAATTACGAACACCAAATGCAACCGTAATAGCATCAAAGCTATTATCATCAAAAGGGAGATTTTCGGAATCACCCACAACCATTTCTATGGTGTTATTTAGTTTTTTTGCGTTAATTTTTTTTCGACCTACGTCCAACATCCCTTCGCTGATATCTAAGCCAATTATTTTCTTTGCTGAGCTTTGAGTCAAATTAATCGCCAAATCGCCAGTACCAGTAGCAATATCCAAAACCGACTCAGGATTTTTATTTGCAACAAGTTGAACGACTTTCTTGCGCCATTTAATATCAATTCCAAATGAAATTACACGGTTTAAACCATCGTATTCTTCGGAAATATTATCAAACATTTTGGTGATTTGTTCCTTTTTGGAAAGTGAACTATTTTTATATGGTGTTATTTTTTTGGACATCTGAACAAATTGAACATGAGTTGTTTTCGCTTTGCAAAGAAATGCAATTCATAGACAATTCCCTAAAAATAACTTATATTTGCATTGCTCTTTAACTGATAATTAATGAAGATTATTATAGCCGGCGCAGGAGAAGTCGGATTTCACTTGGCAAAACTTTTGTCGTATGAGTCTCAAGAAATTACACTAATTGATTTAGACAAAGATCGCCTTATATATGCAGAAACGCATTTGGATATTAAGGTGGTCAAAGGAAATATTACTTCTGTTTCTGTGCTAAAAGAATCCAATATTTCTAATGCAGATTTATTTGTTTCTGTAACTTCATCTCAAACGTCAAATATTACGTCTTGTGTTTTGGCCAAACAATTAGGTGCAAAACGTACTATTGCACGTATTTCAAATACTGAATTTATAGATTACAAAGACGAAATAGGCTTTAAAGCATTAGGTATAGATGAACTTATTTCACCTGAATCTTTAGCGGCTTCAGAAATTGAATTGCTTTTGAGTCAGTCTGTTTTTAATGATACTTATGAGTTTGAGGATGGAGCACTAACTATGCTGGGATTAACACTTTCTGCAGATGCAAAAATTATTAATAAATCCGTAAAATTAGCAGCTCAACTACTTTCAGATATACATTTTATTCCAATAGCAATACAACGATTTGGATCACATGTTACTATAATTCCAAGAGGAGATACGATTTTTAAAGAAGGTGATCGAGTCGTGTTTATTACCTCAAAAGGTGGCGATGAAGAGTTGTGTAATCTTGTAGGAAAACGAAAAACACGAATTAAAGACGTTATGATACTTGGTGGCGGACAAATTGGTTCGATTACCGCTAATGAATTAGCGAATAGTAATTTCAATATAAAAGTTGTTGAAAAATCTAAAGATCGTGCTATTGAATTGGCCGATGAGCTTTCAGATGCCCTTGTAATTAACGGCGATGGAAGAAATATTGAGGTTTTGGACGAAGAAAATTTCAGTAATATGGACGCCTTTATCTCTGTTACTGGAAATTCTGAAACGAATATCATGTCTTGTTTAGTGGCTAAATCAAAAGGTGTAAAAAAGACTATAGCACTTGTAGAAAATATGGACTATTTTGCCTTATCACATTCCATTGGTGTAGATACTCTAATAAATAAAAAACTCTTGGCGGCTAATAGTATTTTTAGGTATGTTCGTAAAGGCGAAGTTGTGGCAATGACCAAACTCACTAATATGGAGGCAGAATTGCTAGAATTTATTGTAAAACCAACATCAAAAATTTGTCACCAATACATTAAAGAAATAGACTTTCCTAGAGCAGCTATTATTGGCGGTGTAATTAGAGACCAAGAAGGAAACATTGCCTTAGGAGATTTTAAAATTGAACCTGGTGACCGTGTGGTCGTTTGTTGTCTTCCAAAAGCAATCAAAAAAGTAGAAAGCCTATTCTTCTAAGCTATTGGTATGAAACATGATAATAAAATAATCTTTCACTTTTTTGGTCTTTTACTGATGTTTAATGGCGGTTTTATGTTGTTGGCATCACTGCTGAGTCTTGTATATAAAGATGGTGTTACACAACCTTTAGTTGTTTCTGGGATTTCAACTTTGCTTATTGGAATTTTATTGATGATTTCAACAAAAAATCATTCTAAAGAAATGAGTAAACGCCAAGGTTACATTGTTGTTGCTTTTGGTTGGATTGTGATGGCACTTTCTGGAACATTACCCTATATTTTGACAGGGTCTATCACAAACTTTACAAATGCTTTTTTTGAAACCATTTCGGGGTATACCACAACAGGTTCTACAATTCTTAATGATATAGAAGTTTTACCAGATGGAATTTTGTTTTGGCGTAGTCTAACGCATTGGATTGGTGGTATGGGGATTATTGTTTTGGCTATAGCCATATTACCTCTGTTGGGGATTGGAGGTATGCAGCTTTTTGCAGCAGAAGCACCAGGCCCTGGTACAGATAAACTTCACCCAAGAATTACAGATACAGCAAAACGATTATGGCTTATTTATTTTGGTTATACAGCAATTGAAACATTATTTTTAAAATTAGCCGGAATGTCCTTTTTTGACGCGCTAAATCATTCCATGAGTACGCTTTCTACAGGAGGGTTTTCAACCAAAAACGCAAGTTTAGCACACTGGAATGACACACCTTTAATTCAATATATTGTAGTGCTTTTTATGTTTTTGGCGGGTACAAATTTTGTATTAAGTTATTTTGGATTCAAAGCCAATTTTTCAAGAATATTTAAAGATGAAGAGTTTAAGTTATATGCAAAATTCATATGTGTTTTTACAATAATTACAGCGTTAACAATTTATTCTAGTTCTGTGTTTTCTTCTCCATCTTCGTTCAATCATCCATTGATTTTTGGAGAAATAGAAGCTACCATTCGTCATGCGCTTTTTCAGGTTGTAGCTATTGTAACAACTACAGGTTTTGTGACCGCTGATTTTATGGCTTGGCCATATTTTTTAGTGGTATTTTTCTTTGGCATGATGTTTTTAGGAGGCTCTTCTGGAAGCACATCTGGAGGAGTAAAAGTCGTTCGCCATTTAGTGCTTATTCGTAACGGATTTTTAGAATTTAAAAGATCACTTCATCCCAACGCTGTGCTTCCTGTTCGATACAATTTAAAAACAATTTCTGGAGATATAGTTTTTAATGTATTAGGGTTTTTTATGCTTTATATGTTGTCATTTATAATTGGCGCTCTTGGTTTTGCCTTTGTAGGTCTAGATTTTGAATCTGCTGTTGGTGTTGCAGCATCAAGTTTAGGAAATGTTGGCCCAGCACTTGGCGATTTTGGCCCAGCGCATAACTTTTATGAAATGCCACAAACAGGGAAGTTGTGGGCGGCATTCCTTATGCTTATTGGGCGATTGGAACTCTTTACTGTTTTAATCTTATTAACTCCATTTTTTTGGAGAAAATCCTAGATAAATTTAGTTTGATAAAGCATCTTTGATGCGTTGAACAGCCTCAATAATTTGTTCTTGAGATGCAGCATATGATATTCTTATGCAATTTGGATTACCAAAAGCTTCGCCTGTAACAGTTGCCACAAGTGCTTCTTCCAAAAGATAGAGCGACAGTTCAGTAGCATTGTTTATTTGTTTTCCTTTAAATGTTTTTCCAAATAATGCTGAAACATCAGGGAAAACATAAAAAGCACCTTCTGGAGTATTGCATGAAAATCCATCAATATCACCTAAAAGATTTAAAATAAGATCACGACGAATTTTGAACTCATCAATCATATATTGTACTTTGGACGGTGATGCTTCCAAAGCCGTAATTACAGCGCGTTGTGCAATACAATTTGCACCACTTGTAATTTGACCTTGCATTTTATTACATGCTCTCGCAATTTTTTCTGGAGCTCCCAAAAATCCAATTCTCCAACCCGTCATAGCAAAAGCTTTTGATACGCCGTTTACTGTGATTGTTCTGTCGTACATATCTTCAAATTGAGCCATGCTAGCGTGCCCATTTCCAAAATTAATATGCTCGTAAATTTCATCTGAAACCACATAAATTTGTGGATGTTTTTGAAGGACATCTGCAAGTGCTCTCAACTCTTCTCTACTGTACACCGATCCGCTAGGATTACATGGTGAACTAAACCAAATCATTTTTGTTTTAGGCGTAATGGCGGCTTCAAGTTGAGCTGGTGTCATCTTGAAGTCCGTGTCTATTGATGTCTTTACTTCTACTGGTGTGCCTTCTGAAAGCTTTACAATATCAGAATAACTAACCCAATACGGACATGGCAGAATGACTTCATCTCCTTTGTTAAGCAATACTAAAGCTACATTTGCTAGACATTGTTTTGCGCCTGTTGATACAACAATTTGACTTGGAGCATAGGTTAAATTGTTATCACGTTTAAATTTTGTAATAATAGCCTGTTTAAGCTCAGCATACCCATCTACAGGTGTATATGAATTGTAGTTATCATCAATGGCTTGTTTTGCGGCAGATTTAATAAAATCTGGTGTATTGAAGTCTGGCTCTCCCAAACTTAGCCCAATAATATCTTTTCCTTCTGCTTTTAGTTCTCGTGCTTTGGCTGCCATGGCAAGAGTTGCTGAGGTAGCCATATTCAAAATTCGTTCTGAAAGTAATTGGTTCATTTATAGTATTTTATACTTCTAATTTTGGTTTCATGCCCATCAATCTTAAGTAATTGAAATGTGCAATTATTGCTTTTCTTGTAGTTTTATATTCGTTGTAGGGCAAATTAAATTCTTGTGCTGTTTTTTTAACAATTTCTGCAATTTTTCCATAATGGATGTGCGAAATATTTGGAAAAATATGATGCTCTACTTGATGATTTAAACCCCCAGTAAACCAGTTGATTAATTTATTCTTTGGGGAAAAATTCACAGTTGTTTTTAGCTGATGAATAGCCCAAGTATTTTTTAGACTTCCATCTTTTTCAGGAACAGGCATTTCTGCTTCTTCCATAACGTGTGCCAATTGGAACACAACACTAAGAATTAGTCCGGCCGTGTAGTGCATCACAAAAAATCCAATTAAAATTTTCCACCACGAAAGATCTAAAATCAGCATAGGTAAAACTATCCACATAGTGAGATATATGATTTTTGATAACACCAAAGTACTCCAATTGACTAATGGTTTTGGTAATTTCCCGTATGCTAGTTTTCGCTTCATGTAGCGTTTCATTTGTAAAAAGTCAGTTGTAATGGCCCAATTAATAGTGAGAAGCCCATACAAAAGTACAGAGTAATAATGTTGAAACTTATGATACCATTTCCATTCGGCGTGTTTTGTAAATCTAAGGATACGACCTGCGTCTAGATCTTCATCATGACCATGAACATTGGTATACGTATGATGAAGAACATTATGCTGCACTTTCCAATTGTATACATTTCCTGCAAGGATATAAATGCTGCTGCCCATAAGGTTGTTAATCCAAGATTTGTTTGAAAAAGCACCATGGTTTCCATCATGCATGACATTCATTCCAACACCAGCCATTCCAATACCCATAACCACTGTAAATAAAATTTGCAACCATCCTGACATTTCAATAGTCAGGATAAGAAAATAGGGGACTAAAAAAATACTAAACATTACAATTGTTTTCATCCACAATTGCCAATTTCCAGTTCGCTTTATATTATTTTCCTTAAAATAGTTGTTAACTCTTGAGTTTAGTGTCCTAAAAAAATTTGCGGGGTCTTTTCTAGAAAATTTTAAAGTAATATTATTCATCATAGTAGATTTAAAAATAAGTTCAAATATAACTAATAAATCAATTTCAAAAGGAGACTTTCAAAATTTATAATAGATTTATGACTATTTTTGTTCAAATTTATTTTTTATGGATGTAATTCTAAAATATTTCCCCGAATTATCGGATGTTCAAAAGCAACAATTTGAAGCATTACAAGGGGCGTATGAGGATTGGAATTCTAAAATTAATGTTATTTCACGCAAGGATATCCAGTCTTTATATACTAAACATATTTTACATTCATTGGCTATTGCAAAAGTTGTAAAATTTCATCCCAATGCAAAGATTTTGGATGTAGGAACAGGGGGAGGTTTTCCAGGAATACCTTTGGCAATTCTATTTCCAAAAGCCAGATTTCATTTAGTTGATAGCATTCAAAAAAAAGTAAAAGTTGTTGCAGCGGTATCTCAAGCGATTCAACTAAAAAATGTAACTTTCGAGCACACACGAGCTGAAGCTGTTCAAGGGCGTTTTGACTTTGTTGTTAGTCGCGCTGTTACTACGATGCCCAGTTTTGTAAAATGGGTGAAAAATAAAATTAAAAAAGAACAATTACACCCACTTTCAAATGGAATTTTATATCTCAAGGGAGGCGATCTAAAAGAAGAATTATCATCCTTTGATAAAACTTCGATCTATAATATTCATGATTTTTTTGAGGAAGATTTTTTTGAAACAAAAAAGGTAGTTCACTTACCTTTAAAATAAATTTTAAAATGTTGTGATAAAGTTTACAGTAACTCCAGTATTCTGGCTGACTGGTCTGCAAATTCCACCAACACACAGTAAACCACCTCTTTGTCTCCCGTAATTAATTGCAAAGCGTGAGGAGCCTTTTGTGTAACTTCCACCCAAATTAAAAAAGTGAATTTTAGTATCTTGGTCGATTTTACTGTCTTCATAATTGTAGGAGTCATTAACGTAAACTCCAAACTTAGAATTGAAAAAATATTCTACAGTTCCACCCATCCAATTTCTTGCATCATCGTTGGTAGAAAGATGTTGAAGTTCTAAACGTAGCGATTTACCTTTTCCAAATTTATATGTTCCGTCTATAACACCAATTCGTGCGCGTACAGTGCTGTTATCGGCCTTAGATTCTAAAACACTTTTATTGTAGTAAAGATTGATAAAAGTAAAAATTGATTTTAATCTTTTATTCCATTTTTTTCGAATCTCAAAGTTTAAATCTGAATATAATTTATTCTTAAAATTTATAAATTCTGTTTCATAGGTCAAATTATCACTTACAAAATATGGTATACCTGTAGGGTCGGAATAATTACTGGCCAAATTTGCCCAATAAGACATGTTAAAATTCACTTTTGTGCCATATTTTCCACCTAAAAAACTTCCTTTTCTTATATTAAAAAAAACATCTACAAACTGCCCAATTTCACCTGCTTTGACGAGAGGAGATTCATAGTTTTCAATAAATAATCCAGGTTGAGATTGGTATAAATAGATATTTGCTAATGTGTAGTCATGTTGTTTTGAAAGAGCTGGTAAATAATTCACACTCAATTGATTAGTGGGATTGTTATTCGCATTACTTTGCGCACGCTCAGAAAACCAGCGCATATTTTCTAAACGTCTAAAATTGTAACTTACCCCAAATCCCTTCTGGCTATAGCCAGCTGTCCAGCTAAGAGCATTGCCTTTGAATGTTTCATTTTCTGAAAACGTAACAATATTTGGTATGATGTTATTGAGTCTTAAATCTTTACTTTTTTTAACATATTCTATGTTTGTGTAGAAATTTTTATTGGTGTAGTCGAGTCGCGCCGAAAAAGCATTGACAAGCTCAGGAATATCGCTGGTTATTGATTCATCGGATTTTAAATAGGATTCATTTTTTCCAACATAACTAAGTCCTAGTACAAGATTACTTGATGGTAAAATATCAAAGGTACTAGAGATGTCAATTTCTGTATCAACTCCAAAAATATCACCATAAGAGACGTCAAAACCCTTTCGTTGTCTTCCATACAAAGTTGTGATTTTAATGGAATTTGAAGGGTAATATATGATTCGTGCACCTCGCATAGCGGTATTGACGCCCAAAGCACGATCTTCCCAAGACCTCAAAATCAATCCGCTTCCAAATTGTTCATAAAAATACCCAAGAGTAATATCGATTTTTTTTGTAGTATAGCGTAAATAGTACGTGGCTAAGCCAAAATCTTTGTCATATAATTTACTATTGTTGAGTAAATTTTCGGGAGCATAACTTTCAAGTTGTAACCCTGCAGAAAATTGATTTGAAATTGAATAATCTAGTCTTAAAAAATTTGTAGAACGAAGATGTTCTTCTTCTTCAAAGTCTCCAAATTTTGAATCATTCAAGTACCACTGAGAATTAGATTCATAACTAGTCCTTAAGTTGTTTTTAAAGCTTTGAAAAAAAGAATTAGTATGCTTTTGATCTTGACTAAAACTAATTAAAGTAAGAAACAAAAAACAAGTTACAAGTGTTTTTTTTATCATTTTTGTTTAATATAATTTTAAATAATTTAAACTATTTTATTGACTAAATTTTAAAATCTGCTCATAAAGTTCATCTTCATAACCAGGGGTGTATCCTGTGTGTTTGTATACCATAAGACCATTTTTTACAATAACTGTGTAGGGTACAGTGCTAACGCCAAATGCCCTTTTTAGTTCGCTGTTTTCATCCAATAGGATTTCAAATTCCCAACCTTTTCCATCAACCATTGGTTTAATGCGTTTTGAAGTTCTTGAATCATCGATAGAGATTGCAAAGTACTTTACATCTGTTTCGCTAACCCAATCCTCATAAACTTCAGCCACAGCATCCAGTTCATTTTTACACGGTACGCACCATGTCGCCCACAACGAAATAATCATTAATTGATTCTCTTGAGCAATTTGATTTGTATTGATAAATTGTCCTGAAAGTGTTTTCAATTCAATACTTGGCAATGGACTTTGTGCTTGTGTAAAAAATCCCAAAAATAGTATAAACAGATATTTTTTCTTGTTCATTATTGTTGAATTTAAAATAAACATTAAATTTACGAATAATTTAATAAATCATATAATTGTTTGTTATTTTAATAATGATATCAAACAATAATTAAATAAATTGCAAAAAACAATTAAAAAAACTTTTTTATGAAAAATGTATTAAATACTTTATCATTATCTGGCCTATTATTGTTTCTTTCTTGTTCAGGAGATGACGGATCGGCATCTGAAAATCAAAACCCACCCGATAACTCTGTTTCGTCGATTAGTTTGAGCTTCAATAAAACATCTTATCTAGCGGGTGAATATGGGTTTTATGTTGTAAGAGATGACCAGAATAATGTAATTACGGATGAGGCATTTGTCACTGTAAATGGTACAGAAGTTGAAACAAATCCGTTTGGTTTTGAAACATCTGGGACATACACCTTTGTAGCCACTTACGAAAATATAACTTCTAATAGTGTAACATTTGAAATAGAAAGCGCTTCTGAATATAGTGATACTTCAAGTTTCTCTTCTTCTGATACCCCTAACTCATTTACAAAAAAAGTTTTATTGGAAGATTTTACAGGGACATGGTGTCCAAATTGTCCTCCAGCAGCAGCAGCTGTGAAAAGCGCTGTTGATGGAAACTCTAATGTTTTTGGTGTAGGATATCATGACGGCGATCCAATGCAAATCGAAGAAACAATGTTTTGGTCTGGTTATTATCATGTAACAGGATTTCCAACAGTTTATGTTAATGGTCCAGATACTCGTTGGAATTTCCCAAATATGGCTCAAGTGAATTCAGAACTTACAGAAGAGGCAACTGTTGGATTGGCACTAGAAGGCGAAGTTGTTGGTGGTAAGTTAGATTTGGAAGTTAGTGTTGGATTTAAAACAACACCAGAAGAAGAAGTTAAGCTTATGATATATTTGATTGAAGCTACACAAACTTCTGAATCAGCCCAAGCAGGTTCTTCACAAGGTATTAATTATGTTCACAACGACGTATTGTTAGAAGTTTACACCGATAAGTTAGGAGATGTAATTCCATCGAATAATACCACTGCAGGCGGTGTTTACACACGTACTATTACAGGACTAGATCTCCCGTCTAATGTTATTGATGTTACTAACTTGAAGCTGGTAGCTTTTGTTCGAAATACATATACAAAAACTTTTGTAGACTATTTTAATACCACTTGGGAGAATTCTCCACATTATGATATTTATAATGTCCAAGAAGTACATCTAGGTGAATCTGCTTCTTTTGACTAATTTGTTTAAATTCACATAAAAAAAGCCACTCTTTTAAGAGTGGCTTTTTTATTAGATATATCTCTCTTTAATCTAAAAAAGGATATTTGTAATCTGTAGGAGTTACAAAAGTCTCCTTGATCATTCGAGGTGAAATCCAACGTAATAAATTTTGAGCTGAACCGGCTTTATCATTTGTTCCAGAAGCTCTTGCACCTCCAAATGGTTGTTGTCCGACAACAGCACCTGTTGGTTTATCATTAATATAAAAATTACCTGCTGCATTCACCAAAGCTTCTGTGGCTTGATTGGCGGCATAACGATCTGTGGAGAAAATAGCACCAGTAAGTGCATACTCACTAGTTTCGTCTACCAATGCTAAGGTTTTAGCATAGTCTTTATCATCATATATATAAATCGTAATCACTGGCCCAAAAAGTTCCGTACACATGGTTTCGTACTTTGGATTTGTTGTCAAAATAACCGTTGGTTCTATAAAATACCCTTTGCTTTTGTCATAGCTTCCTCCTGCAATGATTTCTGCATCAGAATTATTTTTTGCAGCGTCTATATATTTTGCAATTTTATCGAAAGACCCTTCATGTATAACGGCAGTCATAAAGTTTGATAAATCCTCTGGGCTTCCTATTTTTATGGATTTAATATCTTCTAAAAGAAAAGATTTGACCTCTGGCCATAGACTTTCTGGAATGTAGGCGCGAGAAGCGGCACTACATTTTTGCCCTTGAAATTCGAAAGCACCTCTTACAATCCCTGTTGCAACTTGTTTTGGATTTGCAGATTGATGAGCTACAATAAAGTCTTTTCCGCCTGTTTCTCCTACAATTCTTGGGTAGGTTTTATAATTATGAATGTTAGTTCCTATTTGTTTCCATAATTCTTTAAATATAAAAGTAGAACCTGTAAAATGAAGGCCTGAAAAATCAGGGCTAGAAAGTACAGTGTTAGTAATCATTACTGGATCGCCAAAAACAACATTAATGACTCCAGGAGGAACTCCTGCTTCATTAAAAACATCCATTATGACTTTTGCAGAATATATCTGACTATCACTTGGCTTCCAAACAACCACATTGCCCATTAAAGCCATACACGCTGGAAGATTTCCAGCTATTGCAGTAAAATTAAATGGCGTTACTGCGTAAGTGAATCCTTCTAACGGTCGGTATTCAATTCTATTCCAAGCATCACTTGTACTATTAGGTTGATCAGCATAAATTTCTGTCATAAATTGTACATTGAATCTCAAAAAGTCAATAAACTCACATGCGGCGTCAATTTCAGCTTGATGTACAGTTTTTGATTGTGCCATCATTGTGGCTGCATTTATTTTTGCTCTGTATGGGCCGGCAATCAGTTCTGCAGCACGAAGAAAAATACCTGCACGTTGTTCCCAAGGTAAGTTGGCCCAACTTTTTCTGGCTTCCAAAGCTGTAGAAATTGCGAGTTCTACATGTTCTTTATTGGCGGTATGATAGGTTCCAACACTATGTTGATGATCATGTGGAGGGCTCATGGTTTGAGTGTCTCCAGATTTTATATGTTCTCCATTGATGTAAAGAGGAACTTCAATTTTTGAGTTAAACATTGATTTGTAGGCTTGCAATACGTTTTCGCGTTCTTTAGTGCCAGGCGCATATGATAAAACGGGTTCGTTTTTTGCTACTGGAACCTTAAAAAATCCTTTTCCCATAGGTGTAGTATTAAGATAATATTAGTCAGTAAAATTACGATTTATGATGGAATTTTAGCATATGAAGTAAAATTAATTTTGAGCAAATTCTGCACAAAGTTTAAAGGTTGGGATATTTGCTTTAAATGTATCATTTACATAAAGGTCTACCATAGTATATGTGCCCTTCATTGAGCCAAAAGGAGATTTTAATGTGCATCCCGAATTATATACATACGACTCATTAGGTTGTATAATCGGTTGATCGCCAACAACTCCGTCACCTTCTACTTTTTCTTTTGAATTTAAAGCATCACAGATATGCCAAGTTCTTGAAAGAAGTTGCGCTGGATTTGGGCGTTCATTTTTAATTTTTATTACATAACTGAAAGCAAATTGAATAACTTCTTTGTTGTAAAAAGTACCTTCAAAATGTGTTTCCACAGATACTTTTATGCCATTTGTAATTTGATGTACCATATTTTGAGGTTGATTTAAATTAATTTGTGATTTGAATAGAATTAGCCTCCCCTAATCCGATAATTTTATCGTAACGCGCGCCTAAATCTCTATAATAAACAATGACTTTATAATTGTTTTCTGTTTCATCAAAATTACCACTAACAGCACCTTCAAACAGCGTGTTGTCATCATCTACAACAACATATTTGTAGTTGTAAAAACCTTGTTTTAATAGCACTGAGAGTTCGTAAACTCCTTTCTCTACATTAAATGTCATTTTGTTGTCTTCACTGATGCTAAAGTTGTTGAATCCGCCATAAACATAAACGGATTGATTCAAAAATTCTTCAGTAAGTAATGAAAAATGAACATAGGTATAATCGGCTTCAATGCTAGGATCTTGACGATCTAAAACAGTAATTTTAAATCCACCATTAATATCGGGGTTGTAGGTGTATTTCCTTAAACTTCTATCAATATCTGTGTAAAGATAACTATGATATAGGTCTTGTAAATCAATGTATTGAACACCTAGGTTTGCCATACGAACATCTTTGTTTTCAAAAAACAAATATTCATTTCCACCCCAAAATAAGGAGTTGTCATTGTACCTATATACCAATTCATTGCCTAATGTATACTGAGGTTTTAAGTCATAAATCGCAGTTTTTAGGTTGTTGTTTTGCACTACAACGGTTTTTACAGTTTCTTTAGGATTGTTTAAATTCAAACTGTTTGATTTTATGCTAAAGTCTACGGTCTGTGCCTCATTTATTAGCGCTACATTTCTGGATCTTTTAATTTGAACTCCAACACCAACTTGTTGCTCCATTATCATGAATTTTCTACTAAAAACTAAATCATCGTTTTCATCAAAAATTTTGATGAGATAATTTCCAGAAACTTTTAGTCGTGTTTGTGGGTTTGGAATTTGTAGTCTGTAATGCGAATAGATTTGATAAGTATTAAATGAATTTTCATAGTTAAAAATCCTTAGGTTATCCATACCATCAAGATACTCTGACTTCATCAAACGAGAAGGTGTCCAGTCGTAATCAAAATGTTCTATAACATAATAAAAATCTTCTTCAAGATTGTTAAGTACATCAAATTCCAGATAAATACGCTCGTTCAAGTTTATAATAGGAAGGATAGAAATGTTTTTTTGACTTCCAAACGTAATTGTTTTGATATCATTAGGAGGGTCAACTTCTTCTACTTGGCCTATTAAAATACAACACGAAAGGAGTAGAGAAATATTCAAAAAAATAATACGATAGGATTTGAGCATATCTTAATTTTAGTAGGTAAATATAAGTAAAAATTGCTGCTTTGTTAAAATCTAAAATTTAACAAAAAAAATCCGTTTAAATGTTGTGTTGTATGCACTTTTAATTTGTAAATTTGCTCGATTTTTAGATACAAATTTCAATAACAAAATATATGTCAAACGACATTCGAATAAAAAAAGGTCTGGACATCAAATTAGTAGGAGAAGCTGCGCTGACCAAAACCAACGCCATAAAAAGCAACTTTTATACGATTCGACCTGAAGACTTCCACGGTGTAACACCAAAATTATTAGTAAAAGCAAATCAAAAAGTACAAGCAGGTGAGCCTCTATTTTTTGATAAATCCAATGAAGAGATCAAATTTGTTTCTCCAGTTTCTGGTGAGATTATTGAAATCTCTCGAGGCGAAAAACGCCGTATTTTGGAAATAAAAATTAAAGCTGATAAAGTTTTAACATTTGTTGAATACAAAAAATTGAACCTTAGCAAAGCAAAATCAGAGGATATCAAAGCACTTTTGCTTGCTTCTGGGTGTTGGCCATTTGTAAAGCAGCGTCCATATGATGTGATTGCAGATCCAAGTCGTACACCAAAATCAATTTTTGTTTCAGCTCATGCCACAGCACCGCTAGCAGCAGACTATAATTTTACACTAAAAGGAAAAGAAACTGAATTGCAAGCCGCAGTGTCTGCGTTGTCCAAGCTTACAGATGGAGCAGTACATGTTGGGATTCCAAAGGATGCACACTCGTCTTTTACAAATTTGGAAGAGATTTTAACGCACAAAGTTTCTGGACCCCATCCCTCTGGAAATGTAGGAACTTTGATCAATAAAATTGATCCTATAAATAAGGGCGAGATAGTGTGGACAGTAACACCTCAAGATTTAGTAATTATTGGAGAGTTGCTTTTAACAGGGAAGTTCAATGCAGAGCGAACCATTGCTTTGGTGGGCTCCCAAATTGAGCAACCACGTTATTTGACAACAAGAATTGGAAGTGAAGTAGCAACAATGATTTATGATCGAGGTATACAAAAAGATGCACATGCGCGTATCATTTCTGGTAATGTTCTTTCGGGAAAAGAAGTAAAACCTGACGGTCATTTGGATTATTATAGCGATGTAATTTCTGTAATTCCAGAAGGTGATGATTACGAATTTTTTGGGTGGAACAAGCCAGTTTTTAATAAAGTTTCTACGTCTAGAGCGTTAACTTTTTCGTGGTTAACACCAAATAAAAAATTCGATTTGAATACGAATACAAATGGAGAGCACAGGGCTTTTGTAATTACAGGATCCTATGAAGAAGTATTTCCACTAGATATTTATCCAATGCAAATTTTAAAGGCATGTATGTATAAAGACCTTGACGAAATGGAAGCATTAGGAATGTATGAGGTTGCACCTGAAGATTTTGCGCTAACAGAATTCGTTTGTGTTTCAAAACAACCACATCAAAAAATAATAAGAGAAGGATTAGATTTAATGATTAAAGAAATTGGATAACAATTCATTTTCAAACTAACGTGAAAAATAAATAACACATGGGTTTAAAATCAAACTTACACAATCTTAAAGAAAAATATAAAGGCACAAAAATGGCACCTGCTTTTAATGCCATTCATACTTTTTTGTATCTGCCAAATGAAACCACTCACAATGGTACCCATATCAAAGCTGCCGATGATTTAAAGCGTACCATGAACACAGTGATAATGGCAATGGTACCTTGTTTAATTTTTGGAATGTTCAATGCAGGTTACCAACATCACCTTGCCCTAGGCACCATAGAAGCCGCTGAAGGATTTTTGGGATCAACATTTTGGACTTGGGATAATTTGGTTATTGGAATATGGAAAGTGTTGCCACTTGTTGTAGTTTCATATGGTGTAGGCTTACTTATTGAATTTATATTTGCTGTAATTAAAGGCCACGAAGTTGAAGAAGGATATTTGGTAACAGGTATGCTTGTACCACTTATTGTACCTGTAGATTTACCTTTGTGGATGTTAGCAGTAGCTGTTGCCTTTGGCGTTGTTATTGGTAAAGAAGTTTTTGGTGGAACAGGAATGAATATTTTAAATCCTGCCCTAACTGTTCGAGCCTTTCTATTTTTTGCCTATCCAACATGGATGAGTGGCGATAAAGTTTGGGTCCATGGTGCGGTAGAGCGTGCCGGAACTGCAGATGCAATTTCTGGGGAAACTATTTTAGGTAGTTATGCTCAAAGTCAAGATGTTGTATACAGTCTTGCCGATATGTTTTATGGGCTAATTCCAGGATCTATAGGAGAGACTTCTAAAGTGCTCATCATTTTTGGAGCCCTATTCCTCATTTTCACAAAAGTTGGTAGTTGGCGAATTATGTTAAGTACTATTTTAGGAGCACTAGTAATGGGGCTTATCTTTAATGGGGTTGTGGATGCAGGCATGATAACTTCTTCAAGTAAATTTTATGGATTGATGAGTGTTCCATTTTGGCAACACCTTATCATTGGAAGTATATTATTTGGAGCAGTATATATGGCAACAGACCCTGTAACAGCAGCTCAAACCAACAAAGGGAAGTGGATTTATGGATTCCTAATCGGGTTTATTTCGATAATGATCCGAGTATTCAATCCAGCGTATCCAGAAGGTGTATTCTTAGCGATTTTGCTAATGAATGTTTTTGCACCAACAATTGATCACTATGTGGTTCAAGGAAATGTAAAGAAAAGAATGAAACGATTAAAAGTAAAAACGGCATAATATTATGAGTACCAATACAGAATCAAATAAATATACCATATTCTTCGCCATTGGAATGGTCGTTATTGTAGGATCTCTTTTGGCTTTTACAGCATCTTCTTTGAAGCCCAATATCAAAGAAAATGAACGTATGGAAAAACAACAAAATATTTTGTATGCCATGGGGGTCAATGATAATGGTGACAACGATATTGTTTTTGTAGGCACAGATAAAGTTGCTTCAGAGTTTTCAAAATACATCTCAAAACAGTTGGTTTTAGATACAAGTGGTAATGCCGTTGAAAACAACGAAGCATATCTTATTGATGTCAAAAAAGAACAAGCCAAAGCAAAAAATGGTCAAACAAGAGATCTACCACTTTTTGTTGGAGAGAAAGATGGACAAAAATTTTACATTGCACCCATTCGCGGAAAAGGACTGTGGGATGCCATATGGGGGTATATTGCAATGGATAAGGATATGGTAATTCAAGGAGCGTATTTTGATCACAAAGGAGAAACGCCAGGGCTTGGTGCTAATATCAAGCAACGTTATTTTATGGATGATTTTTATGGTGAAAAGCTACTTACTGAATCTGGAGAATTCAAAGGCATAACTGTAGCTAAAGCTAACAACGACCCTAAAAATTTAATCAAAGACGATTACGAAGTTGATGCACTTGCAGGAGCAACCATTACAGGTGATGGTGTTTCAGCAATGATTAAGTCAGATTTAAAATTGTATTTACCATTTTTCAAGAACTTAAAAACTCAAACCAACTAATATGGGACTACTATCAAAAAAAGACGCTAAGTTAATAACAGACCCTTTAGCAGATAACAACCCAATTACAATACAAGTTTTAGGAATTTGTTCTGCACTAGCAATTACAGCAGAGTTAAAAGCATCTCTAGTGATGGGGATTGCAGTACTTTTTGTATTAGGTATAGGAAATGTGGTAATTTCATTGATACGAAATATTATTCCTTCAAAAATTAGAATTATAGTTCAACTTATTGTTGTTGCTTCTTTAGTAATTATTGTAGATCAAGTTTTAAAAGCATTTGCCTACGAATTAAGCAAAACATTATCTGTTTTTGTAGGGTTGATTATTACCAACTGTATTATTATGGGACGCTTTGAAGCATTTGCACTTGGTAATGGTCCATGGAGAGCATTTTTAGATGGTGTTGGTAATGCTTTAGGTTATGCGGTAATTTTATTAGTTGTTGGATTTTTTAGAGAACTATTAGGCTCTGGTACGCTGTTTGGGATTCCTGTTCTTGGAGACCCAATTGAAAAAACTGGTCTATATTCTATTGGCTATGAAAACAATGGATTTATGCTTATGCCGCCTATGGCACTCATAATCGTTGGACTCATTATTTGGGTACAACGTAGTAGAAATAAAGCCTTAATTGAAGACTAAACCTATTAAAGAATTAAAATAAAGAACAATGATAGAACACATTGAATTATTTTTTAAATCCATTTTTATTGATAATATGGTGTTTGCAGTTTTTTTGGGCATGTGCTCATATTTAGCTGTATCAAAAAAAGTATCTACTGCAGTTGGCTTGGGTGCCGCAGTCATTTTTGTATTAGCAATTACAGTACCATTAAACTGGTTGTTAGATCAATATTTGCTTCAGCCAGGAGCGTTATCATGGTTAGGTGAAGAGTTTGCAGATTACGATTTAGGTTTTCTTTCTTTCATCATGTTTATTGCAACAATTGCAACAATGGTACAACTGGTTGAAATTATAGTAGAAAAATTTTCACCATCGTTGTACAATTCTCTTGGAATATTCTTACCATTAATTGCTGTAAACTGTGCCATTTTAGGAGGTTCATTGTTTATGCAATCTCGAGAAATAGAAACCTTTGGACTAGCTGTAAATTATGGAATTTCATCTGGAATAGGATGGTTTTTAGCCATTTTAGCCATTGCGTCGATTCGTGAAAAAATCAGATACTCAAATGTTCCTGGGCCACTAAGAGGACTTGGAATTACCTTTATAGTTACAGGTCTAATGGGAATAGGTTTCCTTAGTTTTGGAGGAATGCTAACTGGAGGAGATGAAGCTCCTAAAGAAGCTTCTCAAGTTAATGAAACAATCAAAATAGAAAACCTAGAGCCTGTTATTGAAGAAGAAAAAGAAATTGTAACCATTACTAAATCAGAAAACTAACATGATTATTTTAGCTGCTGGAACAACCGGAACTGTATTAGCTACCGTCGTAGCATTCTTAGTAATTTCACTAGTACTTATTAGTGTACTTCTTTTTGTAAAACAAAAATTATCTCCTTCAGGTCCTGTCAAGATTTTGATCAATGGCGAAAGAGAAATTGAAGTTTCATCTGGAGGAACACTATTATCTACACTAGGTAATCAGAAAATATTCTTACCATCTGCTTGTGGAGGTGGAGGAACCTGTATTCAATGTGAATGTCATGTACTCTCAGGTGGTGGAGAAGCCCTACCAACAGAAACCCCTCATTTTTCTAGAAAAGAATTGCAAAGCGGCGCCCGATTGTCTTGCCAAGTTAAGGTGAAGCAAGACATGGAAATTTCAATTCCAGAAGAAGTATTTGGGATTAAAAAATGGGAAGCTACTGTGGTTAGAAACTATAATGTAGCCTCTTTTATCAAGGAATTTGTTGTTGAAATTCCAGAAGATATGGGCTACAAAGCTGGTGGATATATTCAAATTGAAATCCCAGCGTGTGAAATTAATTATAAAGATATTGATATCACAGCGCATCCAGAGGAACACGATGATCCAAAAAAATTCCTAGCCGAGTGGGACAAATTTGGATTGTGGCCTCTAACAATGAAAAATACTGAAACGGTAGAACGTGCCTATTCAATGGCATCTTACCCAGCAGAAGGGCGTGAAATCATGCTTAATGTCCGTATTGCAACCCCACCATGGGATCGCTCAAAAAATGGATGGATGGATGTTAATCCAGGAGTAGCTTCATCTTATATATTTGCTCAAAAACCCGGAGATAAAGTTACTATTTCTGGACCTTATGGAGAGTTCTTTATAAACGAAAGTGAATCAGAAATGCTTTACGTTGGCGGGGGTGCTGGAATGGCGCCAATGCGTTCACATTTGTATCACTTGTTCAAAACCTTAAAAACAGGTCGAAAAGTGACATATTGGTACGGAGGTCGATCAAAAAGAGAACTTTTCTATTTAGATCACTTCAATCAATTAGAAAATGAGTTTCCTAACTTCAAATTTTATTTGGCACTTTCTGAGCCATTAGAAGAAGACAATTGGAAAGTCAAAGAAAATATAGATGCACCTGGAGATGGTTTTGTTGGATTTATTCACAATTGTGTAATCGATAATTATTTAAATCATCACGAAGCACCAGAAGATATTGAACTCTATTTCTGTGGACCTCCATTGATGAATAAAGCGGTTCAAAAAATGGGTGAAGACTTTGGAATTCCAGACGAACACATCCGATTTGATGATTTTGGAGGATAAAATAAATTATCTTTCTATTAACTAAAAAAGCTCAACAGAAATGTTGGGCTTTTTGTATTTTTGTAGCATGTCAAAACCACTCACAGAACAAGAACTTCATAACTTAGCAATGAACCATGTTGGTAAGGATTTAGAGACCAGAGGATTTGAATTTGTGGCCATTAATAGTCAGTTAAAAAAACATCCACAATTTGTCTGCATTGATAAAAACAACCAATATTTTTTTGTAATCGTCCGTGTGGTGAAATTGCCTGAAAATCCTAACAATTATGATGTTGTTTGGATGGAAACATTCAAAAAACATGCTTTCGAAAAAGATGCAAAAGTGCTATACGCTGGTGTGGCTGTAGGAAATCCCAACGGTGAGGATCTACCAGTTTATCTTAATCATGAGTATTTGATGGAATACAATGGTATTCAAGTCATTGAAACCAATATGAACTAATCGTAACTGCATGAAAAAAATAGTTTTATTTATTTTTTTAGGGTTGATTTCTTGTAAAAACAGCATCAAACAGCAGCGTAATTCCGGCGGTGTTTTTGGTACAACGTATAGTATCATATACGACAGCAATGAAGATTTTCAGGAGGAATTCGAGCAGATTTTTAATGACATTAATCATTCAATGTCTACATATATCCCCAACTCCATAATTTCTGAAGTCAATAACAATAGAACTATAAAAATTGACAGTCATTTCAAAAGAGTTTTTGAGACTTCAAAACAAGTTTTTGATGAAACTAACGGTCGTTTTGATCCCACTATTGGGGCGGTTGTAAATGCATGGGATTTTGGTCCTGAGGGAAAAATTGAACAACTTGACAGTGTTAAAATAAAAGATCTAATGCAGTCTGTTGGTCTCAATAAAGTTTCTGTTGAAGGGTTTCTTATCACAAAGCCAAGTGCGACTAAAATCGATTTTAATGCTATTGCAAAAGGATATGGTGTTGATCAAATAGGTTATTTTTTAGATTCTAAAAATGTTTCAAATTATTTGGTTGAAATTGGTGGAGAAATTGTTTGTAAAGGAATCAATTCTTCAAAAGGAACCCCTTGGAAAATTGGTATACAAAACCCAAATGTAGAGAGTGATATTCCTTTTCTCAATAGTGTTGAACTCAACAACAAGGCCATGGCTACATCAGGAACGTATAGAAAATATAAAATTGATGAAAATGGACGGCGTTACACGCATATTATTGATGCCAAAACAGGTTATCCTAGCCGATCAAATATTTTGAGTATTTCTGTAATTGCTGAAAATTGTATGACTGCTGATGCCTATGCAACAGCACTACAGACCATGAATTTAGAAGAATTATCCAATTTTTTAAACAATCATCCTGAATTGAAAGTTTATATCATTTTTGAAAACGAAAATAAAGAACTAGAATACAAGTCCTTTAATGGATTTTAATTTAACTGATGAGTTCCGCTTTGCCTTTTAAAATACTTTTATAAATATGATTCCAAAGTATTAGTCGGTATTTTAATGCTTGTTTTGCTGTATTAAGAACTTCATTCCATTTTTCAGTATCATTTCCACAAAGTGTTTCAACCATTTTCAATGAAATTGGGCCATGCTCGTCACCATCAATTTCGATGTGTCGATTTAAATAATACAGTAGTTTGCTATAGCGATTGTCGTTATCACTAGTTTTGGAGTGTTGTATAATTTCTAAGAACATGTCTGGAATAACATCTTCTCTTCCGAAGGTAAAAGCAGCGGCAATACAATGTGCCTTTTGAGTCTTAATCACATCAAAAGTAAAGTTGATAAACTTGCAAATTTCTGTATCAACTTGTTGAGTTTCCAAAGCTGTATCAATATCATTACCTTGAGATAAGCTGTTTAAAAATGCTTTGATTCCCGAAGTATCTGCCTGAATTTGATCCATGGCATCTAGATACATTTCATAATGACTCTTAGCCTCGCCAAGTTCATTAACATCGCTTTCTTCTCCCATCACAATTTCATTAATAAAACGTGCAGCCTCTCCATGTCCTTTTGGAGTCCATGGAATACAAGTTGTGGTTAAATGATTTTGAAGTGCTTTAAGCAATGACATAAAATCCCAAACAGCAAAAACATGAATTTCCATAAATGTTTTGATGTCATCAATAGTTTCAAGAGTTTTGTATAGAGGATGTTCATTGATTTGTCTGCTTAAACCAATAAGTTCATTTTCTACATGTTGAATAGGCTTCATCGTGTAATTTTTTTTAAAACTATTATCTAAATTCTAATTCTTCATCAGTTTCGATACCAAGTGCTTCATTAATATAAGCAAATGTTGAAAGGAGTTTGGGTTTTCCATCAACTAGTGCAATATTATGTTCAAAATGTGCGCTTGGTAAATTATCCTTTGTTGTAATGGTCCATCCATCGTTGTGTTGTTTTATGCGATGTGTTCCCATGTTAATCATAGGTTCAATGGCAACAACCATTCCATCCAAAAACTTTTTTCCACGACCTCTTTTTCCGTAGTTAGGCATTTCTGGTTCTTCGTGCATAACACGCCCCAAACCATGTCCTACAAGCTCTCTTACAACACCATAACCAAAAGATTCACAATAATTTTGAATGGCATAACCAACATCTCCAACACGGTTATTTTTTTTGAATGCTCTAATGCCTTCATAAAGTGATGTTTTTGTGACCTCCAATAATTTTTGAGTTTCAATAGAGATTTCTCCAACAGCAAATGTGTAGGCATGATCGCCATAGAATTCATTTTTTAGTGCGCCACAATCAATTGAAATAATATCACCTTCTTTTAAGGGAATATCGTTTGGAATACCATGAACAACTTGCTCGTTTGGACTCATACAAAGTGTGTTAGGGAAATCATATAACCCCAAGAACCCTGGAATGGCTCCATGGTCTCTTATAAAAGTTTCTGCCAAAGCATCAAGTTGAAGTGTTGTAACTCCAGGTCGAACTTCTTTTGCAAGCATTCCAAGAGTTTTTGACACAATAAGTGCGCTCTCGCGAATGCATTCAATGTCTTCAGCAGTCTTTAAATTTAGCATCTTCATATCAAACCACAAAGATACTTAAAAACTTTAGTTTGATTCTAAAATTTATGCAGTTTTAAACCAATGATTTTTGACTCATAGCAGCTGGTTTATCAATCCCAATTAATTTTAAAATTGTAGGTGCTATATCGCCTAAAATTCCATTTTGAATTTGATCTAAATCATTGTCAATCAGTATGATTGGTACAGGATTAGTCGTGTGTGCAGTATTTGGTGATCCGTCTGGATTGACCATTGTTTCACAGTTTCCATGATCGGCAATGAGTAGGGTGGTATAGTGGTGTTTCAAAGCGGTATTGACCACATCTTTTACACATTCATCTACGGCCTCACAAGCTTTGATGGCAGCTTCCATTACACCTGTATGACCAACCATATCTCCATTGGCAAAATTTAAGCAAACAAAATCAGTTTTTTCTGCTTTCAAAACAGGAATAAGTGCATCGCGTAGTTCATAAGCACTCATTTCGGGTTTTAGATCGTATGTGGCCACTTTTGGTGAGTTTTTTAAAATGCGTTCTTCACCCTTAAAAGGTGTTTCTCTACCCCCTGAAAAGAAAAAAGTAACATGTGGATATTTTTCAGTTTCTGCAATACGAAGTTGTGTTTTTCCATGAGCTTCAAGGACTTCTCCTAAAGTCTCGCTGAGGTTTTCTTTGTTGAAAATAACATCAATATTCTTGAAATTATCATCATAATTTGTCATCGTCACATACTTCAAATCTAAAGCATGCATGTTGTATTCATGAAAATCTTTTTGGCTTAAAGCCTCAGTCAATTGACGACCACGATCTGTTCTAAAATTAAAAAACAAAACTACATCTCCATCTTTGATGGTTGCAACAGGCTCATCATTATTGGCAACAATAATAGGTTTTAGAAACTCATCGGTGATGTCTTCATCATAACTATTCTGAATGCTAGAGGTCACATTTTTTGAATATTCCCCTCTACCATTAACAAGCGCATCATAGGCGAGTTGGGTGCGTTCCCAACGCTTATCTCTATCCATTGCATAGTATCGCCCAGTTACAGTAGCCAATTGTACAGACGATTCTTCTAGACGAGATTCTAACTCGGTTATAAAACCAAACCCTGATTTTGGATCTACATCTCTACCATCTGTAAAAGCATGAACAAATCCTTTTTCTACATTATTTTCTTCTAAAGTCTCAATGATTCCAAAAAGGTGATTGATATGTGAATGTACACCGCCATCACTTAATAAACCCAATAAATGGATGGGTTTATTTTGAGCTTTAGCATAAGCAAGAGCATCTTTCAAAACCGCTTCATTACCTAAAGTTTTATTTGTAACAGCTAAATTAATTTTTGCTAAATCTTGATATACAATTCTTCCAGCACCAAGATTCATATGGCCTACTTCGCTATTTCCCATTTGACCTTCGGGGAGGCCAACATGAAGTCCATCTGTTCTTAGACTTGCATGTGCAAAGTTGTTGTATAATCCATCAATAAAAGGTGTGTTTGCGTGATCAATAGCCGATACTTTTGGGTCGGGAGAAGTTCCCCAACCATCCAAAATCATTAAAATTACTTTCTTATTCATTAGTGTTGGTTAAGCCACAAAGATAAGAAGTTTTTGAGTTTTAAAACAAGATAGTTTGGTGTAACTTTAATCTGTTATTATTGATATTTTTCTATGGCTTGTTTTATTTTTTCAATCCGATTTTCGGGGTCTGGGTGTGTGCTTTGAAATTCTGGTGCTCTGTTAGGTCCAGCAGCTTCTTTTAATATTTTCATGACCCCAATGAGCGCTTCAGGGTTATAATCCGCTTGAATCATAAACTGTACTCCAAGATCATCACTTTGAAGTTCATCGTCTCTACCATATTTCATATTAATAAGTTGTGCAACAGCAGCCGCTCCTTGGGCAGCTGAAGGATCGACACCTACGGCCACTCCGTTTAAAATGCCTTGCGTAAGCCCATCTTTGGCAATACGTTCTGCAGAGTGTCGGCCCAACACATGTCCAATTTCATGTCCAAGAATACCTGCCAATTGATCAATATTTTCGAGTTTTGAAAATAGTGCGTAGGTAATAAAAATTTGACCACCTGGAAGTGCAAAGGCATTAATAGTACGTTCATCGGCCAATAAATGAAAATCAAATTTATAGTTACTATCTTTTGCAATACTATTATTCACTAATTTTTTACCAACACGATCCACCACAGCTTGATACTGTGTGTCTGGATAAAGTCCACCGTGCTGATGAGCCATTTGTGGTGCAGCATTCATTCCCATTGCAACTTCTTCGGTTTCACTCAATCCAATGTGCTGTTTTTCATTGGTGTATGGGTTAATTTCTGCGCTTGAACAATATTTTAGAACTGCAAACAAAACCAGTCCAGCTCCAATAATTAATCTAATTTTTCTTCCGCTTCTAAGCATAATTTTGTGTTTTTCGTTATTAGATTAGACACAAATTATTTAAAAAAGTCACAAAAAATTTAATTGTATTTTTGATTTCTTATAATTGAGACCATATGCAATTTAAAATTATAGTTCCAAAAAACATTCATTTGGTAGTGCCTCTAGTGAAGAAAATGGCAAAAGAATCTATATCTGATGAACTTCTTTTAGAGCGATTTCAAGAAATGGTTACTCAAAATTATGAATGTGTAGGGGTTTTCAAAGATGAAGTGCTCGTGGGAGTTGCTGGAATGTGGTTTTGTACACGTCATTATTCGGGGCGAAGTGTAGAAATTGACCATGTTTTTATAGAAAAGTCTTTAAGAAATCAAGGCATTGGAAGTCAGCTATTGAGTTGGATTGAAAACTATACAACATCAAAAGGATATGAAACCATTGAGCTCAACACGTATATAGAAAATGAAAAATCACATGATTTTTATGATAAAAAAAACTATAAAAAATTAGGATATCATTTTTTAAAAACGCTTTGAATTTTAGCGTAATAAACTAAGATCTGTTCCAGACTGTACTTCGTAGGCTTCTTTGTTATGTTCAAAAATTCTTGCTTTCAAAGGTCCTTTAAGGGTTATACGCTCGCCAGAGACTTCCAAGAAGCTGCCTTCTCTAAGCCCAACCACCGATTGTGAATTGAAAAAATGAAACTCTTTAATACGTGTTTCTCTTGTTTCTCCCATGTGTTTGCTCTTTGGATTTGGGTCTAGGTAGTGTGGATTAATATTGAATGGAATGATACTTAGTGCATCAAAACTAGGAGGGTGTACAATTGGCATATCGTTGGAAGTCCCTATTGTTTTACCACAAATATTGCTACCAGCACTTGTTCCCAAGTATGGTGTTCCAGTTTGAATTACCGATTTTAAGGTATCAAAAACATCATTTTTGTACAATTCATCGAGCAATACAAAACTATTCCCTCCTCCAACAAAAATGCCTTTGGCTTCCAAAAGTGCTTTTTTAGGGTTTTCAAATTGATGAATTCCAACGATATTTTTATCAATTTTTTTAAATGCTTTTTGAACAATTTCAGTGTAAGCATCATGACTCAAACCACTTGGACGCGCATAGGGAATAAAAAGAATAGTTTCAGTAAATTGAAAAAAGAGTGTCAATTTGTCCAAAAGGTAATCTAAATAACCACTTCCATGAATTGTAGAAGTACTAGCAACGATTAGTTTTTTCATTAAAATGATTTTATTGGCACAACGATTTTTTCTTTTGTAAATTTATACAAAATTAAATGAATCGTTTTGAGATTGTCTTTCAAATATTTTAGCTCTATTGTTTTACTTTTTTGCTTCGCTTTGAGTCAAGCTCAAACACGTGAATTTTCAGGAATTGTGAAAGCAGATGGAAATGTAGAAGGTATTCATGTCATTAATAAAACATCGTATCGTTATGCTACTACCGACAAAAATGGGGGTTTTATTATTCAGGCAAAATTATCCGATTCATTATATTTTTCATCAATACAATACATTCCAAAAATTGTGATTATAACACCAGATATTGTAAAAGATAGTTTTATAGAAGTGCGTTTGGAAGACGGTGTTACTGAGCTTGATGAGGTTACAGTTGGAAAAATATTAACAGGAGATTTAAATTCAGATATTTCTAATTCTGATGCCGAGCGTCCTTTAGATTTTTATGATGTGGGTATTCCAGGATTTACTGGCCCAAGAAAAACACAAATTGAAAGTAAACTATATGAAGCAGATGCTGGAAAAATGGTATATATAGGCTTTCCATACGCTATGCTTAATTTTAATAAATTTTTAAATAAAATTACAGGCCGTACAAAAAAATTAAAACAAGCGGTCAAGATTGAAAAAGAAAGAAATATACTAACACACATCAAAGAAGTTGTTGGTCCAAAACTATTTAAAATAGAGAATCTTTCAGAAGACCTTGTGCCACAATTTTATTATTTCTGTGCCGATGATCCCAATTTTCAGCAGCGCTGCGCCCATAGGAGCGATGTGCAAATTCTTCAGTTTTTACAAGAAAAACTAAAGGAATTCAAAGCCAACAATTTATCAGAAAATTAAAGGAATACTTCCTATCTTTGTACCATGATGAATGCTCTGCCATTATTTATTAGTAGTACCGAAATTGTTTTCATTCTCTTTATTGTGATTATGGTTTTTGGTGCCGATAAAATCCCCGACATTGCAAAAGGGTTGGGCAAAGGCATGCGCACCCTAAAAAATGCTTCAAATGATATTAAAACTGAAATCCAACGTAGTGCAGAAAAGCAAGGTATAGACACCGATTTGACTAAAGATATCAATCAAGAAATCAATAAAGTTAAAGAAGAAATAGAAGACCTTACAGGTTCTGTTCGCCGAAAATTATAACTTATTTTTTTACGCTTACAGTCAATCCGTCACGAATAGGCAGAAGCACTGTTTCCAAGCGATGATCCTCTTTTAAAAGGCGATTGTATTCCAAAACAATTTTTGTTGATGCATCATTTTTATCTATGGTCTCAATGACTTTTCCGCTCCACAATACGTTATCAGAAAGAATTACGCCTCCAGAATTCAGTTTATCTATTATTTGATGAAAATAATTAATATAATTGGGCTTATCTGCGTCCATAAATACCAAATCAAAAGTTGTTTCTAATGTTGGAATAATTTCCAATGCAGGCCCTAAATGTTGATGAATTTGAGTGCCATACTTTGACTGATCAAAATACTTTCTTTGAAACTCAACCAATTCTTCATTGATATCAATCGTATGTAGCACGCCATCATTTTGAAGCCCTTCGGCTAAACAAAGTGCAGAATACCCTGTAAATGTTCCTACTTCTAAAATTGCTTTTGGGCGAATAAGTTTAGATAGCATACTTAAAACACGACCTTGATAGTGACCACTAAGCATTCGAGGTTGCAATATTTTTTGGTATGTTTCACGAGTTAATGCCTGTAAAAGTTCTGGCTCATCTGCTGAATGCTGAACAACATAATCATCTAATTCATCTGAAATGAAATGCATTATCCTAAAATTTTCTGTGTAAATTCTTCAATTTTTTTCTGATCATCACCAAACAACCATCGCAATACATTATCTTCCCAAATATCATCATATTGTTCTTGATTAATGATATTTCTTTCTTTTGCTAGATCTAATAATTTTCCAGGGTAGGATGATTGTGCCTCACTTTCCATCTCGCCAAGCGGGTAGGGGTCGTCTAGTCCCATAATGATTTGATTGCTTCCTTGTCTTTTGAGCATCAAATTAAAAGAATCTGTATCGTGAACCAAAGTGTCAAAATATATATTTGGGTGTCCAACAGCTTTTCGAGGATGAGTTTTTCCATCAAATAAATCGGGGCGTCCATCAAATCCTTGTATACGTCTTCCAAGATTCATTTGTGCCATTTGCCCTCCATGTGCAAAACAGGTTCTGATATTCGGAAAACGTTCTTGCATTCCGTTTAAGGTATAAAAATGATAAGCATCCCCACATTGAGCCAACATCCAAATCAAATGAAAACGCCATGAGGTGTTTTCAAGCTTAATCATTTTATCGCCATCGTAGGGGTGTACTTCAATAGCTAAATTATATTTGTTTGCTAATTCAAAAATAGCATCATTTTCTCTATCAAAAACACTTCGCCACTGGCCAATACTATCCATAAAATGTGTAGGTAGGCACAGTAATTTAAGACCTAATTCTTCAACACAACGTTCAATTTCCCAAAGTGCACCTTGTATAAATCCTGGATGTACTACAAATCCACAGGTGAATTTTTTTCCATGATTTTGTTGAATTTTAGCATTAAAATCATTTTGAAAACGCAAGGCTTTTTTCATCATTTCGAGGCGCAACCCATTTCCATACAACTGAGAGAGGTTCAGAACAACGGCATGATCAATTTTATTTTTCTCCATCCAATCTAGTTTTTCATCAAGAAAAAAACTAGAATGGGTTACTGGACGACTCCAACCTTTTTGAAGCATATATTTTCTTTCGTCATCAACCCAAAAAATTTCTTTATCCTTCATAAACTGAGGAATTTCCTCCGGATATGGAAGCAAGTGTGAGTGTCCGTTGATGCGTAGTTTACGTTTCATTTTTGTGATTTATAAATTATTTGGAGCTTCCATTTTTGCACCGCATTTATCGCAAGTACATTTTTCGGTATCGGAATAATAGCGGTCAAAAATTGCCGGCATATCCGTTTCAATATTTTGTAGTGTAAACGGTTCTCTGTAAAGCTGATGACTACATTGCTCGCAATACCATTCCAACGCATCTTGAACGCCCTCTGCTCTTGGGTATTCAATGACCAGTCCAACAGTATTGGCGCCTCGTTGAGGTGAGTGTGGTACTTTTGCAGGTAGTAAATAGATGTCACCTTCTTTGATATGCACATCTTTTGATTTACCATTTTCAATTATTTTTAAAATAATATCACCTTCAATTTGATAGAAAAATTCAGGAGTTTCATTGTAATGATAATCTTTTCTGTTGTTTGGTCCCCCAACAACCATCACAATAAATTCACCATCTTTCCAAACACATTTGTTACCAACAGGGGGTTTCAATAGATCACGATTTTCTTCAATCCAAGCCCTAAAATTAAGTGGGGATATTAGCGTACTCATGGTTTTCTTTTTTTGTTATTGCTATAAAGTTACAAAGATTTTGTTCGTCCACCATCAACTGGAATATTTATTCCATTGATATAGCCTGCGGCTTCACTGGCCAAAAACACAATAGTATTGGCAGTTTCTTCTGGTTTTGCAAATCGTTTAGCAGGGGTGTATGTTTTCATAATATTTTCCATTTCTTTAAATGACACATTGGCTTTTTTTGCTTTGATTTCAATAATTTCGTTCAATCGTTCAGTCTCTGTAAATCCAGGTAATACATTATTGACTGTAATTCCAAAAGCTCCCAATTCGAATGAAAGTGTTTTACTCCAATTTCCAACGGCATTGCGAATAGTATTGCTAACCCCCAAACCTTCAATAGGTTCTTTTACAGAAGTTGAAATCACATTAATAATGCGTCCATATTTCTCAGATTTCATAAAAGGAACAACAAGTTGTGTCAAAACATGATTGCATTTTAAATGTTGTGTAAATGCAGATTCAAATTGTTCTAAAGTCGCCTCTAAAATAGCACCACTGCGAGGTCCTCCTGTATTATTGATAAGAATATGAAATCCTTTGTGTGAGTTTAAATATTTTTCAACATTTATTTTTAGTTCCTCAGGATTTGAAAAATCGGCAACTATATAATCATGAGCAGCAGTTTTTGGTAATTCGGATACTATTTTTTTGAGTTTTTCTTCGTTACGAGCCACAAGTGTAACTCGTGTGCCCTCACTGGCTAGTGCAACAGCAGCAGCATGTCCAATTCCTTGAGTACTTCCGCAAACAAGCGCCGATTTGTTATTTAAATTTAACTCCATATCATTTTATTCATAATTAATACATACATTTTTTGCTTCCGTAAAAAAGCGTAAAACTTCAAAACCGCCTTCGCGACCAACTCCAGATGATTTTGTACCTCCAAAAGGGGTACGCAAATCACGCTGTAGCCATGTGTTGACCCATACAATTCCTGTTTCTAAATGTTCCGAAAAGTATAGACTTCGCTTCAAATTGTTCGTCCATATTGTTGCCGATAGCCCATAATTTATGTCATTGGCTAGCGAAAGCGCTTCTTCGTCATTTTCAAAAGGCATAAGCGTTACGACTGGCCCAAAAATTTCTTCTTGATTTAATATACAGTCATTACTCGAAACTTCAATAATTGTTGGCTCCAAATAATATCCTTTTTCTGCGCCATCAACAGAAACACGCTCACCTCCATACAAAATGGTGGCGTTTTCTTGTTTAACTTTTTCTAAATAGCTCAAAACTTTTTCTAGATGAGGTTTTGATACTAATGCTCCAATATCAGTATTTTTTTCTGAAGGTAAACCTACTTTTAATTGCTTTACTTTTTCAATAAAATCATTTTTAAATTGCTCGTAAATCGATGCTTCTACAAAAATTCGACTTCCACAAAGGCAAATTTGTCCTTGATTTGCAAACGAAGATTTAACTGTAGTTGAAAGCATTTTCTTATAATCACAATCTGCAAAAATGATATTAGGGTTTTTCCCTCCCAATTCTAGAGATAATTTTTTAAAAAGTGGTGCTGCTGTTTTAGCAATGTGTGCACCTGTTTTTGTTCCTCCAGTAAATGAAATTGCTTTAATGTTTGGATGCTCCACAATGGCCTGACCTGTTGTGGTGCCCAATCCATGCACAATATTTAAAACCCCTTTTGGAAGTCCAGCTTTGGTGCATATTTCTGCTAACAAAAAAGCAGTATAAGGTGTAACTTCACTAGGCTTGGCCACCACACAATTTCCTGAGGCTAGTGCTGGTGCTATTTTCCATGTAAAAAGGTACAAGGGTAAGTTCCAAGGCGAAATACAACCTACTACACCTATGGGTTGGCGTAAGGTGAAGTTGATGTTTTTTTGTGAAATTTGTTCATGACTTTCGCTATAGAACTGTGTTATTGCTTGGCTGAAAAACCTAAAATTAAGTGCTGCCCTAGGAATATCCACTTCTTTGGCTAAACTTAATGGTTTACCATTATCCATACTCTCGGCCGCCGCCAATGTCTCTAATTTTGATACGATTAAATCGGCTATTTTATGAAGTATTTCACTACGCTGTTCAACCGATGTTTTGGACCACAAACCAAAAGCATTATTTGCCGCTATATAGGCCTCTTCAACATCTTTATTTGTCGAATTAGGTAGTTTGCCATATACTACACCAGTACTCGGGTCTATGGCTTCTAGCCATTCGTTGTTCGAGGGCTCACAATAGGTTCCGTTGATGTAATTTTTAATGGTAATCATTATTGTTTTTTATAGGCTACAACTTTTATTTCAATCACTAAATCGGGGTGTGGGAGTTGATGTACTGCCACAGTAGTTCTTGTTGGTCCTGTTTCAGTATCAAAAAACGCCGCATATGCTTTGTTGTACGCTGCAAAATCATTCATATTCACTAAAAATGAAGTTACATCTACCACATCTGCTAATGATGCGCCTTCCTTGGCTAAATTTTTATCAATGTTTTGAAGCACTTCTCGGGTTTGAACGGCCACATCCAATTTTTTTGTACCCATACCGTCTATTTGCTCTGCCCCAGCAATACTATTGTCTGCTCGTCTAGAACTTGTTCCAGAAACAAAAATAAAATCACCCACACGTTTTGTGTGTGGATAAGCACCTCTTGGTGTGACTGTTTTACTCATAATTTAAAATTTTACAGTTAATGATTTAAGGTTTTAGCAATCTTATCATCTTCCAAAATGGAATTGGTTTCTTTTTTAATTTTTTTGTGAAGTGACGAAATAGATACATTTTGGTCAATATCCTGATCATTAATCATATTTAATATGGCCTTATCTTGCGCTCTTCCTCTAGTCATGGCCTCGTGATAGCCCATATCTTCCCTAAAAGTAACCATTGAATATTTAGAAAAATAATCGTTTGGGAGTTCTGTTTCTAAAGTCATTTCTAAAGCACGCTTTTTCTGAAAAAGGGCATTTGCGACATGGTCTTTCATTTCATGGAAATTATCAATAGCCAAGTCTGCAATACCGTCTGTGTCTATTTTTCGCTTTTGTTGAAAGGCTTTAAATGTATTTTCCCAATTGCCATCATGTTGATCTAAAAAAGTATCAAATTCTACAACATCCTCAAAGGAAGCATTCATCCCTTGTCCATAAAACGGAACTATGGCATGAGCCGCATCGCCAAGTAACAGGTTTTTGCCTTTATATTGCCATGGAAAACATTTTACAGTGCCAAGTGGTGCTGTTGGATTTTCAAAAAATTCTGATGTCAAATTTGGCATCAATTCTAAAGCATCCGGAAATTCATTTTTAAAGAAATTTAATACATTTTCTTTGGTCGTTAGGTTGTTAAAGTTGTAAGTTCCATCTTCATAAGCCAAAAATAAAGTTACAGTAAAACTTCCATCCAAATTTGGTAATGCTATAATCATATACTCGCCTCTTGGCCAAATATGAAGTGCGTTTTTAAATGTTCTAAATGCGCCATTTTCAGATGGAGGAATAGTCAATTCTTTATACCCATGTGTTAGAAAATTTTGAGAAAAACTAAATAAAAATTTGCGTTCCGAAAAGTAACTTTTTCGCAGTGCTGAGCCTGCTCCATCGGTTCCAAAAATAAGGTCTGCGGTACAGTCAAAAATTTGTCCATTTTCGGTATTTGTAAAATTAGCAGTATTATTTTCAAAATCAACGTCATTACATTTATTGTTGAATTCAATGCTCACATTTTCAAGCGCTTCGGCCTCATCCATCAAAAGTGCAGTGAGCAGTTCTCTTGAAATAGAGTTGATATATTCTCCGTCACGTCCACTGTATTTGGAGAGTTTAGTATTGCCATCCCTGTCGTGTAACATTCGTCCATGCATTGGAATACAAAGTTTCATGGCTTTATCTTCCAAACCTACCATTTTCATGGCTTTGATGCCCCTGTTGGAAAAGGCCAAATTGATAGAACGTCCAGCACTAATGTCAACTTTCCTCAGGTCTGGTCGTAGTTCCATAACACGGACGTTGTATCCTCGCTGTCCTAGTCGTAATGCAAAAAGCGATCCACACAGCCCAGCTCCAATAATTAAAATATTTTCTTTGTGTTTCATGAGAGTAGATTTTTTAGGATTTCAACCATATGGTAAACATCTTCAAAAGAATTGTAAAAAGGAACAGGTGCGCAACGTATAACGTCGGGTTCTCTCCAGTCTGTAATTACATGGTTTTCAATGAGTTGTTTATGAAGTGTTTTGTCAGCATTTTTTACTTGAATAGAGAGTTGACACCCACGTTCATTAGGGTTAGTAGGTGTAATGATATTGATGTGAGGATTATTCAATTCATTAATCAGAAATTCTAAATAAGCGGTAAGTTTTATGGATTTTTGGCGTAATGCAGTCATGCCGACTTCATTAAACAAATCTAATGAGGCTTTAATTGCTGCCATTGATAGAATTGGAGGGTTACTCAATTGCCAACCCTCTGCTCCAGGTGTTATGTCTAATGGTTGTCGCATGTTGAATCGGGTTGCTTTGTTTTGACTCCACCAGCCTGCAAAACGTTTTAATGTTTTATCATTAGCGTAGCGTTCGTGCACAAATATTCCACCCAAACTTCCAGGGCCAGAATTTAGGTATTTATACGTACACCATGCCGCAAAATCTACTCCAGAATCATGTAGCTCTGGTTGAATATTACCTGCACCGTGTGCTAAATCAATACCTACTTTACACCCTTTGGCGTGGCCAAGTTTTGCAATTTTTTTTAAATCTAAGTATTGTCCTGTATAATAATTGACACCGCCAATAAGAAGAAGTGCAATCTCGTCGCCTTGCTTTTCGAGTATTTGTTCTAAATCTTCAATTCTTAATAAAGTTTCCCCTTTTCTAGGGTGCCATTCTACAAGACATTCATTAGCATCAAAACCATGAAATTCCAATTGTGTTTGTACGGCATATCGATCTGATGGAAATGCGTCACTTTCAATTAATATTTTACAGCGTTTTGGTGTAGGATTATAAAAAGAAACCATCAACAAGTGAAGATTTGTTGTGAGGGTGTTCATTACTACAACTTCAATGGGTTTTGCGCCCACAATTTTAGCCATACTTTCTGTAAGAAATTCATGATAGGGCATCCAAGGATTTTTGGCTTCAAAATGGCCTTCAACACCAAGTTTTGCCCAATCGTTGAGCTCTTGATCTATGGCCAATTTTGTGGATTTTGGTTGCAGTCCAAGAGAATTTCCTGTAAAATACAACCAGTTTTTTCCATTATCTTCTTTTGGAATATGAAACGCATTTCTGTATGGTGCCAATGAATCGTTTTGATCCATTTGCTGAGCAAATTCTAGATGTGATTTAAATACCAGCAAGACAATATGTTTTGAGTGTACTCAAATGTAGGTAATTTTAGCCGATTAAAAAATCGAGTTAGAGTTGTGAAAATCAATGATTTTCTTTTAATAAGTGAGGAAATTTAGCTTTAAAACGCTTTAATCTTGGAATAGAAACATTGCGAACATAAGGATTATTGGGGTGCAAGCGTTCATAATTTTGGTGGTACGCTTCGGCTTTCCAAAATTTTTGAAATGGGTAAACCTCTGCGGCTACGCTTATATTTTCTGTGTTTTCTATTTTTGCTATTTTCTTTAAGATAATTGCTTTTTGTTCTTCATTTTGATAAAAAATAATCGAACGGTATTGCGAGCCTCTGTCTGGCCCCTGACCATTAACTTGCGATACATTTTGAGAACCAAAATATACATCCACCAAAGTTGAAAAAGACACCACAGATGGATTGTAAAGCACTTCTACAGCTTCGGCATGACCAGTTCGGCCAGTATTGCTGAGTTCGTAGGTGGGATTGTCGGTAAAACCACCCGAATAACCACTAATGGCTTCTTGAACACCATATACACTTTCGTAAACGGCTTCGACACACCAAAAACATCCACTGGCAAAATAGGCCTTAGCAATGCCATTTTTTAGTGGAACTTCAATGGGCTTAGCATTGATAACCGCTTGTCGTTTGGTGTTTTGTGTATTGTTGTTTTGACAACTTACACTGCTACAAAAGAGTAGGGGAAGGAATAAAAAGATGTTTTTCATGGTGCACATATTTGGGGTAAAATTAAGCATCCACCAATGGTATTTTGTGAAATTTTGGTTAAAAAATCTTATATATTGACGATTTTAATTGTTGCCAATAGTTTTTATCAGTTACAATTTTTCATTCAAGTCTTGTCTTCCAACAATAGCCATTATTTCCACAATATTTTGATTGATTCTGTAGTAAATACTATCAACTCCACATACACAACGCCGATATCCTTTTTTTATGTAATCTACAGATTCAAAGGAAAAAGGGCGTTTTGCGATAATGTCAAAATATTCAAAAAACGATTCAAAATAGTGATCCGCTTGGGTCATTCCAAACTTCTCAACGCCATAATGGTGAATTCGAATCAGGTCATTTTTTGCTTCGTTGGATAATTTATATTTAGCCATTGAGCAAAGACTTTGATTGCGCTAAAATACTTTCTTTAGTGTCATTCGTAAATCCGCTATTTTCGGCTTTTTCCAGCTTAGCTCTAATCCAGTCAATTTGAATTTGTTGTTTTCGGGCTTGTCTAATCAAGTCGTTTACTAACTCACTTTTACTTGAATATTCTTTATTGTTTACTTGGGTTTTTAGCCATTCGTCATTTGGCTTAGTGAATGTTATACTTTGTCTAGACATAATGTTTACTTTGATTCAAATATACACCAAAAACGCATCGCTATCAAATTGTTGCCAATAGTTTTTTTCCCGTCGCTAGCGCGAGCATCTTTGCTCGTGCTGGTATAAACACAAGCGTGGACGCTTGCGCCAGCGGGGGGATTAAACACTGACTTTAGCAATTCCGAGTGGATTCTGACGTAGTCGAATCCGCCGTTATTGCGGTTATACATTGTTGGCATTAGTAATTTTCAGTCGAAAACTCTTTTAAACTGTTTAAATTTTCTTCTGATTTAAATTTCCAACTTAAAAGTCCAGAATATTCTTCTCCAAAGTTTGTTTAAGCTTCTAAATTGAATAAATCCGTTTCATATTCTTTGTATACATCGTCATATATCTTTTTTGCAAATTTTAGCCATTTTTCTTCAGAATCTATATTGGCTTTTTTAAATTCACTTCTCATTTTTCTTGAATAAAATTCCAAAAGGTCAAATTTAACTTGATTGTATTCAAGAAGATATTTGGTCTTTTTTAAAGGTTGAACATATGAGCAGTCAAATAAAAATATCGGAACAATATCAACTTTTCCTTTTCCTTTCGGAAAATTCATTTCGTTAAATTCTACATCGATATATCCACAAAAGAAAGAAGATTTTTCAACTCTTGGAGCTCCTTTAAATGATTCCCAATTCAATTTATTCTCCACGCCCCATACTTTTTCAGTTTGAAAATCTTTAGTATCTAATAATTTATAAACTGCAAATTTTATACGATGACAAGTTGACCAATTATCCGGCAATTTGTGTTCAAGAATTTTGACAGAGTTACCTCCAAATATTCTTGCTTTCTGTTTAGCTAAACTTTTCACTTTATCATAATCACAATCATAGGTTAACCCTCCATCTTTAATCTCAAAAATTCCAATCTTAATATCTCCATTTCCTATAGTTATATTTTCATTTTCTTCAATAACCACAATCTGTTCTGATAAAGGAAGGGGCTGTAGTTTTTTTTCAATCTTCTCTTTGACTTTCATAGAACCACAACCTGTAAGAGATAAGACTATAATTATATTCAGTACAGATAATTTTCTAATCATTTGTTTCGTTTTTATTAATGCCAACTTGTATATATCCGCACAGTTGCGTTTATTTCTTTTATATATTTTTTTGTTTTTATTTTCGTAATGTATTCATAATCAATTCTTTGGCAATCAATAATAGTAACCAATGGATTTTTAATTTTTGCAAGAGATTTTTTTAAATCATCGGTACAGTCAAGAGAAAAGCTAGTTATTACTTTGGTCTGAATTCGATATGTAGTATTTGTATGATTTAGGTCATTCATGTTTTTGAAGAATAGATTTGGGGGCTATTCATTTCAAATGTATAAAAATTTTTAAAACAAAAGGAGTACAGCACAAAAAAAACCATCACAATTGTGATGGTTTTTGGTATACGTAGGGTTATTTATTACATAGTAGAAAATAACTTTTCCATTTTTACTTTTTGCTCTTCGGCCAGGGTGGCATCTACCAAGATACGACCACTGTGCTCGTCTGTAATGATTTTTTTGCGAGAAGCAATTTCCATTTGTACTTGTGGAGGGATAGTAAAATACGAACCTCCAGAAGCACCTCTTTCAATGGGTACAACGGCCAATCCGTTTTTGACATTGCTACGGATTTTTGTGTATGCATTTGCTAAACGATTTTCAATTTTTGTTTTGTATTCTTCAGATTTTTCAAGAAGAACTTTTTCTTCTTTTTCAGTTTCTGCAAGAATAGCGTCCAAATCGCCTTTTTTGTGCTTTAGGTGTTCTTCACGTTCTTTTAAACGTTCTTTTGTACCCTCAATCACTTCCTTTTTTTGTTCAATTTGAGCTTTAAATTCTTTGATATGCTTTTCGGCCAATTGGATTTCTAGTTCTTGAAATTCAACTTCTTTTGCCAAAGAATTAAATTCTCTATTGTTGCGAACATTCTTTTGTTGTTCGTTGTATTTTTTGATTAAAACTTTTGCTTCTTCAATAAGGTTTTTCTTCGCCTTAATCTGATTATCGATATCTGTAAGACTATCTTCTAGTTTTTGAAGTCGTAGTTTAAATCCTTCAACTTCGTCTTCCAAATCACGTACTTCCAGAGGTAATTCTCCTCGAACGTTACGGATTTCATCTACTCTAGAATCTATGAGTTGCAAATCGTACAATGCTCTTAATCGTTCCTCAACAGTTAGCTCTTTCTTCTTAGCCATGTTTATTTATACTTTACCGGGTTTGTATTGATCTTTGATAAAAGGACTGCAAAATTAGGAATTTTTTTTGTAAGATAGGTCGCTAAAAGGTTTTTTGTGTATTGTTCGCTCTCATAATGGCCTATATCCATCAACAAAATCTGGTTTTCTGCAGTAAAAAAATCATGATATTTCAAGTCAGAAGTTACAAAAGCGTGGGCTCCAGCAGCCTTGGCTGCTGCAATAGCAAAACTCCCCGATCCACCCAAAACAGCTATCTTTTGGATGTTTTTATTCAATAGTTTTGAATGTCTAATGACGCTACACTTCATTTTTTCTTTAACGTATTCCAAAAAAGTATTCTCATCCATTGGAGTTTCTAAAGCGCCTATCATTCCCATACCAATGTGTTGATTTTTATTTTCTAAAGTCGAAATTTCATAAGCAACTTCTTCGTATGGATGCGTTTTAAATAATGTTTTAAGAATTTTAGATTCTAAGTGTTTGGCAAACAAGATTTCAATTTTTCGTTCTCTTAACTGCTTAAATTCGTGTGGTTTTCCTATAACAGGGTTGGAGGCTTGATTACCTTTAAACGTACCAACACCCTCACTACTAAAACTACAATTTTCGTAATTTCCAATGGCGCCACCTCCAGTTTCAAAAAGTGCTTTTTTGACCGCTTCTACATCTGGCTTTGGTACAAAAGTGGTTAGTTTTTTGATGGTTCCAGATTGTGGTATCAAAATGGATTTGTTTTTTAGCTCTAACCTGTTGCAGAGTTCTGCATTAACGCCGCTAAAAGCATTGTCCAAAGCCGTATGTATGGCAAAAATAGAAATGTCATTTTTGATGGCTTTTTGCACCACTCGTTCTACATAAGAATTTCCAGTAATGGATTTTAACCCTTTGAAAATAATGGGATGAAAACTGACAATCAAATTACAGTTCTCCGTTATGGCTTCGTCTACAACTTTTGGAAGCGTATCCAAAGTGATTAATACACCTGTAACTTTAGTGTTTTTATCGCCTACCAAAAGACCAACATTATCAAATTCTTCGGCATAGGCCAAAGGTGCAAGTTCTTCGAGCTGATTGATGATGTCTTGAACTATCATAAGATTTTGTTTAACATCAAAGATAAAATAATTACTTTCGTTGTGATGAAGCTTTTAAGAAAAATATTATTTCCGTTTAATCCACTGTATTATAGTGTTGTTTTTCTTCGCAATAAATGTTTTGATTTTGGAATTTTTAAATCAAAATCATATAAAACTCCTATTATATGTGTGGGAAATCTTTCTGTGGGTGGAACTGGAAAAACTCCCATGATTGAAGCCCTGATTCAACTGCTTCAAAAGGATTATAATGTAGCGGTTTTAAGTCGAGGTTATGGCCGACAATCCAAAGGATTTGTATTGGCCAATAACACATCTACAGCAAAAATTTTGGGAGATGAGCCTTATCAAATTGCACAAAAATTTCCAAATGTCACTGTTGCTGTTGACGCAAATCGTCAGCGAGGAATAGATCGTCTTTTACACCTCGATTTACCTCCAGATGTCATTTTGCTAGATGATGCTTTTCAGCATAGAAAAGTAAAACCAGGACTTTCAATTTTATTGACAGCTTATGATAATTTATTTTGTGATGATGTTATTTTACCATCAGGTAATCTTCGGGAACCGCGTACTGGAGTCCAACGCGCTCAGACAGTTATTGTTACTAAATCTCCAAACAATTTGAGTTCAATTGAAAAAGACAACATAGCAAAACGACTAGCACTTCATCCAAATCAAAATTTGTTTTTTAGCTCTATTGTATATTTAAGTGAAATTGTATCAAAAACAGATTCAATTTTTTTGGAAGAATTAAAAACCAAAAATTTTACATTGGTTACTGGAATTGCTAATGCCAAGCCTTTAGTTAATTATTTAAAACGTTTAAATCTTAATTTTGAACATCTTGAATATGATGATCATCATGAGTTTTCAAAGAAAGAATTAAAAGAAATCAGCTCAAAATCTTTTGTACTAACAACAGAAAAAGATTTTTCAAGACTACAATCGTTGCAACATAAAACGTTGTATTATTTACCCATCACAACACAAATTCATGATGTGAGTACATTAGAAAAGATAGTAAAGGATTTTATTAAAAACTCTTAATAGCTCAGTGTTTTTATCAAGTCAATAATTCTAGAAGAATAACCAGTTTCGTTGTCGTACCAGCCAATAATTTTGACCATTTTTCCCAAAACAGAAGTCATTTGTGCATCAAAAATACAGGAATGAGGATTTCCTATCACATCGATTGACACTATAGGGTCTGTTGTGTATTCCAAAATTCCTTTGAATTTTGTTTGAGCTGCTTTTTCAAAAGCTTTATTTATTTCTTCAACTGTTGTCTCTTTTTTGACATTAAAAGTAATGTCTGTGAGGGATCCATTTATCACAGGAACACGAATACCACAACCTCCAATGGTATGCGCAAGTTCGGGGAAAATTTTGGTCAGAGCTTTTGCAGCACCTGTTGTGGTTGGTACAATGGATTGACCAGCTGCTCTTGCACGTCTTAAATCTTGATGCGGTTGGTCGTGCAAACTTTGATCTGTGGTGTACGAATGTACGGTTGTAATATACGCCTGATCTATGCCACACAAATCATTAATAATGTCCAACATTGGCGCGGCATTATTTGTTGTACAAGAGGCATTTGAAAGAATATAATCATCTTTAGTAATCTTATGTTCGTTTACGCCTAGTACAATGGTTTTGATATCGGTTTCCGTTGGTGGGACACTCAAAATTACTTTTTTAGCACCGTTCTTTATGTGGTGCTTTAAATCTGTTTTTGTTTTAAATTTTCCTGTGGCTTCAATAACAACATCAACCTCATGTTTAGCCCAATCAATTGATTTTGGATGATTTTTATTTGAAAGCGTAATGGTTATATTATTGACGATAATATGTTCTTCGTTTTCTGAAACCCTTGCATTGAGTTTCCCATGAATACTATCATATTTGAGCAAATGAGCCAATGTTTTGGCATCTGCCAAATCATTGATAGCGACGACTTGAATGTCATTATGTTCAAGAAGTAAACGAAAGACACGTCTTCCTATACGTCCAAATCCGTTGATTCCAACCCGAATCATTTAATTAATATGTTTTTGTGCTTTGTATGAAGACCTTACTAGTGCACTACTTTCTACATGACGGAATCCTAAATCCAACCCAATTTCTTCATATTCCTTGAATTGATCTGGAGTGATAAATTCTTTTACTGGAAGATGTTTTTTGCTTGGTTGAAGGTATTGACCAATAGTCACAACATCAACATTTACTTTTTTCAAGTCGTGTAGCGTTTCTATCACTTCTTCACGAGTTTCTCCAAGTCCAAGCATAATGCCTGTTTTTGTACGACGTTGCCCTTGATTTTTCAAATAATTTAGGACTTCTAAACTTTGGTCATATTTGGCTTGTATACGTACCGCTCTTGTGAGTCGACGAACAGTTTCCATATTGTGTGAAACAACTTCTGGCGCAACATCAATAATACGATCAATATGCTTTTCAATACCTTGAAAATCAGGAATTAAGGTCTCCAATGTTGTATTTGGGTTCATACGACGAACCGCCTTTACAGTTTCGGCCCACATGATGCTTCCCATGTCTTTTAAATCATCACGATCTACACTGGTAAGTACAGCATGTTTGATGCCCATGATTTTGATTGAGCGCGCAACTTTTTCAGGTTCGTCCCAATCTACAGACTCTGGTCTCCCGGTTTTTACACCACAAAATCCACACGATCGTGTACATATATTTCCAAGAATCATAAAGGTTGCTGTGCCTTCACCCCAACATTCTCCCATATTTGGACAGCTACCTGATGTACAAATCGTATTGAGTTTGTATTTGTCAACAAGTCCTCGAAGTTCAGTGTATTTTTTACCAGTAGGTAATTTTACACGAAGCCATTTTGGTTTTGCCTGACGTTCTTGCGGTTTTGTAAGTGTGTCTATGGACATGCTTTTAATTTGAGCAGCAAAGATACAAAGTATTCCATAAAAAAAATCACAAAATACTAAGATACCAAATGTTAAATCCTATTAAAAATAGAATTCCAAGAATACTCAATACATGCATTACTTTTGAGGGTTTCCAAGGTTTTGGCATGTGTTTGCTACACATAAGAAGATAATTCATTATGGCATAAAATGGCGCTGTAAGAAATGATAATATGGTGGCAATTTTTATTAAAGTTCCCATTTCTGATAAAAAGAAAAAGAAAATGAAAATTGTTCCAATTATAAGTAAAATCAACCATGAGGTATAGCCGTTTTTAAGAGGTTTTTCCAAAATCAGTTCCAAAGTTTTGTTCATGGCTCTTGGCGAAGCGTCTAGAGTGGTTAGAGTCGTACTAAACATGGTTGTAAGTGCTGCAAGGCCTATAATAATATAGCTCCAATCTCCTAGATTTTGAGTATACATTTGGATGAGTTGGATAGAAAATTCACTGCCATTGTTACTGAATGTTTTTCCTGTTCCAAACATTACAAGTCCGCCAAGCATCAAAAAACCAATTCCCAATACAATAGTGCCCATATAGCCAATATTAAAATCCATTAGCGCAGTTTTTGGACTAAATACTTTTAGTTCTTTTTTCTTTTGAATGGCCCAAAGCGAGTGCCAAATTGATACGTCAAGTGGTGCTGGCATCCACCCCATAAATGCAATAAGAAAAATGATTTCAGCATCAGTTTTTGGAAGTATTTGTGTCCAATCTGCACTAGCTTCAGAATTGTAAAATGCAGTAATAACTGCAAAAAGTGTAGAGACACTCAAGATGATAATTATAATTTTCATCATTTTGTCCAACAATGCATATTTACCAACTAGAAGGAGTCCAAAGCATATGGATAAAATAATGATGGTCCAAATTTCCATACTAATATGAGCACCAAAAAGTGATGAGGCTATCCCTGCTGTAACAATGGTGACTGCAGATTGGATGGTAAACATGGTAGCAAACGTTAGTATGGCATAGACCTTAAGTACATTTTTCCCCAATTTTTTATAGCCATCAAGAAGGCTCTCACCGGTTGCTGTTGCATATCGAGGGCCAAACTGAAAAAAAGGGTATTTTATGAGGTTGATTAAAAGCAAAGCCCATATTAATCCAAATCCAAAATTAGCACCAGCCTTTGTGGATTGTACAAGGTGTGATACGCCTACAGCAGCGCCAGCAAACAAAAGTCCAGGGCCTAGTTTTTGTAAGAACCTTATCATGTTTTGGAACGAATAATACAGGCCAAAAGTTTTCTGGCTCGAAGTAATTTTACCTTAACATTATTAATGGGGATGTCTATTGCTTTTGCTATTTCTTGGTAAGTTTGTTCTTGAAAATAACGCAATTGAATAATTTCTTGATGATGTGGTTTTAGCTTTTTTATGTCTTTTAGGAGTTCCGCCAAATTTTGTTCTGTAATGAGTTTGTCTTCAGCAGAAGGGGCATCATCTTGAATCCAATACACACGATTTTCATCTTCTTCAGTCGTTTGATTTGTAAGGGTGTTTTTTTGTTTTCTTAAGCTGTCTAAATGCGTGTTTTTTGCAATGGTAATTAGCCAAGTTTTAAATTTGAATTTTGGATCAAAAGAATTGATTTTATCAAATGCTTTAAAAAAAGTTTGAATGGTAATATCTTCTGCATCATTTTCGTTTTGGGTGCGTTTGAGCATAAATCCAAAAACATCATTCCAAAAAGTTTCCAATAAAAAATTGAAAGCCATTTGGCTATTTTCTTTGGCTTTGATGATGGCTTCGCTCAGTTCCAATACAATCGTTTTGAATTTAAACTCGAGATAAATATAAGAAATTGTGAAAGAAGCTGAAAAACTTCAAACAACGGCAATGCAATAAATAGTCTCAAATCTTGTAATTTTTTAGCAATAAAACCATAACTAATATATTGAATCACATAGCGTCCAACAATTAATGATATGATTGGTATTTCTAGTTCTGATGGACTGGAAAACAATAAAAAAGGCGCTAAAAGATAAAACATAAAATGGCATAAAAACAAAATGACATTGGCGATCTGTGCAGACAGTTTACATTGTCTAAGTTTTAAATCATTTTTTACTTGATTTAGAAACCATTCTTTAAAGTTTGTTTTTTGTACAGTAGTAACAAAACTATCTTTATGCAAACAAAAAGCGGTATTCGATTTTTTAGCGACTTCATTTGTAAATAATGTGGTTGCACCAAATGGAATTTCCATATGTTTTACAAAACCATTGGAACTAAAAAAAAGCTCTTTAGAGTAACTTACATTTGCAGATGTTCCACTATAATAGACCCCCATTTTTCCTAAAGTATAGTTTTTTATGATGCGTAAGAAATCAAAAAAACGATAAAAATAATTGTAATTGGTATATTTTACATATCCAATCACCATTGATTTTCTATTTGATGCTGCGGCCATATGCTGAAGCCATGATGTAGATTGAGGCTCAAAACTGATAGAGCTTAGCACCAAATGTTCGTGAGTAGCTGCTTTAATTCCAAGAGTAAGCGCATATTTTTTGCTCGCCCAAAAGGCTTCATTGTTTTTAACATCAATTATTTTTAAAGTGGGGTTTTTCTTTTGAAAATCTTCCATGATCTCCAAAGATTCATCTGTTGATGCATGATTGATTAGAACAATTTCAAAATTTTTATGTTTTTGTTTTAAAAAAATGGGCAGTTGTTTTTTTAAAAGCGTTGCTTGATTTTTGGTATATAAAATAAGAGATATCTGAGAATTTGATAGTTCTGGCGAGTTAGAGACATTTTTGAAATTCAATACAGCAAAACAGAAGAATATAATTTCAATACAAACTACTGCTATAAAAACATATAGTAAAACGGTTAAAATTTTTTTTTTTGGGTTATTATTTTTCGTTGTTGTCGCAATCCCCAAATTGATCGGGGGTTTTTCCACAAAAGCCACAGGCTTCACCTTCTGTATTTAGCATTGGGTTTTGACTGGCGCAAGTTCCACTAAATTCACCATCTTTTTTGGCCCATATTTTAAGTGAAATTCCTGCAATTCCTAGTCCCAACAATGCAAGGGTTATCAAAAGTAGTTTCATATTATTATAAATGATTTGTACAAAGATACAACTAAATTAAAATAAAAAAATAGGGTAAAAAATGTGACTTTTTTGAAAAATATGTGTCATACACTATAGGAAACAATAAATATATTTATCATGAAAAAACTTTTTGCAGAATTTTTTGGAACATTTTGGCTCGTATTTGGTGGTTGTGGAAGTGCTGTTTTCGCCGCCGCTTTCCCAGAGTTAGGGATTGGATTTCTAGGGGTTGCAATTGCCTTTGGACTTACTGTTTTGACGATGGCTTACGCTGTTGGGCATATTTCAGGTGCACATTTTAATCCAGCAGTATCATTTGGACTTTGGGCGGCTGGCCGTTTTGAAGGTAAAAATTTATTGGGGTATATTTTAGCACAACTTATAGGCGCTATTGTAGCTGCTGGAACTTTGTTTTTGATCCTTAGTGGAAAACCAGGTTTTGAAACGGTTGGTGGATTCGCTTCCAATGGCTATGGTGCGCTATCGCCAGGTGGATTTTCTATGACTTCTGTTTTAATTGCTGAGTTTGTTTTAACTGCATTTTTTCTGTTTATCATTTTAGGAAGTACAAGTAAAGATGCCCCTAGTAAATTTGCACCTATTGCTATTGGTTTAGGACTTACATTGATTCATTTGATCAGTATTCCTATTTCAAATACTTCTGTAAACCCAGTACGTTCAACAAGTCAAGCACTTTTTGCAGGTGGTGATTATCCTGCACAACTTTGGTTGTTTTGGTTGGCTCCAATAGCTGGGGCTATTGTTGCTGGGCTAATTTGTAAGGCAAGTAAAAAGTGATTTGATTAGGATATAAAAAAATCACAAAATATTTACTTCTGCTTCCAAAGGAATACCAAAGATGGTATCAATAGCTTTTTGAATAGTTTGTGAGAGATTTAGAATATCTTTGCCTTTGGCTCCTCCATAATTGACAAGAACTAGGGCTTGATTTTTGTGAACACCATAGTTTCCAAAATTTTTGCCCTTAAATCCTGCTGTTTCAATGAGCCAACCTGCTGGAATTTTTATTTCTTGTTCTGAAACAGGGTAGTGTGGTATGTTTGGAAATTGTGAGTGTAATTTCTTAAATTTTGATGCTGTTACCACAGGATTTTTAAAAAAACTCCCACTATTTCCAAGACGTTTTGGGTTAGGAAGTTTGGATTGTCGTATGGCAATTACAGCTTTTGAAATATCTTGAATGCTTGGGTTGGCAATCCCCTTTTTTTCGAGTTCAGATAAAATAGCTCCATAGCTAGTTTTTAATTCATGGTTGGAATGAGTGAGCTCAAACGTCACTGAGATAATGATATATTTTCCTTTAACTTCAGATTTAAAAATAGAATTTCGGTAATCAAACTTACAGTCTGTTTTCACAAAAGTCTCAATCTCTAGAGTTTGTAAATTTAGGGCTTCGCACTCAATAAAAGTGTCTTTGAGTTCTACGCCGTAGGCACCAATGTTTTGAATGGGCGCAGTACCCACATTTCCAGGAATCAGAGATAGATTTTCTAATCCACCTAAATTTTGTTGTAATGACCAAAGCACAAAATCGTGCCAATTTTCACCAGCTGCAACTTTTACTTTAGTAGTTTTTTTACTTTTTGCACCTATTTCTATTCCCTTTAGATCCAAATGAACCACGAGACCTTCAATGTCTTTGGTCAGGAGCATATTGCTGCCACCACCAATGACGAGGAGCTTTTTGGAATTTGTCTTTAAAACAGCAATTAAATCTTGTATGGTTTTTATAGAAACAAAAGATTCTGCCTTAACGTCTATGCCAAAGGTATTGTATGGTTTTAGTGAAACATGCTGTTGAATCATCCTATTTTTTTAAATGCTTCAAGTCCTTTTTTGAGAATATTAACAGAGGCAATTAAATCTTCTTTTTTAAGTACATAAGCAATTCGTACTTGATTTTCTCCTAACCCTTTTGTAGCATAAAACCCTGCAGCTGGTGCAACCATTATGGTTGCATTGTCGACTCTAAATTTTTCTAGGAGCCATTGTGCAAAAGCATCAGCATTTGGAATGGGAAGTTCTACAATACAATAGAAAGCACCTTTTGGTATTGCAACTTTTACACCCTCAATATGTTGAAGTTCTTGAACTAAAACGTTTCTCCGTTCTACATATTCCTCAATAACATTTTCAAAATACGAATTTGGAGTGTCTAGAGCTGCTTCGCTTGCTATTTGTGCATAGGTGGGGGGGGAGAGTCGAGCTTGAGCAAATTTTAAAGCTGTATCGCGAACACTTTTATTTTTTGTTACCATACACCCAATTCGTGCACCACACATGCTATATCGTTTCGATACAGAATCTATCATTATTGCGTGTTCTTCCAAACCTTTAACGGCCATGATGGAATGGTGTTTGTGACCGTCGTATGCGAATTCTCGGTATACTTCATCAGCGATTAAAAACAAATCATGTTTTTGGACTAATTTTGTAAGTTGTAAAATCTCTTCTTCACTGTATAAGTAGCCAGTTGGATTTCCAGGATTACATATAAGAATTGCCTTTGTTCTTGGTGTAATTAGCGCTTCAAAAGTTTCAATTGATGGAAGTGCAAAATTTGAATCAATTTCAGAAACAACAGGAACAACATTAACGCCTTGTGCAGTCGAAAACCCATTATAATTGGCATAAAATGGCTCTGGAATGATGACTTCATCTTCTGGATCCATAATACTACCAAAAGTAAAAAGCAATGCTTCGCTACCCCCTGTGGTCACGATGATGTCGTCAGCATTTACTGTAATATGATGTTTATTGTAGTAGCGTGCCAATTTCTGTCTGTAGGTTTCTGAGCCTTCTGATCGACTATATGCCAATACATTAAGGTTGTTATTTTTCACAGCTTCTAATGCCACTTTTGGTGTTACAATATCAGGCTGTCCAATATTTAAGTGATACACATGTACGCCTTCCGATTTAGCTAATTCAGCATATGGAACCAGCTTTCGGATAGGTGAGGCAGGCATATTAAGACCTTTATTTGAGATTTTTGGCATATCAATTTCTATTGAAGTTTATGGTACAAATTTATTTAAAGTTCAGGGAAAATAAAATCTTATCAAATTTAATTATACAATTTTATAAATATGATATCATCTATATAAAAAAAAGCATCTTTTTTTAAGATGCTTTTTAATGATGACATAAGTCAATGTCTTATTGTTCTACAACGCTTTTTTTAGTGGATTTCATCACACTAGTTGTTTTGTTTGGGTCAATAACAGTCCCTTTAATTTTAAGCGCTACAGTAGGCGTATCCGCATTTGAGGTAACGGTAATAGTTTTTCGTATAGGATTAACTCTATTGGTGTCGTATTTAACTTGGATTTCACCAGACTCACCAGGTAAAATTGGGCCTTCAGGTTTTTTTGGAACTGTACAGCCACAACTTGATTTTACTTTAGAGACAATTAATGGGGCATTTCCAGTATTGGTAAACTTAAAAACCCTAACCCCATCAGCGCCTTTTTCTATTGTTCCGTAATCAATAACCTTGGATTCAAATTCAATTTTTGCAGTTTTTTCTTGTGCATAGGCTGTATGCAAGGCAAAAACGCTAAGTAGTAATAATGTGCATAGTTTTTTCATGGTAGTGAAATTTTAGTTGAATTGTAAATTTAAAGACTTTTTTATAAAATCAAAATTTGTACTCATATAATTCTAGTTTATTTAATTTTAAAGAACCTAAAATATGAGTACTTTTGTAAACTTTAAGACAAAAATCGTTCCAAAAATATGAATATCCCATCAAAATATGATGCACAACAGGTAGAACAGAAGTGGTATGACTATTGGATGAAACACCAGTATTTTCATTCAAAACCAGATAAAAGAACGCCGTATACAATAGTTATTCCGCCACCAAATGTGACTGGAGTTTTGCATATGGGGCATATGCTAAATAATACCATTCAGGATGTTTTAATTAGACGTGCGCGTCTTATGGGTAAAAATGCCTGTTGGGTGCCTGGTACAGATCATGCCTCAATAGCAACAGAAGCCAAAGTTGTTGCAAAACTTAAAGAACAAGGTATTAATAAAAATGATTTGTCTAGAGATGAATTTATGAGTCATGCTTGGGACTGGACCAACGAGTATGGTGGTGTGATTCTAAATCAATTAAAAAAACTTGGGTGTTCATGCGACTGGGAGCGTACGAAATTTACGCTAGACGATGATATGAGCGAATCGGTGATATCTGTTTTTGTAGACTTATTTAATAAAGGACTCATATATAGAGGATACCGCATGGTAAATTGGGATCCAAAAGCACAAACAACCCTCTCTGATGAAGAAGTTATTTATGAAGAGCGTCAAGGGAATCTTTATTATATTGAATACGCTATTCAAGGTAGCGATGAAAAACTCACTATTGCCACCACACGACCAGAAACTATTTTGGGTGATTCAGCAATATGTATCAATCCAAACGATGAACGTTTTTCTCATTTAAAAGGTAAAAAAGCAATTGTTCCTTTGTGTGATAGAGTCATTCCAATTATTGCGGATGAATATGTCGATATGGAGTTTGGAACTGGTTGTTTGAAAGTTACTCCTGCACATGATGAAAATGACAAGCTGTTAGGAGACAAACACCAATTGGAGGTTATTGATATTTTTAATGCAAATGCAACGCTAAATAGCCATGGCTTACATTACGAGGGCAAAGATCGTTTTGTGGTTCGTAAGGAAATTTCTAAAGAACTACAAGCCAAAGGGTTTTTGATAAAAACAGAACAACACATACACAAGGTTGGTACTTCCGAGCGTACCAAAGTTGTTATAGAACCACGCCTGTCGGATCAATGGTTCTTAAAAATGGAAGACTTGGCAAAACCTGCTTTGGATGCTGTTTTGAACAACGAAACTGTAAAATTATTTCCAAAAAAATTCAATAACACCTACCGCCATTGGATGGAAAATATTCGCGACTGGAATATTTCTAGACAATTATTTTGGGGACAACAAATTCCAGCCTATTATTATGGGAATGGTAAAGATGATTTTGTAGTTGCCAAAACAAAAGCAGAAGCACTCAAATTGGCTCAAAGTAAATCACAAAATTCTTCCATTCGTCTAGACGATTTAAAACAAGATTCAGATGTTTTGGACACATGGTTTTCATCTTGGTTATGGCCAATTTCAGTTTTTGATGGAATAAGAAACCCTGAAAACGAAGAAATTAATTATTATTATCCAACAAATGATTTGGTTACAGGACCAGATATTTTATTCTTTTGGGTGGCAAGAATGATTGTTGCTGGATTTGAGTTTAAAGACGAAAAACCTTTTGAAAATGTTTATTTAACAGGTTTGGTGCGCGACAAACAACGCCGAAAAATGAGTAAATCTTTAGGCAATTCTCCAGATGCATTACAGCTTATAGAACAATTCGGAGCCGATGGTGTTCGCGTTGGGCTTTTATTGAGTTCTGCTGCGGGGAACGACTTATTGTTTGACGAAGCACTTTGTCAACAAGGAAAAGGATTTGGAAATAAAATTTGGAATGCATTTCGACTTATTCAAGGATGGGAAATTGCAGATATTGACCAACCCGAATATGCAAAAACTGCTTTAGATTGGTACGCTTCAAAGTTTCAAAAAGTACTTGCCGAAATTGAATACCACTTTAGTAAATACCGTTTGAGCGATGCGTTGATGTCTATCTATAAATTAATATGGGATGATTTTTGTTCCTGGTTATTAGAAATGATTAAACCCGCTTATGGTGAACCAATAGATAAAAAAACATATAACCAAGTGGTGGAAATATTGGAGCAAAATCTAAAAATTTTACACCCCTTTATGCCATTTTTAACTGAAGAAATTTGGCATTATTTGAAGCAGCGTACACCAGAGCAAGCGCTAATTGTTTCGAGTTGGCCAGGTTCACAACCTATAAATACTTCACTATTAAAAGAATTTGAATTTGCCTCGGAAGTGATCTCGGGGATAAGAAATTTGAGAAAACAAAAACAAATTCCTTTTAAAACTGCAGTGGAACTTCATGTCATTAATAATGGTAAAAACTCTAAGACTTTTGATGATTTAATTTCAAAACTTGGTAATATTTCTACAATTAGCTATACAGATTCTAGTGTTGATAAAGCATTTTCATTTCGTGTAAAATCCAACGAGTATTTTCTAGTAGCAGATATTGCCATTGATTTAGAGGCTGAGGTTTCAAAACTTGAAGAGGAATTGGATTACACAAAAGGATTTTTGGATTCGGTGCGAAAAAAACTTTCAAACGAACGTTTTGTTTCCAATGCTCCAGAACAAGTGGTCGCAAGTGAAAAGAAAAAAGAGGCTGATGCTTTAGCCAAAATTGAAACTATTAAGGCGAGTTTAAAAAATCTGAAATAAGCTTATTTTCGGTAAATAAGATATTCTTTAGCCAATTCTATGTAACGTTTTTTGGCTTCATCTTGAGTGATATCCTCTACCTGAAAAAGCGCATTTGTTTTAAATGCGTTAATGATGGCTTTACCGCTTTTTGGACGTGAGTAGTCGTTGGTTGCCTTTTTGTAAAACGCATACAATTTTAAAAGTGTATCTGCTGGAAATGGTTCCTCATGGTTGTTGATACTTTCTACAGCAGCTTGAAATTCTTTATCTAAATCGTCATTTATCATCTTAAAGTTCTGCAATGATACTCTCACCGCCTTTTACTTTTTGGTTTAGCTCTACTTTAAGTTTGGTATTCAAAGGTAAAAATAAATCTACTCTCGAACCAAATTTTATAAATCCTGCATCACTACCTTGAGTAACATTTTGGTCTTTTTGAGCATAATTAACAATTCTTCGTGCCAATGCACCAGCAATTTGTCTGTAGAGTACTTTTCCAAACATTTTATTTTCTACAACTACCGTTGTGCGTTCATTTTCTTCGCTTGCTTTTGGATGCCATGCTACCAGATATTTCCCAGGATGGTATTTGCTAAAAAGTACTTTCCCTCCAATGGGATAGCGTGTTACATGAACATTAATGGGTGACATAAAAACACTAACTTGAAGGCGCTTATCCTTAAAGTATTCTGTTTCCTCTACTTCTTCAATAACGACTACTTTTCCATCTACTGGTGAAATAAGATGTGCGTCGTTGTGTTTTGTATGTCTTTTAGGATTTCTAAAAAATTGCAAAATCAAAATTAAAAAAGCCAATAATGTGATTTGCAGAGTTTTTACCAACCATGGGATTTCTATGTTATCAAGTAGTAAAAACAATCCACCTACAATAAGCAGAGTGATTACAATAATTTTTTGGCCTTCTTTATGAAACATAATTTAATAATCTTAAAAATAAATAAATAAATGGTGCAACAAATATTGCGCTGTCTAGACGGTCCAAAAGGCCACCATGTCCTGGCAAAATATTTCCGCTGTCTTTTACTCCAGCTTGGCGTTTGTATTTGGATTCGATAAGGTCTCCCAAAGTTCCAAAAACACTCACTATAACGCTTAGAATCAACCAGTTTGAAAATAGAAGAATATTTGTGACTTCAGAAATAAAGTAACTTCCGATGGCTGTAAAAATTATACCGCCAAGAAATCCTTCTACTGTTTTTTTTGGTGAAACACTTTCAAATAATTTTTGCTTACCAAAGTTTTTACCAACAATGTATGCAAAGCTGTCATTAATCCAAATGAGCGTAAATACACCAATGATATTTTCTGGGCTATAATGTCCGAAATTATTAGCGATGAGTAACAAAAATAAAACACCTGTACTGATATAAAATGTAGTATTGATATACCTATTGGTGAGAAGTTTTGGTAGACTTTTGCTAGAAAATAAATCTCGTATTAAAAAAAGCAAAACAAAAATAGCTACTGTTAAAAGTATTTGTATTGCTTCATCCAAACCATTGAGTGCACTATTAATAATATCCCAAAAAGCAAAAGAACCAAATAAAATTGAAAAAATAAAATAAGAAAGAATGTTGCGTTGTTCAATTAATTTATTGAATTCGAACAAACATAATATCCCAAAAATAAAAAGTAAGAAAATAAGTGCATATTGGTAATGTGCAGAACATACTAAAATGCTGACAAATAATGCTCCAAATACTATTCTTGTAAAAAGTTCCTTCAAAATAACGTTATAAATCTTCGAGCAGTAGAAGATATAAGTTTTTGGAGCTACTTCCGTAACTTAAAAAATTATCATCTTCTGTGGCTTTAAAATGTTTAATGGTTGTGATGTTTGTAGGAATATTTTTTTTGTTTTTTGCTTTTATGCCATGGAGACCTTCCCCAATGCTATTGACAATTTGACTTGTTGTGGCAAAAACAATAAAATTTTTGGGTAATTCATTTAGTTTTTTTTCTGCAATTTGATTTGATGAAATTAAAATAGAACCATCATTTGAAATGAGATACTCACAAGTAGTAAATAGAAAATGGCCCTCGTTAACGACTTCGACAGTATTCCAGTCAAAGTCTTTGAATTTTTTTTTAAGATCAGAATTTAATACTAAAGCAGGTTTTTCTTTCCAGTTATTTTCTTCTAATATTTTTTGAAGAAAAACATAGACTTCATTGATGTTTTCGGAATAAAGAAACTTCCCTCCATTTTCATTAAAGTTGATGGTAAAAGATTCATCAATAGGAGTGTCTTTTTTCGGTAAAAACTTGTCCTCGCCCTTGTTTTTTTGGTGCTCCTTATCTGATTTAGAAATTGAACCAAATATTTTTCGAAATACACTCATTGATTAAACTAAGGCTGTTGATTAACTCAGTTTCAAATATAAAAAATTTAAAACGCCTACAGTTTAAAAAAGCATGATTTTTTTATTCCTCTTCCTCGCTATTATTTTCTTGGGTTGTTTCTTCTTTTTTAATTTCAAAAGGTCTTTTCCCAAAAATTGCCTCTAAATTGTCCTTAAAGATGACCTCATCTTTTAGTAATACTTCGGCTAACTCAATGAGTTTATCTTTATTTTTTTCAAGTAAAGCAATGGCTCGTTGGTATTGCTCTTCTATAATATCTGAAATTTCTTTGTCAATAAGCTCAGCAGTTTGCTCACTGTAAGGTTTCGTAAATCCATACTCATTCTGACCAGAGGAGTCATAATAGGTAAGATTCCCAACTTTGTCGCTCAAGCCATAAACAGTTACCATAGCTCGTGCTTGTTTAGTAACTTTTTCCAAATCGCTTAAAGCTCCAGTTGATATTTTATCAAAAATTACTTTTTCAGCGGCTCTACCTCCAAGTGCTGCACACATTTCATCCAACATTTGTTCTGGTCGTACAATAAGGCGTTCTTCGGGCAAATACCATGCAGCTCCCAGAGATCGACCTCTAGGAACAATTGTTACTTTAACTAGTGGAGCAGCATGTTCTAGCATCCAACTTACTGTGGCATGTCCAGCTTCATGAAAGGCAACTGCTTTTTTCTCTTCTGGAGTAATAATTTTATTTTTCTTTTCTAATCCTCCAATTATTCGATCTACCGCATCAAGAAAATCTTGTTTTTCAACAGCTTTTTTGTTGTTTCTAGCAGCAATAAGTGCGGCTTCGTTACAGACGTTTGCAATATCGGCGCCAGAAAATCCTGGAGTTTGTTTTGATAAGAAATCAGTGTCTAAATCTTTAGCTTTTTTCAAAGGCTTAAGGTGTACTTCAAAAATTTCTCTACGTTCTCTAATATCTGGTAAATCAACATAAATTTGACGATCAAAACGTCCTGCACGCATCAATGCTTTGTCCAAGACATCTGCTCTGTTTGTAGCGGCTAGTACAATTACATTTGTGTTAGATCCAAAACCATCCATTTCTGTCAAAAGTTGATTTAATGTGTTTTCTCGTTCGTCATTTGATCCAGAGAAATTACTTTTTCCACGCGCACGTCCAATTGCATCAATTTCATCAATAAAAATAATTGAAGGAGATTTTTCTTTGGCTTGCTTGAATAAGTCACGAACTCTAGAAGCTCCTACACCCACAAACATTTCTACAAAATCTGACCCTGACAGAGAAAAAAACGGTGCTTTGGCTTCGCCAGCAACAGCTTTGGCAAGCAAGGTTTTTCCAGTTCCTGGAGGGCCTACAAGCAATGCACCTTTTGGTATTTTACCTCCTAAAGCTGTATATTTTTCGGGGTTCTTAAGAAAATCTACAATTTCTTGAACCTCTTCCTTTGCACCTTCCAAGCCTGCTACGTCTTCAAATGTAGTTTTTGTTTCAAGTTTTTCATCAAATAGTTTTGCTTTTGATTTTCCAATATTGAAAATCTGTCCGCCTCCTCCTGGACCACCTCCGCCAGACATTCTACGCATGATAAAAATCCATATTCCAATGATGAGTACAAATGGAATGATAGATAATAATAGGTCACCAAAAGCATTTGTTTCTGTTCTAAAGTTCAACTCTGTGTCCAAATTTCGTTCAAGAATAGTGTCTTCTAACTGTTTTTGAAATAATTGCACATCTCCAAATTCAAACTTATAATTTGGCGAAGTCCCTATTGGAATAAGATTTTGCGTTTGTGTTTTGCTATGGATTTGTTTTTTTGCTGCTTTATCATTCAGGTAAACCAAAGCTTCACGCTTATTTACAATTTCAACTTTTTGAACATCACCATCTTTTAGAAATTTAAAAAACTTAGAGGGTGTTGTGGTGACTCCATTTGATGCGCCAAATCCACCCGAAAATATGTTAAATACTAAGAATAAACCAATAACGATTCCATACACCCAATAGGCGTTAAACTTAAAATTCTTTGGATTTTTGTCTTTTGACATATAAAAATGTTTTAGTAACTTGTTTCTATTTCAGTAATTTTTGCATCGCCCCAAAGGTTTTCAATGTCATAATATTCTCTTTTATGTTTTTGAAACACATGAATAACCACATTGATATAATCCATCAAAATCCACTCTGCATTTTCTGTTCCTTCAATATGATAAGGCTTTTCATGAGCAGCTTTACTGACTTTTTTTTGTATCGAATTGACAATCGCATTCACTTGTGTATTAGAATTTCCATCGCAGATAATGAAATAGTCACACACAGTGTTTTCTATACTTCTTAAATCTAATATGCTAATGTTTTGGCCTTTTACATCCTCAATGCCATCAATTATTAGGGCAATGAGCTGGTCTGGGTCAGAGATTTGTTTTGTCATATATTCAAATTACATTGCAAATTTATTCTTTTTTTGGGTCTAATTACTTTTTATTCTCTTAATAATATTATAATTTAATTATAAATTTACATATGCAAATTATCAAACTCAATGCCATTGATTCCACAAATCAGTATTTACATGATTTGATTGGTAAAATTTCATTGGAAGATTTTGCTGTTGTAACAGCAAGATATCAAACAAAAGGACGAGGGCAAAGAGCAACAACTTGGCAATCTGAAAAAGATAAAAACCTAATAATCAGTGTATTAAAAAAAGAAATTGACTTAAATCCCCAACGCCAGTTTTTGCTCAACATCGTTGTTTCTTTAGCACTTTTTAAAACTCTTGAGACACTTCAAATTCCTAAACTTTCTATAAAATGGCCGAACGACATTTTGTCACATGACAAAAAAATCGCTGGCATACTTATTGAATTAATATTGAAAAAAAATACCATTGACAAAGCCATAATTGGTATTGGTTTGAATGTTAATCAAACAAATTTTAAAGAATTATCATCTGCATCTTCTCTACAAAACATAACTGGTATTCACTACGATTTGGACGAATTGTTGCATAAATTATTGGAGAATTTCAAACACTATTTTTCCATAAAAAACACTGCTGAACTCTGGACAACATACGAGAATCTACTTTTTAGAAAAGACAAACCTTCCACTTTTGTTGGCCTTAGCGGTGATTTATTTTCTGGAATAATAAAAGGAGTTTCTCAACGAGGAAAACTGATGGTTAAAACCGAAAATTCTATTGAAGAATTTGATTTAAAATCAATAAAATTACTATACTAAACTGCTTTTGGAATATTGACTGCTAGGGTTTCAATAAATTTTGAAATAGGTCCTTTAATCATCATCGCCATCATCGGATTAAAGTCTCCATTAAAATTAAGTTGAACTTCACTTTCGCTGTCATTAACTGCAGAAATATTGGCTTGAAGCGAGAAATCTAATTTTCCACCTGCTGCACCTAGCTTGATAGAATTTGGCGGATTTTCCTCTTTTTTTTGTAAAACAATCTCAGGCATTCCACTTAGTGCAAAAATAAATTTATCATCATCTAATAATTCAAATTTACTGATATTATCTGGCATTAAAGCTTCAAAATTTTTCACATCTGAAAGAAAATCATATACGTTTTCAACAGATTTTGAGACGGTTATTTTTGGTGATTCTAAATTCATAATTAGGTTGTTTTATGACCATTCAGAGGGGTTTGCATTCCACTGAGAAAGTATGTTTGATTCTTTTTCATTAATAAAGTTAGTATCCAAAGCTTGTTCTAGTAAATTTTCATAATTACTAAGCGTGTACAAATCGAGTTTTTTTTCCTCAAAATTCTTTTCAGCAACTTCAAAACCATAACTAAAAATAGCCACCATACCTTTGACTGTTGCACCAGCAGATTTTAGCGCATCAACAGCAGCTAAACTACTTTTACCTGTACTTATTAAATCTTCAACTACTACTACATTTTGACCTTTTTCTAGGTGGCCTTCAATTTGGTTTTTTCGCCCATGTTTTTTTGGCTCTGGTCGCACATAAACAAATGGTAAACCAAGTTCTTCTGCAACTAAAGCTCCAATTCCGATAGCACCAGTAGCAACCCCAGCAATGACATCTGGTTTTCCATATGTAGCTTCAAGTTTTTTTGCCATTTCACTTTTGATATAATTTCTTATAGCCGGATAAGAAAGTACCATTCTATTGTCGCAATAAATTGGCGATTTCCAACCAGATGCCCAGTTAAATGGTGTTTTTGGGTTTAATTTTATAGCATTGATGTGAAGTAAAACTTCAGCGGTTTTTTTGGCAGTATTTTTATCAAAAATCATGTGCCAAAATTATTAAAAAATACTACATTTACTTCAGTTTAATGTGTTTTTAATTAACAATGCAAAAAATTTTTGTTGGTAATAAGCCAATTGTACTTACCACTAAGGTAGAACCTGAATCAGATTTTAAAAATTATTTGATTGATACTGTTGATATCAACAAGGTACTTCATAATCTAAAAAAAGAAAAATACAAGTCCATTAGATTAATTGGTGATAATGAAGAAGTTTTACTAAAGAAGTTCTTGCGTCTTCTGCCAAATATTGTCGCTGGAGGCGGTAAGGTTATTAATTCAGACGGAAAAATTTTGTTTATTTTCCGCAATGGAAAATGGGATTTACCCAAAGGAAAAGCTGAGCAAAAAGAAACAATTGACCAAACTGCACTTCGGGAGGTTGAAGAAGAAACAGGTGTAAAGGGACTTTCAATTACAAAACCACTCGAAATCACATATCATATCTTTAAAAGAAATGATCAATATTTTATCAAAAAAACCTACTGGTTTGAAATGTTTTCAGATTACATTGGCGATTTAAAACCTCAAATAAAAGAAGGGATTACCAAAGTAAAATGGGTAGGTCCAAAAAAACTAAAAAAAGTCAAAAAGAATATTTACGCCAACATCGAAGCACTGATTTAAAAAAGAAATTTTCCTTTAGTTCTTTCTAATCCTATTTATTGCTTTATTTTTGCCGCTTAATTTTATTAAGATGAGAGAGTTTATCCGCAGGCGTTCGGCAAATGCAAAAAATGATATTTTAAGTGGCCTAACAGTGGCTTTGGCTTTGGTGCCAGAAGCTGTTGCTTTTGCATTTGTTGCAGGAGTAGATCCTTTGGTAGGCCTGTATGCTGCTTTTATGATTGGTTTAATCACTTCAATTTTTGGTGGTCGTCCAGGTATGATTAGTGGTGCAACAGGCGCATTGGCCGTTGTAATGGTAAGTTTGGTGGCTCAGGGTAATGCCATGGGTGAGCCCACAGAAAATTTAGGATTATATTATTTGTTTTTAACCGTTATTTTGATGGGTTTTATTCAAATTCTTGCGGGTGTATTGAAATTGGGAAAATTTGTTCGACTGATTCCTCATCCAGTAATGATGGGTTTTGTTAATGGACTCGCCATTGTTATTTTTCTCTCTCAAATAGGAATGTTTAAAACTTCGGGAATTGATGGCCTTGTTTGGATGCAAGGACAAGAACTCTGGACCATGATAGGACTTGTGGCCCTTACAATGGGTATTATGTTTGGACTCCCAAAACTCACAAAAAAACTCCCTGAAGCTTTAATTGCTATTTTGGTAGTTTCAATGCTTGTTATTTTTGGAGATTTAGATGTAGCTACTGTTGGAAGTTTTATTAGAGATGGGGGAGGAGAAGGCCTCAAAGGTGGTCTTCCTCAATTTCAATGGGCTATTTTTGAGGTCATTCCATTCAATTTTGAAACACTCCGTTTTATTGGTCCTTATGCCGTAATACTTGCTGCCATTGGACTTATTGAATCCTTGATGACGCTAAATCTTATTGATGAACTTACAGAAACTCGCGGAAATTCCAACAAAGAATGTATTGCTCAAGGTAGCGCTAATGTTGTCACAGGACTTTTTGGTGGAATGGGAGGTTGCGCCATGATTGGACAGTCCATCATCAATATCAAAGGAGGCGGTAGAGGTCGACTTTCTGGAATTGTTGCCGCTCTTGCACTTTTGGCTTTTATATTATTTGCGTCCAATTTGATAGAACAAGTACCAATTGCTGCACTTGTTGGAGTTATGTTTATGGTGGTTATAGGAACATTTGCATGGTCGAGTTTTAGAATTATGAATAAAATTCCTGTAGCCGATGTTTTTGTTTTAATTTTAGTTTCTACGGTAACTGTATTTTTTGATTTAGCAATTGCTGTAATCTCAGGGGTAATTGTGAGTGCTTTAGCCTTTTCTTGGGAAAATGCAAAACGTATTCGAGCACGAAAACGCATTAAACCCGATGGGACAAAAGTATATGAAATATGGGGGCCATTATTTTTTGGTAGTATAACGGCCTTCAACCAGAAATTTGACATCAAAAATGATCCTGATGCTGTAGAAATTGATTTTGTCGAATCTAGAATCAGTGACCATTCTGCCATTGAAGCAATTTTTAATTTGGTGAATAAATACAACAGCGCAGGAAAAACAATTAAACTCAAACATTTAAGCCAAGATTGTAAAATACTTTTGTATAAATCAAGTCCAATTTTTAAGGAGGTCATTATAGAAGCCATTGATGATCCACGTTATCATTTGGCTGAAAATCCAGAAGCCTTTACCAAAGGGCTTTCGGAATACTCACTATAAATTATTTTAAGTTAACCGCTGGAGGCACCATTTTTTTATAATCCCCATTGTAGTGAATAATTTCACGTACAATTGAAGAGGAAATAAATGAAGTATCTACAGATGTCAGCAGGAAAACGGTTTCAATATCACCAATGTTACGGTTGGTATGCGCAATGGCTTTTTCAAATTCAAAATCAGCAGGATTTCTAAGCCCTCGAAGAATAAAATCGGCGTTAATTTCTTTGCAAAAATCAGTAGTCAAACCAGAGTAGCTCATGACTTTAATTTTTGAATTCCCTTCAAATGTGTTTTCAATAAAGGATTTGCGTTCTTCTAATGAAAACATATAATCTTTTGCAGAATTTTCGCCAATAGCAACAATCACTTCATCAAAAAGCGTTACCCCACGATTGATAATATCGCAATGCCCTAGCGTAATCGGGTCAAAAGATCCTGGAAAAATTGCACGTTTCATGTGTTTATCTTTATTGTTTTTTTGTGGTCACATGGAACATCCATACCATCATTGTTCTATTTTAATAATTTTTGGTTACGGATGTTTCATACGGTAAAGTTAAACATTTTTAGTCATTGCTTCTTCAATGGCATTTGTAAAGAGTTCAGACAAGCTGATTCCTGCACAAGCCGCTTGCTGAGGTAGAATACTTTCTTCAGTAAGTCCAGGAACAGTGTTCATTTCTAAAAAGTAAGGAATATCGCCTTTAAAAATAAATTCACTTCTAGAAAAGCCATCCATTTTTAGTATTTCATAAATGGATTTGGCCATTGTTCTTACATTGTCCTCTTGTTTTTTGGAAATACGTGCTGGTGTGATTTCTTCTGATTTTCCTAAATATTTGGCTTCATAATCAAAAAAATCATTTTCTGAAACAATTTCTGTAATGGGTAAAACTAGCACTTCGCCCTGGTAACGCAGCACACCCACAGAAACTTCCGTTCCGTCCAAAAACGACTCAATAATCAATTCATCGTCATGTTCAAAAGCAATGTCTATCGCCGATTGAAGGGCTTCAATTTTATGCACTTTAGTTACTCCAAAACTACTTCCAGCACGATTGGCTTTTACAAAACAAGGCAATCCCACACGATCTAATATGGCTTTGGCATTGACGTTATCGCCCTTGTTTAATGGGTATGAAATTGCGGTAGGGATGTCATAGGCCTTGAGTACATTAAGGCAATCTCTTTTGTTGAACGTTAGTGCCGCTTGATACATCCCACAACTTGTATGCGGAATGTCCAACAATTCAAAATAGGCCTGCATAAATCCATCTTCACCCGGCGCCCCATGAATGGCATTAAACACACAATCGAAATGAACAATTTCGCCATTAATGGCAATAGAAAAATCACTCATGTTGATGGGCAATTCTTCTCTGTTGGGAGCCATATATACCCACTTGTCTTTAGAAATATGAATGCAATATGCGGCATACATTTCTTTTGGAAGATGCTGAAAAACAACCTGTCCACTTTTAAGTGAAATGGCAGATTCGCTGGAAAATCCACCCATGATGATGGCAATGTTGTGTTTCATAAATTGAATTTATGCTGTAAAAATATCATTTTTTGTGGATATCAATTTTAAATTTAAAAAATAAACTTTTATCCTATCAAAAAGGTCATCTCAATTTCTCCCAAAAAAATGTTTAGCTTTGCTAAAATTAGACCCATGAATTTTTTAAAATTTTTATTTAGTAAATCATTAGTCAGACAAATTGGTTTGGCTATTGTGGCTTGTATTGTTTTTGCATTTTTAACGCTTAAATGGTTAAAATCCTACACCAACCACGGCGCATTTGTAGAAGTCCCCAACTTAGTAGGTTTGTCTTTAAATGATGCTGAAATTACGCTAGATAATTTTGACCTCAGAACACAAGTTCAAGATTCTTCTAATTATAATCCAAAATACCCTTCGGGAGCTGTAATAGAACAAGAGCCATTGGCCGGGGCCAAAGTCAAAGAAAACAGAAAAATATATTTAATTTTAAACCCTTCAGATTATAGAAATGTCCTAGTGCCCAATGTTATCCGTAATACACTACGCCAAACACGTCCAACCTTAGAAGCCCTTGGTTTTAAAGTTGGAGAATTGATTTATGTGAATGATCTTGGAAAAGATGAGGTTATAGAATTACGATTTCGTGGTCGAAAACTTAATCCTGGCGATATGATTAGAAAAACATCAACTATCGATTTGGTTCTTGGAAATGGAACTCGAAAATCAAATTAATGGAAACACCTCTAGACTATAATCTAGCTCAACAAGATCTACATGAGCATTATGCTTTTACGGTTGATAAAGGCCAACAACCGCTACGTATTGATAAATATTTGATGAATTTTGTTGAAAATGCAACACGCAATAAAATTCAAGCTGCTGCAAAAGCGGGTCATATTTTTGTGAATGATATTGTTGTTAAATCTAATTATAAGGTTAAGCCAAACGATCAAATTCGTGTATTATTTGAGCATCCTCCACATGAAAATTTATTAATTCCAGAAGATATTCCAATTGATATAGTTTTTGAGGATGAACATTTACTGGTGGTGAATAAACCCGCAGGCATGGTGGTTCATCCTGGACATGGTAACTATTCTGGAACATTAATAAATGCCCTTCTTTTTCATTTTGAGCATTTACCCAATAACAGTAGCAATCGTCCTGGACTAGTTCATCGCATTGATAAAGATACAAGTGGACTTTTGGTAGTTGCCAAAACAGAACAGGCCATGACTCATTTGTCTGCTCAATTTAAAGCCAAAACAAGTGAACGTTCTTATACGGCTTTGGTATGGGGTAATGTTGAAGAAGAAAAAGGCACTATTGAAGGCCATATTGGTCGCCATCCAAAAAATAGACTTCAAAATACAGTTTTTGAAGGCGATGAGGCCGATAAAGGAAAACCTGCCATTACTCATTTTGACGTTTTGGAACGCCTGGGTTATGTTACTCTAGTACGCTGCAAACTTGAAACTGGCCGTACACACCAAATTCGCGTTCATATGAAACACATTGGACATACATTATTTAATGATGAACGTTATGGCGGTGAAAAAATATTAAAAGGTACCACCTTTACCAAATACAAACAATTTGTAGACAATTGTTTTAAAGTTTTGCCACGTCAAGCATTACACGCCAAAACTCTAGGGTTTGTTCATCCAAAAACAGAAGAATTTATGTCTTTTTCTTGTGAATTACCATCTGATATGGAACAATGTATTCAAAAATGGCGCTACTATGCCAAACACGCTCAATAGTATCAACCATTTGTTTTGTTGATGGTTGTATCAATAAGATTGAGTTCTAGAGTTTTTGTCTTCTAAAATTTGTTGTTATTTTTGGATAACAAACACTACGCACTATGAAACTTGTTATTTCTCCAGCCAAATCTTTAAATTACGAGAGAGAATTGCCAACTGGCTTTAGTTCAGAAAGTTGCTTTTTGAATGAAGCCACACAATTGAATGAACTCTTAAAAAAGAAATCACCAAAGGCACTTTCTGATTTGATGCATATTTCGGAAAAACTAGGAAATCTCAATTATAATCGTAATCAAAATTGGTCTTTGCCATTCACCCCCAACAATGCTCGTCAGGCCATTTATGCGTTTAGTGGCGATGTGTATAGAGGCTTGGATGCGTATTCTATTTCTGAAGAAAAACTAGATATTTTGCAAGATACTGTTCGTATTATTTCTGGACTTTATGGCTTGTTAAAACCTATGGATTTGATCCAGCCCTACAGATTAGAAATGGGAACAAAATTCCCTGTTGGAAAACACAAAAACCTGTATGAATTTTGGCGTCAAAAAGTTACTACTGCGCTGAATGATGAAATGCAAGATGACGAATTGTTAGTTAATCTTGCCAGTCAAGAGTATTTTAAAGCTATAGACACCAAAGTTTTAAAATCGCCCTTAGTTCATGTGGATTTTAAAGAATACAAAAACGGCCAATATAAAACCATTGCTATATTTTCAAAACTTGCACGTGGACTAATGACCCGTCATATTGTAGAAACCAATGCTAAATCCGTAGAGGATCTCAAAATATTTAATGCAGAGCGTTATGCTTTTGATACCAATTTATCCACAGAAAATAAATTGGTATTTACACGCTAAGGTTTAAAGCGAATTGGCACTTCAAATTGATGTGATTCTCCAGCTTCATCACCACTTCCGTCACCTGGGTTGTTATAGATGATAAGTGTTCCTTCTTCAGCATGTTTAGGGTCAAACTCTAAAAGGGTCTTGAAGAGGACAGGGCCTTCTTTCATCCAATCTTCTGTGGTTGTTAAAAAGCCCATGCAAAGCACTTTTCCTTGATGATTAATAACTTCTATTCGTCCAAGTTCCCCCTCGCTAGCATGCCAAACCCCCATAGAATTGACCTGTACTTCTAGAGGAGAGGTCACAACATCGTAAGCATTTATACTAACTGATGGCCGCAATGGGGTATTGGTTTTACAATTAAAAATAAAGGAAAATAATACAAGAATATATAGTTCTAATTTCATAGTAACGAGATTTGGGTTTTACCAAAATTACTAAAATTACTTCAAAATATCATTTATAAATTCATCGATACGTTCTACACCTTTATGGGTCAAATGTTTAATAAATGCACTTCCAATAATAGCGCCTTTGGCGTAGGTTGTGGCCTGCAAAAAGGTCTCTTTATTTGAAATTCCAAAACCAACAATTTGTGGATTTTTCAGTTGCATGTTGGCAATACGTTTAAAATAATTTTGTTGGATAGTACCAAAATCACTTTGTCCTCCTGTTGTACTCGCGCTACTCACCATATAAATAAAGCCCTCTGAAATGGAGTCGATATAACGGATTCTTTCATCAGAAGTTTGTGGTGTAATTAGAAAAATATTTAAAAGTTCATATTTTTCAAAAATTGCTTTGTATTCCTCGTGATATACGTCTGCTGGAAGGTCAGGGATGATAAAACCGTCTATTCCAATGTCTTTGCATTTTTGACAAAATGCCTCTACGCCATATTGTAACATGGGGTTAAAATAGCCCATCAAAACCAGAGGAATAGAAACAGATTTTCGAATGTCTTTAAGTTGCTCAAAAAGCAATTCGGTATGCATTCCATTCTTAAGCGCTTGTGTAGAGCTTTCTTGAATGGTTGGCCCATCGGCCAAAGGATCACTAAAAGGAAGTCCAACTTCAATCATATCAACTCCACTATTTTCTAGTTGTTTTATAATTTCAACAGTGTCATTGAGTGCTGGATATCCTGCTGAAAAATAGATAGATAACAGTTTCTTTTCTTCTTTTAATTTCTTTTGAATTCTATTCATTGGGTTTATAATTTAAAATAATCAATGTAGGTGTTGAGATCCTTATCGCCACGCCCAGAAAGGCATACCACCACAATATCATCAGGTTTAAAGGTTTTATTTTCAAAAATAGCAAAGGCATGAGCGGTTTCTATTGCGGGAATAATGCCTTCCAATTGCGAAAGCGTTAGTCCAGCTGTCATGGCTTCGTCGTCTGTAACGGGTATAAATTCCGCCCGTTTTGAAGTATACAAATGCGCATGCATGGGGCCAACTCCAGGGTAATCTAAACCTGCGGAGATAGAGTAGGGTTCTGTAATTTGTCCATCTTTTGTTTGCATCAAAAGGGTTTTGCTTCCATGAATAATGCCTTCTTTTCCTAAAATTGAAGTTGCTGCACTTTCGCCAGTTTCAACACCTTTTCCAGCGGCTTCAACGGCAATAAGGCCCACACGTTCATCATCTAAAAAATGATAATAAGCGCCAGCAGCATTACTACCACCACCAACACAGGCCACCACGTAATCTGGATTTTCAGTACTCTCTGCCGCTTTCAATTGCCATTTGATTTCTTCTGAAACAATCGACTGAAAACGCGATACCATATCGGGGTAGGGATGAGGTCCCACCGCACTTCCAATAATGTAATGGGTGTCCTCTGGATTATTAATCCAATCTCTAATCGCTTCGTTAGTGGCATCTTTTAGAGTACGACTTCCCGAAGTTGCTGGGCGAACTTCGGCGCCTAACATTTTCATTCGTGCAACATTTGGTGCTTGACGCGCAATGTCAATTTCACCCATATAAACAATACATTGCAACCCTGCCAAAGCACACACTGTAGCGGTGGCTACTCCGTGTTGTCCAGCACCAGTTTCTGCAATAATTCGTGTCTTTCCAAGACGTTTGGCCATCAAAATTTGTCCAATTGTATTGTTGACCTTGTGCGCTCCAGTATGACACAAGTCTTCACGTTTGAAATATATTCTTGTATTGTATTTTTCAGAGAAACGCTTTGCAAAATAAAGCGGTGTAGGCCGGCCAACATAATCTTTTAGGAGTTGATCAAATTCTGCTTTGAATTCTGGCTCTGCCATAATATTCAAATATTTTTGTTGTAATTCCTCAATATTTGGGTAGAGCATTTCTGGAATAAATGCCCCTCCAAATTGACCGTAATATCCTTTTTTATTCACGTGATAACTCATAGTCTTTCAATAAATTTTTTAAGTTTAATACTATCTTTTAAAGCAGGTTCTATTTCAAATTTACTATTCACATCAATAGCATAGCATCGCTTTGCAGCAGCACTATTTTTAAATTCATTTAGGGTTTCGATTTCTTCTAATCCAATTCCACCACTCAAAAAATAGGGTGTTTTTGAATCATAATTTTCTAAAATACTCCAATCAAAACAGTAACCATTGCCACCAGGATTTGGACCTTTTGTATCGAATAGGAAATAATCGACATGGGCTTCAAAGGGCCTTAATTTTTTAAAATTGAAATTGTTTTTAACAGAAAATACTTTTATAATTTCTACATTTTTAGTTCTAATGTTTTTACAGAATTCTGCAGTTTCATCGCCGTGAAGCTGTACCACGTTTAAACCAAATTCATCAATATTTTTTGTGATAGTATCGGTAGATGCATTAACAAAAACACCAACTTTTTTTATGTTTTTTGGTATTTCGGAGATAGATTTTGAAACAAAGCGTGGAGATTTTTCATAAAATATAAAACCCATATAATCTGGTTTGAGGGCAGAGACCTTCAAAATATTATCCTGATATTTCATGCCACATACTTTCAGTTTCATGACTCAAGGGCTTTTATAAATTCTGTTGCACTTTTTCCTGGATTATTTGTTTTCATAAAATTTTCACCAATCAAAAATCCCTGAAAACCAAAGGGTTGTAGTGCTTTTATGGCTTCAGTTGAGCTAATGCCACTTTCAGATACTTTCACAAATTCATTTGGTATGGAGTGGCTCAACTCTTTACTGTGTTTCAAATCCACTTCAAAAGTTTTTAGGTTTCTATTGTTGACCCCAATCATGTCCAAGCTAGGCATTAGTGCTTTTTGCAATTCTTCCTCATTATGAATTTCTAAAAGAATTTCTAAGTTTAATTGTTTGGCAATTTTTGATAAGTTTTGAATTTCTTCTCGAGAAAGTACCGCTGCAATGAGTAAAATAACATCTGCACCATAGGCTTTGGCTTCAATAATTTGATAAGGATCAATAATGAAATCTTTTCGTAAAAGTGGCAAATTGCAACTTGCACGTGCTACAAGTAAGTCTTCAAGATTTCCACCAAAAAATTTGGTGTCTGTAAGCACAGACATTCCACAAACTCCGGCAGTTTGATAGCCTTTGGCAACGTCCTGAATATTTAAACTTTGATTAATAACAGCTTTTGACGGCGATCGACGTTTGTGCTCTGCAATAATTCCAGATTTGCTTTCTGACAGTCGTTTTTTTAATGAGTTTTTTGGTCTATCAAAAAGGACGGATTGCTCCAATTGAGCTACAGGTATTATTGATTTTTTGAGCTCAACTTCCTTTATTTTATCTTCAATAATACGTTTTAATATACTCATATTACACTGCAATTAATTGGGTTAAACATTTCTTGGCTTTGCCGCTCAACAGACTTTCTTTGGCAATTTCAAAACCATCTTCATGCGATACTTGTTTTGCAGTCGCAATGGCCAATCCTGCATTAGCACAAACCACATTATTTTGTGCTTCTGTACCCTTCCCAGAAATAATTGTTTCAAAGATTTTAGTTGCTTCTTCGACAGTGTTTCCGCCAAAAATTGCGTTAGGCGATATATTTTTGAGTCCTAAGCTGTTAGGAGAAAATATTAATTCTGAATGGTTTGAAGCAATTTTTGCATTGTTTGTTAGCGACAATTCATCGTAACCCCCTAAGTCATGAACAATGCTGTAATTTTTGTCAGTTTGTTGATACAAATAATTATAAAGTCGTAATAACTCAAGATTAAAAACCCCTACCATTTGATGCTTTGGGAATGATGGATTGACCATGGGCCCCAACATATTAAAAAATGTTTTGATGCCTAATGCTTTTCGAATTGGCGCAACGTTTTTCATTGCGGGATGAAACAGTGGTGCGTGTAGTACACAAATGTTTGCTGTTTCTATGGCCTGTTTGAGGTGGTTTGCATCATTTGAAAAGGTAACACCAATAGCTTCCAATACATTAGAAGATCCGCAGGCCGATGAAACACCATAGTTACCATGTTTAGCTACAGCCACACCAGCTCCAGCAGTTACAAAAGAAGATAATGTAGAAATGTTGAATGTATTTTTTCCATCTCCTCCTGTGCCACACAAATCAATGGGGTTATAGTCTTTCAAATCTACCGCAATACAAAGTTCTAGCAAAGCATCTCGAAATCCCTGAAGTTCTGCAACAGTTATACTTCGCATCATATAGACGGTAAGAAAAGATGCAATTTGTGCCTGATTATAATCACCTTTTGAGATACTAATCAAAATTTGCTTCGCTTCATTGGCGCTTATGCTTTCGTGGTTTATAAGTCGATTTAAAAGTACTTTCATAATTATGAATTAATCCAATTTTTTAGCATTGTTTTTCCGTCTGGTGTTAGTACAGATTCTGGATGAAACTGAACTCCTTTGATATCAAATTCTTTGTGGCGAAGTGCCATGATTTGTTGGTTTTCATCAACACTTGTTATTTCTAAACATGTTGGAAGCTCGCCTTTTACAACCCAAGAGTGGTAACGTCCGACCTCGATAGTTGGAGGTAATCCCTTAAATAGAATTTCGTCTTTAGAAGTGATGTGTACTTTAGTCTGAATCCCATGATAAACAATGTCTAAGTTTTCAAGTGTTGCTCCAAATACTTCGCCAATGGCCTGCATTCCAAGACATACACCTAAAATACTTTTTGTAGAAGCATAGGTTTTAATAATGGGTTTCAAAAGACCTGCTTCATCTGGAATTCCTGGTCCAGGGGAGAGTACAATTTTTTCAAATGGCTCTACATCTTCCAGTTGCAATTGATCATTTCGAACAACGGTAACTTGACAATTCAAATCTTCCAAATAATGAACCAAATTGTAGGTAAAACTATCGTAATTATCAATGACTAAAATATTTTTCATACTAAATGTTTTCTGCAAGTTTAATGGCTTTTGTAAGCGCCCCGAGTTTGTTATACACTTCCTGTAATTCGTTGCCAGAATTCGATTTTGATACGATTCCAGCACCTGCTTGCCAATGTAATTGTTGGTTTTTGCTCAAAAATGTTCGAATCATAATTGCATGATTATAATTGCCTTTAAAATCCATAAATCCAATAGCACCACCATAAAATCCACGACTGGTTTTTTCGTACTTTTCAATAAGCTCCATTGCTTTATATTTTGGTGCTCCGGACAGTGTTCCAGCAGGAAAGGTGTCGGCTACAATTTGCATGGTTGATGTTTTTTCTCGTACCGTTCCAATGACTTTACTTACTAAGTGTATCACATGCGAGAAAAATTGTATTTCTCTGTAATTTTCAACAGTAACATCCGTACAATGTCTGCTGAGGTCATTTCTAGCCAAGTCAACAAGCATGACATGTTCGCTGTTTTCTTTTTCATCTTTTACTAATTTTTGTGCCAATGCAGAATCTTTCATATCATCTCCTGTACGAGCGAAGGTTCCAGCAATGGGGTGAATTTCTGCTTTTTTGTTTTTTACAACAAGTTGTGCTTCTGGCGAGCTTCCAAAAATTTTGAAACTTCCATAATCGAAATAAAATAAATAGGGGGAAGGGTTGATACTACGCAAGGCGCGGTAGACATTAAAATCATCACCTTTGAAATCTTGTTGAAATTTTCTTGATAACACTAACTGAAAAACATCACCACGCTGACAATGTGTTTTTGCAATTTCTACATGTTTTTCAAACTCTTCGTCTGTTAGGTTTGAATCAATTTTATTGATGGTTTCAAAATCATACAATGCAAAACGATCCATGGTAATGATATGATGTAATTCATCAATGTTACTTTCTTTTTCATAACAATGAGAAAAAATATAAGCTTCATTTTTGAAGTGATTAATGGCAATAATATTTTGATAAACAGCATATTGTATTTCAGGGATTTCTACAGAATTTTCTTTGGAATCGATATCAATGGTTTCAAAATACTTTATGGCATCATATGAAGTATATCCAAAAAGTCCATTGTTTATAAACTTGAAATCTTCATCATTTTCTATTTCAAATTGTGTTGTAAATTGGTGAATTTCGCTCGTAACTTCATTGTTTTCAACCTTGTAACTTTCTTTCGTTGAATCGGGAAACACTTTTGTTAAAGTATTTCCATGAATTTTGATAGAGGCCATTGGGTTGCAACATATATAAGAAAAACTATTATCATTTCCGTGATAGTCACTACTTTCTAAGAGCATGCTATTAGGAAATTTATCCCTAATTTTCAGATAAATACTCACTGGCGAAAGTGTATCTGCTAGTATTTTCTTGTAATGCGTTTTTAGCTTGTATGTCTTTTTCATCATAAAAAAAAGGCTTGTCGTGAAAGACAAGCCTTGATATTTTAATATACGAGGTGGTTCACGACTTTTGAGATCGAGTTGTCCACCACCATGTATTTTGATTTTTTCTATTCATTTTCAAATTCAAATATAAGTTACTTTTTTTAGTCTACAAATATTTTTTTAATTAAAATGATAGATTAACGTTAAGGTCAAATTCATCATATATAGCACGATCTTTTAAATTATCAAAAAAGCTAGCAGACCCGTATTTAATATCAAACTTAGTGCGGTCAATTTTTAAATTAGCTGTAGCAGAATTTTCAGAAACTTGCATCTTAAATTTTACTTTGTTTGTGATGCCTTTAATAGTTAAATCAGCATTAACCATGTAATTTGCCCCATTTTGTATGAGTGAAGTAAAAATCAAACTTGCTGTTTTGTGCTTTTCAACTCCAAAGAAATCATCATCCTTTAGGTGTCCATCTAATTTCTTTTTATAATTACCCTCTAAATCTGTAGTGTTTATTGTGGACATATCTATGATAAATTTCCCACCAACAATAACATTGTCTTCAAAAGTAAGTGATCCTTTTTTTATCATTATTGTACCTTCATGCTGACCTGTAACTTTGTAGCCAGTCCATTTCACAATACTACTTTCTGTGTTGACTTCTTTGGTGATTTGAGATGTGAATCCAAAAAGGGAAATTGAGATTAAGGCAATGAATAAAATTTTAGATAGTTTCATAGTTTTAATTGAATATGTGTTTGACAAATTTCTAAATTTAATTTGAAAAATCGTAATTTAGCACCTCAAATTTTTGTTAATTTTTTTGATGAAATCTTTCGTTTATTTTGTTCAATTGCTATTCATTCTTTGTTGTGTGCCTAATGAAAATGAGTTAAAAATATATGATTTTAAGAGAGTTCAACCTTTTTTGCAGCAAAAAGACGAAAAAGTTCATGTTGTCAATTTTTGGGCAACCTGGTGTGCACCTTGCGTAAAAGAACTGCCTTATTTTGAGAAAATTCAAGAAAAATATATAAAAGATGTAGAAGTTATCCTTATTAGTTTGGATTTTCCAAGTCAATATGAAAACAAGTTGATTCCTTTCTTAGAAAAAAGACAATTAAAATCCAAAGTTATTGTTTTGGATGATGTCGATATGAATTCTTGGATACCCAAAGTTGATTCAAACTGGGATGGTGCTATACCTGTAACATTAATATATAATAGTAAAAATCATCAATTTTATCCGCAATCATTTACCTATGATGAATTAGCTATTGAAGTAGAAAAATTTTTAAATTAAGACAATGATAAATCTAAAATTATTTTTTTTAACATTATTAATTACAACAACGCTTTCAGCACAAAATGGCTATGACATTGGCGATGTTGCAACAGACTTTAAACTTGAAAATGTTGATAATAATTTTATTTCTCTTTCTGATTTTTCTGAAGCAAAGGGTTTTATTTTAATATTCACATGTAATACTTGTCCCTATGCAGTTGCCTATGAAGATCGAATAGAGGCCTTGAATAAAAAATATGCTACATTGGGCTATCCAGTGGTTGCTGTAATGCCAAATAACACAAAAATTAAACCTGGGGATTCATTGGAAGCTATGAAAAAACGTACAATTGAAAAAGGTTTTACTTTTCCATATTTAATTGATAGAGAGCAGTCTATTTTTCCTCAATATGGAGCTACAAAAACACCACATGTTTATATTTTAGAAAAAGTAAAAGGAGAAAATATAGTTCGTTATATCGGGGCTATAGATGATAATTACAAGAGCGCTTCAATGGTAAAAGTAAAGTATGTGGAAAATGCAGTTGAAGAATTGCTGAATAGCAAAGATGTTCATGTTGCAAAAACAAAAGCTGTAGGCTGCTCTATCAAAATTTAAAATAATTCACTTTAAAAAATGAAAAACTTAACACAAGAGCAATGGTCTGATGAACTTTCGAAGACTACAAATTCCAGAATACTAGATGTTCGTACAGAACTAGAAGTTGATGAAGGTAAAATCCCCAACTCTTTTAACCTAGACATTTATAAAGGACAAGCGTTTATTGATGAACTCGAAAAATTGGATAAAACCCTACATTATTTTGTGTATTGCAAGGCTGGAAGTCGTAGCGCTCAAGCTTGTGCAGTAATGCAACAATTGGGATTTGAATTCACATACAACCTAGAGGGTGGCTTTTCGCAATGGATAGGTGAAGTGGACTACTAAAAATTTAAAAACATATGAAAACATACACTTTATTCTTAGTATTTTGTATTTGCTTTTTGTTTAATTGCAAAGAAAGCAAGTCTCAAAGCTCAAGTCTAGTTACTGTGGAAGAAATGCAAGAACTTGTAAACTTGGAAGGTATGCAATTGGTTGATGTGCGTACGCCTTCAGAATTTGTTGAGGGTCATGTACCAAATGCACAAAATATTGATTTTTGGGATGCAAATTTTGATGAAAATATTGAAAAATTGGACAAATCCAAACCAATAATAGTGTATTGCAAATCAGGAGGCCGAAGTGCCAAATGTGCATCAAAACTAGCGGCTAAAGGTTTTGAAAAAATATATGACCTAAAAGGGGGCTTTTCGCAATGGAAATTTGAAGGAAAGGAAGTTCAAAAGTAGCTTAACTCCACAAAGGACTTGGATACTTTTTTGCTTCGGTTAACTGAGCTAAAGTTTTTACGGCTGCGTCTTTGTCTTCATAATATGTTACACCAAACCATTGACTTTTTGCATCAATTACTTCAACGGAAATATGACCATTTTGCATCATTTCTTGAGCTACAAAGGGCAGGTATATTTCATTTTTCTCATGATTATCAATATTTGACAAAAATGCTTCAAAATACGGACCTGTATACTCGAAAATTTTTGGCGTACAAATCCAAAAGTTCATAGATACAGTTGCATTTGAGTCTAAAGTTATTCCAGAATCTTGATCTGTAATAACACCATTATTTTTAGAAATCTTGGTGCGCTCAATAATTGAGTTTAAGCTCTTATTTTTTACAGAACAAATTCCTCTGGACACAGAACCAAATTCCGATAATGTATCCTTAAGTTGATATCCAACTAGAGCAAAAATAGCATTGTTTTTTTGATTTTGAATAAAATTTGCGGCACCCTCAAATGCTTCTTGACCATAATAGTCGTCAGCGTTGATAATCACAAAAGGCGTTTTGATAACATGTCTTGCTGTCCAAACCGCATGGGCAGTTCCCCAAGGCTTTTTTCTTTCTATTGAAATCTCTATTCCATTTGGAATATCATCAATCTTTTGAACAAGAACATCTAATTTTACAGCAGTTCCAATGCGTTCTGAAAGATGTTGTCTAAGAAATTCTTGATTTTCTTGTTTGGTTATGACTACAATATGATTAAACCCATTTTTTAAGGCATCATAAATGCTAAATTCCATTAAAAATTCTCCAGCAGGCCCAAGATCATCGAACTGTTTTAGTTTTCCATAGCGGCTCCCGCTTCCAGCGGCCATAAGTAGTAATGTCATTGTCATTAATTTAATTGTTGCAAAAATAGAATTTTTCAATCAATACAATTATTTATTTCGTAATTTTGTTGGCAAACCAGATTAACTTTTTTATGTTTAAATTGAATTACTCCAAGCTGTTTTTGGTGATTTTTATTGCATTTAACTATACAACAGCTCAAACTCTAGAATACTATTCATCCGTAGATTTTTCTCAACAAGGTGATGCTTTAAAAGTTCAACTTTCAAACCTTATAATCGATACACATGATAACTTTATTATATATTCAACTGCCACACCAAATACTTGGGATATTCTAAGAACTAGTGATTTAGAAAATTCAAATTCTGAAAACGTGTTATTAATATATGGTTTTGATGACGATGATGAAACTTTTAAAACGGACCGAACTCGAAATGCTTTTGATACGTGCCATTCTAATTCTTGTATAGGGTTATGGAATAGAGAGCATGTCTTTGCAAAATCATTAGCAGATCCAAGTTTGACTTCTAACGTTCCTGGTTCTGGAACAGATGTCCACAATCTTCGCCCAGCGGATTCACAAAAAAATTCACAACGGAACAGTCGGTTATTTATTGATGATTCTGGAGCTGCTTCAAAAATCGTTAATGGAGATTATTTTTTTCCTGGTGATGAATGGAAAGGCGATGTTGCAAGAATAATAATGTACATGTATTTGCGCTATCCCTCACAGTGTCAAGCCATAGATTCTGCAACCGGTAGTGCCAATTATTCACCTAATGGCGACATGCCAGATGTGTTTTTGGAGTGGAACGTGGAAGATCCTGTTTCAGCTTTTGAGCTTACAAGAAATGATGTAATTTATTCTTATCAAGGTAATAGAAATCCTTTTATTGATAACCCATATTTAGCGACACTTATATGGAATGGTCCAGCAGCAGTTGATTCTTGGGGAACGCTTTCAACTTCATTTGAAAATGAAACTTCTGTCTACATCTCACCAACAATTACTAATAGGTCGATTACAATCAATGGACTCAAGGACGACAACTACGACATTGTTATTTACAATCAATTGGGCCAAAAAATGAAATACTTCACTACCTCCAAAACAATAGATGTTTCAAGTTTTCCATCGGGACTATATATTCTAAATTTGAAAAGCAGCAAAGGCATTTATCATTCAAAGTTTATTGTCAAATAAATTTAGCTATACCTACCGCTAAATGTACCAAAAATGTACTAAATTTTTGTAAAATTTAATTTACTTTTATTGAAATATATTTTAATAGATATGGTTTTAAGAATTCCAATAATTGCCTTACTATTTTTAGTTTCAAAATTGGCAGTTGCACAAAAAATTTTCAGTGTAGACTACGCGAGTCAGGCTGATATTAAAGTATTTGTTGTTGATTATCAAAGCCAAGCTGATCTTTGTGTTTATAAAGTTGATTATGAAAGTCAAACAAAAGGAAATCAAGGATTATGGTATTTTGTAGACTATAAAAGCCAATCAGATAAAACAATTTTTTTTGTTAATTACAAAAGTCAAGCAGATTTATTGATTTATTTTGTTGATTATCAAAGTCAATCTAAATGGAATAAAAAATCTAAAATTCATTTACTGCACTAACTATTTCCATTGAAATTAAATTTATTACACTAATAATCGTTTATCTTTTTTTTATATATATTTAAACATTAATATTTACACACTAAATAAAATTTAATTGAAGGTTTACAACTCTTAAAATAAATGACCACATGAAATTAAAATCACATTTATTATTTTTATTTTTTTCATTCTATTGGTTTGGTTTTTCTCAACAAGATGTAGCCTCAATTGATTTAGTTGATTTTAATAATTCAGTTACTTATGGATCCGGATCAGGTGTTACGGTTCATTTTAATCCAAAAGGGGTTTATAAATTTGATAATGATATTGATGATAACCAATTCTTTTTAGAACTTTCAGATGCAGACGGGATGTTCCCAGCGACTCCAACAATTTTGAGTACTGTTGATGGGTTTTTTATTACAACTATAAATGGAATTATCCCAGCTGATTCATCCGGTAATTATCGCTTGCGAGTTCGTGCTTCAAAAGGGCTATTATCTTATGATCCTACTAATCCTCAAATACCAGTTTATGGTGAAGTTATATCTGAAGAAACCGCTTTATTCTCTGTAACAGAGGCTTCAGTTTTGGCACCTGTTGTTGCATACTCAAGAATAACACCCAATGCCAATAAATTTGACTGTACTGTAGAAAGTAACTTTGATTACGATCCAACATTTGGCTTATTAACTTTGTCATCTGGACAAACATCGGATGAAATAGGTTCTACAAATCAACGAAAAATATTGATTTCAAATGTTAATTCAAATAGTGAATATACTATTAGAAAAATAGATGTTATCAATGATGTTATTGAAACTTCAGAAGCTTTCACTCAAACCTCGTCGATATATTATGTTATTCCAGATGATATTGGTATTGGAACCTACAATTACGAAATTCAAGAACTCGATAACGACTCAGGGCTCTCGTCAACTTATACTATTGTTTTGATTCTTCACCGAAGTACTACGACTCTCGGAAATAACTCAAGTGAAAATGTTTGTGTAGACACTGATGTTATTTTTAATATTGACACATCAAGTTCTGGAATTGGTGAAAATTACAATGGTTCTTATTACGAATTTGACTTTGGTGATGGTTCAGATATTGAAATTTTTACCCACGCCGAGATTTTAGCCAATCCTGAGTTAATTCACTTCTACCAAGACGTTTCTTGTAACTTCGATCCAAATTATTTTGAATTAAAAAAACGAATGTATAATAAATATAATTCTAATGAAGATGAAAGTTGCATGTATCAACCTATTGGTAATGGGGTTACCAAGCTAGTCAATACTAGTAAAAGTCCTGATGCTCTTATTTCTTCTACAGATATTTGCGAAAACCAAAACATAGTAGTAAACAACCTGTCTACACTTGGTGAGTATGGGCTAGGAGTTCAAAATTGTGATGACGGAGCCAATTTTTATTGGAAAATTATGAGTCCAAGTGGCACGTTATTTGATGTTTTTATTGAAGATGGTGAGATTGAAGACCCAAACAACTGGTTGATTGATACTAATTCTGATGGGTTATTAGATATAGTCATCCCATCCTCTACAGTTGAGCCTGGATGTTGGGGCTTCAGACTTTTTGCAGTCAACCAAGATTTATGTAATACAGAATCTGTTTACCCCCCTTTATCTGAACCGCGATTAATTGTAAATGTTGATGCAATTGCTGATGCAGATTTTGAGTTTCTAGATGAAAATGATCAAATTATAACTGAAATTTGTTTTGGTCAGCCAGTTACATTTGAAAACACCTCCAATGTTCTTGATTATGATTGCCAAAGTCCAAACTATACATGGACAATTTCTCCTGATAATGGGTATAATTTTGTTGATCCTTTTACAGAGAATTCACAAAGTCCTGATGTTATATTTAATGTCCCTGGTGTGTACGATATCACACTTACAGTTTCTAATATTTGTGGTGAGAGTTCTATACCTAAATCAATAACAATTTTAGGTGACCCAACAGTAGATTTCATAAACCCGTCTTTAGCTGTTTGCGAAAACATTAATGAATTTAACTCTAATGGATATACATTAGATTTCAGTAACCCAAGTATTGCTCCAAATTACAGCTCCATCCCTTATGAGCCAACATCATTTATTTGGACTGTAACCGGTGGTAATGAGGGGATTGATTACACTTTTGATTCAACATTTGATCAAAACTCTCAATTTCCAATTATCTATTTTTCTTCTTTTGGAGAATATGTTATCTCTGTTCAGGTCAATGGTAATTGTACAGGGTCAAATAATGCAGATTTTTCCTTTGTATATGATCAAACCCCGATTATTGAAAATAATGATTTACTCCAAGAACTGTGTTCTGGTGATCAGACTCAAGAAGTAGTTTATAGTTCTGATATGCCGTCAACTACGTATATGTACACCATAACAGCAGATGCTGAGATAAGTGGTTACGAAGGCATAGATTTTAGTAATGGAATTCCAGAAATGACTTTGATAAATTCTCCACCATCAAATGTTACCAACAGCCTTATAATTACTGTTACTCCAACTGTTGATAATTGCTCGGGTGAGTCTCTTGATTTTGTATATACAATCAATCCAAGGCCAGTAATTCCACCTCAAACAGCTGTAATTTGTTCTGGAGACGATCTTACTATATCCGGAGCTACGAATGCACCACCAGTAATAGTGCCTATCGGTACGACTTACACGTGGACAGTAATAAGTGCTGATTCTGGTATTCAAAATGCAATTTCTTCAGCAGATTTAGGTCCTGGTCCATATACCGACATGCTTATTCAAACAGGGGCCAATGCATTGGAGAATGATTTGGATGTCGTTCAATTTGTAAGATACTCGGTTACACCAACATCAGGGGCAGATGGTAATTGTGTTGGAGAATCTTTTGATATTATTGTACAAGTTGATCCTGTTCCAACAATAAGTTCTGTTACTCTTGATCCAATATGTTCTGGTGAGGGCTTTACATATGATCCAGCAACTGACATAAATAATATAGTTCCTACTGGTACGCTTTACGAATGGACTGTTTCTGCAGCTGGTTCAGCTACAGGATTTACAAATCAAGGTCCAAATGGTGTAAGTTCAATTACACAAGCAAATTTAGAGGTTCAAGATGTTCCAGTTGTTCTTACATATACAGTAACGCCATATGCTCCTGGAACTAACGGTAATCGCTGTCCAGGTGATTCATTTGACATTACTATACAGGTGAATCCAAAGCCAGTGATTCCACCTCAAACAGCTGTAATTTGTTCTGGAGACGATCTTACTATATCCGGAGCTACGAATGCACCACCAGTAATAGTGCCTATCGGTACGACTTACACGTGGACAGTAATAAGTGCTGATTCTG
>Ga0228666_1000037_pt1 | contig 123626 bp, 118 predicted proteins | sample 80DmetaG_FD_182702 | JGI IMG/M metagenome (GOLD analysis project Ga0228666, IMG submission 182702) | Seawater microbial communities from Monterey Bay, California, United States - 80D | ecosystem: Environmental > Aquatic > Marine > Coastal | place: USA: California | collected 2016-10-11 | reverse complement strand
AGACTATTTCACTTGAAAATAGTGATGCATTGGTTGTTGAAGGAGGGAAACATATTGAAATTATTTCAGCAAAAGAACCTTTATTGGAAATAACTGGCCAAGATTTAGTAATATTAGCTTGGCACATAGGGAATCGACATACGCCTTGTCAAATAGAAACAAGACGATTGTTGATTCAGGATGATCCAGTAATCGGACACATGTTAGAACATCTAGGAGCTAATGTGAAAAGTACTATGGAACCTTTTAACCCTGAAAAAGGTGCATATGGGCATGGAAGAACACACAGCCACGATCATGGTCATACATCACATGAATAAAAATAATGAAATTCTTACATTGACTCAATTGTTTTCATCATCTTTTCCGGTGGGTTCTTTTGCATATTCACACGGTATGGAAACTGCCATTAATGATGGATTAATTACAAATGCAAATGATTTAGAGCAATGGATATCAAGTTTACTAAAACAAGGAGGTGCTTGGTCTGATGCAGCTTTTTTAAATATTGCATTTGATGTTGAAAGCTCAAATGTCTGCTATATTAATTCTTATGCCAAAGCATTTGCATCCTCAAATGAAAGGCTCAAGGAAACAGTGCTCCAGGGCCATGCATATTGTGAAGCTGTAAATTCTATCTGGGATTTAAATTTAAAAAAATTATGTTATCCAGTGGCAGTAGCTAGATCAGCAAATGCATTAAACCTTAGCATAGAACTTACCACTATAATGTACTTGAATGCCTTTGTAGTAAACATGTGTAACGTAGCTATGCGTCTTGTTCCACTTGGCCAAACAGATGGGCAACAGGTTCAAACCTCACTAAAACAAAACGTTTTAATGGTAGCATCGGAAGTAAAAGATGTAACTCTTGATGATTTGTTCAGTAATACTTTTATGTCAGACATTATGGCGATGAGACACGAAACCCAATATTCCCGAATTTTTCAAACTTAAAGGAGATATTAATTGTCAAAGAATGGTCCATTAAGGATTGGTATAGGTGGTCCTGTTGGTGCAGGTAAAACTACTCTAACTGCATCGCTCATACGTATTCTACATCCGCATAATTCTGTAGGTGTTATAACTAATGATATATATACGCAAGAAGATGCTGAGGCATTAATGCGAATGCAAATATTACCTAAAGATCGTGTTATAGGTGTTGAAACAGGAGGGTGTCCACATACAGCAATACGAGAGGATGCTTCTATAAACCTTGCTGCAGTTGCTGAAATGCGTCAAAGATATGATGATATTGAAATCATTTTTATTGAAAGTGGTGGGGATAATTTATCAGCAACATTCAGTCCTGAACTTGCAGATTTAACAGTATATGTAATTGATGTGGCAGCGGGGGAAGAAATACCTAGAAAAGGTGGCCCAGCCATCACAAAATCTGATATTTTAGTTATAAATAAGACAGATTTAGCACCATACGTTGGTGCTTCACTTGAGGTAATGGAACGTGATGCAAAAAAAATGCGTGGTGGAAAACCATTCGTATTTTCTAGCTTAAAAGACAAAAAAAGTGCATATCAAATCTTGAAAATTTTATCAGAACTTGGGAGTTTTGAGTATCAAAGTGAACAAGAAGACAAATAACAAAATGTTCATACAGACAATGTAGAAAGAAGTTCTGGCTTTTTTATTTTTGCTTTTGAGCAGTTCAAAATTATTTAACTTTAACATTTATTAAAACCAATACGGTTTTGGTAATAGTGTTTTTTCCAATTACTACGAAAAAGCCACTCAGTTTCCGGTTGCCGATCAGCAAGATCTTGAGAAATTTCAACATCATCAAAGCCAGACCTTCTGGCCATTGCATATTGGTCAGAAATAATATGTCCTTTTGCACGTAAATGCCCTTTAAAACCTCGAATGCGAACTAGTTTTGCCAGAGTAAAGCCACGACCATCCGCAAATGAAGGAAAGTCTATTCGTATAATTTTTAATTGATTTAAATCATATACAAATAAATTCAAATCTGCATCCGAGGGTAAATCTATTGCTTTACTTGTTTCCGAAGCTTTATCATAAACTTCGTAATTTATTACATTATCTAATGGACTGAAGCCAAAGTCTGAAACTATTTGTGTCATTGTTTATTCCTGATATGTTTTATCATCTTTAAGCATTTTTTAACTTATATGGTTATGCTGCATATGTTCTCCTCTGAATTTTTGGAGATTGAGATTCCTTAGGGTATAAGGCTTGTTTGAAGGGTGCTATCCCCAAGCGCTGATATGTATGTATGAAATTTTCATGCTTATTTAATCGAACTTTTAGATAAGTTAATATTATTCGTTCGACAGCTGGAACTATCTGAGTTGCTGAAAATCCAGGCCCAGCGCGGTCACCGATTTTAGCAGTCTCTGTTGCATCCCCGCCGAGTGTTATCTGGTAATTTTCAACACCAGCACGGTCTAATCCTAAGATCCCAATATGTCCAACATGGTGGTGGCCACAAGCATTTATACAGCCAGATATTTTGATTTGGATATGACCGACTTCATGTTCCAGTTTTAATTCATCAAAACGTATGGAAATTTCTTGTGCAATGGGGATTGATCGAGCAGTTGCTAATGCACAATAATCCATTCCTGGGCATGCAATTATGTCAGATATTAGGCCTATATTTGCAGTATTTAATTGTTTTGATTTTAGTAAATCGTAAACTTTGGGCAAATCTGATTTATGTACATGAGGTAAAATAATATTCTGCTCATGGCTAATACGGATTTGATCATGAGAGTAGTGTCGTGCGATATTTGCAATTTGCCTCATTTGATCTGATGTTGCATCACCAGGTGTTTTCCCATGTGCTTTTAAACTAACTGTTGCAATTGAGTAATTTGATATTTTATGAGTGTGAGTATTTGTATCAACCCAAGATCTGAATGCAGCATTTTCTTTGTAAGCAATGTCAAAGTATTTGGTTCCCTTCGACTTAAAGACTGGAGGTGCAAATGCAGATTTAATTTCTTCGAATAGTTCGTGATTGACCCCAGAAAATGTTGATAAAATTTCATTATACCGATCTTCAACCAACTGTTTGATTTTCTCTACGCCATGTTCATGGACGGTGATTTTTATTCTTGCTTTATATTTATTATCTCTGCGTCCTAATGTGTTCCAAACACTAACTACTGCTTCAAGATACGGTAATAAGTTAGCCTCAGGTAAAAAAGTATTTATTACCTTCCCGATCATTGGGCTGCGCCCTAAACCACCACCAATTACGACTTCAAAACCAATTTTTCCATTGCGAAGTAAAGCTCGTAATCCAATATCATGTGCACGAATAACTGCTCTGTCATTTTTTGAACCTGTAACTGCAACTTTGAATTTTCTTGGTAAAAATTGGAATTCTGGATGGTCAGTTGACCATTGACGGATTAATTCTGCATATGGGCGCGGATCTGTAGCTTCGTCGGCTGCGGCGCCAGAAAAATGGTCTGCAGTTACATTTCTGATCGTATTGCCGCTGGTTTGAATGGCGTGCATTTTAACTTCTGCTAATGCGTCCAATATATCTGGAACATCAGTCAATTTTGGCCAGTTAAATTGAACATTTTGACGTGTTGTGAAGTGCCCGTATCCTTTATCCCATCGGTCTGCAATCAATGCAAGTTTTTCCATTTGAGCGCTATCTAAAGTGCCATATGGAATTGCTACCCTTAGCATATATGCATGTAATTGTAGATATAATCCGTTCATTAATCGGAGTGGTTTGAACTCATCTTCTGTTAAGTTACCATTAATACGTCTTTCAACTTGATTGCGAAATTGTGAATTACGAGCTTTTATGAAAGCATCGTCAAACTCTGTGTAATTATACATTATAAAACTTCCGATTGTTTGCCGTGATTGTAGTTAGATGGGCCTTTGACTCTAAATTGCTCTCGAAAATGTTTTGACTTAATACCTGCGTCTGTTTGATCTACTCTGATCGAATAAACTCCTACAACTTCATGTTGTTGTTTATTCGCATGTATAAGTGCTTTTTCAATTGATGTGTCATTTGAAAAAACTTTTGCATTGTTTATGTCGAGAACCCATTTAAATTGTGAACTCATATAAACAACGGTTCCATCTAATAAGTTGTTTGCAGTTATAACATTACCTGAAAGATCCTTTGACATTAAGCAAACTCCTTTCCGTTTTGCATGGCATTTGGGGTATCAATTACCTCAGCTATTTCCGAGGCAGATCGAGGGGCTAGGCCATAAAGCATAATTGTAGGTCCTTTAATTTTATTAATGGAGATACATGTTGGTAATTGGGACAAAACAGTAGAAAAAATTCTTTGATTGTACCGAGTAACATTTTCTATCAAAGTAATTGGCTCTTCTGGATTTGCGCCGTGCATAATAAGTCGGCCTTGAATGAAGCGTGATGCTTTTTTTCCCATATATATAGCTGCAATTGAGTTCTTACTTGCCAGCTCTTTCCAATTCTGATCTGCATAACCTTCCATGTCATGGCCTGTTATGAAGCGTATTGATCCATTGCGCTTACGCTTAGTTAATGATTGTTTTATTGTTGCTGCAGATGCTGAAGCAGCCGTGATTCCTGGTATAATATGATAATCAATCCCAACTTCATTAAGTGTATCAATCTCCTCGTCTAAGCGCCCAAAAATACTACAATCACCACCTTTTAGGCGTATTACACGCGCACCAGTCTTTGCATGTTCGACAATTAAATCGTTTATTTTATTTTGTGATGTTGATGGCCCAAATCCCTCTTTACCAACATTAATTATAACTGCTTCACGCCTTGCAAGTTCAAGAACCTCTTGCCCTACTAAACGATCATGAATTATCACATCTGCAATATCTAGTTCCTGTCGGGCTTTTAGGGTTAAGAGGTCAGGATCTCCTGGTCCAGCACTAACAAAAACAACATATCCGTCTGTTTCTTTTTTGGATTTAAATTGGTTTAAAAGAGAATGTAGTGATGCTTTAACTCCAGGAATGCCACTTTCTGCAAGTGCAGGTGGGCCTTTTTTGAAATAAAACTCTGTCCAAAAATCACGACGGGTGCGACCCATTGGTAGAATATTAACAGTTTTTCTGAAAGATTTCCCAATTTTGGCAAGTATTCCAAGATGTGTTGGAAGGATATTTTCAAGATCTGCTTTTATTGCCCTTGCTAAAACTGGTGCTGCTCCTTCTGTTCCAATAGCAATGGTCACAGGGTCACGATCAACGATAGCTGGCGTTATAAATTGACTATCTTCTAGGTTATCCACAATATTGATTAGCGCACCTTCTTCACGAGCAATCTTAGCGCTTCGAGCATCTTCAATACTATCTTCGTTTGCTCCGTAGAATAAAGTTGCACATATTGCGTCACCTCTTGCCAAGGGTCTATTTACCAATTTAATTTTACCTTTATCTGCGAGTAAAATTATATCTTTGTGAACATTCTGAGCGTAAACTGTAATAGAAGCAGTTGTTTTCAATAGTAATCGTAATTTGGCTAAAGCTGCTTCTTGGCCCCCAGATACAATAATTCGCCTACCTTCAACTGAAATAAAAATTGGGAAGTGTTTCATTTTATATCCTAGTGAGTTAATTACTTGCTCAATATAGAATATTATTCTGTTTTATTGCTATAGTACTTTATAAATAAGAATATAAGTCTATGAAATAATTCATTCATAGGACATTTATATAAATATATAGTTTTTAAGAAAAAACTGATTTTGATCTTAGTCTCTAGCCTAGTAAATTTTTTTATAAATAAAATAGTCTTAACTGTGCATACGAGTTATTAATATTACTGGCTTGCCAATAATGGCAAAATTTCATTTGTCATAATTTTGTTTGTTATTGGTCCAGCATGTCGCAAAATAACTTTACCTTGCTTATCTATTATAAAGGTCTCTGGTACACCATATAAACCCCAGTCAAGACCTGTCCGGCCTTCGTCAGTTCCAATACTTTCATATGGGTTCCCGAGATTGTTGAGGAACTGTAAGGCTTGTCTGGTCGTATCTTTGTAATTAATACCATGAACCACAAAACCAAGGTCCGATATCTGCTGAATATTTGGATGTTCTACTCTGCAAGGAGCACACCAACTAGCCCAAAAATTTACAATTTTAATGTTAGATGCTTTCAGATCAGTTTCGTCAAAGAACGGCAATTCTGATAGTGGAGAAATGGTTAAATTAGGTGCAGATCTACCAACCATTTGTGATGGAAGTTCATTTGGGTTTTCTCTTCCAAGCCCAATAAACATAATAATTGCTAAAATAAAAAATATAATTGGAGGCAATAGGTAGAGTGGCTTAATGTTTGTCATTTGATTGGGTTTCTTGTGAATTTAAAGCGTTTTTTATTTTTTTTGATTTTGACAATGTCAACCAAATCAACACACCTAGAAGTAGCATAGAAACAGCATATGCTGTAAGAACAGTGTTTGCATATTTATCAAGTTCAAACATATTAATTATTCCTCAATCGGAGGGCTAGTAACCGACGTGATCTAATTTCTGTTCTAGTTCTTATTAAAACCAAAGTCACAAATAATAAAACCATTCCAGCAATGCATATCAGCAGTGGAAAATAAAATGTGTTATCGACATGTTGTTCTTTATCAAGAGATAAAGATGCACCTTGGTGAAGGCCTTGTGACCAAAAGTTTACTGCATATCTTGATAATAGTGCAAAAACTGACCCCACTATACACAAAATAGATGTTAGATCTGCAGCGGTATCTTTATCTTCAATTGCTTCCCATAATGCTAAATAGCCAAAGTAAAAAACTAACAAGATCATAAATGATGTTAATCTTGGATCCCACGCCCAATAGGTTCCCCACATAGGTTTTCCCCATATGGCGCCAGTCGCTATGGCTATCAATGTCATTGTTATGCCAATTGGAGCCGCGGCTTTTGCAGCTAATGCTGAAACATGGTGGCGCCTTATGAGCCATATCAAAGATGCAACAAGCATCATTAACCAAGCGTTTATTGCCATTAAAGCAGAAGGAACATGCAAAAAGATAATCTTAACTGTAGAGCCTTGTTTGTAATCCGAAGGTGTTAGAAAAAACCCCCAAAATAGTCCAACCAGTAATAAACAACACGAAGCAATTGTTAATGCTGGTAAAATTCGAGCTGATAAAGCCATAAATTTTGCTGGATTGGCGTATTCCCATAAAGACATTTTGAGTACTTATCCTATTTTAAATTTGCGCGTAATGCTATTGCACATGCTAAAGGTAATAGAGCAATACATAAAAATGATATTGCGGTTATTAATGCTAGTAATTCCAAGTGATTATTAGTTCCTTTGCTTACACATTGTGCACCCAGCATTAACGTAGGAATATACAATGGTAAAACTAAAAGAGAAAGCAAAAGACCGCCTCTTTTAACGCCAACTGTTAAGGCCGCACCAAAGGCCCCAATGAAAGAGAGGCTAGGTGTTCCCAATGCTATGGAGATGAAAAGCCACATATAAGAATTTATATCTAAGTTTAATAGATAACCTAACGGAATAGAGGCAATAGTTATTGGAAGACCTGTTGTAATCCAATGTGCAGTTGCCTTAGCTGTAGCTATTCCAGAAAGAGGAATGGGCGATGTTGCTAGTGCTTCAAGGGTCCCGTCCTCCCAATCTAGTTGGAAAATTCTATCAAGAGATAGTAAGCAAGATAACAGTGCTCCTATCCAAAGTATTCCTGGAGCAATTCGTGATAATAAATCTAGGTTTGCACCTACACCAAATGGTACAATCATTACTACGATTAAGAAAAATGATAATGTCAAAGCAAAGCCACCACCAGATCGAATGGCTAGTTTAATGTCACGAAAAATTAGAGGCCACATTAAAAATTTCCTTTGAGAAATGGATCTATTTCTTTACCAACAGACGGCTTAAATGAATTTATATCTAAAATTGTAGATTTTGGTAAATTCAAATCAACATGTGTGGAAATTATTGCTGCACCACCTTCATCGCAATGATTGACAATTATATCTGATATTATTTTTGTTGTTTTTTCATCTAATGATACAGTTGGCTCATCCATGAGCCAAATTTTCGCGTTTGTTAATAACATTCTTGCTAGGCCAAGGCGGCGTTTTTGGCCTGCAGATAATTCTCCAGCCATTCTATTCTCTAAATCACGTAAGTTAAGTATTTTGATAATGTTATCGATGTTATCAGTGTTGTATACGCCTGCCCAAAATTTTAAATTTTCATTAACAGTTAAAGTAGATTTAACTCCATCTAGGTGCCCTGAAAACGCAATTTCATTATTCGATAAGTTGTTAATATTATTACTGTTTAGGCCGGCGATATGTCTTAAAAGTGTTGTCTTTCCAGATCCGTTTGGGCCTTTTAAAATTATGCACTCACCTGATTTCAAACTAAATGTTACATCTGCGACCACAAGCTTGTGGCCACGTCTGCAGTCTAAATTTTTAATTTCTAGTAACATATAAAACAAGTAACTTAATCTTAAGGTATAGGGAAGTGATGTAATTATGGATATTTAATGAAATGAAAATTTTATTTTTTATTTTAGTATACAATGGCATACAAATAAGTACTTGCTCGACTCGTTTTTTTGACGCATAAGCTCAATAATTCCAATAATTATCCAAATCGGAGAACCGAAATGACAGTTCAAGTCGGCATAGATTCTAGTAAAACGCGTAAAACACTTTCAGTGGGTGGAAAATCAATTGATTATTACTCAATACCAGCTGCAACTGCTGCTGGATTAGGTGATTTTTCAAAATTACCAGCTGCTTTAAAAGTTGTATTAGAAAATATGTTACGCTTTGAAGATAATGGACGAACTGTTTCAGTAGAAGATATCAAAGCATTTTCTGAGTGGGCGACTAAAGGTGGAAAAAATCCACGTGAGATTGCGTATCGTCCTGCTAGGGTGTTGATGCAAGATTTTACGGGAGTACCAGCAGTGGTTGATCTTGCTGCAATGCGGGACGGTCTAATGGCTCTTGGCGGAGATCCAGAAAAAATTAATCCTTTAAATCCTGTTGATCTAGTAATCGACCATTCTGTTATGATAGATGAATTTGGTAATCCTCGTGCTTTTAAGATGAATGTTGATAGAGAATATGAGCGAAACTTAGAGCGTTATACTTTTTTAAAATGGGGCCAAAAAGCATTTAATAATTTTCGTGTTGTTCCTCCAGGTACAGGTATTTGCCACCAAGTAAACCTTGAGTATTTAGCACAAACTGTTTGGAAAGATGTGGATCAGAATGGCGTAGAGATAGCTTATCCTGATACATTGGTGGGCACAGATAGTCATACTACAATGGTCAATGGAGCCGCAGTTTTAGGTTGGGGTGTTGGTGGTATTGAAGCAGAAGCTGCAATGCTTGGACAACCAATTTCTATGCTTATTCCAGAGGTGATTGGATTCGAATTGACTGGTGCAATGATGGAGGGAACTACAGGAACTGATTTAGTTCTTAAAGTAGTTGAAATGTTACGTGAAAAAGGTGTTGTTGGTAAATTTGTTGAATTTTTTGGCTCTGGCTTGGATACACTGCCATTAGCAGATAGGGCAACAATTGCTAATATGGCCCCAGAATATGGTGCAACATGTGGTTTTTTCCCAATTGATAATGAGACTATACGTTACCTCAACACAACTGGGCGAGATGAAGACAGAATAGCCTTGGTTGAAGCATATGCGAAGGAAAATGGTTTCTGGCGTGATGAAAATTATGCGCCTGTATATACCGATACATTGGCTTTAGATATGGGGACTATTGTTCCTGCTATTTCTGGACCTAAAAGACCACAAGACTATGTTGCTTTAACAAATGCAAAACAAGCATTTGCAAAAGAAATGGAAGAAACTTTCAAAAGGCCATTAAATAAAGAAGTCGCTGTAAAAGGTGAAGACTATGCAATGTCTAGTGGTAAAGTAGTAATTGCTTCAATAACTTCATGTACGAATACGTCAAATCCATATGTGATGATTGGTGCTGGGTTAGTTGCTCGTAAAGCTGCAGCATTGGGGTTGAACAGAAAACCTTGGGTCAAAACATCACTCGCACCTGGTTCACAAGTCGTTTCAGCCTATCTGGAAGCTGCAGACCTACAAAAAGATTTGGACGCAATTGGTTTCAATTTAGTAGGATACGGTTGTACCACTTGTATAGGCAACTCGGGTCCAATTCAGGCTGAATTATCGGAAGCTATATCTGAAGGCGATCTAGTCGCGACTGCTGTTCTTTCAGGTAACCGAAATTTTGAAGGAAGAATTTCACCTGATGTTCGAGCAAATTATTTGGCTTCACCTCCATTAGTTGTGGCTTATGCTATCGCCGGTACAATGGATATAAACCTCGCCTCAGATGTTATTGCTACAGATAAAGACGGCAATGAAGTTTACTTGAAAGATATTTGGCCAACCACTCAAGAAGTTGCAGAAATGGTTGAAAAAACAGTTACTAGAGAAGCATTCCTATCTAAATATGCAAATGTATTTGAAGGCGATGAAAAGTGGCAGAATGTTGAGACAACTGAGGCTAAAACCTATGATTGGCCAGCAGCATCTACATATGTCCAAAATCCTCCTTACTTCCAAGGTATGTCGCAAGAACCTGGTGTGATCTCTGATGTGAAAGACGCAAAAGTATTAGCAATTCTAGGTGATATGATAACTACAGACCATATTTCTCCTGCAGGAGGGTTTGCTGAAAGCACACCGGCAGGTCAATATTTGACAGATAGGCAAGTTCCAGTTCGTGAGTTTAACTCTTATGGATCTAGACGGGGCAATCACGAGGTTATGATGCGTGGTACATTTGCAAATATTAGAATAAAGAATGAGATGTTAGATAACATTGAGGGCGGATACACAAGAGGACCCGATGGGTCTAAAACTTCTATTTATGATGCAGCTATGGCATATAAACAGGCAGGTATTCCTTTAGTCATCTTTGGTGGGGAGCAATATGGTGCAGGATCTTCACGCGATTGGGCAGCAAAAGGCACGAACTTGCTTGGTATATCTGCTGTAATTGCTGAAAGCTTTGAGAGAATACATCGTTCAAATCTTGTTGGTATGGGTGTAATTCCATTTGAGTTTACAAATGGTGATACTAGAAAATCACTTGGATTATTAGGTTCTGAAACAGTATCAATCGGAGAGCTGGAGGGTGATATTACGCCTCAATCGATGGTTCCTTGCAAAATCACTTTCTCCAATGGCGATGTGAAAGAAATTACATTGAAATCTCGAATAGATACAGCTGTTGAGATAGAGTATTTGGAGCACGGTGGTGTACTTCATTATGTTCTTCGAAATCTGGCTAAAGCTTCTTAACTACCAACGTAAAAGAATATATATATTAATAAAAAGGCCAGATATTATCTGGCCTTTTTATTTTTGAGGAACTAACTTTTAATACATTAGAACATTTCGATTTAATAATATGATGGTTTGGATAAGAAAAATGAAGAATTTTAATATACCTCCTGTTTGGACATTATTTGCTATTGTTTCTTCTGGATTATTGCATTTTGTTTACCCATTAACCTTATTTCAATTTCGTGCAATTGATACTGGAGTGATTGCAATAGGTGTATATCTAATTTTAGCTACTCCTATTTGGTTTAAACGTAAAAGCACGACAATTATTCCGCGAAGAAAGCCAACTACTTTAATTGTTGATGGTCCATTTAAAATGTCACGTAATCCCATGTATCTTGGCATGGTCATGTTGTCTTTTGGTATTGGATTAAGTCTAGGATCTATCCAAGCAGTTATACCATCAATTTTATTATTTTTCTTTTTGAAAAAAAATTATGTTTTACCTGAAGAGAGAAAATTAGTTGAAGCTATGGGAAAAGAAGCTGAGCAATATTTTCAAAAAACTGGAAGATGGATTTGGTTCTTATAATACTTTTTGAAGTATTATAAGATAAAAAAAGACCACCTATTAGATGGCCTCATAGTTCTATTTTTAAATCTATTTTGTGTTGGGTCCAATAAGCATAGTCATTTGACGACCTTCAGATTTTGGATGGTTTTCAATTTTTCCAGCTTCGGCTTCAACTACTACACCTTGAACGCGTTTCAATAACTCTAAACCAAGATTTTGGTGAGCCATTTCTCTACCGCGAAAACGCATAGTAATTTTCACTTTGTCGCCATTTTCAAGGAATTTAAAAACACTTCGCATTTTAACATCGAAATCATGAGTATCAGTGTTAGGTCTGAATTTAACTTCTTTAATCTCAATTGTTTTTTGTTTTTTTCGAGCTTCTGCTTCACGTTTTTGTTGTTCGTATTTAAATTTTCCCAAATCCATAATCTTGCAGACTGGAGGCTGAGCATTTGGAGAAATTACAACTAAATCTAAACCAGCAATGCGGGCTAATTCGTTTCCACGATCGGGTGTCACTACACCTACGTTTTCACCGTCTGCACCAATAAGTCTGATTTCGGGGGAGGTTACGCGTTCGTTTGCGAGGGGTCCTGTGTCGCGCTGCGGAGGCGCGTTATGTGGTCTACGAGCTATGGTCTTTGGTCCTTTTATTGTCCAAATAATAAGTTAAACTTAGGATTTATCCTATAATTTATGTAACTGTCATGTAGTGGGAACGTCCCTAGGTCAAGTCAATTGATTGGTTAAAAGGCGAAATCACCTAATATTTCGTGATTTTGTTTAAAACTAATGCAAGATTGTAACATATTCATGTTTAATTTCTTTTGCATATTAATCTTATTATCAAGAATTCCCCAAAAAAAGAGAATCTTAAAGTAATATATTCTCTCTAGTTAAAGTTTTTTTAAATTTTATTATTGGCATGCTAAATTCAAATATGTTTCAATTCATAAATCTAAAAAACATTTTCTTTTGCTAATTTTTAAAACTGGTTTAATAATTATTTGATTATTTCATGGAAGATTAGATTGTGCCAAATTTAGAATTACCTTTTTCTATATCTGAATATGCAACAAGATTAGACTTGGTACGAAAGTCTATGGCTGATAATAATATCGAAGTTCTTTTTACATGTGATCCAAGCAATATGGCATGGCTATCAGGGTATGACGGTTGGAGTTTTTATGTGCACCAAGGAGTTTTAATTGGACCCGAAGGTGACCCTATATTTTGGGGTCGCAAAATGGACGCGGTTGGTGCAACGCTTACGTGTTATATGAATAATGACCGCATTCATGGATATAGTGATGATTTTGTTATGTCTGATAAACACGCAATGCTTAATTTGTCTAATGTTATATCTGATTATGGATGGAGCAACCTTAGGCTTGGGGTCGAATTAGATAATTATTATTATTCTGCAAAAGCACATCAAACACTTTCATTAAATCATAATGGTAACATTCTAGATATAACTGGACTAATAAATTGGTGCCGGGCTATAAAATCAGATCAAGAATTAAAATATATGCGCCGAGCAGGGCAAATAGTTGAACGTATGCATGCTAAGATTTTTGATATATTTGAACCTGGTAGGCGTAAAAATGAAGTGGCTGCAGAAATATATCACACTGGTATTTGGGGCGGTGAAGATGAAGATGGATTATTTGGTGGTGACTACGCTGCAATTTGCCCATTGTTGCCAACAAATAAAGAAGCAACAGCTGCGCACTTAACATGGAATGATAAAAAGATTCCAAATAATTCGGGTACTTTTTTTGAAATAGCCGGAGTTCATCGCCATTATCATGTTCCATTATCGCGAACCATTTGGTTGGGTGAGCCACCAAGAGACATTTCATTTGCAGAAGATGTTGTTCTTGAAGGAATTGATGCAGGAATTTCTAAAGCAATTTCTGGTAATACTGCTGGGGACGTGGCAAAAGCTTTTTATACTATCTTAGAAAAACATGGCATTAAAAGAGAAGGGCGATGTGGATATCCTATTGGAATTAGTTATCCTCCAGACTGGGGTGAAAGAACATATTCCATTCGGCCAAGTGATGAAACTATTTTAAAACCCAATATGACTTTTCATTTTATGCCAGCGCTGTGGATGAAGGATTGGGGCTTGGAAATAACTGAAACATTACGTATCCGTGAAGAAGGTGTGGCTGAACCTTTAGCTAATGTACCACGTAAATTATTTGTGAAATCTTAAAATGACTGAAATTCAAAAGACTATAGAAATTCTTGATAAATTAATTAGTTTTCCAACCGTTTCGAGTGAAAGTAATCGAGATTGCATAGATTGGATAAGTGACTATTTAAAATCATATGGAGCTACATGCAAAATATCTTCAGAGGCTGATGGTAAAGCAAATATCTTTGCAACATTAGGTCCTGACATTGATGGTGGAATTATTTTATCTGGTCATACGGATGTTGTTCCAGTGATAGGCCAAAATTGGTCAAGTGATCCATTTAAAATGAAACGTGAAAATGACTCTTTTTATGGTAGAGGAACATGTGACATGAAAGGTTTCATTGCTTCGACTTTAGCAATGGTTCCAAAATATAGTGGTATGACTTTAAAGCGACCACTTCATTTTGCATTTACTTATGATGAAGAAGTTGGGTGCTTAGGCGCGCGTGTACTTGTTAATCAATTAATTGCCTCTGGTTTGAAGCCAAGTGCTTGTATAGTTGGAGAGCCAACTTCAATGCGAATTATTGAGGGTCACAAAGGCATGTGTGAATACACAACTGAATTTAGAGGTTTGGAAGGACATTCAAGTCAGCCAGATTTATGTGTAAATGCATTAGAATATGCTCATCGTTTCATTAATAAATTGATGGAAGTCAGAAAAGAATTACAAAATATGGCTCCAGATGGTTCGCGATTTAACCCTCCGTACTCAACATCTTCTATTTGTGCATGCCATTCTGGGACAACTCATAATGTCATTCCAAGCCAGGCAGAGGTTGAATGGGAGATGCGAGTAGTTCAACGAAGTGATCGAGAATGGTTGCGTGACCAAATGGCACAATATGTTGATGAAGTTTTACGTCCTGAAATGAAAAGAATATCTCCAATAGCAGATATAATGGAAACTGTTTGTATTGAGACAGAAGGCTTAGAGCCTGATCCAGATAGTGAAGCTGTGAAAATTGTTCAAGAGTTAACTGGTGGCAATTCAACAGAAGTTGTAGCTTTTGGTACAGAGGCAGGATTGTTTAGCCGAGCTGGAATAAGTTCGGTACTTTGTGGGCCTGGGAGTATAGAACAAGCTCACAAACCTGATGAATATGTTTCAGAGAGCCAACTTATTTTGTGCCTTAAAATGCTAGATCGACTTACAAATGAATTAATCTAACACTTAATGTATGTTAGTAAAAATACCATTGGCTAAAGTAAATGAAAGAAAACTATGAAAAAATTTAGAAATATATTTAATTTGCTATCTACGTTTATGCTCATGATGCTTGCGGTACCTGTGAATGCACAGGACGATGCAAAAGGATTGATAGTTTCATTTAATGGACCAGTTCGAGAAGCTTACATTGGAAAGTTTGTAAGAGGTCTCAAAGATATGGCTGGATTAAAGGGTTATGAATTAAGTATATTTGAAAATCAATTCAACCAGGCTCAGCAAAACCAACAAATACAACAATATTTAGCATTGGGTGAATTACCTAGTGCGTTTATTTGGTTTCCAACTGATGATGTCTCAGGCTTGGAAGCATTACAATTGTTAGCTGAAACTGGAGTGCCAATTTTAAAAGTTAATCAATTGCCAAATGAATTAGATAAGGAGTATATTTTTGGTTTTGCAGGACCAGACTTTTCCCTTCGAGGTCGTAGTGCAGGCTATATGATGAGAGAGGCCGCTGCTAATAAGAAAGAAAGTGGTGGTTCGGGATTTAATGTAGTTGTCTTATCCTATCCACATGATTTTAAAGGGTACAATTTAACAATTGAAGCCTTCAATAATGCAATTTTAGGAACTGATCTTAATGTAATAAGTGATGTGGGAGTGGGTTTTGGGCGACTGAATGGTTATGAAGGAGCTTTAGACTTAATTGGAGATATAGGTAGCCAAAGCATTGATTTTGTTTTTGGAATGGATGATGCGATTTTGACTGGTGGCATAAAAGCTTTTGAAGATGCTGGAAAAATTATGGGTGAAGATATCGTTGCAATAGGTGCAGTATGTAATGGTAATAGAAATTTATTTAATGATGGAAAACAATATGGCACGACTTTGCAATCTCCTCTACATGAAGGTCAGTTAGCAATAAAACTCGTTGATGAATATATCACCACTGGTGCATTGAAGAAATTTATAAATTTTACTCCAAATCCCCCAATATCTATAGAAAATATTGATACATCTGCATTACAAGGATACGATGGAAAGCTTTATTCAATCAAAGAGCTTTGTACTGGAAATTGGTAATTTATAAATAATATGTATTTTGTAGCGGTATTATAGAACTAACTTATTGACGCCAAACATTGTTTCAAATAGGAAATGAATTCCAGACGCGGATATTGTGTAATGGTAAGACCTCAGCCTTCCAAGCTGATGACGCGGGTTCGATTCCCGCTATCCGCTCCAAAATCTTAATAAAAATAAAAAATTTGTTTTTGTGTAGATTGTTGTCTTGATGCTTTTGCTATTGCGCGCTATCGATATTAGTAAATTCCGAAAGCTGAATGTATGTCTACCCCTGAATCAACTCGTGCTATATCCCAAGACCGTAAAAAAGGTAAAAATGTTTCGGCATTGCGAGGGCTTATTCCATTTTTAAAGCCTTATAAAATTTTGGTTGCTGCAGCATTATTTATGTTAACTTTTACTGCTGCCATATCCTTGATTTTACCTTTGGCGGTTCGCGGTGTTGTTGACGGTTTTAGTGAAGATTTAGATATCTTGGATAATTATTTTGTTTACGCAATTTTTATCGCTGGACTTTTAGCTGTTGGATCAGCAGTTAGATATGCTTTAGTCACTCGACTGGGCGAGAGAGTTGTCGCCGATATAAGGCGTGCAGTATACGACAAAATGATTGGGATGAGTCCTGCTTTTTACGAACGTATCATGACAGGTGAAGTTTTAAGCCGAATTACTACTGATACTACATTAATTTTATCAGTAATAGGTTCATATCTATCTTATGCACTTCGCAACGCAATAATGTTTACAGGAGGTTTAATACTATTATTTATTACTTCTGCAAAACTAACTGGATTAGTGCTGTTAATAGTCCCCTTTATTTTAATTCCAATATTTGGAATTGGGCGACGCGTGAGAGTTTTAAGTAAAATAAATCAAGATAAAATTGCTGAAAGCTCAGGGAATGCTTCTGAAAGTCTATTAGCTTCCCAGACTGTTCAAGCATTCACTCATGAAGCCGTATCTAGGTCACTCTTCGCAAAACTTACAGAAGAAGCATATGACGCGACCAGAAAAAGAGTAACGATAAGAGCTTTGATGACGGCAATTGTGATATTTTTAATTTTTACGGGTGTTGTGGCAGTTATTTGGATTGGTGCACGCGATGTAAAAGCAGGAAATATGACTGCTGGTGTATTAGTGCAATTTGTAATCTATGCTGTTCTAGTGGGGTCATCTGTAACTGCGTTTGCTGAATTCTGGGGAGAGATGCAAAGAGCTGCGGGTGCAACAGAGCGCTTAATTGAGTTGCTTGATTCAGAAGATGTTGTGAAAGATCCAGAAGTACCTGATCAATTGGTAATGCCTGTTAAAGGTGTGCTTGAATTTGAGAAGGTGGATTTTTTCTATCCATCTCGTCCAAATATTGCTGCTTTGGATAACTTCTCATTAAAAGTTAATTCTGGAGAAACAATCGCTCTAGTCGGCCCGTCTGGTGCCGGAAAATCAACAATCTTTCAACTATTATTGAGATTTTTTGATCCTACATCAGGTAAAATTATGCTTGATGGAAAGCCAATCATCTCTTTGGAAAGAGAAGAATTTAGAAAACATATATCAATAGTAACTCAAGACCCTGTAATTTTTGGTACTTCAGCTTTGGAAAATATTCGCTTTGGCAGACCGGAAGCAACTGATGAAGAAGTAGTAAAAGCTGCTAAAGCAGCTGCAGCACATGATTTTCTCGAATTATTACCAGATGGATATGAGAGTTTTGTTGGTGAACAAGGTGTTATGCTATCAGGTGGACAGAAACAAAGATTGGCAATAGCGAGAGCAATATTGCGTGATGCACCTGTTTTATTGTTGGATGAAGCAACAAGTGCACTGGATGCTGAAAGTGAATTTGCTGTTCAAGAGGCTGTTGAGGCATTAGCAAAAACACGTACAACAATCATTATAGCGCACAGATTAGCAACTGTTAAAAAAGCAGATAGAATAATAGTAATTGATGAAGGTAGTATAGTAGCTCATGGAACGCACAGTGAATTAGTTATGCAAGGTGGTCTTTATGCAAGATTAGCCAAATTGCAATTTACAGATGAGAATAATTAAATTTTCAATTATTTGAATTTATTCATTATCTGTTTTATTAACTCTATTAAGTACATATTTAAGAAAGTTAATTATGAGTAAAACATTTTCTGGTCGATCTGATTTTTTAAACTTAGAACTTGAGATGCCAATAACTGAACGATTGGATGTTAAGACAGTATATCAAAGATTATGTCAAACTAGAGATATTCATGGTGAGAGGCCTGCAGTAAGTTTTCAGTTAAAATCAGGGAACAAAGACAAAAATATAACTTTAACTTATAATCAATTAACTGACCGTGTTGCGCAAACAGCAAATTTATTTCGTTCTTTAGGGGTTGGGCCAGATGATGTTGTGGCTTATTTATTGCCAACTAGCCATGAAACTTTAATTACTCTAATGGCTGGTATGACTGCTGGAATTGTAGCTCCAATCAATCCAACACTTTCAGCTGATCACATAAGTGCTCTTCTAAAAGAAGTTAATGCTAAGGTTTTGGTAACACTAAAACCTTTTCCAAAGACGCAAGTTGCACAACTTGCTCATACTGCAGTTCAAAATGCACAATGTGTTGAAACTGTTGTGGAAATAGATCTTTTACCACATGTAAGTTTACCGTTAAATTTACTCGTACCCTTATTACGTCCAAAATTAAACATTGAGCATAATGCTAAGATAATAGAATTTAATTTAGAAACATCTAAACAAAATAAAAAATTAAATTTTACTGAGAAGGATAATGATCCGTATTGCGCATATTTCCATACTGGTGGAACTACTGGAATGCCAAAAATAGTGCAACATCGACATTCTGGAGCTTTATATAATGGTTGGTTGGGCTCAGAAATACTCATGGATGAATATGATGTAATAATTTGTCCAATGCCTCTATTTCATGTATTCGCAGCTTATCCAGCTTGGCTTTGTGTAATGTCTGCAGGGTCTCATATGGTGATGCCAACTCCTGCAGGATACAGAGGAGATGGTGTATTTAAAAACTTTTGGAAATTAGTTGAACGATACAAAGGCACATTTGTTATTACTGTTCCAACTGCGGCAGCTGCATTAATGAATCATCCAGTTAATGCAGATATATCTTCACTTAAAAATATTTTTTGTGGTTCTGCTCCTATGCCAACAAAACTTTTTGAAAAATTTCAAAAAGAAACGGGTGTATCTATCATCGAAGGATATGGAATGACTGAGGCAACATGCCTTGTTTCGTGCAACCCTCCTGACGGAGAACGTAAGATTGGGTCTGTTGGGTTACCTTTGCCTTACACAGATGTAAAAATTCTAGAAATAAACCGTAATGATGAAATCGTAAAAGAATGTAAATCTGAAGAACCAGGTGAAGTTTGCATTAATAATCCTGGAATAGTTGTTGGATCAACTTATACGGACCCATATAAAAATAAATCATTATATGTGAATGAGAAATTTCTAAGAACAGGTGATATTGGCTATTTGGATGAGGATGGTTATTTATGGCTTACCGGAAGAGCTAAGGATGTAATCATGCGTGGAGGACATAATATTGATCCTTTAATAATTGAAGAGGTTTTAGCAGGGCATCCATCAGTAAGTTTAACTGGTGCAATAGGGCAACCTGATATTTACGCAGGAGAACTGCCGTGTGCGTATGTTGAGCTTATTAGTGGTTCTGAAACATCTGTTGAGGAGCTTATGGATTACGCTCAAAAAAATGTGTCAGATCATACAGCGTGTCCAAAATATATTGAAATTTTAAAAGAGATGCCAAAAACAGCAATTGGAAAAGTCTTCAAGCCTGACTTGAGGCGCTTCGCAATAATTCGTACTTTTAACGAAGCTCTGGCTAAAAATGATATTAGTATTGAAGTACAAAGTGTCGTTGAGGATAAAAAACTTGGTTTAGTGGCTAGATTGGATAAAACTGATAGTAAAATTTCAGATCAAAAAATTCATGATGCCTTAGGAGAATTTATTACTCCATGGGCTTGGAATTAAGTTGAGAGAAATTTCAGCATTTTATTTTTTACCAGAAAACTTCTCATTCATTTCTTCCCGTGCCTCGTCAGTTATTTTTGCAAACATAACTTCTGGTACACTAAACTTATGGCCAGCTTTTAACAAAGTTAAAGAATTGCTTATATTCTCAGGCCAAAGTTTATCTACATTCATTGCAGTAACCATAGTATCAGCAGCATCTGGAATAAAAGGCTCAGATAGTGCTGCGTAAAGTGGAATTAAATTTAACGCAAAACGAACGATTGTTGCTGATGATTGAGGATCTTCTTTAAATAAAGTCCAAGGTGCTGCATCTTGTAGATATTCGTTTCCAATGGACCATATTGCGCGTAAATCTGTAGCAGATTTTCGTACTTCCATTTTTGCCATATTATTTTCATAAGAAGCAATGCGCTCTTCAAGCTGATTAATTACTGTAAATTCTCGAGGGCCATACTCGTTGCCATCTGGGATAATTTCACCAAATTTAGAGCGGCAAAATTTTGTTATTCGAGAAACAAAATTACCTAGGACATCGGCAAGATCTTTATTTACACCTTGTTGAAAACTATCCCAAGTGAATTCTGAATCTGAACTTTCTGGTACATTAGATAACAGCCACCACCTCCAATAATCAGATGGTAAAATATCTAATGCCTGGTTCATGAAAACACCTCGGCCTTTGGACGTCGAAAATTGGCCTCCATCATAATTTAAATAGTTAAATGATTTTATAAAGTCGACTAATTTCCAATTATCATCTGCACCCATAATTGTTGCTGGAAAAGACAATGTGTGGAATGGTACATTATCTTTGCCCATGAACTGTACATATTTGACGTTTTCTGCCCCTTTGTCAGTTCTCCACCAACGCTCCCATTCTTCTTTAGGTTTGTTGTTTTTGGCTGCCCACTCAGCTGTAGCGGCTATATATTCAATAGGAGCATCAAACCAGACATAGAAGACTTTACCTTCCATGCCGCCCCAGTCCACTGCCCCTTTCTTTACTGGAACTCCCCAATCTAAATCACGAGTTATACCACGGTCTTGAAGCCCATCTCCATCATGGAGCCATTTTTTTGCTATAGATGTAGTAAGTATTGGCCAATCAGATTTTTGCTTAATCCAATTGTCTAATTTTTCCCGCATTTTTGACTGTTTAAGATAAAGATGCTTTGTTTCTCGAACTTCTAAGTCTGTTGAACCAGAAATGGCCGATCTAGGATTGATTAAATCAGTAGGCTCCAATTGTTTTGTACAATTCTCACACTGGTCTCCACGTGCATCTGGAGAACCGCAATTTGGGCATTCACCCTCGATATAGCGATCTGGTAAATATCGTTTATCAGTATTTGAATAGACTTGTTTTTCACTTATTTCTTCTATTAGTCCATTTTCAGCTAGTTTACCTGCAAAGTATTGCGTGAGTAGATGGTTTTGTTCACTCGAAGAGCGACCAAAGTGGTCAAATGACAACCGAAATCCGCGAGCCAATTCAAATTGAACATCATGCATTTCCATACAATAGTCTGCTACGTTCTTTCCGGCTTTTGCCGCAGCTAATTCAGCTGGTGTGCCATGTTCATCTGTTGCGCAAATAAACATAACTTCATGACCTTTTGCACGACAAAAACGTGCATAAACATCAGATGGCAATTGGCTACCTATTAAATTACCAAGATGTTTTACACCATTGATATAGGGCAGTGCGGAAGTAATTAGTGTCCTATTCATGGGTCTACTCTCGTTTTATTATTTTTGGTTTATATCAAAGTTTGGTGATCTGATAATCAATTTTAACATAGTTTTCTGACAAAGTTTAGAAAAGTAATATTTTTGTATTATATTTCAGAAATTCAAAATTTATCTGGATGAACTTCTCTTGCCATATGGTCTAATATTGCATTTACAAAACGTGTTTCATTCCCATCTGGAAAAAAAGCTTTTGCAACATCTACAAACTCAACAATAGCAACCTTTGGCGGAGTATCATCAATAATAAATTCCGCTCCAGCTGTTCGGAATAATGCCCTTAGTGTTGGATCAATTCTATCAATAGGCCATTTTGCTACTAAAGCACGATCAGTCATTTGATCAATTGCAGCTTGCTGATTTACAGCTGTAAAAAGCAATTGTTCAAATAATTCAACATTACCCTCTACATATTCTTCACCCTCTAAAGTCGCGCCAAAGCGATGGTTTACAAATTGATCACGAACCTCATTCATCCCTTGTTCAGATGCTTCCATTTGGAAAAGTGCTTGAACTGCATATAGTCTTGATGCAGATTTCATTTGTTTCTTTGATGTCATAATGTTTCTTCGGCCTCATCGACTGTTTGATTGCGTTTGGAAGCAGGTTTGAATCCAATATTATTAATATCTCCAGTTAATTTACGTGACAACGTTATTAACTTTAAAACTGCATGAGCTGCAGCTGAGCCATAATCACTTTTTAAGGATATTTCTTTCAATTCAATTTCACTTTGCGCAGTTATTATTGCTTTGCCAGTTGGATAACCTTGATTAGATATATCTCCAATACCTCTTAGCGTTTCTGCATAGATAGTTTTTGATAGCGAATTATTTGCATCAATAGTAATTGATCCTAGAATTACGTATCCATCATATCTGCTTGAATTAATTGCTAATTTAAGTGCTATTGGTAATTCCAAAACACCGGAAACCTCAAAAACATCATAGGCTATACCTGAACTATTCATTACATTAATGACTTGTTTATCGAGTTCATAACTTATTTCATTGTGGTATCTTGAAGTTATTATTGCAATTTTTGGTAAGTCATTAGTGAATTTATAACTATAGTTATTATCATTTAATTCAGAAGGCATTTTTATATCCTGATTAATATAAATTATTTTGAGTTTCTTACATCAGCAAGACGCGCCACATACCTTGCAAGAGTATCAATTTCTAGGTTAATTTTATCACCAACTTCTATATCATTCCAAGTTGTATTGTCTTTAGTGTGCGATATCAAATTCACTTTGAATGTATTAGCCGAAACATCGTTTACTGTAAGTGATGTGCCATCTAAAGTAACTGATCCTTTTTGTGCAATAAAGTGTGATAGGTCATTGGGTATTTGAAAGTTTACAACAGTACTATCTCCAGAAGTTTTAATATCAGTAATAACTGCCACACCATCTACATGACCAGAAACAATATGGCCACCAAGTTCATCACCCATTTTTAAAGCACGCTCTAAATTTACACTTTGACCAATAGACCATGCTTTTCTTCCAGAGCTGATATTAGTTATTGAAATGGATTCGGCAGATATTTCCACATCAAACCAATTCTGTTCTTCAATACGTCCTTTAGTTATGACAGTTAGGCAAACTCCATTACATGCAATCGACGCACCTATATCAATGCTATCTACATCATAAGAAGTATTAATACGCGCCTTCAGATCACCTGCTTGTTTTAATTCAACAATCGTTCCAATGTCTGTTATTATTCCTGTAAACATAAAGATACCTTATTCATTTTTTATCTAATGGGCCAAAGATTCATAAAATTCATTAAAGAGAGCTAGTAAAAGTACAGCAGATTAGCAAATGATATTTATCAATATGGATATATAATTACTATTTTGGTTAATGTTAAGTGGCGCGAGACCATATACTCAATACATCATTACCAATTCTTTTTGTTTCAAGCATATCAAAATTTGGTGCATCAACTAAGGCATCAATTCCCAGTCCACTTATTGCAGCCGTTCCTTCTTTGCCAATTACCAACCCTGCCTGCATAACGATTAATTCATCGACAAGATTTTCGTTGAGTAATGAAGCAGCTAATTTGCCCCCACCTTCACATAAAATTCGAGTTAAACCATTTTTTGCGAGGTTCTCCATAGCGTCCTGCAAATCAATCCCACCATTTTTATGTTTGCAGGCTATACTTATAGCGCCAGTTTTTGATAATTTAGAAAATTCAGATTCTTTTGCATGACAAATCCATAACGGAATTTCCTTAGCTGAAGTTATAAGATTACTTTTTGTGTCTATTTTTAAATTGCTATCCATCACAATTCTTACAGGTTGATTAACAGCTCTACCAAACCCACGCACATTTAAACTGGGATTGTCAGCTTCCACTGTTCCTCGACCAACTAATACTGCATCATGTGTTGCGCGCAGATAGTGTACAAACTGCCGTGATTCAGCGCCTGTTAACCATTTACTATTGCCAGTTTGGGTTGCAATTCGACCATCTATGCTGGTTGCAATCTTAAGTGACAGGAACGGTCTTTTTTTGTTTAATATTGAGAAAAACCCAGCATGAGCTTTTTCTGCTTCTTCTTTCAAAATACCTACTGATACTTCAATGCCTGCATTTTTTAAAATTTGGATGCCTTTACCTGATACTCGATGGTCTGGATCAATTGCTGCAATGACAACTCTCTTAATGCCAGCCTTTATTAAATTACTAACACAGGGGGGAGTTTTACCGGTGTGGGCACATGGCTCTAAAGTTACATAAACTGTAGAGTTTTCAGCATCATTAGAAGCTTGTTGTAAGGCTACAGTTTCAGCATGTGGGCGCCCACCTTTTTGAGTGTACCCGCGCCCAATGACTAAAGAGTTTTTTACAATAACACAGCCTACAAAAGGATTTGGCCATGTTTGTCCAGCGCCTCTTGCTCCCAAAGATAAGGCAAGACGCATCCAGCGCTCGTCTGTATTTTTATTAATCATTTTTATTCAGAAGGCTCTGGAGGTCGTAGCTGGTGGACAAAGTCTTCAAAGTCATCAGCATCTTGAAAGTTTTTATAAACTGATGCAAATCTAACGTAAGCTACGGTATCTATTCGTGCTAAAGTATCCATAACAATTGAACCAATTTTATCACTTGCTATGTCAGATTCTCCCATACTTTCCAATCTTCGGACAATCCCTGAAATTAATTGATCAATTCTATCAACTTCTACGGGACGTTTTTGCAATGCCATTCTGATTGAACGCGAAAGTTTTTCACGATCAAAGTCCTCACGTTTACCATTTTTTTTGATAACTACTAAATCACGAAGTTGTACGCGTTCGTAACTTGTAAATCGCCCTCCACAGGATGAACAGAAGCGCCTTCGTCTAATGGCCACATGATCTTCAGCAGGGCGACTATCTTTAACTTGTGTGTCTGTGTTGCCGCAAAATGGACATCTCATAAACTTATCCTCGTGTGTTTAATCATATTAAACCACATATATACTCATAAACTAGATTTGGATAGAGACTTGTTTATTAAGCTATATGCAGTGTGTAAGATTTACAACATTAAGCATAAGAGTAATTAGAATTTACAAAAATATTTGTGATATATTTTGTCATCAAAGCACCAATCACCACACAAATTAATGCTGATATAGCTGCAAAGCTTAATGTAGGAATACCGGCAAGTCCTGCACCAACCGTACAACCTCCAGCGAGCACTCCTCCTGAACCCATTAATACGGCTCCAAGTAAATATTGTTTAGTTTGCTGATGATTTTCGAAAGTTATCCATTGGAACTCGTTCTTGGATATAGCAGCGGTAAATGAACCTAGTATAACACCTCCAATTAGGCCAACTCCAAACCCAGCTGGAATTGATGTTGATGCAATGGACCAAAATAACAAATCTGAACTTGGGGAAGTAAATGATAAAGACTGTAATGGAATAGGATCAAATTCATCAAATAAAATAAAACCAGTTCCAAGCCACGATAATGGAACTAACAAACCAATGAATATAGCTAAAATTAGATGAGAAATTTTAGAACTCGATTTATAAGCGATAAAAATTGATACAAATATAATTAATATACTCCATAATATCGGTCCGCCAATAAGTTCTGAAAATCCAGTTATTTCACCTAAATTTAGAGTGAATGATCCTATCCAAACTCTTACAGGGGCAAAGACACCTTTAAGAGTTGCATGGGCTGTAATTGCAAAAATAACAAAAACTATTAAAGCTCTAATATTTCCTGACCCTGTTAGAACTACTAACCGCGAAATACATCCTCTTGTTAGCACCATTCCAACGCCAAACATAATGCCGCCCATTGCAATAGCTAATATTGGTATGTCTGAATTAAAAAATCGATGTTCAGTAAATGAAAAAAAATCATAGAATATCAATAATTGAGTGCCTAATGTTGCTGAGGCTAAAGCTGCAAACCACACTCCACGAGCGGATTTTCGTTCTTGTGGAGTTCCAACAATACTGCGTCTGAAGCAAAATTTTATATGTTGACTTACAGAGCCAAATATTAGTCCAATTGCCAATGCAAAAATCACAGAAGCCATTTTTGGGGTTAAATTTTCAAATCCTAATTGTTCAAACATGTTTATTGCCTTGTGCGCAAATTCTATTTTGTATTCTTTGTAATGAAATAAAATTTTTTGCAACTAGCCTAAAAGAAACCATGTTCTTTTGAATATCTTGCCTATGGAACTATTTCACTTGTTTGAAATAATTTTGGAACAAAATGCCCTTTTGGGCTGTAAAGTAAGTAATTAAATCTTAAATTCATAAAATTTTTATTTTATGGCTGATATCCAGTTAATATTTGCCGTATGGCTATGATGCTGCCAATAATTATTGCGGCTAAGGTGATTGGGCCACTAATTGCTAATGTTGAAAATGCACTAACTCCTTGGCCAATTGAGCAACCCATAGCAATTACACTACCAAACCCCATTAAAACAGCACCTAACATTTGGCGCCCTAATTCTCGGGCATCTTCACAAGCTTCCCATCTAAAGTGGCCTTTGATCTTGCTTCCGATAAAGGCACCAGCAATTACACCAAAAACACTGCCTATAGGAAAGCTAAGAGTACTGCTGGAAGAAGTCATCATATACAGTAATGTTTTTCCAAGTGGGGCTGTGAATGTATGACTCTGTATTGGAATTTCATTCAAGCTGCTTATATTCAATGAATAATTTCCCCAAAATGCTGCTGTAATTGATAGTCCCGCTAATACTGACCAAATAATCATTGTGATATCTTGTCGAAGCGGTGCGTATAATAATGCCCAGATAAAAAACAAAAGACCAATAATTAAAGCAAAAATAATTGGTGCAATACCAAAGAAATATTCAATAAAATATGGAATACCTGCATTACCAGTTGATATTTCGACGGGAAAGAGAATAATTCTAAGACCTGCTAACGGTCCGCTCAGTATAAAATAACTTGCCAAAGCCATAACAATTAAAATTACCAATGATCTCAAATCACCGCCTGCAAGTTTTGCCAGTGCCCCAAACCCACAGTTTCCAGCTAACCCCATGCCATATCCAAATAGTAGGCCTCCAATTATACTTCCAATGGGGTTCCAATTAATTCTGTGATACGAAGTATCGGAAATATTAAATTGTCCAAAAAAATCTAAACCATAAATTGTAATAATTGCAGTACCTAAGACTAAGCCCCAAAGGCGTATGCGGCGCTGGTCATTCCCTAGATAAGCACTTTCAATGGCTCCAAAAGTACAAAACTGCCCCAATCTTGCGGCTAACCCCAGAACAATTCCTGTTCCAAGACCTAATAAAGTAGCTAGTGCAGCGGGTTCCATAAAGGGGTCTTAATTATCTTTTACGCAGAATTCCTCATACAAGAGGGATACCAGCTTGAGTACTTTTTCGTCTTTGATTGAGTAATAAATTGCTTTTCCATCTCTTCTAAAGCTAACGATTCCCTCAATACGTAATCGAGCGAGCTGTTGGCTTACTGCGGCCTGTCGTGAGGATAGTAAGTTCTCTAGTTCTGTGACTGATTTTTCGCCCATAACTAAATGACAAAGTATCATTAGGCGACCTTCATGCGCCATAGCTTTAAGAAAGTTTGCAGCTCCACGACCTTTTTCAAACATTTCATCAATGTCAAATTTACTAGATAGTTCTTCAGCCAAATTCATATTAAAATCCTAACAAATCATCTTCAATTGCGGCAATTCCTGCCCTTGCACATTCATCGTCTATATCAGTGCCTGGTGCTCCAGATACTCCAATTCCTGCAACAATGGAACCCTCTGCTTCAATTGGCACACCACCACCTAATGGAAGTGGCGTAGATATAAATCTTATTCCAAATGCTTCTTTTCCTGGTTGTGTACTCTCATCAAGAGACAATGTTGGCGTTCTAAAGCTTACTGAAGTCCAAGCTTTGCGCGTTGCCGTTTCTTGAACATGTAACCCTGCGTATCGAGATTTGATGAATGCTTGTGTAAGACCAAATCTGTCTACTACACTCACACCTACTTGATAGCCCTCATCTTGGCAAAAATTCATAGCTGAGATCGCAGCTTTTATGGCTATCTCTGGCTTTAGAACTTTAAATTCAACAAATGCATCATCTTCAGCTGCTTGTACAAAGAATGTTGGGATAATGCCTAAAATAATTAGTGAAATAATTTTTTTCATCATGCACCTTTCTTTTGAGAGTATTCAGGAATTTTTGATAAAATTTTGTCAATAAGTGCCCAGAAAAAATCATCGCCAGGGTAACCTTCGATGCGGCCAACTTCTTTGTTATTATTAATTATTATAAATGTAGGTGTAAATTGTGGAGTGCTATTTAAAATAATCTCATTTGATTGTTTTGAATGAATATTAATTCTATGTAGCGGAGCAACATGCCCTTCTAAAGTTTTTGGGTAAATTTCTGATATTTCATCATCCCAGATTTCGCACCAGTAGCAACCATCTTGCTCAAACATTAATAATTTGATGCTTTGAGCCAAAGTCATACTTGCAATAAAATATAATATTGCCGCTAATAGCATTGACTTCATTTCATATACCTTCTTAACATATATCAAAAATGTAATGTGTTTTAATTCAAAGGACAAGGCTTTAGATGTTAGACATAACATATACGGGCGCAATTATTGCCGGACTTTTAAGTTTCTTGTCTCCATGCATTCTTCCGATGGTGCCATTTTATTTATGCTATCTTGCAGGAATAAGCATGAATGAATTAAGGAATTCTAAAGATATTCCATCTGGCACACATCGCAAACTTATTTTGGCCAGTGTGTTTTTTGCACTGGGTACAACCACAATTTTTGTATTTTTAGGCTTAGGTGCATCATTTTTGGGGCAAATGTTAAGAGTTTGGAAGCAAGAATTGTCATACTTTGCAGCTGCATTTTTATTTGCTTTTGGGTTACATTTTCTTGGAGTCATTCGTGTGGGATTATTTTACAGGGAGACAAAAATAACTTCAAAAGCAGATTCTTCAACTTTGGTAGGATCTTATGTAATGGGTTTAGCATTTGGCTTTGGATGGACGCCATGTGTTGGTCCTGCGCTGGCATCAATTCTTATGATTGCTGGAGGGATGGGTGATACATTTCAAGGAACCTTGTTATTATTAGTTTATGGCCTGTCGATGACTTTGCCCTTTGTTTTAGCTGCAATTTTTGCCAAACCATTTTTACGTTGGATTCAGCGAAATAACAATTATATCGCATATGTTGAAAGAATTATGGGTGTGATGTTAATTATTTTTGCATTATTAATAGCAACTAACAGCGTAAATTATTTAGCAAATATAATGATAGAGTATGTACCCTGGTTTTCATTAATAGGATAGGTAAAAGCAATGAAAAAAATTATATTATTTCTAATTTTTGTTTTTGTAGGCTCTGCAAATGCTGCCCCACTTGGTGATGATGGTCTTCACAAGCCTGATTGGTTAAGATTTACATTTAATGATATGGCTGAAGATTTTGAAGAAGCAAGCTCAGAAGGCAAACGTTTGTTAATAATGTTTGAACAAAGAGGGTGTATTTATTGTACTAAAATGCATGAAGATGTTTATCCCAACCATGAAATAGACAAAATCCTTTCAGAAGATTACTTTGTCGTCCAACTGAATCTATTTGGTGATAACGAAGTTATTGACTTCAATGGCGATGTAATGACTGAGAAGGAAATCGCCAAAGCCTGGGGTGTGGTTTTTACTCCTACACTTATGTTTATGCCAGAAAATATCGATTTAATGAAATCTGCTTCACAAAATGCAGTTATTACAATGCCTGGTGCATTTGGTAAATATACGACTAAAAATTTATTAAATTATGTTTTGGAAAAGGGTTATAATAGTGGTGAACACTTCCAAAAATATCATGCCAGAAAATTTGCTGAGCAAAAAAAATAATTTAATTCTAACCCATAAGTTGGGACATTTTACTAAATAAATTCAAAAAATAGAATTTGTCTTGCAAGACTCAGTTTATACGACTAACCTATCTATAGAATTTAAGGATTAGGGAGGAAATCATATGCTGCTTCGCAGTTTTATTGCCGTTTCGGCAACGTTAATATCCACATCCGTTATTGCTGGAGACATTTCACCAACTGACGTATCGTTTGGAGAGTATGGGGGAATTTCGGGCTCACTTACTGGTGTTGCTGGTGATCCAGTCGCAGGGAAAAAAGTTTCAACAAATCGTAAGCTAGGTAATTGTTTGGCCTGTCATGTCAATGATGACGCATCAGCTCAATCTTTTCATGGAGAAGTTGGCCCTGAATTGAATGGTGCAGGTTCTCGTTGGAGTGAAGAAGAGTTAAGAGGAATTGTTGTAAATTCAAAAAATACCTTTGAAGGAACAATAATGCCAGCATTTTACAGTACGCAAAATGGTGTGAGAACATTAAAGAAATTTGTCGGTAAAACAATTTTATCAGCACAACAAGTTGAAGATGTTGTGGCATATATATTAACATTAAAAGAGGAGTAGAGAATGTCATTAACTCGTAGAAATGCTTTAGCATTAGGTTCAGCATCATTTGTTGTAACACTCATGCCTCTAAATGCATTTGCAGCAAAAGATGAAACAATGGCTGTTATTAACGCATTTACTAATGGAGCCGCTGTAAGTGATGGTGGTATTAATCTAACAACTCCAGAAATTGCAGAAAATGGAAATACTGTACCAGTACAGTTCTCTGCACCTGGAGCAAAACGTGTGATGTTGTTAGCTGATGGAAACCCAACTCCTGGAGTTGGAACATTTAATTTTGGAAAATTAAGTGATGCATCTGGATCAACCAGAATTCGTCTAGCTGGAACACAAGATGTAATCGCAGTAGCCGAAATGGCTGATGGTTCTTATGTTCAAGTAGCAAAAACAGTAAAAGTAACAATTGGCGGCTGCGGCGGCTAGCAGAAAAGGAGAGTTCACATGGCAAAAGCACGTGTAAAGGCACCAAAAACTGCAGCAGCAGGAGAATTGGTGACAATCAAAACATTAGTTAATCATAAAATGGAATCAGGCCGTCGTAAGGATGGTGATGGAAACTTAATCCCTCGTAAAATTATTAATGCATTCTCAGCAACGTTTGGCGGTGAGGAAGTTGTATCTGCAAAGTTTGAACCTGCAATCTCAACAAATCCATATTTTCAATTTAGTTTTAATGTACCAGCCACTGGTGATCTAGTGATGAAATGGACTGATGATGATGGTTCAACTGTTGAACAAACAAAAACCATTACTGTCGCTTAATGCGCAAAAAAGGGAGGATACTATAATGAAGAAGTTCACAAGAACTCTGACATGTATTTTGGCTTTGTCTACTATCACAACAGTGGCAATTGCTGATGAAGACGCTGAGTTGGTAATAAACGGAGATCTAAATATATCAACTAAGGCTGCAGCACCCGCTGATAGTGCATTAGATGAATTGATATCTGGCTGGCGTTTTAGAACTAATGAAACTCAAGCATTGCAAATGGATGATTTTGATAACCCATCGTTTATATTTATTGAACAAGGCGAAGACCTATATGCAAAAGTCGATGGATCTGAGGGTAAGTCATGTGCATCATGTCATGAAGATGTAGCATCATTTGAAGGTTTAAAGTCAACACTGCCTCGACATAATGCAACAACTGGAAAATTAGATACAATGGAAACATTAGTAAATGATTGCCGCACTGAGAGAATGGGTGCTGAGCCTTGGAAATGGTCAAAAGGTAAGATGACTGCCATGACATCATTAATTTCATTACAATCTCGTGGCATGCCAATAAATGTTAAAACAGATGGTGAAGCTGCTGGTGCATATGATTTAGGTAAAGAGTTGTATTACACGAGAGTTGGTCAATTGGATATGTCATGTGCAAACTGTCATGAAGATAACTATGGTAACATGATACGTGCTGACCATCTTTCTCAAGGGCAAATAAATGGTTTCCCAACATACAGGTTAAAGAATGCCAAAATGAATTCTATTCATGCGCGCTTCAAAGGATGTATGAAAAATATTAGAGCGACACCTTTTAAAGAAGGTTCAGACGAATTCCGTGCTCTGGAGCTTTATGTTGCATCTAGAGGAAATGGTCTATCAGTGGAAAGCCCATCAGTACGTAACTAAGTTTAAGTTTTTTACCCCACAATGTTAATTCGTTGTGGGGTTTATTTATTTTATAACATTCAAAATAATGAATATGAGGGATTTTGATATGATTTCACGGCGTGATTTTTTACAAGCAACTGTTGCTGCATCTGCTATTTATGGTGCAGGGGGCTTTACTCGAGCATCAGCCCAGCAAAGTTTATCTCAAAATGAACTCTTAAAATTTGATACTACTGGTAATGTAACATTAATTCATATTACTGATATTCATGGACAACTGAATCCTGTTTACTTTCGTGAACCAGAGATAAATTTAGGCATCGGTTCTGTAAATGGTTTGCCACCACATGTGACTGGTAAAGATTTTTTAAATTTATTTAATATGACGCCTGGATCACCAGAAGCTTATGCACTTACTTATAATGATTTTAGTGCACTTGCAAAAACCTATGGTCGAATGGGTGGTTTAGATCGTGTTGCAACTGTAATAAATTCAATCCGTTCAGATAGACCAGATGCATTACTGCTTGATGGCGGTGATACTTGGCAAGGATCTTACACGACGCATCACACCCAAGGTCAAGATATGGTAAATGTTATGAATGCTTTGAAGCCTGATGCCATGACATCTCATTGGGAATTCACATTGGGTATTGATCGAGTAACTGAAATTGTAGATTCCTTAGACTTTCCATTTTTGGGGGCAAACATTTTTGATAATGAATGGGAAGAGCCAGCTTATGAACCTTACAAAATGTTTGAGCGAGGTGGAGTTAAGATTGCAGTAATAGGGCAAGCATTCCCTTATATGCCAATTGCAAATCCTGGATGGATGTTCCCGAATCTATCATTTGGAATCCGTGAAGAAAGAATGGTTGAAGTTGTAAGTGAAGTTCAGGCTTTGGGTGCAGAACTTGTAGTTTTATTATCTCATAATGGATTTGATGTAGATAGAAAATTAGCAAGTCGAGTGAATGGTATCGATGTTATTCTTACAGGGCACACCCACGATGCATTGCCAGAACCCGTATTAGTGGGTTCAACAATGTTAATTGCTTCTGGTTCAAATGGAAAATTTGTAACTCGATTAGATTTAGATGTTAGGGAAGGTGAAGTGAAAGGGTTCTCCCACAAATTAATTCCAATTTTCAGTGATGTTATTGCCCCTGATCCATATGTAAGAACGTTGATAGATGAACAAAGAGCACCATTTGCAGATCAGCTAAAAGAGGTTTTAGGCACTACTGATCAAGAATTATATAGACGTGGAAATTTTAATGGTACTTGGGATGATTTACTATGCAATGCATTAATAGATGAACGCGAAGCTGACATTGCCCTATCGCCAGGTTTTAGATGGGGACCTAGTTTGTTGCCGGGTCAAGATATTACCCGTGAAGACTTATTTAATGCCACTGCAATGTCTTATCCAGAGGCATATAGAACGGAAATGACTGGTGATTTCTTGCATGTAATTTTAGAAGATGTAGCTGATAACCTATTTAATCCTGATCCATATTATCAACAAGGAGGCGATATGGTTAGAGTTGGTGGTATGGGCTATTCAATTGATGTATCAAAGCCTCAAGGTTCAAGAATAACAGATATGACAATTCTTAAAACTGGTGAAAAAGTTGAAGCAAATAAATCTTATCAAGTTGCAGGATGGGCTTCAGTTAATGAAAATACTGAAGGCCCAGCAATTTGGGATGTTGCCGAGAGTTGGATTAAAAAGCAAGAAACTGTGAGTATAGACCCAAACACTTCTGTAAAAGTTTCAGGAATATAAATATTTTGATTATTTTTAATTACACATAATTTTATTTTTGAATGTAATTAGATTAGTTATCTTGCGTTTTTAAGTAAGCTACAATTGCGTCTAAGTCTTTATCTTTCTTCAGTCCACCAAAAGACATTTTAGTACCTTTGATGAATTTCTTTGGTTTTCTTAAGAATTCAACCATAAGTTCTTCAGTCCAGATACGACCTTCTTCTGCAGCTACTTTAAAGCCCTTTGAGTATTTATATCTATTGGCCGTGCCCATTTTGCGACCAATAATTTCATATAATTGAGGCCCTGATTTATTTTTAGCGCCTTCACCAACTGCATGGCAGGCTTTACATTTTTTGAATACTTTTTTTCCAGCATTTATTAATTCGGGATCAATGGAAGCCGTGTTTTTTTCGTTTGAACTTAACGCACTTTGTTTTATTTCCACTTCAGAAGAATTTTCTCCGGGAGTAACATCAATAATACTTGCACGCTTAGTTATTGTTGTAGATTTTTTACAATTTTCCATACATGGCTCTTTTGACCAATTGGGATATTCGCTGATTTTTCTATCATCAATAATAAAACCGTTACTATTGTACATATTAAATTCTTGAAAATTCTTTTCGTTCAACACGAAATCATCTTCGATTAAATCATTTGAGTATAGTATGTAGGCAACTATTGAATAAACTTCATCACTTGTAAGGGTTTGAGCTCCTCCAAATGGCATTGATCTATTAATATAGTCCCAAAGGGTTGAAAGATATGGCCAATAAGAGCCAACTGTCTTAACAGGATCTTCATCTGCTAGAGTATCAAATCCTCCAGCAAGTGCTGGCCAGTTACCTACACCTTCAGCAAAGTCTCCATGACAAGATGCACATTTGTTGGCAAAGGTCTCCTCGCCTACTATAGCGTCGCCATTCCCAACAGGTAATCCACGGCCATCAGGTAAAATATCAACATCCCATGCAGTAATTTCAGACGGCAATGCCGTTCTTCCTAAACCAAGTTTACTGTCAGCAAAAATTGGTGTTGTTGCCAAAATACTCACTATTATTAAGCTAAGATACTTCAACATTTTCGACCTCACCTGTAGCTTTTAAATTCCATGTTTGAATGCAATTATTATGATAAACAGAGTTTTCACCTCGAATTTCACGGAGTTGATGTTTGGTAGGTTGAATATAACCTGTTTCATCAATTGCTCGTGCCTGGAGAAGCCATTCTTCGCCACTCCATTCAGTATCTAAATAAAATCGTGTTAGTGCTTTAGTTTCACTTTGATTGCCTAGGCGTGCTGTTTCCCATGTAATTCCACCATCTTTAGAGATATCAACTCGTGTGATTTTTCCATGACCTGACCAAGCTAATCCTGATATTACTAAAGGACCATTTCCATGTGTAACTGGTCTCTGCGGGCTAGGAGATGTTATAATAGATTTGGCATCCATTACCCAAGTCCATTTTCGTGCGATGCCGTTTGCTAACACATCTGTATATTTAGATGTTTCCTCCCTACTTTCAACAGGGGTATCGGATACTTCTATTCTTCGGATCCATTTTACCCACATGTTGCCTTCCCAACCTGGAACAACAAGGCGAACGGGGTAACCATGCTCTTTTCTAAGTGCCTCGCCATTCGCTTTAAAGGCTACTAAAACGTCATCAAGTGCTTTTTCCATTGGAATTGAGCGTCCGTTGGATGAAGCATCAGCACCCTCAACATAAACCCATTTATCTTTTAGATCCTGTGCTTTATTTAAACCAGCTTCATTTAATAATAATCTCAAAGGTACACCTGTATACTCCATGTTATGAATCATTCCATGAGTAAACTGTGCTCCATTTAATTGTGCCCCAGCCCATTCCATACCAGTATTAGCAGCACATTCACAAAAGTAGACATGGTTTTGTCTTGGAAATCTTTCAAGATCTTCATAGGTAAAGATAAGTGGGTTATCTACTAACCCATTAATCATTAACCTGTAGTCTTTCTTTTGTAATTCAATTGCACCTGAATGGTGGCGCTCAAAAGCACAGCCTTGTGGTGTAATGGTGCCTTCTAAGGCATGTATTGGTGTAAAATTTATTGATGAAATCGGGCCAGCAGTTAACCAAGGTACATTTCGTCTAATAACATCATTTTCAAATTCTATTGGTAAACCATACGGTGTTTCATCAACACCATCTCCAGTGAAAGATGCCCAATCTTGCACATTGGTGATTAATGGATCGGCTTCATTCGCAGTTGAGGCAGATGCTAAGGTGCCTGTTATTGCAGCTGCTGAGCCGCTTAAAAATGCACGACGTGACGGTGCTTTTTTATTATTACTCATCGCTAAGAAGTCCTTTCGGAATTAATTCAAGATTATGTTATCATATAATATAGATTTAACAATATTAAATTCATATTATTGAATATAACATTTTATTAAATTTTATATTGTATATTAGATAATATGAATTAGTGATAAAAATACTTAGGTGATAAGAATTGTAAGTGTTCATTATATTTATAGGAAGTTAATTATGCGATTTTTGATCTTATTCGCTGTTTCGGTTTTTTTTACTAATATTGTAAAAGCTCAAACTGCTATTTTATATAATTATGAGGGTACTTTTGATGACGCAACATTTAGTGTTGAAGGTGCAATATTAGGAAAGGGTCTTGTCATCGATCATATCAGTCATACAGGTGATATGCTTTCACGAACCGCAAACGATGTTGGTTCAGATATAGAAATTTTTAAATCTGCTGATATCTTTTTGTTTTGTTCAGCTGCAATTTCTAGAAAAGTCATGGAAGCTAACCCTCTAAACATTGCCCATTGTCCATATAATATTTTTGTTTTTGAGAACGATAATGGTGTGCATATTGGGCATCGAAGTTATCCTGAAGGCCCAATGCAAATAGTCCATGAACTGTTAACTGATATAATAAGCCAAGCCTTGGACTTTTAAAGGCGCAGTAAGCGCCTTTAATTTATTGATCTAAGAAACTTCTTAATTTTCGACTACGACTTGGATGTTTTAATTTCCTCAAAGCTTTTGCTTCAATCTGTCGAATACGTTCTCTTGTGACGCTAAATTGTTGTCCAACTTCTTCAAGCGTATGGTCTGTGTTCATTCCAATGCCAAATCGCATGCGTAATACGCGCTCTTCACGAGGAGTAAGTGAGGCTAATACCCGTGTAGTAGTTTCTTTGAGGTTTCCTTGGATCGCAGATTCCAATGGTAAAATAGCATTTTTGTCTTCTATGAAATCACCTAATTGAGAGTCTTCTTCGTCCCCAATTGGTGTTTCTAATGAGATGGGCTCTTTTGCTATTTTCATTACCTTACGGACTTTATCCAAAGGCATTTGTAGCTTTGAAGCTAACTCTTCAGGCGTGGGTTCACGTCCAATTTCATGTAGCATTTGGCGACCTGTTCGAACCAACTTATTAATTGTTTCAATCATGTGAACAGGAATACGAATAGTACGTGCTTGGTCTGCAATTGAACGAGTTATTGCTTGTCTGATCCACCATGTAGCATAAGTGCTAAATTTATAACCACGGCGGTACTCAAATTTATCAACAGCTTTCATGAGTCCAATGTTACCTTCTTGAATCAAATCCAAGAATTGCAATCCACGATTTGTGTATTTTTTCGCAATTGAGATAACCAAACGCAAATTTGCTTCGACCATTTCTTTTTTAGCACTTCGTGCTTCTTTTTCGCCTTTTTGAACCTGATTAACAATTCTTCGAAATTCTGGAATGTCTACACCAACATAATGACCAACTTGTGCCATATCAGCTCGTAGTTCTTCAGCTTTTTCACGGTGTTTTTCAATGAAAGTTTTCCAACCACGTCCATCTTCATTTTCAGCTATCTTATCCAACCACATAGGGTCTAATTCTTGACCACGGTATTTATCAACAAATTCGCGTCGATTGATACGAGATTGGTCAGCTATTTTAACCATGCCTGAATCGATAGACATAATTTTTCTGTTTATCCCATAAAGTTGGTCGATAAGAGCATCAATTCGATTGTTATGAAAATGCAATGCATTCACTTGTTCAACAAGACTATTGCGTAATTTCTGGTATGATTTTTCTGATTTATCAGAGAATGTATCATCTTCATTAATAGTTGCAGATATTCTTTCATCCTGCATACTTGCCAATTTATTATAATCTTTAGCTATTTTTGCTAATGTGGCTAGAACATCTGGCTTAAGTGTTTCTTCCATTGCTGCAAGAGAAATATTTGCAGCATCATCTTCATCTTCATCATCATCTTCATCATCATTTAAGCGATTGCCATCAGCATCTAATTCGTGGGCTGGCGAAGATGAAGGTTTTGGAGCTCCAGTAAGAGGGCCAACCATTGGATCTTCATCATCATCTAGCGTGTCACTAAATGTAGTCTCTAGATCGATCACATCACGAAGAAGAATTTCTTCCTCTAAAAGTTCATCGCGCCAGATTGTAATAGCTTGGAATGTTAAGGGGCTTTCACATAACCCTTCAATCATTGTTTTACGCCCAGCTTCAATTCTTTTTGCTATGGCAATCTCACCTTCGCGAGACAATAATTCTACTGAACCCATTTCTCTCAGGTACATGCGAACAGGATCATCAGTTCTGTCTAAGGTTTCTTTGCCTGTTGCAGCTAAAGTCACTTCTTTAGCGTCGTTAGCAACAACAGTTACATCTGTTGGCCCTTCGTCTTCAACTTCATCGGCTTCAATAATATTTATACCCATTTCAGAAAGCATAGACATTACGTCTTCTATCTGTTCTGAAGCAACCTGATCTGGTGGCATTACATCGTTAAGCTCATCATACGTTATGTAGCCTCGTTCGCGAGCAACTGCGATCATCTTTTTAACTGCAGCTTGGCTCATATCGCCCATGCCTTCGTTAACTTCACCTTTTTTTGAACTATCTTCTTTAGCGGCCATTGGAAGCTCCTTAAATGGATCTCTCAAGTGATTCGGCGAATCAGTTGATACTTGCACGAATCAACACATTGATGGGGTGATTCGCAATGGCTTTAACGTGTTTTTTTGACCCAAATTTGGTTATCTAGCATATTTTGTAGATTTTTTGACATTTCCGAAGCGTTTTCATCAGTTTCTGAGTACTCTTCCTCCACCGCTCGAGTTGCTTTTGCCTTTGCAATTGCTGCTTGTTGAAGTCGCCATGTTAGTCCTTCATCAACCAAACCCGTTAAATCTTGTTCTGCTTCTTTAATTTCATTGAAAGCACCAATTAATGCGACGTGTTTTGCTAACTCTTCCTCTAAAGTTTGTTCGACAAGGTCTGGGGGTGAGTTTTTTTTCAAGTATGGATGATTTTTTATTGGTTTTAATTTCATTAATTTATCTAAGGGCGAATAACCTAATGAGTTTTGGATATTGATTGCAAAATTATCTTTTATGCCTGCATCTGTTTTCTTGACGTGTAAATTTATTAATACAGCGTTCATAATTTCTACCAAATCTGGAGTGGTAATTGGACATCTTTCCAGGGCACTTTCATTTTTAAGTGCAGCAGATTGATTTTTAATTGCAGAAACCAAGATGAGGCTTTCTCTAAGGCGCCAGTTTGTTTCATCAGATTGCATTGCGAGCATGGATGATTTTGTATTAGGTGATGCTAATAATTTTGGCTTTTTACCCCAACTTTGTGAAGATCCATAAGATTTAGATTTATTCGCTAAATTCATGTTATTATTTATTGGTGAAAATAATTGATAGCGTAATTCTTTTATGGCCTGGCCATAATGGTGTCGGATTGACTTGTCGCGAATGGTCAGTACTGCAGCCCTCAAGGATTTATCTAATAGAGCTCGCCTTTCTGGACTGTCAAAATTTTTGCCTTCAGTTTCACGTTGCCATAAAAGATTTACCATAGAAACAGAATTATCTAACAGTTCTTGCAAAAAGGTTGCCCCTTTATCTTTTAAAATATCATCGGGGTCTTGGCCAAGTGGTAATATACAAAATCGAAGTGACTTACCTGCCTCAAGCAAAGGTAGTGCCAAATCTATAAGCCTCATGGCAGCTCTCAAGCCTGCGGTATCTCCATCAAGTGCAATAATAGGTTCATGATGAATTCGCCAAATTAATGCTAATTGATTTTCAGTTATTGCAGTCCCAAGAGGTGCTACTGCATGTTTAAAACCAAATTGAGAAAGAGCAATTACATCCATATATCCCTCTGCAACTATCAGAGAATTAGCCTTCCCTGATGCTTCGCGTGCCGGAGCGTGGTTATATAGACTTCTACCTTTATCAAATAAGGCTGTTTCATTTGAATTTAAATATTTAGCTCGGGCGTTTGGATCCATTGCTCTTCCACCAAAAGCTATGCATCGACCTTGTGTGTTTCTAATTGGAAACATTATTCGCCCTCTAAAGCGATCAAAAATATTACCACCATCATCTGGTTTGATTGCAAGTCCCGCATCGATTATTTTGTTTTCTTTAATTCCTTTATTTAAAAGAAATTGAGACAAAGAAGTTCTATCACCTGGAGCAAATCCGATTTCAAAAGTATTTATGATATCTGCGGTTAATCCACGTGATTTTATATAATCTTTGGCGTTTTTTGCATTTGATCCATTGAATTGCATTTTATAGAATTGAACGGCATTTTCCATTATGCTTGCTAATTCTTTATTTATGTCAATTTTTTCTTGAGCCTTAGGATCTCTGGCAGGCATGGTTAGACCAGCTTCACGTGCTAGAATCTCCACCGCTTCAATAAAACTGACATTTTCAGAATTGCGTATGAATGAAATTGCATCACCTTTTTCATGGCATCCAAAGCAGTAATAAAACCCCTTTTTATCGTCTACATGGAAAGATGCAGTTTTTTCTGAATGAAATGGGCATGGTGCCCAGTAATCACCTTTTGCTATATTTGTTTTCTTTTGTTCCCACGTAACTTTGCGCCCAACAACTTGTGATAGGGACGAACGATTTCGTAATTCTTCTAAAAAACCAGGAGGCAGACTCATGTGTATATAATGCTCACGCACATACTTTTAAGCAAGTAAATATATGCCTTTTTTAGCATTATGAATAAATAGGTCTTTTGTATCTTCATTCTTGTTTAATTATGATTGTTTGGCGTAAAGTATTATCTGATTTATTGAAAATTAAAATTTTGTTTGTATTGTCAACTATTGCATACCAGTTGTCGCCTTGAGTGTATGCAGTTGCAGAAACTCCAATTGGTAAAGTTATATCATTTACTTGAAATGTTTGGTTATTATTTGAGAAACGCATGACAAACATAAATATTAAGGTTATGAACCCTATGATCATTATTGCTAATAAGGTTGTTACTAATCTGCGTAATAATTTTAAATTAGCTGGCTCTGCTGAATATTCTAAAGGATCATCCATGTCTGCACCTTACGTAGTTGAATTGACTTTGGGTGAAAACCCTGCACCCCGCCTAGATAAGGCATTAGCTTCTGTTGTTCCAGCCGAAGTTACATTGAGCCGTTCTCGTATTACAAAGTTAATAGCTGAAGGTGCTGTTACTCTGGCAGGCGAGCCTATAACCAAACTAAAGTATAAGGCTCCAGCAGGGAGTATTTTTAGGATAGTTATGCCTCCGGTGCAAGACTATGAAAATGCACAGCCTGAAAACATACCATTAGATATAGTATTTGAAGATGATCATTTGATTATTGTTAATAAACCTGCAGGCATGGTTGTTCATCCAGCTCCTGGTTCTGAAAATGGAACTTTAGTTAATGCATTATTGTATTATTTTGATGGTAATTTATCTGGTGTTGGTGGAGAAAAAAGGCCTGGTATAGTTCACCGAATTGATAAAGATACATCGGGCCTTTTAGTAGTCGCAAAGTCTGACTCAGCTCATGCGGGATTGGCTAAGCAATTTGCTGACCATTCAATTTCTCGAAGATATTTAGCTGTTTCAAAAGGTGTGCCCCAAAAAAGTGATCCTAGGCTTGCAGGCTTGCGTGGTGTTAATTTTGAAGATGGAGGTGTAATAAGAGTTGCAACAAATATAGCTCGGCATAAAACTGATAGAAAGCGTATGGCTGTTGTTCAAGATGCTGGAAGACATGCAATTACTCGTGCAACTGTACTTGAAAATTTTGCTCATTCAGCTCTTATGGAATGCTGGTTGGAAACTGGTAGAACACATCAAATACGTGTACACTTTTCTCACATTGGGCATGGCTTGATTGGTGACCCTATTTATGGCTTACGCAAAGCAATGCCTGGATCAGTCTTCGAACCTGAAGATATGGTTATTGTAAAAGGGTTTTCTCGCCAAGCGCTTCATGCAAAATCAATTGGTTTCATACACCCAATTACAAAAGAATATATGAATTTTGACTCTGATATACCTTCTGATTTGATTGAATTAATTGAAATACTGAGAAAAAAATAAATATCACAAATTTACTCATGCCATAAATGCAAAGAAATCATGGCATGAGTATGTGAGGGTATTAACTTTCCATGGCTTCTAATTCATCAATCATTGAACTTATTAAACTTAAGCCTTTATCCCAAAATTTAGGATCACTTGCGTCTAATCCAAAAGGTGCAAGTAACTCTTTATGATGCATTGAGCCACCAGCAGAAAGCATGTCAAAATATTTATCTTGGAAGTCAATATTCCCTTCTTCGTAAACTGCATATAACGCATTTACTAACCCATCTCCGAATGCGTACGCGTACACATAAAAAGGTGAATGAATAAAATGTGGTATATATGTCCAGAAGGTCTCATAACCCTCAACAAAATTGAATATTGGGCCTAAACTTTCAGCCTGAATCGACATCCATATTTCGTTTATTTGATCTGGAGTTAATTCTCCATTAGCTCTTGCGGCATGTAGTTTGCATTCAAAATCATAAAAAGCAATTTGGCGAACAACCGTATTGATCATGTCTTCAACTTTATTCGCCAGTAAGTGTTTTCTTTTTACTGGATCCGTAGTTTTATCCAACATTTTTCTAAATGTTAACATTTCTCCAAAAACTGATGCAGTTTCAGCCAAAGTTAATGGTGTTGATGAAAGAAGTTCGCCCTGAGATGCTGCTAAAACTTGATGTACTCCGTGGCCAAGTTCATGAGCCAAAGTCATTACATCCCGTTGTTTACCCATATAATTTAACATTACATATGGGTGTACATTAGTTACTGTTGGATGGGCAAAGGCTCCAGGTGCTTTGCCAGGCTTAACCCCAGCATCAATCCATCCTTTTGTAAAAAATGGCTCGGCTATATTTGCCATCTTTGGTGAAAAGTCTGAATATGCATCCAAAACTATTTTTTTTGCATCCTCCCACTGAATATCTGAACTATTATCGCTGTCTAATGGTGCATTTCTATCCCATACTTCCAATGAATCTAAGTTCATCCATTTTGCTTTTAATGCATAATAACGGTGTGAAAGTTTTGGGTATGCAGTAACTACTGCGTTTCGAAGTGCTTCTACGACCTCGGGCTCTACTTGATTTGCAAGGTGGCGACTAAATTGAGGTGTAGGCATTTTGCGCCAACGGTCTTCCACTTCTTTTTCTTTTGCTAAAGTGTTGGTAATTCTAGAAAATAATGAAATATTTTCTCCAAAAACTTTTATTAGTGCGCGTGTTCCTTTTTCTCTAGTTTCGCGATTTTTATCAGAAAGTAAATTTAGTGTAGCCTCTAAGTTGAGCAATTCATCATCCACATTAAATTTTAAAGAAGCCATTGTTTCGTCAAATAAACGATTCCATGCAGCTGTTCCTACAACAGATTGGTCGTGTAAAAACTGCTCCAATTCATCTGATAATTGATGCGGTTTCATTTTGCGTAAGTTATCTATTATAGGTTTGTAGCGTGATAGTTTGTGGTTTGAATTTAATAAATTTTGTATATGTTCATCGTCTATATTATTAATTTCTAAGCTAAAAAATACCAAAGGTGTTGTGAAGTCTGTGATTTTTGACTGCATATCTGCCATAAATTTACTACGATTGGCATCACTTGTATTTTGGTAATAACTTAATCCAGCAAAAGACATAACGCGTCCTGCAACGTTTTGAATATCTTCATACCTTTCTATGCAGTTCAAGAGGCCTTCAGCTGTGAGACCATCTAGTTGGCCCTGATACTCAGATGCGAAACTACTACAGTTACTTTCAAGCGCTTTTAAATCTTTTGTGATTTCTTCCCCATCTGGTGATGGATAGAGATCATTCAAATCCCAATTTGGCAAGTCTCCAAAGTCACCTGTCACGGTGTCATGAGAGTCAAAATTAATTTGAGGTAATTGAAAAGATTTAAACATAACAAGCTCCTTAGATTCGCTGTAGAATTAAGTACGCAAATAGAAAACTGAAAGCAATTTATATCTCTCATAATTACTAAGTAAAAATGTGAAATTTTTTGATAACTAGCTAATCATGTGCAGTTATTAAGAACATTTGTATCGATATTATTGACACTTTAAATAAATAAGTAATGATCAGTTTAAATCGAGGAAAAAAAATGAAATATAATAAGTTAGGCCAAACAGATTTGGTTGTGAGTGAACTTTGTCTGGGTACTATGACTTGGGGTACACAAAATTCAGCTGAAGATGCATTTTACCAAATTGAAAAATCAATAGATGCAGGTATTAACTTTATAGACACTGCAGAGTTATATCCAGTGAACCCAATTAGTGGAGCAACGCAAGGTGAAAGTGAACGTATTTTAGGGGAATGGCTCAATAAATCAAATTGTAGAGACGAACTAATCATTGCTACAAAAATTGCTGGAAATGGCCCAAAGCATATTCGTAATGGTGAAGGAATTACCAAAAAATCATTGTTTACTGCTATAAATGCTTCACTGAATCTTTTGAAAACTGATTATATTGATTTGTATCAACTTCACTGGCCAAACCGCGGTTCTTATCATTTCCGCCAAAATTGGCGATTTGATCCAACAAGCCAAGATAAAAATATAGTTTTAGATCACATGAATGAGGTTCTTCAAGCCTGTGATATGCTAAAAAAAGAAGGCAAGGTACGTGCTTTTGGATTATCAAACGAAAGTGCTTGGGGTACAGCGCAATGGCTGCGTATTTCAGAAGAGAAAGATTTACCTCGAATGGATAGTATTCAAAATGAATATAGCTTGATGTGTAGAATTTTTGATACTGATTTGGCTGAACTTTGTCATAATGAAAATGTTGGATTATTGTCATTCTCGCCATTAGCTACAGGTATTTTATCAGGCAAATATTTAGATGGTGCCATACCAGAAGGGTCAAGGGGCTCTATTGTAAATGGATTATCAGGTAGGATGACTTCACGAATTGATGCAGCAACACGCGCGTATATGGAAGTTGCAGAAAATTACGGTTTAGACACCTGTCAGATGGCACTTGCTTGGTGTAGGACGCGTCCTTTTATGGCTTCGGCAATATTTGGGGCGAGAACAAAGGAACAATTATCAAACGCACTTGCTTCAGTAAATGTGGATTTATCAGATGATTGTTTGCGTGCTATCGAAATGGTTCACAAAAAACACCCGATGCCATTTTAAATATAGATTTAATTAAAATCCATGCATTCTTTTAGCCCACTGCAAACCAATGAAGGCACCTTTCACGCGGGGTAAGAGAAATAAAGCAATAGTTATAAAAATAAGAATGAAACTGACCGCTAAAACTAAAGGGTCGGGACGATACCATTCAAATATAATTAACATTAAGGGTGCTAATAAGTGACCAGAAATCAATATTGTGATATATGCTGGGCCATCATCTGCCCTTTGATGATGAAATGCTTGTGAGCAAAATGCACATTCGTTTCTAATTGCTAAATATCCATCCATCATAGGTCCAGAGCCACAGTTTGGACATTTCCGTTTCCAACCATTTATTAATGCTTGTTTCACTGGTCTATCATATTTAGATACATTTAGTTCCATGTTATATAATTAGTTTATTGTAATAAAAATTTAAAAGTGACAAGTTGACCTAGTGGCGGGATGTCGCATAATTTTTTTGTAACTTAATTGTTCTACCCAAAGAGTTTTACCTAAGTAACTAAACGTAGAGAAATAAATGATTTTTGATCTAGCATCAGCTGAAATTTTAGCAATAAAGGCGATAGATTGGATAGCTACCGATAATGAGTTATTTGAAATTTTTTTAGGTAGTTCGGGTGCAGATTTAAATGATGTAAAGGCAGGAGCGAAGGATAATATTTTCTTGGGCTCTGTGCTTGATTTCATTCTTATGGATGATGATTGGGTAAAAGCGTTTTGTGAGTCAAAATCCTTTGAATTTAATGATCCATACCTAGCTAGACAGTTTTTACCGGGTGGAGACTTGCCAAATTGGACATAAAATGAGCAAAATTAAAGGAATAGCTTTTGATAAAGATGGAACATTAATTGATTTTGAGGCTAGTTGGTCAAAAGGATTAATTTCGTTGATTGAATCCATATTCCCTGATCAAATAAATAAACAGCAAATTTTGGCAGAAGAAATAGGCTTCAATTTAATTTTAGAAAAATTTGTTGGTGGATCAGTCTTTGTTAACGGTACAACTGATGATGTTATTGATGTTTGGAAGAAACATTTTCCTGAACTAATTACAGAAGACATTAAGCAGAAAAGTGAAATGGCATTTAGAAATTTGGAACCAATACCATTGTGTAATCTCGAGATCTTTATGTCGGATTTAAAGGAAAAAGGTTATTTTTTAAGTGTAATTACCAATGCTGCAGAAGCTCCGACGCTAATACAACTGGAAAAGCTTGGCTGTTTGCATTTATTGGATGCAGTTATTGGATGTGATAGTGGTTTTAACCCCAAGCCATCTGGGGATACAATTTTAGGTTTTTGTAATGCAATTGGTTTGAAGCCAGAACAAATAGCAATGGTTGGAGACAGTACTCACGACTTAAACGCTGGCCGTGAAGCTGGAGTAGGTATGAATGTCGGTGTTTTATCTGGTCCAGCTACTATTGATCAAATGTCAGATTTAGCTGATATAATTTTGGATGATATATTGGGGCTTCCCGAAATATTAGAAAAAGAGACAAGACCGACTTTTTTGTCGTAAATGAATAAGCCTACTTTATTTTATATTGCATTCTTTAGATGATAGGAGAGCGTAATATGGCATCTAGACGAAAAAGATCTGGTGGTAGAGCTGGTAATCAACGTAATTCAAGTTCTTCAATTAATCAGATGCCTTGGCGGCAAGTTGTAAATATTGATGATCCAATTGAACCTCTTTCGGAAGATGGTATTCAGAATATTCACGAAGGTGTCTTAGAAATATTGGAGAATATAGGCATTGAGTTTATGAATCCTGAAGCACTGCAAATTTTAAAAAAAGGCGGTGCAAGTGTTCGTGGAGAAAATGTCCGTATTGGTCGCGATCTCTTAGCAGAAATGCTGACTTATGTACCGCAAGAATTTACCATAACTCCACGAAACCCTAATCGAGAAATTACACTTGGCGGAAAGAATATGGCGTTTGTAAACGTATCATCGCCACCAAACATGTGGGATTTGGAACGGGGAAAACGCGCAGGTGATTTTGAAGGTTTTAAGGATTTCATGAAGCTTACACAGTTTTTTAACTGTATCCATGTGGCAGGTGGGTATCCAGTTGAACCTGTTGATATCCATGCATCAGTTAGGCACCTTGATTGTTTATACGAGAAGTTAATTTTAACTGACAAAGTTGTTCACGCATATTCCCTTGGAAAAGAGCGTGTTGAGGATGTCATGGAGATGGTTAGAATTGCTGGGGGCTTAACTCATGAAGAGTTTGAGGAAAAGCCGAGAATGTATACAAACATTAATTCGGTTTCACCCTTGAAACATGATTTCCCAATGTTGGATGGTACGATTCGCTTGGCCAAGCGTGGTCAGCCGATTGTAGTGACACCTTTTACATTAGCAGGTGCAATGGCACCAGTAACAATGTCTGGTGCGGTTACATTGTCATTAGCTGAAGGATTAGCTGCAATAGTTATGATACAAATGATCCGTAAAGGTTGCCCATCAATGATTGGCACATTTACTTCTAATGTAGATATGAAATCAGGTGCGCCTGCATTTGGCACGCCTGAATATATGAGAGCCACTCAGATGACTGGTCAGTTAGCAAGATTCTATGGATTGCCAATGAGATCATCGGGAGTATGTACTGCAAATGTACCAGATGGTCAGGCTATTTGGGAAACATCCAACTCTTTATGGGCAGCAGTACAATCAGGTACTAATCTTGTTTATCATGCTGCTGGATGGCTTGAAGGAGGTCTCATAGCAAGTCCAGAAAAATTTATTATGGACTGTGAAATATTACAACATATACAACGGTATATGGACACATCTTTATGTGAAACCAATACTGAGGATATTGCCATTAGCGCTATAAAAGAGGTCGGGCATTTACCTGGTGCCAACTATTTTTCGGCTAAACATACTCAAGAAAGATATGAAAATGCTTTTTACTCTCCTCTAATATCTGATTGGACAAATTATGAGGCATGGAATTTGAATGGGGGTAACTGGACGGCTCAAAGAGCTCATAAAATGTATAAACAAATAATCAAAGATTTTCAGCCGCCTCCAATAGATGAAGCCATCAAAGAAGAATTAAAAAGCTTTGTAGCAAGAAGAAAATCTGAAGGTGGAGCACCAACAGATTTTTGAAACACAAAAAAGATATTGAGTTTAAATGGTACCAGCGCCCCGGCTCGAACGGGGGGCCTCTTGATCCACAATCAAGCGCTCTAACCTACTGAGCTACGCCGGCACTTTGCGTCATTTAGCTTATGCATTCAGGGCTGGCAAGTCCGATCATACTTGAAATTACGACTTTCTCTTGATAGCCAAGAAAAAATAAACAGATAAAAACAGATATGGTAATAAATCATGGGAATTAATTCAGAAGTTGAAATCGAAGCTAATTTACAAATTGGTCCAACTAGTGATGGAATGGTTAGATTGTTTATTGAAGCAAAAGGAATCGAAGTACCTTTAGATTTTGATCCTGAAGAAGCAGATGAAATAGCGGAAGAGATTCGTTCTGCTGCGGCTTCAGCTCGAGCAAATCCCAAGAAATAACCTCAAATATGCAACTTGGCTACTTGAAGATTTGTTTTAAATTTACTATTTACATATCAGGCGGGTTCTGCCCTTCTTGTGAGAAGCTCAATTTCAGTGGCCGATAAGCTTTCTTGAGGGAACTGGCTCTGTGACTTACCCTGGTATATCATATCCGGTACCCACCTGTATTACACAGGCTCCGGGAAATTAACCCCTTCCACCGCTGCGTTGAATGCGATTGCAATGATATCGCGTTCTGATGTGGGCCCGCCGCCTATTAGTTGGTTTAAGCATTGCTGATGAATGAAATATAAAAATGAAAAATATACAGAATTTAAAATCTCTTTGCAGAAAAGCAGCATTTAAGGCGAGAGCAGAAGCTCACGTGGCTGGGCATGATAAAAAAGCTAATGCTCAATTGTATAATTATTTAAAAACACAAGATTCTAATCTTGTCATTGCAGCGTACATGCCAATACGGACTGAAATAAGTCCTCTATCTGCAATGACAAAAATTTCAAAGCGTGGTCATAAAATTTGTGTTCCGGTTGTTGTGAAGGATAGCACACCTCTTAAATTTTTTGAATGGACACCTGAAACAAAAATGGTTTCTGGTGCTTTTGGTGCGCTTATTCCTGAAAAAAGTAATCGACTTATACCTGATATAATAATCACTCCATTGGCAGCGTTTGATATGAATGGATATAGATTAGGATATGGGGGTGGTTTCTATGATCGTTCTTTTGAAGAAATTACAAAATTAAAAGAAATTACTGCTGTTGGTTTTGCTTATAGTTCTCAAGAAGTCTTGGCGGTACCAAGTGAGCCAACAGATTATAAGCTAGACGAAATAATAACGGAGCAGGGCATCTTGTCCTTTTGAGACAATGCCGTTATCGGGGTTAAATGAGACTTTTATTTCTAGGTGACATCATGGGCCGCTCTGGCCGAAAAGCTATAAGCGAACGATTAAATCGCTTGCGAGAAAAGTGGCGTTTAGATTTTGTAGTTGTAAATGGCGAAAATGCTACTGGTGGGATGGGATTATCTGCAAGTCATGCAAAAGCTTTGATTGATTCTGGGGTTGATTGTATAACTTTAGGTGATCATGCTTTTGATCAAAGGGACATGTTAACATTCTGCGAGCAAGAACCAAGAATAATTCGCCCATTAAATTTTGCAAAAACTGCACCCGGAAAGGGCTTTCGTCTCATAAAAGCTCGAAATGGGAAAAAGGTTTTAGTTGCACAGGCCTTAGGACAAGTTTTTATGAAAAAGCCATTTGATGATCCCTTTTCGGCACTAGATACAGCACTAAAAAATGCTCCATTGGGTGGAATGGCTGATGCAGTTATCGTTGACTTCCATGCTGAAGCCACTTCTGAGAAAGTTGCGATTGGACATTGGTTGGATGGTCGCGCTTCATTAGTTGTTGGAACTCATACTCATATCCCTACTGCTGATGCTCAGATCCTTCCAAAAGGTACTGCACATCAATCTGATGCAGGAATGTGTGGGGATTATAATAGTATTATTGGAATGCAAAAAGATGAGCCATTGCGCCGGTTTATAACGGGAATGAACAAAGAAAGATTTACGCCAGCAGTAGATGAAGCAACATTGTGTGGCATATTCGTAGAGACTGATAATGCAACTGGCTTAGCAAAAAATGTTGTACAAATACGTAATGGTGGCAGATTGCAACAATCGGAACCAGTATGAATAGTAAGACATGGCTATTTTTACCACTTGTTGTGATAGGCGCAACATGGGGTTTAACAATTCCAGCTATTAAAATTGCTGTATCAGTTGGCTATCCAGTTTTAGGGGTCTTGTTTTGGCAAGTATTCCTTGCGGCATTTGTAGCTTTAATCCTTTTTTTACCAAAACGACGTGCTTTAAGGTTAACAAAGAAAAGGTTGATTTTATTTGGTTGGATAATGGCATTTGGAACAATATTACCTGGAATAATAACTTACACGGCTGCTTTTCATCTTCCAGCGGGTGTCATGGCAATAACAATAGCAATGGTTCCAATTTTTATTATGCCTATTGCAATTTTGATAGGTCACGAGACTTTTCAAAAAACGCGAGCATTAGGTGTTTTGATGGGTGCTATAGCAATAATTCTTTTAATTGGGCCTGAAGCAAGTTTGCCAGACCAATCAAAGGCTGGATTTGTATTATTAGCAATTCTTTCTCCACTTTGTTATGCGCTTGAAGATAATTTTATTGCATATTTCGGCTTAGATGGAATGACAGCAGTTGAAACTTTGTTAGGCTCTGCAGTATTGGGTTCTATTGTGCTTGGTATTTTTGTAGTATCGCAAGGGTCATTTATTCCAATTTGGGAAGACGGACTTGAACAAGCAGATTATGCAATTCTAGCAATCGGTTTTACTACTGGATTTGCTTATGCAGGATTTATTTGGCTTATTGGAAAAGGTGGACCCGTGTTTGCGGGGCTAGTTGCGTATTTAGTAACTTTTTTTGGAGTTATTTGGTCGATGATTTTGTTAAAAGAAACTTACTCAAGTTTTATTTGGGCAGCATTTATAATAATGTGTTTAGGAATGTTTTTAGTGCGTCCAAGAGTAGATACTCATTAAATTAGATATCTAATTTTTTTTGATATGTATTTTTAAAATAGATCTGCTTGGTATTGAAAAATATGTACCTTATTTGTATGAAGCAATTGTAATAATTATTTTAAAGGATTTATATTATGGCAGGCCATTCCAAGTGGGCAAACATCCAACATCGCAAAGGTCGCCAAGACAAACTCCGTTCAAAGCTATTTTCTAAATTATCCAAGGAAATAACTGTTGCTGCGAAGATGGGGGATCCTGATCCAGAAAAAAACCCAAGACTTCGTTTGGCAGTTAAAGAAGCAAAATCAAATTCAGTTCCAAAAGATGTAATTGATAGAGCTATCGGAAAAGCGACTGGAGGCGATGACGAAAATTATGATGAAATTCGTTATGAAGGATATGGCCCCAATGGAGTAGCAGTTATTGTTGAAGCAATGACTGATAATAAAAATAGAACAGCATCTTCTGTTCGATCCTTGTTTACCAAGTCGGGTGGAAACTTAGCTGAAACTGGAGCTGTTTCATTTATGTTCGAACGAAAAGGCTTAGTCGTATACGGCACAGAAGCTGGCGATGTTGATGCAATGTTTGAACATGCAATTGAAGCAGGTGCAGAAGATGTTGAATCAACAGAAGATGGACATGATATCTATTGTGCATCAACTGATCTTAATGATGTGTCAAAAGCGCTAGAATTGGCATTGGGAGAGAGTGAAACGACAAAATTAATATGGAAGCCTACTACAATGACTGAATTAGATTTAAGTGGTGCTGAAAAAATAATGAGATTAATTGAAAACTTAGAAGACGATGATGATATACAAAATGTAACAACAAACATGGATGTATCTGATGAAATCATGTCTCAGTTATAATCTTCATCCTAAATTTTTATTGCTATACTCAAGTATGTATTATTAATCACACAAAACTAAATCCAAAAAAATGGAATTTAGTTTTGTGTAATCTAAACCTTTAATTATTTAGTGATGACATCTGGCGTTAATTTTTATTGATGCTAATGTATTTACCTATAATGTATAAATCTGCCGAATCTGATTCCGGCGACGCTTGAACAAAGGAGGTTTGTCATGCGCATAGGGACACCTAAAGAAATTTTCCTTGGTGAAAACCGAGTGGCAATGACGCCTGAGTCGGCTATTCAGATGCAAAAATTAGGCTACGAATGCTTCATTGAAAAGGGAGCGGGGGAAGCAGCTAGGTTTTCTGATAAAGACTACAAAAACGCTGGGGTTAAAGTTTTAAATAGTGCGGCATCTTTGTACAAAGAAGTTGACATTGTTGCAAAGGTACGTCCGCCAGAAGATATTGAAATAAAGCGATTAAAAAAGGGGCAAACATTAATTTCCTTTTTTTATCCGGGCCAAAATACCACTCTTTTAGAAGCTGCAAATAAAAAAGGTGCACATATTATTGCAATGGATATGGTGCCTCGTATTAGCCGTGCTCAGAAAATGGATGCTCTTTCATCGATGGCAAATATTGCAGGCTATCGATCAGTTATGGAAGCTGGAAATAATTTTGGACGATTTTTTACTGGACAAGTAACCGCTGCAGGAAAAGTTCCACCCGCTAAGGTTCTAATAGTAGGTGCTGGCGTTGCTGGTCTTGCAGCAATTGGTGCTGCAACTTCATTAGGTGCTATGGTTTATGCATTTGATGTCAGACCAGAAGTAGCAGAACAAATTGAGAGTATGGGGGCAGAGTTTGTGTTCTTGGACTTTGAGCAGGAACAATCTGATGGTGCAGAAACTGGTGGATATGCTGCTCCATCAAGTCCTGAATTTAGAGAGAAACAGCTTGCCAAATTTCGAGAGCTAGCTCCCGAAATGGACATCGTAATCACAACCGCTTTGATACCTGGCAGAGACGCCCCAAAGCTTTGGCTCGAAGATATGGTCAATCTACAAAAACCAGGGTCAGTAGTAGTCGATTTGGCTGCTGAGCGTGGTGGAAATTGTGACTTGACTGTTATGGATAAAAAGATTGTTTCAGAAAATGGTGTTACAATTGTTGGATATACTGATTTTCCAAGCCAAATGGCAGCCCAATCATCAACATTATATTCAACAAATATTCGACATATGATGACTGATCTAACTCCTGATAAGGATGGAAAACTAAAACATGATATGAAGGATGATGTGATACGAGGTGCTACTGCATCTCATAAAGGAAAAATCACTTTTCCACCACCACCTCCAAAAATAGCAGCAATAGCAGCAAAGGCTCCAGTGGCTCCAGAACCTTCAGCTGAAGAGTTATTAGCATTGGAAGCGCTTAAATTAAAGAAAGCTGGCTCGCAACAAACAGCATTGCTAGTATTTGGGGGATTACTCATGCTCTTAATTGGAGCTTATGCTCCATCATCTTTTATGCAGCATTTTATTGTTTTTGTATTATCTTGTTTTATTGGTTTTCAAGTTATCTGGAATGTGAGCCATTCACTTCACACTCCATTGATGGCAATCACAAATGCTATTTCAGGCATAATAATTTTGGGTGCATTGCTTCAGATCGGCAGTAGTGGATTCATCATAACTATTTTGGCTAGTATTTCAGTACTTATTGCCATGATTAACATCGTAGGTGGCTTCATGGTTACAAGGCGAATGTTGCAAATGTTTCAGAAATCTTAGGGGGGATAATTATGGGTATCGGTATTGTGACTGCTACATATATTGCCGCATCAGTTTTATTCATTCTTGCACTTGGTGGTTTGAGTAATCAAGAAAAAGCAAAACGAGCTGTTTGGTATGGTATTGTTGGTATGGCTTTAGCCGTAGTTGCAACAATGTTTGGCCCAGGAGTTGGCGGTTGGTCTATTATACTTCTAATACCATTGTTAGGGGTAGGTGCTTTTATTGGCATGGTTGTTGCCCAAAGAGTTGAAATGACAGAAATGCCCCAACTTGTTGCGGCATTGCACTCATTCGTAGGATTAGCTGCAGTTTTCATAGGTTTGAACTCTGACATTCTTGGCACTCACGGATTAGTTGGTGCTGAAATTGCAATACACGAAGTTGAAGTATTTCTAGGCGTATTTATTGGTGCGATTACATTCACTGGATCAATCATCGCATATGGAAAATTAGCGGGAAAAATTGATGGTAAAGCCTTGGTTTTGCCATTCAGGCATCTTCTTAATATTGCAGCAATAATATTCAGTTTAATATTGTTGTTAATGTACATGAACCATTCTGGATCGTGGACTTTATATTTAATGATGATAATTGCATTTGCATTAGGTGCGCATTTGGTGGCTGCGATAGGAGGTGCTGATATGCCTGTAGTCGTTTCAATGTTGAATAGTTACTCTGGATGGGCTGCTGCTGCCACAGGCTTTCTATTAGGTAACGATTTGCTCATTGTAACAGGTGCTTTAGTTGGCTCATCTGGCGCTATTTTGTCATACATCATGTGCAAAGCAATGAATCGATCATTTATATCTGTTATTCTTGGTGGATTTGGAGGCTCAAAAGGTCCTGCCATGGAAATTGATGGTGAGATGATTGCAACGGATGTAAATACTGTTGCGGCTCAATTAAATGACGCTAAATCAATCGTAATTATTCCTGGATATGGAATGGCAGTTGCACAAGCTCAGCAATCTGTTTCAGAACTAACAAGAAGATTAAGAGATAAAGGAAAAAATGTACGTTTTGCGATTCATCCAGTAGCGGGCAGATTGCCCGGGCATATGAATGTTTTATTGGCAGAGGCAAAAGTTCCTTATGACATTGTCTTAGAAATGGATGAGATTAATGATGATTTCCCTGAAACAGATATTGCAATTGTGATTGGATCAAATGACATTGTAAATCCTGCTGCTCAAGAAGATCCAAATAGCCCGATTGCTGGCATGCCAGTTCTTGAATGCTGGAAGGCAAAATCTGTTATAGTATCTAAGCGTGGCCAAGGAACAGGATATTCAGGAATCGAAAATCCATTATTCTTTAAAGAAAATACAAGAATGTTATATGGGGATGCAAAGGCAAGTTTGGATCAAATCTTACAATCACTCAGTTAACGAAGAAATTTTGATTTTGAATTAAATATTTAATTTATCTATGTTGGAATTTTTTTATAAACATTTAACCTAGCAGTAATGATTTATGATTTATTGTTAGGTTCTTAAATCTATTTACTGGGTATAATTAAAAAATTCATTTTCTAATAATTAATTTTGATTAATCATCAGGATATTGACGATAAATCAACTTTTGGAGTAAATATAATAGTAATCCATCAACAGAATGCATTTAGTATTGTTGTTTTATTGTGCATTGCATTGAAAAAGAAAAATCATACGGGGCTAAAATGCATAAACACAGAGGATTTCCATCGAGATTACCTGGATCTGATTTTCAGTTTACAATCAGGCGGCCTAATAAAAAAGGGCCAACACCTATAATCCGTCGCGAAAGATATGCTGATAGAAGAAACGTAGATCGAAAAGCTGATGAAGTTTTCATGTTATCATTAATTGAAAATTTTGGAGAAGATCCTTTTGTAAGAGGAAATTTAGATGCTGGAAGATTAAGCTGGTTATTTGGACGTGAAGTCCTAGCAGTTGATGATCCATTTGATCCATGTGATTATGAAGCTAGGATGAAGATTGACCTTAGTAAAACTATGGTTAGCTTTTCTAAAATCTTTACCGAAGAATATGAATAAAAAACTATTAAACATCTAGGTATTATTCAAAAAACACAGGATAAATGAGTATAAATGTCATATAAAGCCACATACGATGCTGCTAAATTAAACCCAGAAAAATTTTGGATGGAAGCTGCTGAAAAAGTTGATTGGATCACCCCACCTTCTAAAGCTCTTTTTGATGATAATGCTCCCTTTTACGAGTGGTTTAGTGATGCAGAAGTGAACACTTGCTTTAATGCTGTTGATCGCCATGTAATAGCAGGCAATGGTAAGCAAACTGCTATTATCTATGACAGCCCAATAACGGGCAAAAAAAGTAAAATTTCATATTTGGAGCTTAAAGAGAAAACTGCGAAATTAGGTGGGTTGTTAAAAAGCCAAGGTGTCAAAAAAGGTGATAGAATTATAATCTATATGCCGATGATACCTGAAGCCATTATAGCAATGCTTGCATGCGCAAGAATTGGTGCAATTCACTCAGTTGTATTTGGAGGTTTTGCGGCCAACGAATTAGCAACAAGAATTGATGATTGTACCCCAAAAGTCATTCTTGCGGGATCATGTGGCGTTGAACCATCTGGTATAATTGCATACAAACCATTGATTGATGCTGCGATTGATATAGCAACACACAAGCCAGAAAAATGTATTATATATCAGCGTGAAATATTACATGCAGAATTAATAGAAGGGCGTGATTTAGATTGGGTCAAAGCACAGCATGGAATTAATCCTGCTGAATGTGAAAAAATGAATGGATCAGATCCTGCCTATATTCTTTATACTTCTGGAACAACTGGTCAGCCTAAAGGTGTATTAAGGCCTATTGCAGGTCATATTGTAGCTCTGACTTGGACTATGAAGAACGTTTATGATGTAAACCCAGGTGAGGTATTTTGGGCTGCATCAGATGTTGGCTGGATAGTGGGGCATTCTTACATTTGCTATGCTCCATTATTTAATGGAAATACGACAGTCGTATTTGAAGGTAAGCCTATAGGCACTCCGGATCCAGGTACATTTTGGCGAGTAATTGAAGAATATAAAATAAAAGTATTATTCACAGCACCTACAGCATTTCGAGCAATCAAGAGAGTAGATCCAAAAGGAGAATATATAAAAAAATATAATCTGAACTCCCTTGAGAGTTTGTTCCTTGCTGGCGAACGTGCAGATCCAGATACTATTGAGTGGGCGAAATTACATTTGAATATTCCTGTAATTGACCATTGGTGGCAAACAGAAACTGGTTATGCAATTGCATCAAATCCCTGGGGAATTGAAAAATTACCCATCAAATTAGGTTCTCCAACTGTTTCGATGCCTGGATACAACATTCAGATACTTGATGAATTTGGCAAAGAACTCCCAAATGGAAATTTAGGAGCAATTGCCATAAAATTACCACTTCCACCAGGCACACTTAGTACTATTTGGAATGCTGATCACCGTTATGAAAGCTCATACCTGAAATCATTTAGTGGATACTATGAAACAGGTGATGCAGGTTATAAAGATGATGATGATTATTTATATATCATGGCTCGAACTGATGACGTAATGAATGTTGCAGGACACAGACTGTCTTCAGGTCAAATGGAAGAAGTTTTAGCAAGTCATCCCGACATTGCTGAATGTGCTGTCATTGGGGCAGCAGATGCACTTAAGGGACAATTGCCAATTGGAATTATGTGTACAAATGTAGATACTGAAAAATCTAATGAAGAAATTATTAATGAATGTATTAAGCTAGTAAGAACAAAAATTGGCCCAGTAGCAGCTTTTAAAATAGCAATCATAGTGGACCGCCTTCCTAAAACACGCTCGGGTAAAATTTTAAGAGGGACAATAGTTAAAATCGCAGATGGAAATCCTTATAAAGCACCAGCTACAATAGATGATCCAAAGATACTTGAGGAAATAACCTTAGCCTTAAAAAATATTGGATATCCAAAACTTTAGTACATTTGATAATTTCATTATGGATTTGATGTGTTGTGAATTTAAGGAATAATCCTTAGTTTGATTTTAATCTAAATCACTTTATTACTTGAGGCGTTTTATGGATCAGAATCTAGAAAACGAAAAAGAATTTACAGATCGCGCGTATGAAATGAATTCTACTTTAGTAGATAACGTTCTTTCGTTTATTGAATCTCAAAATAAACATGGTCTGATTGAATTGTTAAATGAATATCATGCTGCTGATATTGCTGACCTTTTTGAACAAATAAATCCTAATAGTCGATCTGCCCTAATAGAGCTTTGGGGCAAAGAAATGGATGGGGAAGTATTTGCAGAAATGGATGAGGGGCTTTCTGGTGATCTAATTGAAGAAATGCCAGATGAAGTTGTTTCGTCAGTATTAAAAGATTTAGAAACAGATGATGTTGTCGATTTAGTTGAAGATTTAGAAAAAGATGAACAAAGCCGTATCATCGAAGCATTAGATGCAGTTGACCAAATTGCTGTACTAAATTCATTAAAATACCCAGAAGGAACTGCGGGTCGGTTAATGGCTAGAGAGTTAGTTATGGCACCAACGCATTGGAATGTGGGTCAGGCAATTGATAATTTGAGAAAAAGTAAAAATCTACCTGCTCAATTTTATGACGTTGTTGTCGTTGACCCTATGTCCAAACCTATTGGAAAAGTTACATTATCCACGCTTTTACGTGCGCCACGGTCAATTCCATTAATAGAATTAGTTGATGATGAATTTAGAACAATTCCAGTATTGCAATCTCAAGAAGACGTAGCATACGCATTTAACCAATATAATATGGTTTCTGCCCCAGTTGTGGATGACGAAAACCGTTTGGTTGGTGTTATCACTATGGATGATGCTATGGAGGTTTTAGGTGATGAAGCTGATGAAGATATTAAGCTACTTGGCGGTGTTGGAGATGAAAGTCTGACTGATACTATATTTGTTACTGTTAGACAAAGGTTCCCATGGTTGGGGTTTAATTTATTAACATCAATTTTAGCATCAATTGTTATTGCTCAATTCTCATCAACTATTGAAGCTATTGTTGCTCTTGCAGTTTTAATGCCAATTGTTGCTTCTATGGGGGGTAATGCTGGAACGCAAACTTTAACTGTTGCCGTTCGAGCACTAGCTACAAAAGATTTAACATCCGCAAATGCATGGCGGGTCATCAGGCGTGAAGCAATAGTTGGATTGTTAAATGGGTTAATTTTTGCAATCATCATTGGTTTGATTGGGTACTATTGGTATGGTTTTCCAATGTTAGGAGCTGTGTTGGCTATGGCGATGATTTTGAATTTATTAATGGCAGGACTGGCTGGAATTTTGGTGCCATTGTTACTCGACAAATTTAATTTAGACCCTGCATTAGGTTCGAGTGCTTTGGTAACCACAGTAACTGATATAGTTGGGTTTTTTGCATTTTTAGGATTAGCCGCTACTATTTTATTGTAGAGATTTATCTGATATTTTTATTACTTCTGATTGCAAGCCTTTTTGAATTTTTATGTTTTTTAAATTGATCTCTAATATTTTCCAACCATCTATTTCTTGATTAACCCTAATGGATTGATAACTCCCATTGGCTTTTCTAAATAATGCAGTCCGATATTTTTTAGGCCCAAAAGTTGCTATTAGAGCATAATGGTTGAAATCAAATTTATTAATGAAATTAAATTTTTGAATATCTGTTTTTAATTTTAATATACCATTTTTTTTATTTGTCTTATCAAATCTATTAAAAGAAATTGTGTCATAATTTTTATGTGATTTATGCGCTTGTGACACAATTTCATCAAAGTTTCTTGGTTTTAATGGAGGTAAAATTAAATCGTTTTTTGAATTAATAATTAAATTTAAATCTAAATTTCTAGAAGATAAATTTGTTGGCCGTAGCTTTGGTTCGAAAATATCTGTATTTTTCGGGAATATATTATTGGAATCAATTGGGGCATTAAGATCAGAGGAAATTACTTTATTTGGAAAGCTTGAAATAAATAATGCAATTAGAATACAAAGAATAACTTTCAAAATAAATTTTGATTTCACATATAAGATATATCTTGAGCTATTATTAAATTCATTAATATAAAAGATTTTAATGCTCATTTGGTTAAGTTACCATATTATTTATTTTAGATTATTAAATTATTTTAGTTTAACAAGCGTTTGTATTTTAAATAAGCTTACTAGGCAATTAAACGTAGAAATAAAGTTACACAATTTGCGATTACTTTGGCCTCGTTGCGTATAGTGCAACAGCAGTTGCATTTGAAACATTGAGAGAGCCAAATGTAGCTGCATAGTCAATTTTAACTAGTTCGTCACATGTTTGTTTGGTCAACTCTCTCAAACCAGGTCCTTCGGCTCCAAGTACTATAGCTAGGGGAGCATTTTGATGTAATTCTGCAATGTCATCAATGCTATTTTTAGCTGTTCCATCAAGGCCCACAACATAGTAACCCATTTCTTGTAATGATTTAATTGAAGTAGCAAGATTTCTTACGCGCAAATATGGCTGTCGCTCGAGGGCGCCTGATGCTGTTTTAGCCAAAGCACCAGTTTCTGGTGCAGAATTTCGCGCTGTGGCAATGACTGCACGAGCTCCAAAAACTTCAGCCGATCGCAATATTGCGCCTACATTATGTGGATCAGTTACTCTGTCCAATATTACTAATCTAGCTTTTTTATCGTTTCGTGGAGCGCAAACGGTTGACATATTTCCCCAGTCTAATGGCTTCACTTCAAGTGCCGCACCTTGGTGAACTGATTGAGGATCAATCGGCGGATTAAATTTACGAGGATCAATAATTTCTGCATCAATACCTGATGTTATAATCGAAGAAGAAAGTTTATCACTTGCATTTTTTGTTACCATTAGACGAATTCGTTCCCGCAATGGGTTTTCTAAAGCATCCCGAACTGCATGTAAGCCAAATAACCATACCGTTTCAGCTGAGCCAGCGCTTTTTTGACGTTCTTTTTCCACTATCCAAAGTGGTTTTTTCTTTGATCTTGGTGCCATTTGGTATGTCCTTATCAATTTATTCCTCTTTGCACTGCTTAAGCAAACACTGCAAGTTCACTTTGTTGTTTTTTAATGTTGACGAACCTCTACTGTAGGCCTATTCAGTCCCTCGATAGCTATGTTTACATATCTATGGGCGACAGGCCGCAAGGTGTGGCAGGGGACTGTAACTCCCTCGCGGAGACGCACGCCTGGTTCGATTCCAGGGTCGCCCACCAATTTCTTTTTTCCCAACATTCGCTGTGGATTTCAGGTGCAAGCTGTTGAAATACAGGGGACTTATGTCTAAGTTGTGTCGCACTTCCACCATTTCGTCAATCTTCTTGCTGCTGAGAGTTTTAAATCTGTTGGGTCCATCAACGACCTTGGTGAACATGAGCGATTTCTACACGCAGTTATATTACGGCCCATAGCCGACATTCATTGGCTCACAGATTTCCTTTGGGAATCGATGCTCTGTGGACAAAGCTGCCGTTATATAAAAATTGCACGTTACCATTCATTCTGCGGCGCTTAAGGGCATAGGAACAGAAAATTCATGCACTATTTCTGCAACTAGTGTTCTAATCGCTGCTGATCGGCTTTTGGGATTGGTGCGCGCCACAAATGTAATGTCTGGCGGGGGCTCAAACAGACCCTCTATCACTTCAATGTCTGCGGTAACATGCATGCCATTTATCAAAGCAATGCCTAGCCCAGAGCGAACACCTGATAGTATTCCAGCTGCACTTGGGCATTCTAAAACCTTCTCTAAAGAATAACCCTGCTGCAATCCTTCAGTAAAACCCCATTTACGATAGAAGCAATTTATGTCGAAGGATAAAAACGGAATAGGCTTTGTGGAATCCAAATCAAAGTCACGAGATTTGACCCAATGCAAGCTATCGTTAAACAAGATTTGGTCATCCTGTCTAATATCACTTGAAAACACCTGCATCACCGCAAGGTCAAGCTCACTTGAATTCAACCAGTCTTGAACATTCAAACTTTGACTGGTTCGTGTACGAACGCTAACGGAAGGGTGCACCCGTGTAAAACGGCCTAATATTTCTGCAATGTCACTGGTCGCCGCATCTTCGGTCATGCCAAGGCGAATGGTGCCATTCAGCGATTTTTTACCAAGGTCTGCCATAGCCTCGTCATGCAGGTTCACAATGCGTATGGCATAATCATTCAGACGTTTGCCCTCTTGGGTAAAAAGGGGACTCCCTGACTGTCGTGTTAACAGGTCGCAATCTAGTGCTTTTTCTAGGCGTCTAATTTTATGGCTTACTGCAGATTGGGACAGCCCCATTTGAATTGCTGCCTTAGTAACACCGCCGTGTGTTCCTATCGCACGCAATGCGCGTAATGCATCAATTTCTAACTTGCTGCTCATATTCATTCCTTCATGACATATTTAGATTGAATTATGACAATCATTCATTTGAGTCACGTTTATCTTTAATCTATAGCTTTGGAAAGCCTCCAGTTCAAAGGATGGATGTTTTTCAGGTTTTCAAATAGAAAGTGCTATTGCACTGAAACAGCATATGAATGTGCAAACTTAACAAGGAATGAACTATGAAACTGACCGACTTTAAAGTTTTAGCATTTGATGTCTATGGCACTTTAATTGATTGGGAAACTGGCATGGTCACGGGGCTGAAACCCCTAACTGACAAAGTCAGCCGAAAACTATCACGCGATGATATCCTCGAGGCACATGCTTATCACGAATCCACCACACAGCGTTGGACACCGGCCAAGAAGTATTATGACTTATTGGCAGTCGTGTATCGCCGCCTTGCGGAAGAATGGGGCGTAGAAGTTACATGGGAAGAATGTCAAGCTTACGGCTTATCTGTACGCCAATGGCCTGCCTTTGATGATAGCCGCGAAGCATTGGCGTATCTTAAACAACATTACAAACTGGTCGTTTTAACAAATACAGACAATCAGAGTTTTTCAGGTTCGAACGCACGCCTCGACGTTCATTTCAATGGGGTTTACACAGCAGAAGATGTCGGCAGCTACAAGCCAGCTAATCGAAACTTTGACTACATGCTGGAAACACTGGCGCGTCAGGGGATCAACAAATCTGATATCCTTCATACAGCTGAAAGCATGTTCCACGATCATGGTCCCGCTAATAAGTTTGGTTTATCCAACTGCTGGATTTATCGCCGTCATGAAAGAGAAGGTTTTGGTGCAACGATGAATCCTGGCGAAATGCCCACATATGACTTCTGCTTCAACAGCATGGCTGATCTTGCAGAGGCGCATCGAGTTGAATTAGCTGGTAAATACATAGTCTGATACCGTTCCGATCTATGTCGCGTTTAAGAATTTTAACGCCTAAACTATTGGAAAAAACAGAATGGTCGGCCCTCCAGGGTAGCCCAACACTTAAAAAATGCTTGATTTAACTTGTTAGAAGACACAAATGAAGTTTTTAAAAACTTCATTTGGAGCGATGAATTTATTCATTTTAATTTTTATTTATAGATACTTACCGTTGGTGCGTTTGGTAATTTGGGCTCTGCCAAGTTTGCAGCTCCATTCTAGCCAAAGGTTTGGCGCCTAAAATTTTATCACTAATTTTTTCAGCAATCATTATTGTAGGAGCATTTGTATTGCCATTAGTGACAAAAGGCATGATGGAAGCATCTACAACTCTTAAACCACTGAAACCGTGAACTCTGCCTGAATTATCAACGACTGCGTGTTTGTCTGTTTTTAGTCCCATTCTAGCTGTGCAAGACAAATGCCATTGACTTGAAATATGGGTATTTAATTTTTTATCAAGGTCAGAATCTGACTTGCAATTCTCACCAGGAAAAATTTCTTCACCCTTTAATTCAGAAAAGGAAGGTTGATCAAGTAATTCGCGCACCAAATGAATTCCTTTACGTAGTAATTCTCTGTCACGTTTGTCTTTGAGATAATTTACTAAAATACGAGGTGGGTCAGCAGGATTGCTAGAGCGCAATTCAATTTTACCACGACTATGGGCACGCATCAAACCTACATGAACTTGAAATGCATGCTCTTGCAAGGGCTCCCAAGTGTTATCATCCATTGCAATTGGTGATATACATAATTGTAGATCTGGATACTCAACGCCTGGCCCGGATCTCACGCATGCAACTGCATCAAAATGATTAGATGCACACATACCTTCTTTTGTTAATAGCCATTTAATGCCTGCGCCTATGCTGTTTAAGGTTTTTGTCTTTGGCCAAATTGTAACCGGTTTTAAACATCTATATTTAATCATAAAGTCTGGGTGATCGTTAAGATTTTGGCCAACACCAGGCAAATCAGCTTCAAGTTCAATTCCCATTGATCCTAAATGATCTTTTGGTCCAATTCCTGAGAGCATGAGTATATGTGGGGATCCAACTGCGCCAGCACTAAGGATTACTTCCTTTTTCGCCTTTATACTAATTATTTTACCTTTATTATTTTTAAAGCAAACACCTTTTGCAGTCTTGTTTTCAATGATTAATTTGCAAACAAGCGCTTTAGTTATAATGGTTAAATTTTTCCTATCACGCACTGGATCAAGATATCCCCGTGATGTACTCCAACGCTCTCCTTTAAATACAGTCCGGTCAAAAATACCAAAACCTTCTTGGCAAAATCCGCTAATATCATCTGTTTCTTTATATCCAGCTTCCTTTCCTGCTTTTATAAAAGCCAAAGAAAGTGGATCTTCAGGTATGCTTCTATGCACTTTTAAGGGGCCTGATTTACCTCGAAAATCATCCCCTCCATCGCTATAGTTTTCCATTTTTTTAAAATATGGTAAGACATCGGCGTATCCCCAGCCTTCACATCCCATTTGCCTCCAGCCTTCATAGTCAAGTGAGTTTCCTCTAATGAATACCATTCCATTAATTGAAGATGACCCACCAAGAGTTTTTCCACGGTCATGTTGCAGTTGCCGACCTTCAAGCTCAGGTTCTGGTTCGCCTTTAAATGCCCAATTATGTTTAGTGCTTTTGAGGTTCATTAAACAAGCTGCTGGCATTTTTAAAGTTATAGATTTATCTTCCCGGCCTGCTTCAAGTAAAAGAACATGATTTTTTGGATTTTTTGATAATCTATTTGCTAGTACACATCCTGCCGAACCAGCGCCAACAATAATATAATCATATTCAATATCAATTTTTTTCATACTAAATTACTCTTTTACACCAAACAATATTATTTGATTATTGCACAGTAAAATAATATTTAGGTAAAAAACTGACTATTAGTAAGTATTTATTTTTATAAATATGAATTCTCGAAAATCCTTGAAAATAGATCAGCTGGACTCATTGTCCTAAATGTTTTTCTAGGAATTTTGCGATGTTGCTAATGGATTGATCTGCCTCTGGAATTTGGTCGTACCATTCAAATACATGCCAAAGTCCTTCCCAAACCTGTAGGTCTACATCTACACCACTATCTCTAAGAACACTTGCCAACCGAACGGATAAGCTAAGCAACAAATCTCTCGTTCCTGTTGTAATTAAGCATGGAGGAAAACTACTATCATAGGTTCCGTTGATTGGGGAAATATCTGGATTTGCGATGTCATTATTTCCAGCATAAAGTCTAACGGCGGCTTTTGAATTTTGTATTGTCAAAGATGGATCTCGGCCATTATTGAATGTTTGGCTGTCGTTAGATCCATCAAGATCACAAAATGGAGAGAGAAGTGCAGAAGCACTAGGTAAAGGAAGCCCCGCTTTTTTAGCACGCAACATTAATGCTAAAGCTATGTTACCTCCCGCAGATTCTCCAACAATGCCAAATGGTTTTTTGCAAATAGCCTGATAAACTTTAAAGCTATCATCGACTGCAGCTGGCCAGGGGTTTTCGGGCGCCAGTCGATAGTCTGGAATAATTACTTTAGCGCCTATTTTCGCACTCAAGGGAGCAGCGATAGTTAGATCTTCATTTGGACTGCCTTGGACAAATCCACCTCCAAACCCATAAATAATATTCCAAGGTACTTTGATTTTTGGTGGGTTCACTTCAAGGCATGATACTTCATTGATGGTTATATTTTTTGTTGTGACATTCGTAGACTTCAAAATTCGTTTAAGTGCCGGAATGGCATTGGTCTTTGCCTTACTTCTTATTTTTAAAATATTCTTTTCTGAGCGGTCTGGCAGAGGAAATATTTCTTTAGTTAGAATACGTTCCGCAATAGAACTAATATGTTTCGATAAAACCATTTGATTCTCCTATGGAAGGTAATAAACAATCCGGTAATGGTCGTGAAGGCAGTGAGATGGGTTTACACGATTTTCTTGAGGCAAAAACTTTATATGGCTTAATAGGAAGATGATACGAACAAATTTGTCAACAGAAGCAAAAGCCAAATATGCATGTCTATATGCTGGAGCTGTTTGGGGGCTTTTTTGGATTCCCCTTCGAGAGCTTGAGGATGCTGGACTCCATGGATTATGGATCACTGTTATTTATTTTCTCATTCCTGCTCTGTGCCTTGTTCCTGTAACGATATGGCGTTGGAAATACGTAAAAAGGGGAGGGTTTCAATTGCAGCTAACTGCCATTATTTCAGGTGGTGCGTTATTGTTATATTCTACTTCAATCGTGTATACAGATGTTGTTCGTGCCATATTGCTTTTCTATTTAACACCAGTTTGGGGGACAATATTAGGGCGTATCTTTTTAGGTGATAAGATTAGTACACCTCGAATTATAGCTATGATATTAGCAATAATTGGAATGTTAACCATTTTTGGATTAGGTGCCAAATTTCCTTTACCTCAAAATTTAGGCGATTGGCTTGGTCTATGCTCAGGTTTCCTTTGGGCAATTGCTATGGTTCGTATTCGATTAAGCGAAAATCACTCAACTATTGAATTAACTGCAGGTTTTTTCCAATGGTCATTAATTCTTTCTTTAATTGCTGCGGTTCTATTCTCGCCTGAAAGCTTACCTAGTTTTCATAAAATAGTGCCAGTAATTCCACTAATGCTAACTTTTATGGTTCTTTTGATTTTACCAGGTACTTACGCATCACTTTGGGGGCCAAAATACCTCAGTCCAGGCGTTGTAGGGCTTTTATTTATGACAGAAATTGTTGTTGGGGCAATATCTGTTGCCATTTTGGCTGGTGAGCCTTTTGGAATTCGTGAGATAACAGGTGTACTCTTTATCGCTGGAGCAAGTTTGTTAGAGCCCTTATTGCAAATGCGAAATGCAAGTATTGATCACAGATGATTGAGTGAATTTCAAAACCTTAGGGTGGCTAGACACCATAAATAAATTGTTGTTAGTTGAATTTATATTGAAGTAACAATAGTAAATTGAACTATCTATTTCAGGAAATATTTCTATTAGAAATGGACGAATTATGAGTAGTTGGAAGATTAAAAAAATGTCGGGGCATTGCGGTGCACGTCTTGAAGGTGTTTCCCTTTCAAATGCCTCGAATTCAGACTTGGAAGAAATGCGGTCTGCTTTATTTGAGTATGGTATTATCGTTATGCCAGATCAAAATTTAAATCCAGAAGATCACCTCAAATTAGCTAAATTTTTTGGACCGATAGACGTTAATCGTTTTTTTACGCCTGTCGCTACTCACCCAATGATTGCTGAAGTTCGAACATCTGCTGAACAAAGTGAAGTGATCGGAGGAACTTGGCATACGGATCATTCTTATGATGTGGCTCCTGCTATGTGTTCTATTTTAAGTGCTCGGCAACTCCCCCCACATGGCGGAGATACGCATTTTGCTTCAATGTCTGCGGCTTATAAAGCACTTTCACCAGGTTTGAAAAAGATGTTAAGCAGTCTGCGCGCATGGCATTCAGACAGCAGTTTTAGTGAAAGTAATGTTGGCTTAGAAAACAATCCAGATGCATTTCGTGATCCTGTACTGCATCCAGTTATCATAAAACATCCGGTTACTAGCGAACCGTGTGTTTATGTAAATGGTGATTTTACAACTCACTTTGAAAATTGGAGTATAGAAGAAAGTTCTGCATTGTTATCATATTTGTATGTATTTGTTACACAACCAATATTTACTACACGAGTAGTTTGGGAACCTGGTATGGTTACTATTTGGGATAATAGATTAGTACAACATTACGCTACAGCTGATTATTCAGGATACGAACGCCTTATGCATCGAATTACAGTTGAGGGTGTTCCACTAGAAAGCGTATAGTCTTAAGATTTCTTGTGGAAAAATTAAATGACATATAATATTGATGAAGTTTACCATATTCAGCGAATGCAATGATTGTTTCTGCTACTTAATGATACCAGTTTCAATCTACTCTTCCTCACCGCCACTCTTCCTATATTTTTTAATCTTGTTATAAATATATATAAAATTGATAGGTATTTTAAAGATGCATAAACTCATAACAAATAAGCATGTTCAAAGCTTCCAAAGAGATGGTGTTGTCCTGATAAAAGGCCTTTTTGCTGATTATGTTGATATAATTCGATCAGGTATAGAGTATAATATGTCATTTCCTGGACCATATTCAGCAGAAAATTTAAAAGAAGGCGAGGTTGGCCGTTTTTTTGATGATTACTGCAATTGGAACCGTATCTCAGAATTTGAAGATGTAATTTGGAATTCCCCCGCTGCTGAAATCGCGGCCAACCTCATGGAATCTAACCGAGCGCAATTTTTTCATGATCACGTCTTGGTTAAAGAGCCTGGTACCTCAAAAGCAACACCATGGCATCAAGATGGACCATATTACTTTATAGATGGTATTCAAAATGTTAGTCTTTGGTCACCACTTGATATTGTCAAAGATGCAAGTTTGAGATGCGTCTCGGGGAGTCATTTGTGGGATAAGCCTGTTTTACCTACCAGATGGCTTTCGGAGACAAATTTCTACCCTGATGATGATAAATATATGAAAGTACCTGATCCCGATGTGGATGGTATGGATATTAAGGAATGGGAAATGGAGCCCGGTGATGCGGTCGCATTTAATTATGGAATATTACATGGAGCGCGAGGTAATAAAACTAATTTGCGACGACGAGCATTTTCTTTGCGATTTCTAGGTGATGATGCCAGATATATTGATCGTCCAGGTCCAACATCTCCACCATTTCCAAATCATGGAATGAAAGCAGGTGATGAAATAAGAACTGATTGGTTTCCGGTAATATATGAGAAAAATTAATGATTAGCGATCAGTAAATATATTAGCTTTATCGCATAACTATATAATAATTATTAATTTTTACGTTCAGACTTTTCAATTAAGCCAGACTTTCCTTCGCGACGTTCAAGTTCTTTTAGTACAGATTTGAAATCAACATCACATGATGAAAGCATGACAAGCATGTGAAAAAGAACATCAGCAGACTCTTCAGTTAAATTTTTCTTATCACGTTTAGCTGCAGCTATAATAGCTTCAACCGCTTCTTCACCAAATTTTTCAGCACATTTTTCAGAACCACTTTGAATTAATTCAGACACATATGACTTTTCATCACCACCGTTTTTGCGATTTTCTATTGTTTGCGCTAATCGTATTAATATATCTGTCATTTTAAATTCTCATTGCTACGCCAGCATTTTGCATGTGCGCTTTTGCTTGTTTAATTGTATAATCGCCAAAATGAAAAATAGAAGCAGCCAAAACCGCAGATGCTCCACCTTTTTTAACACCTTCTACAAGATGGTCCAAATTTCCAACCCCTCCAGATGCTATAACTGGTATGTTTACTGCACTACTTATAGCACGTGTTAGCGCTAAATTATAACCATCTCTTGTACCATCACGATCCATTGATGTTAATAAAATCTCGCCAGCGCCTTTACTTTCAACAAGTTTTGCGAATTCTACAGCATCAATACCTGTATTTTTACGCCCACCGTGAGTAAATATTTCCCATTTTCCTGGGCTTACAGTTTTTGCATCTATTGCTACAACAATACATTGTGATCCAAATTTGTTTGCGCTTTCTGACACAACATCTGGGTTTGCAACAGCGGCTGAATTAAAGCTAACTTTATCCGCTCCAGCAAGTAAGAGTTTTCTGACATCTTCTGGAACCCTAACTCCGCCACCTATTGTAAGTGGCATGAAGCATTGTTCTGCAGTACGTTTTGCAACGTCAAACATAGTACTGCGGTTTTCAATAGTTGCTGCAATATCTAAAAAACATAATTCATCAGCTCCTGCGATATCATAGGCTTTTGCGCTCTCAACTGGGTCACCAGCATCTATTAGGTCAACAAAATTTACACCTTTTACAACGCGTCCGTCTTTAACATCTAAGCATGGTATTATTCGAGTTTTTAACATGTTATCTTGTAAACTTTCTTAATACTAAAGACATAGAGATAATTTAAATCAAAAATTATATTTAATATAGTCAGGATTTTAAAAATGCGGCTGCTTCAGGAACATTAATGACACCATCATAGAGTGCACGCCCCGAAATAGCGCCATCTAACTTAGCACCACATGATTTTAATGCTTTTAGATCATCCATTGAGGATACGCCTCCTGATGCAATTATTGGAATATGGACAGCGTTTGCTAATGCTGCCGTTGCTTCTATGTTAGGGCCTTGCATGGCTCCATCACGATTTATATCTGTATAAATTATTGCTGATATTCCAACATCTTCAAACTTTTTTGCTAATTCAGTAATGTTTATATCCGTTTCTTCTGCCCAACCTCGCGTTGCTATCATTCCATTACGAGCATCTAACCCGACTGCAACTTTTCCAGGAAACTCAGATGCAGCTTGTTTTACCAAACTTGGATCTTCTACGGCTACTGTACCGAGTATCACTCTTGATAATCCTTTGCTGAGCCAGCTTTCTATAGTTTGTAGACTTCTAATTCCCCCACCTAATTGTACAGGAACATCCACAGATTTTAAGATTTCTTCAACTGGAGATGAATTGATTGGACTACCTGCAAAGGCTCCATTTAAATCTACTAAATGCAACCACTCACATCCATCATTTGCAAATTTAATTGCTTGATCGGAAGGACTGTCATTAAAAACAGTTTCTTGTTCCATTCTTCCTTTATATAGTCGGACACATTTTCCATCTTTTAAATCAATTGCGGGGTAGAGTATCATTATTAATTTCCATATCAGAATTTTATTTAGGGCTTACTCTTGTGGAGCAAAAATTGCAAAGCCATGCGAAAAGTAAAAAATTGTATTTTAAGGGTTCCACTGCAAAAAGTTTTTAATTACCTGCAAGCCTACTGACTGGCTTTTTTCTGGATGGAATTGAGTTCCTATTATATTTTCATGGGCGACAGCAGCAGTTACTTTGCCACCATAATCTACACTTGCTAATAAATTATTATTATTTTCAACCTCAAAATGATATGAATGAACAAAGTATACATGATCATTTTCATTTATATTATCAAATACTGGGTGGCTATTTAAGATATTTAAATTGTTCCAGCCCATGTGAGGTATTTTTAAATTTTTGTCATTAGGTTCCATTATCTTAACGTCACCATGTATCCAATTAAAACCTTCGTGATATCCATGTTCGTGTCCACAAGTAGCCATCATTTGCATGCCCACACAGATTCCCATAAATGGTTTGCCTGTTTTTACGTGGGCTTCTATTGCTTCGTATAAGCCCATAATTGAACTTAACTCGTGTTTGCAATCAGCAAATGCTCCTACGCCTGGTAAAACAACTCTATCAGCATTAACGACATCCTCAGGCTTGTTGGAAACTTTGACTTGTCCCACATTAAGTTCTTCAGACATAAGCTGGAAACTTTTCTCGGCTGATCTTAAGTTTCCAGAATTATAATCAATTATAACTGTTGTCATTCAGAAAGTGTGCCCTTTGTAGAAGGTATCTCGGTTGCTTTTCTTGGATCTGTTTCAACCGCAGTTCTTAATGCTTGCGCAACTGATTTAAATATTGCTTCAACAATATGGTGGCTATTAAAGCCATCAAGTGAATTAATATTAAGTGTTAACCCAGCCTGCGTTGAAAAAGCAGTAAAAAACTCTCTAACAAGTTCTGTATCAAAAGTTCCTATTTTAGAATTTGGAATTTCAACATTCCATACCAAAAAAGGTCGCCCAGACATATCTAAGGCGCATCTAACTAATGCATCATCCATTGCTAACAAGCTTGATCCATAACGGTTAATACCACGTTTTTCACCAGATGCTTTACTAAGAGCTTTACCTAAAGCAATTCCTACATCTTCAACTGTGTGATGGTCATCAATGTGCAAATCACCATTTGCATGTACTTTAATATCAATCAAAGAATGACGTGATAATTGATCTAGCATATGGTCAAAAAAACCTATGCCAGTTTTGTTATCATATTGGCCTGTTCCATCAAGGTTGATTTCAACCAAAATCTTTGTTTCAGCCGTATTGCGGCTAATATTTGCTGTACGCATCACACTTTTCCTCTTGTGTTGATATGTTGCTTATATAAGGGGTTTTCGATTGAGAAAACCCTTGAATTTAATAAGTATCAAATTGTGTGATATTTAAACTAACCGAACCTGTCAGATGAATATGGTTTCATGTTAATATTACTTTGTCTTTCAAAAATAATATCGCGTACCATTTTCCCAATTTTTGGGCCCATAGTCAGCCCTAAATGTTGTCCTCCAAATGCAAATATAACAGAAGGATTTTTACTACTTCTCCCAATCACAGGAAGACTATCTGGTAGTGTGGGTCTAGTACCTTGCCAAATTGTTTCAGTTTCATATGCAAGCTTTGGATAAAGCCTGAATAAAAATTTGCGCAAATTCTTTATTGCTTTTGGGTTTGGCGGCATTTCAAGTGGTGCAAACTCTGATTGTCCAGCGCAGCGTAAAAAACCGTCCATTGGAGTTAATCCAAATTTTTTATCGGTAATTAAGTAGGTATTTGGTGGCATGTGAGAAGCATTTTTTAAAGATAAGTGATAGCCTCTTTCAGCTTGAAGTGGAATATTATGGCCTAATTGTGATGTTAAATTCTTTGACCATGCACCAGTTGCTAGAACAATATTTTCTGCCTTAAGTATAATGCCACCCTTTAATTCAACATTATTTCCATTAATTTTTGAAACCTCACCAATTAAAATTTTCCCACCATTTTTTTGAAAATGTTTAGCTAAGCTTGAGACATATGCTGCAGGATTAGTTATCCAACCATGATTTTTATAGGCTAAGCCAAATTGATAAAGTTTAGATATATGAGGGTCTCGGTCTAATAATTCATTGCGTGATAATTCTTCCCAAATAATACCCAAATTTCTTCTTGCTTGATTTGCAAATTTGTCAGAACTAAATTGCTTTCGGTTTCTATAAAGTAAAGTCATATCACCTTTTTCAATAAATCGAGCTGCGTCTGTATTTTTTGACAATTGAATATGGTTTTCAACAGTATCATAAATTAATTCGTTCAAAGCTAATATTATTGGCAGTGCTTTGGGCCTAGTTCCATTCATTATGAACTGAAGAGCCCAAGGAGAAAATTTAGCTAAGTATGACCACTTTAAGTAAACAGGACTACTTGGAGATAATAAAATTTGAGGTATCATTTTTAACATTGATGGGTTTGCTATTGGCATAATACCTTCACGAGCCAATATGCCAGCATTACCAAAAGATGTTTGCGATGGATCTCCTGCTTTAACACGATCAATTAATGTTACTTTGGCACCTGATCTTCTAAGCTCCTCTGCGCAACTCACACCAGTAATCCCTGAGCCAATAACTATAACTGATTGTTTCATATTCTTTATCATTAGTATAAAACCTACTTAGCAAATCATTATTAACTTATAAGTTTGATGTTATTTACATTAATAAATTAATAATAATATTGTAAATTAAATTAGGAGTTTATTTTGGTCGATACTGCAAACAAATTTTCTCTTTGGGCAATAGAAATATTTGTAGCATCAGTTGAGGAAGGTTCTATCTCTGCTGCTGCAAAAAGGTTGAATTCAAGTAATTCTACCATTTCCCAGCAATTAACAAATCTTGAGGCTGCACTGGGAAGTGAGTTACTAGATAGATCAACTCGGCCAATGAAGTTAAAGCCAACTGGGCAATTATTTTTGCATAGAGCTCGAGCTATCTTATCGGAAGTTATGCAAGCTAAATCTGAATTAGCCCAATTTGATCATAGTCAGATGGTTCGGTTGCGATTAGGTGTAATAGATGATTTCGATGCTGATGTTACACCAAGTTTGATGAAGAATTTAGCAAAAAGAATGAAAAATTGCCAATTCCTATTACAAAGTGGTCAAAGTTACGCGTTGTCAGAAGAACTCCATGCAAGAACATTAGATATGGTAATTTGTGCAGATTTAGAACGCGCGCCAGATTGGATGGAAGTTCACCCTGTTCTTACAGAACCATTCGTTGTTGCTGTTGCAAAAGGTACTATTGATCACAATCAAAATATCCAAAAACAATTATTTGATTTACCATTTATCCACTACTCCGCAAGAACTGTAATGGGTCGCCAAATTGAGAGTCATTTGACCCGTCAGAGGATAAGATTACCAAATCAATTTGAGTTTAATAACTACCACGCCATTTTATCGATGGTTGCAGATAAAACAGGGTGGACTATAACTACTCCTCTTGGTTTTTTGAGAGCACAAAGATTTCAAGAGAATGTTGAATTAATACCATTGCCATTTGAAAAAATGTCCCGAACGATTTCTTTAACTGCAAGAAAGGATGCTATGGTAAGAATGCCTCAAGAAGTTGCAAAGATACTTAGACCCATTATTCAGGAACAGGTAGTAGCTTCGCTAACTAATAGAATGCCATGGTTGAAAGAAAGTTTTCGATTATTAGATTGATTTTATTTTAAATAAAAAGATTTCTTAGGCTCTTTTGTAAAATGCTTCAAATTGATTAGCTATTTCTTTTGCATCAAGGTCTTCCATTAGGTTATTACGGGCATTCTCTAAGATTTTGTCGTCGATTAATCCAATGCCTCTAGCATCGATTAATTCGCGTATATATGTGTTTGAAAATTCTGGGTGAGGTTGCATTGTGAAAGCTTTTTGCCCGTAAGTTATAATAGCATTTTTACAATTTTCATTGCCAGAAATTTTTGTTGCACACTTAGGTGCAGATATCACCTGATCTTGATGATAGGCATTTAATTTAATTTTATTTCCGTTATCACTTTCATATACTTGGCGGCCTACTGTCCATCCACCTTTGAACTTTTCAACGATACCACCCAATGCTTGAGCAATTATCTGATGACCAAAACAAACACCAATCAGAGGTATGTCTGCTTCATATAAATCACAAATAAACTTTTCTAAAGGTGGTATCCAATCATGCTTTTCGTATGCTCCATGTCTTGAGCCTGTCACTAACCAGCCATCGCAATCGTTAATACCATCAGGAAAGATATTATTTATTACTTCATATACTTCAAACTCAAATCCACGGTTTTGTAAAAAGTTTTTAAAATTATCAGGGTAATCACCGTGTTTTGTAATTAAAGCGTCTGCTGCAATACCGGTTTGTAATATGCCTATTTTCATTTAATTGCCTGCTTCTTTTCTGATTGGTTCAGTGCGATTTTGAAGATTCCAATAAGGATGTACTAATTTTTCTTTTTTTACTAATAAATATTTTTTAAAGACAGTAAAATAGTTTTTGTAATAATAATTATCGTTGCTTGTTAGGAATTTGTTTTTGTTTAACTTAAACATTGAAGGTAAATTGTACCATGGTACACTGGGATATGAATGGTGTACTGCATGAAAGTTATTATTCAAAAATAGTATTGATAATAAACCTCTATCGCAAACAATAACTGATCTAGCATTTGTAATTGAATGAGCCCTATGTTCGATAAAAGTGCGAATTTTTAATATACTTAATGCAGAATAGGCTGCTATTGCATATTCCCAAACTTGCACAGTTCCAAAATAATACAACCAAAGAAGCACTATCATCAATGCAGGAATAAAGTGCAACCAACCATAAAAGACTTGTTTGTTGCCTTGAAAAATTAAATTCAGATCTGATTGAATGAAAGTTATTGTACCAATTAAAGGCCCAATTAATATCCGTCCCAATAATGTATTATTAAATTGTAAAATTATTTTAATATAATTTGGAAATCTCATCCAAAATGTTGCTTCGTAATAGCCTGTTTCAGGGTCATCAAAGGGATCTGTTAATTGTTCGTTTATGTGGTGCGCTAGATGTAAATCTCTAAATCGAGAATATGGAACTACCATACCTAATGCCGGTGATGCTAACAAAATACTTAAAACAGGCCACTGAGGTTCAAGTATGTGAATTGTTTCATGCTGTAGTGAAGAATGTATGGTTAAAAGTATTGCAAGAATTACAATAATCGCAAATGACGGTAAATATTGAGCATAAATTGTTGCTATTGCAAAAAGTAAATATGTGGAAAAAAAGAGTGCAAGAGTGGGCCATTCTAGCCAACGTGTTTGACGCAATTTATTCATACATATAGCCTACTCATGATGTATTTTTATTTTCAACACTTTGACGAGCTAGCGCACTGTCTCTGTCGTTAACACCAAGCAAACTAGAAATTAGCCGCATGGAATTATTTTCTTCTGCGTCTCTCTTGCCATCTGATAAAACAACTGACCATAAATCTTTAACAACTGATTTACGATTTTCAAAAGGTATTGTGTCTTTAATTAGGCGTGTAAATCGCACTGTATCAGGAGCTTTAGCTTCTAACTCCTCTGCTTCTTTTCTTATACTTTCAGATTGATCACTTTCTAAATTATATCGGGACTGAAGCATTTTGTTTATTAATATTTTTTCATCATTATCATAATCTTCATCTGATCGAGCTATACGTACAAGAAGTGCTGCCATTGCTATTCTAGCATCTTCAGTTTTTAAAGTTGAAGGCTCTGATGTTTTAAAAGCATTTAGAATATCTTTAAGCATAAATTATACTTTCAATTAAATTATCCAAATATAGTGATATTAATTAATAAAATCACTACACCAAACGACTTTGCTCAAGCGCAGCTTTAACAAAATCACGAAATAATGGATGTGGAGCAAACGGTTTTGATTTAAGTTCAGGATGGTATTGAACTCCAATATACCAGGGATGGTCAACAATCTCAACAATTTCAGGAAGTTTGCCGTCAGGGGACATGCCAGAAAAAACCAAACCACATTCTTCTAGTTGTTTTTTATATTTTACGTCAACTTCATAACGATGCCTATGGCGCTCTGATATGGCTGTTTTACCATATATTTTTGCAACTTTAGATTCTTCCATAAGTGTAGCATTATATGCGCCTAAACGCATTGTGCCTCCTTTATCATCATTCACTGCGCGTTCAATTGTTCTATTACCTTCAACCCATTCTTTTAAGTGATAAACCACTGGCTCAAAGCGTTTTTGACCAGCTTCATGATCAAACTCCTCTGATCCTGCAGTTTCTATATTGGCCAAATTTCGGGCAGCTTCAATAACAGCCATCTGCATACCAAGACATATACCTAGATACGGTATTTTATTTTCTCGGGCATATTTTGCTGCTTTGATTTTACCCTCTGTACCTCTTTCACCAAAACCACCTGGTACCAATACTGCGTGAAAACCTGATAGTGTAGATGTCACATTATCAGCCTTTTCAAATATTTCAGCATCGATCCATTCAAGTTTAACTTTTACTCTATTAAACATACCGCCATGAGTTAATGCTTCTGAGATTGACTTATATGCATCTTCAAGTTGAGTGTATTTTCCCACTACGGCTACTTTTACTTCTCCATCTGGTTTGTGCATTCGGTCAGAAACGTCTTCCCATACAGAAAGTTCTGGTTCTGGAGAATCTTCTAATATTCCAAATGCTTCTAATACAGCTCTATCCATTCCTGCATTATGGTAAGCCAATGGAGCATCATAAATTGTTTTTAAATCATAGGCGGGTATGACTGCGTCAGGTCTAACGTTGCAAAACAATGCTAATTTTGCTTTTTCTTTTTCTGGAATTTCTTTATCTGAACGACAAACTAAAATATCTGGAGTTATGCCGATCGATCGTAATTCTTTAACTGAATGCTGTGTAGGTTTAGTTTTTAGTTCACCTGATGCACCAAGGTATGGCAACAAAGTCAAATGCATGAAAATGCATTGGCCTCTCGGCTTGTCCTGAGAGAACTGCCTTATGGATTCGAAAAAAGGCAGACCTTCAATATCTCCAACTGTTCCACCAATTTCGCATAACATAAAATCAACTTCGTCATCACCTATTTCAATGAAGTCTTTTATTTCATTTGTTACGTGAGGAATAACCTGAATAGTCTTACCAAGATAATCACCTCTACGCTCTTTTTCCAAGACTGTTGTGTAAACACGCCCTGATGAAATTGAGTCAGTTTGGCGTGCTGCAACGCCAGTAAATCGCTCATAATGCCCTAAATCAAGATCAGTTTCAGCGCCATCATCGGTTACAAAGACTTCACCATGCTCAAACGGCGACATTGTTCCCGGATCAACATTCAAATAAGGATCTAGTTTTCTTAGGCGAACTGAATACCCTCTGGCTTGTAATAATGCTCCAAGAGCTGCTGATGCTAGGCCTTTACCTAATGAGGAAACCACACCGCCTGTAATAAATATATAGCGTGCCATGGTGTTGAATCTCCCGTGATTATTACTATTTTATAATGAATTACAGATGTAAAAAACACTGTACTCACGGGATTTGATAAATACGAGATTTGTATGATTCTGGCAAGGATAAACATAATTATTTATATTATTTTATTTATTTGCCGTTTGCGTAAAAAACAAATGCTTAAACCAAAAATGATTTAAGCATTTAATAATATTGTGTTTGAAGTACTTTATTCAGCTTTTGGTGGTAAAGCTGGTTCGTCTGCTGCTGACGGTGGTAACAAATTACCTTCCAGCGACTTTGGTAATTCTAATGTATCTGTATCTGTTTCTATTGTACTAAAACCATCTGTTACAGAACTTCCACCTGAATTTTTTGCAGCAATAATAGTTAAAGTAATTGAAGTAATTAAAAATGCGATTGCAATAATCCAAGTAACTTTTGCCAGTGGGGCTGCTTTAGGTCGACCACCGCCACTATTATTACCCCCGCCACCAATACCTAATCCACCACCCTCAGATCGTTGAAGTAATACTATACCTATCAATGAAACTGAAAGTATTAAGTGAATAACAAGTACAACGTTTTGCATAATCAAAGCCTATATGTTCAAAATAACTTGTCGCTTTTTAGGGTAAACTATAGGGGCTGTCGATGGGTTATTTTATCGATATGCATCATGATACCTAGTAGTATTATGATTGTCGCGACAAATTGGGTATTTAATGCATTGATTTGGCACTATATAGAGATCATAAGATTCTAAAAAAGAAAGATAATCTTATGGCTAATGTCGTTGTCGTTGGTGCCCAGTGGGGTGACGAAGGTAAAGGTAAAATTGTAGACTGGCTATCTGAAAGAGCAGATATTATTGCACGGTTTCAAGGTGGCCATAATGCTGGCCATACTTTGGTAATAGACTCGAAAGTCTATAAATTACATGCTTTACCTTCAGGTGTTGTTAGAGGTGGAAAGTTATCTGTGATTGGTAATGGGGTTGTTCTTGATCCCTGGCATTTATTAAATGAAATTAAAACCATTGAGTCGCAGGGAATTTCTATCAACCCTGAGAATCTCATGATTGCAGAAAATACGCCATTAATATTACCTCTTCACGGTGAATTAGACAGGTTACGTGAAGAAGCTGCAAGCAAGGGTACTAAAATTGGCACTACTGGACGCGGTATTGGTCCTGCATACGAAGATAAAGTAGGTAGGCGTGCAATTAGAGTTGCAGACTTAGCAGATATGACAACGCTCGAAGCACGCATTGATCGTGCTCTACAGCATCATAACCCACTCAGAAAAGGCTTAGGATTTGATGAAATAGATCGTGATAAACTATTGTCAGATCTTAAAGAAATTGCTCCAAAAATTCTTCCTTACGCTGCGCCAGTTTGGAAAGTCTTAAATGAAAAAAGAAAATCAGGAAAACGAATTTTATTTGAGGGAGCTCAAGGGGCACTTTTAGATATTGATTTTGGAACATATCCTTTTGTTACTTCATCTAATGTAATTGCAGGCCAAGCCGCTACCGGTGTTGGTTTGGGCCCAACTGCTATAGATTATGTTCTTGGTATTGTTAAAGCTTACACTACGCGGGTTGGTGAAGGGCCATTTCCATCAGAATTAGATGATGATGATGGTCAAAGATTAGGTGAGAGAGGTCATGAGTTTGGTACCACAACTGGAAGAAAACGCCGATGTGGTTGGTTTGATGCTGCTTTGCTAAGACAAACTTGTGCCACATCTGGAATTACAGGAATATGCCTTACTAAACTAGATGTCCTCGATGGATTTGAAACCTTAAAAATATGTGTCGCATATGATTTAGATGGCAAAAGACTTGATTATTTGCCTACAGCAGCCGAAGAGCAATCAAAATGTGTGCCTATTTATGAAGATATGCCTGGATGGTCTGAAAGTACTGAAGGTGCACGTTCATGGAATGACCTACCTGCTGCAGCAATAAAATATGTTCGAAGAGTTGAGGAATTAATTGATTGTCCAGTTGCTCTTGTTTCAACAAGCCCAGAACGTGAAGATACGATTCTGGTCACAGACCCATTTGCAGACTAATGGCATTATCATACAAGGCAAAAAGACGTTGGTCTTTAATTATTCTTTTGATAGGGCTTCCAGCCTATATCATACTATGTGTAGTACTAACTAATTTACTTCCACGTCCTAACATAATTTTGGAATTTATAATTTATGTTGCCCTAGGAATTATATGGATTTTCCCATTTAAAAAAATATTCCTTGGTGTTGGACAAGTTGACCCAAATGAATCCTCAAAAGAAGATTAACCAGCAAAATTATTATGACAAATAGCAGCCATTTTTCTGTTACCCAAGGCGTTAACCTTATAGGTGGTGGTTTGGTAAATGAGCAAGACATAAATGATATCAGAAAAAGTGGTAAGAGTTTATTTTGTGCAGACTCAGGTCTAAACTATGCCTTAAAAAATAATCTTTTAGTATCAGGGTTGATTGGAGATTTAGACAGTGTTGATAGTCAAAAAGATGCTACCTATCCAGTGATTTTTGATCAAAGCCAGGACACAAATGATCTGGAAAAGTCATTAGATGCAATAAATGCCAAATATATAATTTGCTATGGGTTTCTTGGAGGCCGATTGGATCATTCATTGGCTTCATTTAATGTTATTTCAAAGACAAAACAGGTAGTTTTTTTGATTGGCGAAGAAGATGTTTGTGTGGTTTGTCCTAAAAATTTAAAGTTAAATTTACCAATTGGTACAAGGTTTGCATTATTCCCTATGGATAAAACATTCGCAAAGTCCAAAGGTTTAATGTGGAATTTAGACGGTATACTTATGTCACCTAATGGGAGAATATCTACATCTAATGAAAGCATAGAAAAGCATATCGAAATATGGATAGATGATGGATTGGCACTTGCTATATTTCCAAGGAATACTTTACCAACAATTATAAACCAATGGCCATTTTAGCACTCAGGTAAGTTAACAGCCAAACCACCAAGCGATGTTTCTTTATATTTTGAATTCATATCTATGCCAGTTTGTCTCATGGTTTCTATACAAGCGTCTAATGAAACTAAATGAATTCCATCACCCCGTAACGCTAAGGAAGCAGCTGAAACGGCTTTGATAGCTCCTAATCCATTGCGCTCAATGCAGGGAGCCTGAACTAAGCCTTTAATTGGGTCACATGTCATGCCTAAATGGTGCTCAAGAGCTATCTCTGCTGCATTTTCCACTTGTTGGGGTGTTCCACCTAAGATTGCGCATAAACCCGCAGCTGCCATTGCTGCAGCAGAACCGACTTCTCCTTGGCAACCTACTTCTGCACCAGAAATTGAAGCATTATTTTTTATTAGGCCTCCAATTGCAGCAGCAGTGAGCAAGAATTCTGGAATCTTTGAAATTGAAGCTGAAGGCACATGATCAAGATAATATCTTAAAGTTGCTGGAATAACTCCTGCTGCACCATTTGTAGGTGCAGTAACAATTTGTGCCCCAGCAGCATTTTGCTCATTTACTGCCATAGCATAACAGGACATCCAATCATTTATTATATGTGGTGGTGCTATATTTCTGCTCTGTTCTTTTCGTAAAGATTCATGAATGCCCTTTGCTCTTCTCTTGACAAATAATCCGCCAGGTAAGATTCCTTCTTTTTTTAGGCCTTCTTCAATGCAATTATTCATTACATCCCAAATCTTATTGATACCTTGTGAAAGATCAGACTTATTTATATTTGCTTGTTCGTTTTCTGATTTTAGTTCGGCTATAGATTTGCCTGTACTTACACACATTTCAAGCATTTCAGATGCGTTTTTAAATGGATAAGGTGTTGTATTTTTTAGTTTAGAATGAGAAATACCTGATGCTAATTCAGAGGCTGTTTGGACAAAGCCTCCACCTACTGAATAATACGTTTCTTCAAAAAGAATGGTTCCTATTGAGTCATAAGCATAAAAAATCATGCCATTTGCGTGCCCATCAAGACTTTTTTCAAAATCGAATCTTATAGCTGTATTTGGATTAAATAAATATTCAGAGTGACCTTCAGGTTGGATCTTACCTGTTTGAGATACCTCATCTAATGCTTGTTGAGCGACATTAGAATTAAATGTTTGAGGTTTAAATCCTATCAAGCCCATAATCGTAGCATAATCAGTATGATGACCTTTGCCTGTAAAAGCTAAGGAGCCATGAAGTGATGCACTTAAACTTACAGCTTTTATTTTATGTTCTAATAATTGATCTAAAAATTTTCCAGCAGCAACCATAGGTCCCATTGTATGAGAGCTAGATGGTCCGATACCTATTTTGAAGATGTCAAAGATTGAAAGAAACATAAATAAAAATCCTATTTATATTTATCATATCAAAAAAATAAATTTTTAAATTATAAAACACGTCATATTTGAGAGATTTTAGACATATATTCCGATTTGAACGTGCAGTACTCAATTAATAAAGATACAAGGAGCGAGAATCTCTAATAAAAGGACTTGCATATGACACTTGATTTGAGCCCATCTGAAATTGGGAAGTTTACATCTGCTTACCGAGCGTTAGATTTTGTTGAATCTGATATGAAATTGGGTCTAGGCACGGGTTCAACGGCTGCCTGGTTGGTAAAACTTTTAGCATATGAAATAAATAACAAGGGTTTAAATATTTCTGCATGTGCTACATCTTCAGAGACAACCAAGCTAGCAGAGAGTTTAGGAATTAAAATCTCTAATTTAGACGAATTGGGCCAATTAGATCTAGCGATTGATGGTGCTGATGAATTTGATCAAAATTTGAATTTAATAAAAGGTGGTGGTGCAGCTCTTTTGCAAGAAAAGATTGTTGAAACAGCTGCTAATAAATTGGTGGTAATTACTGATGCATCAAAACAAGTCGATGACCTGGGAACATTTGACTTGCCTGTCGAAGTTGTGAAATTTGGATGGAAAACTACAAAGCGACTCATAGAAAATGTTTTAATTGACCAAGATGTCGATTGCCGGATTGTCACTAGAAGAAATAATCACACACCAGTTATTACAGATGAAAATCATTATATTTTAGATTTAAAATTAAACAGAATTGGAAATCCTAATGCACTTTCAGATGCATTATTAAATATTGCTGGAGTCGTTGAAACAGGCCTTTTTTTAGGAATGACACATTCTATTATAATGGGTAATGAAAATGGGTTGGCTCGAGTGAAATCGACTGGTTCGTTAGATTGGGTAGATACATCTTATGACATACAAAGCCTATCTCAATTTATAAAAAATATTAATGACATTTGAGGTGTTAAAGTGAATTTTGATTTTGATCTTTTTGTTATAGGCGCGGGTTCTGGTGGAGTAAGAGCTGCAAGATTGTCCGCTCAAAATGGACAAAAAGTAGCTTTGGCAGAAGAATTTCGCTATGGAGGTACGTGCGTTATTAGAGGGTGTGTACCAAAAAAACTAATGGTTTATGCATCTGAGTTTTCTGAATTGTTCCATGATGCAAACGGCTATGGTTGGTCAATTGGTGAGTACTCATTTAGCTGGGAAAAATTCATTGTTGCTAAAGACAAAGAGATTAACAGGCTAGAAAATATCTATTCTAATATTTTAACAAACAATAATGTTAAACACTATAATTCTCGTGCCACTTTAAAGAATTATAATACTGTTGAACTTTCAACAGGTGAGGTTATCACTGCTAAAACTATATTAATAGCAACAGGTGGTCGTCCATTTATACCAAATATTCCTGGAAGTGAGTACGCAATTACTTCAAATGAAATTTTCGATCTGCCAACAAAGCCAAATAATGTATTGATTGTTGGTGGTGGTTATATTGCTTGTGAATTTGCCTGTATTTTAAATGGTTTAGGTGTTGCAACAACGCAGTTTTATAGAGGAGATCAAATTCTTCGAGGATTTGACTCAGAGGTTCAAGAATTAGTTTCTAAAGAAATGCAAAATAAAGGAATTAACCTTAGCCTAAATAATGATGTTGAAAGCATTTCAAAAGTAGCAGACGGATATATCGTTAAAGATAAATTAAATAATGAAATCATTGTTGACCAAATATTATATGCAACTGGTCGGGTTCCAAATAGTGAGAATATTGGGCTTGAGGGTTTAGATATTAAAACGGGCCTTAAGGGTGAGATCATAGTTGATAAATACTCTAAAACTAATGTCGAAAACATATACGCCATCGGTGATGTCACAAACAGGGTTCAATTAACTCCAGTTGCTATAGTAGAGGCTGTTGCTTTTGTAGAGACTGTATATAAATCAAACCCCACAATGCCAGATCATGAACTTATTGCTACTGCTGTTTTTACTCAACCTGAAATTGGGACTGTAGGACTGACTGAAGAGGAAGCGTTGAAAAAATGTGATATAGAAATTTATTCTACGACATTTAGACCAATGAAGGTTATTTTGGCTGGTCGCAATGAACGAATGCTGATGAAGTTAATAGTATCAAAAGAGAGTCGTATAATACTGGGTTGTCATATTGTTGGACATGCAGCTGCTGAAATGATTCAATTGGCAGGTGTTGCTATTAAAATGGGTGCAACAAAAGAAGATTTTGATAAAACAATGGCTATTCATCCGACAGCAGCGGAAGAATTAGTAACAATGAATAATCCTACTAGATAAAATATAAATTATTATCTGTGACTCTTTATAAGATTTAAACAAATAGAGACTTGAAATTTTTACGAAAAATGTCAATTAGTAGTAAAGTAAATACAAGTTCTTAGGAGGAATTTGAACAAATGGCTGGTAATGGCACAGGTGGCCCATGGGGTAATGGCGGCGGTAATCGCGGCTCAGGTAATAATGGTGGCGGCGATCGTCCACCATCTAATGGTGGACAAGGTCCAGATTTAGATGACTTGGTTCGAAAGGGGCAAGAACAACTACGTGTTCTGATGGGTGGCAAAGGTGGTGCTAACAATAAAAATAAGCCTCCAAAAGGTGGCGGAGCAGGATTTGGATTTGGTGGTTTTGGATTGATATTCATTGCAATATTTGGATTATGGGTCTTCAATAGCTTTTATAGAGTAGACACATCAGAACAGTCCGTAGAGTTGTTTTTTGGTGAGTATTACAAAACAGGAAATGAAGGTTTGAATTTTGCCCCATGGCCTGTTGTAACAAAACAAATACTTCCAGTAACTAGAGAAAACTCAGAAGATATTGGCGTTGGTCGTGGTGCAAGAGCAGACGAAGGTTTGATGCTGACTGGTGATGAAAATATAGTTGATATTGATTTCCAAGTTGTTTGGAATATCACAGATGCTCAACAATTCTTGTTCAACTTACAAGATCCAAAAGAAACAATACGAGCAGTTTCTGAGTCCGCTATGAGAGAAATTATTGCTAGAAGCAATTTATCTCCAATTTTGAACAAAGACCGTGGAGCTATCACAGCTGAACTAAAAAAATTAATTCAGGATACATTAGATATTTATGGTTCTGATAGTGATGGAAATGTTACTGGTTCAGGAATTAATATCATTCGTGTAAACTTGCTAGGTGCAAACCCACCTCGTGAAGTTATCGACGCCTTTCGTGAAGTGCAAGCGGCAGAACAAACACGTGATACACTCGAAAAACAGGCAGATGCATACTCAAATAGAGTGGTTGCTGAAGCAAGGGGTAAGGCAGCTCAGTTGATGGAGCAAGCTGAAGGTTATCGTGCACAAACAATTAATGAAGCTGAGGGTGAAGCATCGAGATTTGTCTCTGTGTACCAAGAATATGCAAAAGCACCTGAAGTAACACGAAAACGTTTGTACCTTGAAACTATAGAAAAAGTTTATGGAAGTGTTAACAAAGTAGTAATTGATGAAAGTAGTAGTGGTCAGGGTGTAGTCCCATATCTTCCATTAAATGAGCTGACAAAACAAAAGACAGGAGGCAACTAATGAAACGCTTTAATAATTTATTACTGCCAATTCTGGCAGCTATTGGATTTCTGGTTATGTCTTCAGTTTATGTGGTTGATGAACGTGAAAAGGCACTTAGGTTATGGTTTGGTGAGGTAACAGCAGTAATCGTTGATCCTGGCTTGAATTTCAAAGTTCCATTTTTACATGAAGTAGTCAAATATGAAGACCGTATTTTACCACTCGATGTTCAACCTGATGAGTTTACGCCTCTTGATGATCGCAGATTAGTTGTTGATGGATTTGCTTTGTGGCGAATTCAAGATCCTGTTCAGTTTAGAAGAGCTGTTGGATCAGGTGGACAAAGATCTGCAACGCAAAAACTTGATGGTATCATGAATGATGGAATGAGATCAGTACTTGGTCGTGTAACTTCTAATGAGATCCTATCAACTGACAGAACTGCTTTAATGGCTGAGATTCGTGATGCAGTTCGTGAGCAAGCAACTGTTTTGGGTGTTGAAATAGTTGATGTTCGTATAAAACGTGCTGATCTTCCAGAGCAAAACCTTGAGGCAACTTTTGGCAGGATGCGTGCTGAACGTGAACGAGAAGCAGCAGATGAGATTGCGCGAGGAAATGAAGCTGCTCAAAGAGTTAGAGCATCTGCAGATAGAACTGTTGTTGAGACTACATCTGTAGCACAAAAAGAAGCGGATATTATCCGAGGGCAAGCTGATGGTAAGCGAAATGCCATCTTTGCTGAAGCGTTTGGCCGTGATCCAGAGTTCTTTGCTTTCTATAGATCTCTAACTGCATACGAAAAATCCTTGAACGGTGATAATGCCACAATGATTATTTCACCAAATAGCGAATTCTTTGACTATTTGAATTCAGACTCGCTAAATGAATGATTTTTTGACAGCAATTGGATTAGTTGCTGTTATTGAGGGGCTGGTACTTGTACTGGCCCCATCTCGTTTTGAGGATATAATTCGTGCCTTAGGTTCAATGAGTTTGGAAACAAGACGTAACTTAGGATTAATTTTCGTAGTAGTAGGGCTTGTAATAATATGGGCTGTAAAGGCGCTATAACTAATATTAGTTTGATATTAATTTGATAAAGAAACAATTTGTTTATTAAAATTTGACAGAATTTAATTAAAACATACTTATAAAGAAGTCATAAATTTTATTTCAATATTCTGAACAAAAAATACATCTCCAGGAGGAAAATGTCGTGAAAAATTTCACAACTACAAAAAGACTAACAATAAGACAAATACACTCTGTCATAATTAATACGCTTTTTGTTTTTTCCATATTAATGTTATTAACTGTATCTGCACATGCTAGAGGCGCTCCAGAGAGCTTTGCTGATCTTGCTGAAGAACTATCACCGTCAGTTGTAAATATTACTACATCGACAACTATTGCTGGTGTGACTGATCAAGCAAGGCCACAAATCCCAGAGGGAAGCCCTTTTGAGGACTTATTTAGAGATTTTTTTAATAACGGTGAAGGAGGTCAAGCAAGGCCAAGAAGAAGTAGTGCTCTTGGTTCAGGATTTGTTGTATCGTCTGATGGATATATCGTGACCAATAACCATGTTATTGATAAAGCAGATGAAATCGTAATAGAGTTTTTTGATGGAAAAGAACTTGTTGCAAAACTGGTTGGCCGTGATCCTAAAACCGATATTGCTGTGTTAAAAGTCGAAGCCTCTGAACCTCTACCATTTGTAGGCTTTGGGGACAGCGATATTGCTCGAGTTGGTGATTGGGTGATGGCAATTGGAAACCCGTTAGGACAAGGTTTCTCTGTGTCTGCAGGTATAATATCTGCGCGAAATAGGACGCTTAGATCAGGACCATATGATGATTTTATACAAACCGATGCTGCTATTAATCGTGGTAATTCTGGTGGTCCATTATTCAATATGAGTGGTGAAGTTATTGGCGTCAATACTGCAATAATATCACCCAATGGTGGATCTATTGGTTTAGGCTTCTCTATGTCGTCTAGAGTTGTGGGGCGAGTGGTGAAACAATTAAAAGAATATGGTGAAACAAGACGTGGTTGGTTAGGTGTTCAAATACAAGATATAGACAGTGACATGGCAGAAGCTTTGGGATTAGATAAAGTATCTGGTGCATTAGTTAGCGGGGTGCCTGAAGGTCCAGGTGCAGATGCTGGAATTCAATCAGGCGATGTAATTATCTCTTTTGATGGGGTCGAAGTAGAGGATACACGTGGGTTGGTCACAGCTGTAGGCAATGCAGATGTTGGTAAAGTAGTTAGGGTCATTATTTTTAGAGATGGAAAAACAAAAACTATCAAAGTTACTCTTGGAAGACGTGAAGCTGCTGAAAAAGAAAAACTAGTACCAGTAACAAAAGCTCCTGAAAAAATTAAAGAAACAGAAAAGTTTGGAATGAAGTTACTAACAATAAATTCTGAGTCTCGGATAAAATTGAACTTACCAGAAGATTTAGAAGGTGTTGCTGTTTTAGATGTCTCTGAAACATCAGACGCTTTTGAAAAAGGTATTAGAGCTGGTGATGTAATAGTCGAGGCGGGGCGGACTAAAATCGCTGATGTAAATGATATATCCAAAATTTTTGAAGATGCTATAGAAGCTGGGCGTAAATCTATTCTTCTATTAGTTTTAAAAGGAGATAACTCTCGGTTTGTAGGTTTGTCACTTTCTGAAAAATAAATTTCAATCGCCTGAAAATTAAATTAACAAAAAGAAGTTTCGGGCGATTTTATAATCAAAAAAAATTAGAAACAGTTTATTTGAAAAAAAATGCTGGCTATCTTTTTTTTCTGTGTTAACACACTCGAAATTTTATATGGAGACACTCATGCCTAAGATAACATTTATTGAACATAATGGTACTCATCATGAAGTTCAGGTTGCGGTAGGTCTTTCAGTTATGGAAGCTGCTCGAGATAATAATGTACCTGGCATAGAGGCTGATTGCGGTGGTGCATGTGCATGTTCAACATGTCATGTATATGTTGACACAAGCTGGAACGAAAAATTACCAGTTAAGGATGCAATGGAAGAAGATATGTTAGATTTTGCTTGGGAGCCAAGTGAATTATCAAGATTAACATGCCAGATACGTGTGACTGAGGATCTTGATGGTTTGATTGTAAGAATGCCTGAAAAACAAATTTAAAGAGCTCTCCATCCTATATCATTCCTATAAAATCCATTTTCCCATTGAATCTTTTCAATTGTTTCATAAGCAAGTCTATGTGCTTCTTTGAGACTTGATCCTCTGGCAGTGATATTAAGCACGCGGCCACCAGTGGCTATGATATTATTTTCTTCCTCTTTCGTACCTGCATGGAAAACTTGGATATTTGTTGATTCTGATATTGTATCAAGTCCAAGAATGTTAGAGCCTTTTTCATAAGTTCCAGGGTAACCTTTAGCTGCGTAAACAATTGTTAAAGCGTGATCATCTGCCCAATTTAGTTTATAATTATTAAGTTCACCTTTGGCACATGCTAACATTGCGTCTAAAGCTTGTGCTCCAAGCCTCATCATTAAAGCTTGGCACTCAGGATCTCCAAATCTTACATTATATTCAACTAATTTTGGTTCTCCATCTTTTATCATGAAGCCCGCATACAATACACCTTGGTAAGGTATGCCACGTTTTGCCATTTCGTCTATGGTAGGTTGTATGATTTGTGAAATTGCTTTTGATGTTACGTCTTTTGTCATTATTGGTGCGGGCGAATATGCACCCATTCCACCTGTATTTGGTCCAGTATCACCATCAAACACTCGCTTATGATCTTGTGCTGTGCCGATTGGCAGAATATTTTTGCCATCTGAAAGGATGAAAAAGCTTGCTTCTTCACCTTCCATAAATTCCTCAATAACGACTTCCGCTCCTGCTTTCCCAAAAGCCCCAGAAAAAATATCTTTCAAACCATTGATTGCTTCATCTAGTGTCATTGCAACTATAACACCTTTGCCGCCTGCTAAGCCATCTGCTTTGACTACGATTGGTGCGCCTTGTTCATGAACATATTCAATTGCTAATTCTAATTCTGTAAATCTGGCGTATTTTGCCGTTGGTGCATTACATGAATCACATACTCCTTTAGTAAAAGCTTTTGAAGATTCTAATTTTGCTGCAGATGCTGAAGGGCCAAAAGTTAAAATATTATTTGCGCGCAAATCATCAGCAATACCCATTGCTAATGGAGCTTCTGGTCCAATTATTACAAATTGAATTCTTTCATCCAAACAAAATTTTAATACATCAGAACTATTTTCAATATTTAAATCAACGCATTGTGCAACTTTTGATATTCCAGCATTGCCAGGCGCACAATATAAAATATCACATTTTGGGTTTTGATTAACTGCCCAAGCCAACGAATGTTCGCGGCCACCAGAGCCTAAAATAAGTATATTCATGTTTTTTAATTTCCTTGGCCTTTTAAAATTATGGTTCTATTGTTTGCTACACAAAAAGCCAAGAGAGGATGCATAAATGTCAGATCTAATTGACAGCCCAGTTAAGGGGGAAAATGCTCCTGAATTTTCTGTATCTGAATTATCAAGCGTTCTTAAGCGGATGATAGAGGGTGAGTTTTCAAACGTCCGTATAAGAGGAGAAGTTGGGCGTGTTTCGAGGCCGGCATCGGGGCATCTGTATTTTGATTTAAAAGATGATAAATCTGTTATTGCATCTGTTACTTGGAAAGGCCAAGCCTCAAAGTTAGTAACTCAGCCAGAAGAAGGTTTAGAGGTTGTTGCTACTGGAAAAATTACAACCTTTGCAGGGCAATCACGGTATCAAATGATAGTATCCGAAATGTCTGTGGCAGGCATTGGTGCCTTGATGGCTCAATTAGAAAAGCGGAAAAAGAAGTTAGAAGCAGAGGGTCTGTTTGATAAAAGTATAAAAAAAGAAATTCCATATTTGCCTGAAATTATTGGAGTGGTGACTTCTCCATCAGGCGCCGTAATTCAGGATATACTTCATCGCTTGAGTGATAGATTTCCACGCAAAGTTCTTTTATGGCCTGTGGCTGTTCAAGGTGAAAGATGTGCCCCTGATGTAGCGGCTGCAATAAATGGCTTTAATCGACTAACACCTGGTGGTGCAATGCCGAGACCAGAATTGATAATTGTAGCAAGAGGCGGCGGTTCAATTGAAGATTTATGGGGATTTAATGAAGAATCTGTTGTACGTGCTGCAGCAGAAAGTGAAATTCCATTAATATCTGCTGTTGGGCATGAAACAGATACAACACTAATAGATTTCGCTTCTGATTTGCGTGCACCAACTCCAACTGCAGCTGCAGAATATGCCGTACCAGTAAGAGCTGACTTAATGGGTTGGCTCTCTTCTATGGATGAACGAAGAGTTCGTTCGTTATCTGCCGGTTTGGAGATAAAGCGACAAAGATTAAAAGATCTTAGTCGAGGATTGCCAGCTCCTGATGAGCTAGTAGCCATGTCTACTCAACGTTTAGATTCAATATCTGAAAGATTACCAAGGGCTTTGATCACTGTAAGTAATAATAAACGAACTATGCTACTACAAACTAGTGCTGGTTTAAGGGGAAGTTTACTTAAAAATAAATTAGTTGATAGATCTGAAGCAATAAATCGATTTGTTAAAAGTATACAATCCAATATGAAAGTAATAATTCAACGCAACCAAAGTGCGTTAGAAAGTTTAGAACGATTACGGCAAACACTTGGATATGAAGCTACTTTGCAAAGAGGTTATGCAGTTATCCGTAATGAAAAAGGTGGGATTGTAACTAGCGTAAAAGTTGCTGATGTCAGTAAATCACTGGAAATTGAGTTTCAAGATGGTAAAACTTCACTATATAAATAAAATGATTACGAATTTTTCGACTTAGAAGTCGTTTTTTTAGGTCACAAATGTATTTTTTTTGGTTAGAAAAAATAAAATCAACAGGGCGTATATAATGGCTTTAGATCAAAAAACTGACGGCATATGGAAATCGGGCAAAGGCAAAGGGCGCAAAACGCCAAAAGGTCGTCAGGTCAGCGAAGATGCTATAGCAGATGTAAAATCATTATTGGGCAATCGAGAACGCAGAGCTGATCTCCTGATTGAGTATCTTCATTTGATACAAGATAAATTTAAGCACCTATCTACACAACACCTTGCAGCCCTCGCGGAAGAGCTGCGACTTTCTCAAACTGAAGTTTATGAAGTTGCAAGCTTTTATGCACATTTTGATATAGTAAAGGAAGATGAGGAAATTCCACCAAGTCTCACAATTCGGGTTTGTGATAGCCTTTCATGTGAGTTGGCTGGTGCTCAGGATTTGTTGTTCAAATTAGGTGAAAAATACAATGGTGGAGGAAAAGTGCGCGTAGTTAGAGCTCCGTGTATGGGTAGATGCGACACGGCACCAACATTGGAAATAGGTCATAATCACATTGATAATGCTAATGAAGAAAAAGTAGAGAAAGCAATAATTACAAAAGATTTTCATCCAAAGATCCCTAACTATGAAAATTTAAAAGATTATTCTGCAAATGGAGGTTACGCCGAACTTCAAAATTTACGAGATGGATCAAGAACACCAGACCAAATTCAAGATGAAATTCTTGAAAGCGGTCTTCGTGGCATGGGCGGTGCTGGATTTCCTTCAGGAAAAAAATGGTCTTTTGTAAGAATGAATGAAGGTGTTAGGTATTTAGCTGTAAATGGTGACGAAGGTGAGCCTGGAACATTTAAAGATCGTTATTTTCTAGAAAGAGAGCCCCATTTTTTCTTAGAAGGCATGCTGATTGCTGCTTGGGCAGTAAATGCTGAAAAATGTTTTATTTACATGCGTGATGAATACCCAGCAGTTTTAGAAATTTTAGCCAAAGAAATAAGTGCGCTTGAAACTTCAGGTATAGTTGAAAGTGGCTATATTGATTTGCGCCGTGGAGCTGGTGCTTATATTTGTGGCGAAGAGAGCGCCATGATTGAAAGTATTGAAGGCAAAAAAGGTTTACCACGACATCGCCCGCCATTTGTTGCTAGTGTTGGGATATTTAATAAGCCAACATTGGTTCATAACGTTGAGACGCTTCACTGGATTGCTAAAATATCGCGTGAAGGCTCTGCTGTATTTGGTGCACATGGTGCAAATGGGCGAAAAGGTTTGAGAAGTTATTCTGTTTCTGGTCGTGTTAGAAATCCTGGAATAAAATTGGCCCCAGCTGGAACAACAGTTCGAGAGTTGATTGAAGATTATTCTGGGGGCATGCTTGAAGGACATTCATTTAAAGCATACCAACCAGGTGGACCGTCTTCAGGGTTATTGCCAGCATCAATGGGAGATATTCCCCTCGATTTTGATACACTTCAAGAATATGGAACGTTTATAGGCTCCGCTGCGGTTGTAGTTTTATCTAATCATGATAGTGCGAAAGAAGCTGCCTTAAATATGCTTCGATTTTTTGAAGATGAAAGCTGTGGTCAATGCACACCATGCCGAGTCGGATGTGAAAAAGCTGTTAAGCTAATGAGCCAAGATAAATGGGATCAAAATTTATTAGAAGAATTATCGGTTGCAATGGTGGATGCTTCTATTTGTGGGTTAGGTCAAGCAGCCCCTAATCCAATAAGAATGGTGATAAAACATTTTAATGATGAAATTTAAAAGCAATACTTATTGCTTATGTAATTTAATTTAAAACTTATCTTTATATTATATTAGAATGTGCTTTATTGAAGCCTTTAACTTAATGTATGATAAGATTAAATTAATTTAAATTATATGGCCAAAAAATGTCTTTTTTCAAAAAACTGAAATCAAAACTTTTTAGATCTTCATCAAAGATTGAAGAAGGTCTCGATGCTATTGTCGATAATGAAGAGCAGGTAGATGATAATATCTCATTAAATGATGAAGATATTACTGGACAAGAGACAGAAATTGGAATGCATTCAGAGCCAGAGCCAGAGCCAGAGCCAGAGCCAGAGCCAGAGCCAGAGCCAGAGCCAGAGCCAGAGCCAGAGCCAGAGCCAGAGCCAGAGCCAGAGCCAGAGCCAGAGCCAAAAGAAAATATAGCAAAAAGTAATAAAAGTTTAGAAAGTACTTCTAAGAACAATGAAACTTTGGTTGCCGAAGAAAGTAAGCCAGTAAAAAAGAAATTTTTTGATAGGGTATTTAAACGTAAAGAAGAAATTGAGAAAACTGAGAAAAAGCGATTATTTGACGATAATATGCTAGAAAGTCTTGAAGAACTTTTAATCAGTGCTGATATGGGGGTTGATACATCGTTGCGTGTCTCTGCCAATATGGCAGACGGTAATTTGGGCAAAAAAGTTTCAGTTAATGAAGTAAAAATCCTATTAGGAAATGAGGTGGCGCGAATTCTAGAGCCAGTAGCAAAGCCTATGCCTCTATATTCTCAAAAGCCTCAAGTTGTATTAGTCGTAGGTGTTAATGGATCAGGTAAAACAACTACAATAGGTAAGCTTGCGTCTCAATTTCGGTCTGCTGGTAAATCTGTAGTAATAGCCGCAGGAGATACTTTTCGTGCTGCTGCAGTTGAACAACTGCAAGTATGGGGTGAAAGAGCTGGTGTTCCAGTATTGACAGCGCCTGAGGGATCTGACCCTGCTTCGTTGGCTTTTGATGCAATGAATAAGTGTAAAAATGATAATGTAGATTTACTTATGATTGATACTGCAGGTCGTTTGCAAAATCGCAAAGATTTGATGGAAGAACTTGATAAAATAGTTCGAGTAATCCAGAAGAATGACCCATCTGCACCTCATAATACGTTATTAGTTCTTGATGCTACGACAGGACAAAATGCGATCAGACAGGTTGAAGTTTTTCAAGAAGTATCAAAAGTCACTGGCTTAGTTATGACTAAACTGGATGGTACAGCAAAGGGTGGCGTACTAGTGGCATTGGCTGATAAATTTGGATTACCTATTCATGCAATTGGTGTGGGTGAACAAATTGATGATTTGCAAGCTTTTGATCCAAAGGATTTTGCAAAAGCTTTAACTGGAAGTGATAAATAAGTAATTAAATTATGAAGAGCCAATAAAATCAACCAAATGATCTGTTAACATTAAGTCTAATAGCATTTACTGCTCTATCTGTAGAGCTTGGAGAATAAATTATGAGCGACAAAACAATCCAACCTTGGGTTAAAACCACACTTGAGATGGGACCAGTAATTTTATTTTTTATTTTTTATTCAAAGTTAAAAAATAACGAATATGTGCTTTTAGGTGAAACATATGAGGGATTTATCGTTGCAACAGCACTGTTTATTCCAGTTTTATTAATTGCTACTGCTATTTTATATTTCCTAACAGGAAAATTATCTAAAATGCAGGTTTTTACTGCAGTATTGGTAGTTGTTTTTGGTGGTTTGGGAATTTGGTTTAATGATGAGAAATTTTTTAAGATGAAGCCGACTATGATATATTTGTTATTTGGAGGTATATTAGGTTTTGGATTATTTAAGGGGCAATCTTATTTACAAGTAGTAATGGATGGTGCTTTGCCAATGTCTCGTGACGGTTGGATGATATTAACTAAAAGATTTATGTATTTCTTTTTTGGATTAGCGCTTGCAAATGAAATAATTTGGCGAAGTCTATCCACTGATATTTGGGTTAACTTTAAAACTTTTGGATTGCCATTGGCCATGTTTGTATTTTTTATTACTCAGGCAAAAGTGATTTCTAAGTATTCAACTGAAAACGACTAAAAATAATTTAAAAGCTAATGATCTTGTTGACCTCTAAAATTTCAAAGAGTAGAGACGAATTGTGGCGATTTGTAACCGGATTGTGGGCCACTTTAAATATGCCACTAAAAAGTTGAGACAAATTAATCCAACTTCGGCTAAATTTTATGGGATTGATCCCAGGATAATATGATGAAAAATTGGAAAACACGCACAAAATTAGTACATTCAGGAACAAAGCGCAGTCAGTTCGGAGAACTTTCCGAGGCACTTTTCTTAACTCAAGGGTTCGCTTACGACACTGCTGAGCAAGCCGAATCTCGATTTATTAATAATTCTCCAGATGAATATATTTATGGTAGATACGGAAACCCTACAGTAAGAATGTTTGAAGAAAGAATGATTGCGATCGAGGGTGCTGAAGACGCATTCGCGACCGCTACTGGGATGGCTGCTGTGTCAGGCGCTTTATTCTGTATGTTAAAGCAGGGTGATCATCTAATTTCCTCAAAAGCATTGTTTGGATCATGTATGTTTGTAGTTGATAATATACTACGAAGATGGGGTATTGAAGTTACATTGGTCGAAGGTACTGATTTAAATCAGTGGCGTGATGCAATGCAGCCAAATACTAAAGTTTGTTTTCTAGAATCCATCTCAAATCCTACATTGGAAGTTTGTGATATTGCTGGTGTTGCAAAGATTGCCCATGAAGGTGGCGCCAAACTAGTTGTTGATAATGTGTTTGCCACTCCATTATTTCAACAAACCTTAAAATTAGGCGCAGATGTCGTAATATATTCAGCGACAAAACATATTGATGGGCAGGGGCGTTGTCTAGGTGGAGTTGTCCTTGGAACAGAAGAATATATTCAAGATGTATTTATTCCATTTAACAAGCATACTGGGCCTGCAATGAGCCCTTTTAATGCTTGGGTAATGCTAAAAGGTTTGGAAACTATTTCATTACGATGTGAAGCACAGGCCGAAAATGCTGAAAAAATCGTAAATGCTTTAAAAGGCCATAAAAATATTACTAGAATCTTGTACCCAACGGATGTTTCACATCCTCAATATGAGCTCGCTATTTCTCAAATGACAAAAGGTGGAACTGTTGTATCATTTGAATTGAGCGGAGGAAAAAAAGCAGCTTTTAGTTTTCTAAATGCTTTAGAAATTATTACTATTTCTAATAATTTAGGAGATGCAAAAAGCTTAGCCACTCATCCAGTTACAACAACACATAAAAATATGGCAGCTGAAGCAAGAGAAGCTGCTGGCATTACAGATGGATTTGTAAGACTTTCAGTTGGAATAGAGGATCCAGAAGATCTTATTGTTGATTTGTTGGAAGCTCTTGAAAAAGTTTAATAATGTGGCAGATCAGTAAAAAAAATACCTTATGTCTTTTCTATAATGAAAATTGCCGTTTAATTCGTGAACGGTCTGGTAATCTGCATGTTAAACATTTAAAAACAATAAACATGGTTAAACCAAGGAGTAAGTGATGAATATTCACGATCCAGCTATTGAGACCCAAGAAGAAGTTATTAAGCCTTCCCAAGCTGAAGCTGAAGCTGCTGTTCAAACGCTATTAAGATGGGCAGGAGATAATCCTTCAAGAGAGGGTTTATTAGAAACTCCAAGTAGAGTTGTCAAAGCATACAACCAATGGTTCAGAGGTTATAGAGAAGATCCACAAGCTTTGCTTCAGCGTACTTTTGAAGAAGTTGAAGGCTATAATGAGATGGTGTTATTAAAAGACATACGCTTTGAAAGCTATTGTGAACACCACATGGCCCCAATTATTGGAACTGCACATGTTGCTTATGTTCCAACTGACAGAGTAGTTGGTATCTCAAAACTAGCCAGAGTTGTTGATGCTTTTGCTAAAAGGCTACAAGTTCAAGAAAAAATGACTGCTCAAATTGCAAATACAATTGATGAAGTTCTTCGCCCAAGAGGAGTCGCAGTTGTTTTGGAGGGAGAGCATCATTGCATGTCCACACGTGGTGTTAATAAGCATGGAGTATCTATGGTAACATCTGCAATGCGTGGAGATTTTCAAAAAGATCGTGAACTTAGGCGAGATTTTATGGGAATAATAGGCAATCCTCGTTCATCAATTTAAATAAATATTATTTATTAGAAATCAGAATTTACAGAGATTTCTTGACACTTAGGTAGGCATTCGCCAAATCTGCAGTTATGTTTGATCTTCGCCCAGCGGGCTATGTTATTGGTTTATTGTTAATGGTTCTTGGGTTAACTATGGTTATTCCTATGGGCTTGGACTGGATGGATGAATCCACAAATTGGATCTCATTTGCATTGTCATCATTTATTACACTGCTCATAGGATCAGTCGTATGCTTATCTTGTCAGAACAGAATAAAAGTAAATCTAAATATACAACAAACCTTTTTCTTAACTACAAGTGTTTGGTTAGTACTTCCAATTTTTGGTGCCATGCCTTTTATCCTAGGTGAAACAGAAGCAAGATTTACAGATGCATTCTTCGAAGCGATGTCAGGTTTTACTACAACAGGCTCTACAGTGTTATCCTCATTAGATACATTGCCACGTGGATTGCTCTTATGGCGAGGAATGATGCAATGGTTTGGAGGAATAGGGGTTGTAGTAGTTGCAATGGTTTTTTTGCCTGTATTGCGTGTTGGGGGTATGCAAATATTTCGAACAGAAGGTTTCGATACATTTGGTAAAATACTACCAAGAGCGGCTGAAATTTCGCGATCTATTTCATCAATTTATTTAACATTAACAGTATTATGCTTGATTGCTTATTCAATGGCAGGAATGTCATTCTTTGATGCCCTAGTTCATTCCATGACGACTATCGCAACTGGTGGCTTTGCAAATTATGACACTTCATTTGGCAATATGGGTGTCGCTGTTGAGTATGTTGCAGTAATATTTATGATATTAGCGGCATTGCCGTTTGTTCGATATGTGCAGCTTATAGGTGGTTCTCTGAAGTCTTTTGTTTCTGATTCACAGGTAAGAACTTTTTTGATTACTGCAGGAATAGTTACTTTTATTTTGATTATATGGCAAATTAACTTTGTCACCAATTCCTATGAATTTGCTATTAGAAAAGCAGCATTTAATGGTGTGTCAATATTGACTGGGACTGGTTTTGCTAGCGATAATTATTTACAATGGGGAAGCTTTCCAATTACATTCTTTTTCTTGATAGGATTAATTGGTGGTTGTGCTGGCTCAACTACGTGTTCAATTAAAATATTCCGATTTCAATTACTATTTGCATCAGTAAGTGCACAAATAAAACGAATTCATAGCCCAAATGGTATTTTTCAGCCTCGATATAATAAGAAGCCTGTAGCTGAAGATATTATTAGCTCAGTGATGGCATTTTTTGTGTTATTTATGGTTACACTTGCAATTTTGTCAGTCGCTTTGGGAATGACTGGATTAGATGCAGTAACCTCTATTTCAGGAGCTGCGGCCTCATTAGCAAATATAGGTCCTGGTTTAGGTGCAGAAATTGGGCCAGATGGTAATTATTCAGGGTTGAATGATGTTGCAAAGTGGTTATTGGCTGCAGGAATGCTCATAGGGCGTTTAGAACTAATGGCAGTTTATGTTTTATTAACTGCAACCTTCTGGAGGGGTTAAGATTGAGTAGAGGTGATTTAGATCCCAAAGATTGGGACTTGTTTAGGGCTAATGCTCATAAAATGTTGGATAAAAGTATAGATAAAATGGAGAATGTTAATTCGGGTAGAGTTTGGTCTCCAGTTCCAACTAATCTTCGCAATAAATTTGAGGAAAAATTACCTGTTGAAGGATCAACGGCAAATAATATTATTAATGAAATTTTACCATATGGTGTCGGAAATACTCATCCTAGATTTTTTGGCTGGGTTCATGGTGCCGGTACACCTTCTGGAATAATTGCAGATATTGCGTCTGCTTCTATGAATGTTAACGCTGGTGGGAGAGATCATGTTGCGCCTGTTATTGAGAAGCAAGTTCTAAAGTGGTGCCTGGAAATTATGGGAATGCCAATAGATGGTTCTGGATTAATTGTTTCAGGTACCTCAGTTGCAACAATAATAGCAATTAAGGTGGCGCGTGATCAAAAAATTAAGAATTCAAGAAAAAAAGGAATAATTCAGGGTCAACTTGTCGGATACACCTCAGAGCAATCTCATTCATGTATTAAGCAAGCTTTTGATGTATTAGGCCTAGGAACAGATGCTTTAAGAGTTGTTCCATGTGATGAAAATTTTGAAATTGACCTGGAATCTCTAAGAAAAATGATTTCTCAAGACCGGGCAAACGGATTTACGCCACTTTGTGTAGTTGGGACAGCTGGCGCAGTAAATGTGGGTGCTATTGATGATCTGGAGGGCATTGCCACTATAGCAAAATCTGAAGATTTATGGTTTCATGTTGATGGTGCTTTTGGTGCAGCGGGATTACTTGGTAAATTAGCAAGTGACCGTTTGTCAGGCATATCGCATGCTGATAGTTTAGCATTTGATTTTCATAAATGGTTTCAAGTTAATTACGAAGCTGGCTGTGTTTTGTTTAAAAGTGAAGCTGGCCATAGATCTTCATTTGCGGATAGAGCTGAATATTTACGAGGTTCTGAGAGAGGTCTTGCTGGTGGAGACTTTTGGGCAGTAGATTATGGCCCAGAATTATCAAGAGGATTTAGATCTTTAAAAGTTTGGGCGCATTTAAAAGAGCACGGTGTTGAAGCTTTAGGTAATTCGATCGATCGTAATATTAGACTAGCACAATATCTAGAAAATAGAATTAAGAGTGAAAAATCTTTGGAATCAATGGCTCCAACGCCGTTAAATATTAATTGTTTTAGATTTGTCTCAAGTTCTAATTTGATTGGTAGCAAGTTAGATGCATTAAATGAGGAAATCGTTATACTTCTCCAAGAGAGAGGTATAGCTGTCCCGTCAACAACAAGAATAAATAATCAATTAGCAATAAGAGTTAATATTACAAATCATCGAACGCAAGAGAGCGATTTGGATCTTTTGGTTGATGCTATTTTGGAAATTGGTGAAGAGTTGATAAGAAATAAAGTTTTCTAGTATTTTTTTATCCTAAAAATGATTTTTATTTTAAATGTTTGAGTATTTAAAATGATACTTTAATTGACCTAAACGATTGAATTTCATATTGAAGGCACAACTGATTTAAAAAAGGCTGAGCTGTGGCAACTGTAAAACCAAATTGTTTCCAAGATATTATTTTACGCCTGCAAAATTACTGGGCAGAGCAAGGGTGCGCTATTCTGCAACCATATGATATGGAGGTCGGTGCAGGAACCTTTCACCCGGCTACTACACTTCGAGCTTTAGGCCCAAAACCGTGGGCTGCTGCATACGTGCAACCATCTCGACGGCCAACTGATGGACGATATGGTGAGAACCCAAATAGACTCCAGCATTATTACCAATATCAGGTTATAATTAAACCTAGCCCTGAAAATTTCCAAGAATTATATTTGGGTTCATTAAATGCAATCGGTATTGATATGGAATTGCATGATATACGCTTTGTTGAAGATGACTGGGAAAGCCCGACTTTGGGTGCCTGGGGCCTTGGATGGGAAGTCTGGTGTGATGGTATGGAAGTGTCTCAATTTACTTACTTTCAACAAGTAGGTGGGCATGACTGCAAACCGGTTTCTGGTGAGCTTACATACGGGCTTGAGCGATTGGCTATGTATGTTTTAGGTGTAGACCATGTAATGGACATGCCTTTTAACTCTCCTGGCTCAATAACTGAATTAAAATATGGAGATATCTTTCGTCAAACTGAACAAGAATATTCACGTTGGAATTTTGATGTAGCTGATACTAATATTTTACTACAACATTTTGAAGATGCTGAAGCTGAATGTAAGCGCATCTTGAATGAACCAGATGTTGATCCTAAAACGGGAAATAAAATTGTTATGGCGCATCCTGCATATGATCAGTGTATCAAAGCTTCTCATCTGTTTAACCTATTGGATGCGCGTGGAGTTATTTCTGTTACAGAACGCCAATCATATATTGGTCGTGTCAGGTCGCTTGCAAAAACTTGTGCAGATTCATTCTTAAAAACTGAAGCAGGTGGGTCTTCTGAATGAAGGGATCAGTTTTAATTAGTATTCTTTTAATTATTGCAGGTGCAATGGGAATTGGCCTTTGGTATACTATAGAAAAGGCATATTACGTAAATATAATTGATGTTAATGAAATAAACGTTGCTGGAACACTTCGTGAAGTGAAAGACTATAATGGAATAGATGCAGAAACATCTCCATTAAAATTACGTGCATGTTTTAATGTTGATTGGGAATATAATTTAAATTCTGACTACAAAAATATAGCCACTCCTTTAATTGCACCAAAGGCATTTAATTGTTTTGATGCAAAAAAAATTGGGGCAGATATTCAAGCTGAAAATGCATCAGTCATCTTAGCAGATGTAAATGTTCCATTTGGATTTGATAAATATATTGTTCAATATCCAAATGGTAAATCCTATATGTGGCGACAAATAAACGAATGTGGAAAAGCACATTTTGCAGGGGATCCACTTCCTTTAGGTTGTCCTGTACCTAAAGATGCAATTTTGAAGAATATAATGCGAGATCCAAATAGTGTACTACATGAGATTAAGTTAACTGAAAAAAATAATAATCAACCGACAAAAATATTGATTGATTCAAAGCCAGTTTCTGCCTTCTCAACAGATGCAAAGTTCTACAACTCTTGCTTTAATGTTGCTTCAAATATGGATCAATTATTATCAACTTACGTACAATCAAAAAATCCAATGCCATCAAAACCACTAGGTAAGATGTCATGTTTTAATTTTGATCAATTAGAACAAGATATAAAAACTGGTGCGGCAACCAGCTTTATTGGCGAAGAAAATATAATTGATGGCATCGATCGCATTGTTGCTATTTATTCAGATGGACGTGCCCTTGCATGGCACCAGAGGGCAAAATAATGGCTGATTTATTACTAGAGTTATTTTCTGAAGAAATTCCGGCAATTATGCAAAATAAAGCCTGTGAGGATTTGAATAATATTGTAACGAATGCATTGGTAGAAGCTGGTTTGACTTACAAATCGTCTAAGTCGCTTTCTACACCACGCCGTTTATGTTTGATGATCGAAGGCTTGATTAATAAAAGCCCAGACACGCGTGAGGAAAGAAAAGGGCCCAGAGTTGATGCTCCCGAACAAGCTCTAAATGGTTTTTTGCGTGGTGTAGGTCTTACAATTGATCAACTTGAAGTAAGAGATGACAAAAAAGGCAAAACATATTTTGCTATTATTGAAAAAGAAGGTCGATTTGCTTCTGAGATTGTGTCCGAAGTAATTAATGATGCAGTAAATAATTTTCCTTGGCCTAAATCAATGCGCTGGGGCTCTAAATCATTAAAATGGGTTAGACCCCTTCATTCAATTCTGTGTATTCTTTCCGCTGAAGATGGCGTTGAGACTGTAAAAGTTGAAATTGATGGCATTAAATCATCTAATTTAACTGCGGGGCATCGTTTCATGTCCCCTGATCATTTTACTGTAAGTTCGATCGAACAGTACCAAAAAGATTTAAAAAAATCTTACGTAATTTTAGATGCTCATGAAAGAGCTGATCATATATTGGAGGACGCTAAAAACCTAGCATTTGCTCAAGGATTGGAGTTGGTTGAAGATATTAATTTATTAAATGAAGTCGCTGGTTTGGTAGAGTATCCAGTCGTTCTAATGGGTGAAATATCTAAAGAATTTTTTGAGCTTCCAGCAGAGGTTTTGATGACTTCGATGAAAGAACATCAGAAGTTTTTTAGTGTAAGAAACCCCAAAAGTAATAGAATTGAAAAATTCATCACAGTTGCTAACCGCGCTACGTCTGATAACGGTGAAACTATTATTGCTGGCAACCAAAAAGTTCTATTTGCTAGATTGTCTGATGCAAAATTCTTTTGGGAAAATGATTTACGAATTGCAAAAGCTGGTATGAATGAATGGTCTGAAAAACTCAATAAAGTAACTTTCCATAACAAGCTAGGCTCCCAATCAGAACGAATAAAAAGAATTAGTTTTATTGCATCTGCTACTTCACGTTTAACTAATGCAGATATGGAATTAACAAATAAAGCTGCAATGTTATGTAAAGTAGATTTATCATCTGAAATGGTAGGTGAATTTGCTAAGCTTCAAGGCCTTATGGGTAGTTATTATGCTGCTGAAGCTGGTTTGCCCATTGAAATAGGTAATGCATCAAAAGAACATTACTCTCCACAAGGTCCAACTGATGCTGTACCATCCGCTCCTGTTTCAATCTCTGTTGCATTAGCCGATAAAATAGACACTTTGACTGGGTTTTGGTTAATTGATGAAAAACCTACAGGTTCAAAAGATCCATTTGCTTTAAGAAGGGCAGCGCTTGGAATAATTAGATTAGTTATCGATAATGAAATAAATGAGCCATTAGAATGTATTCTGGCATATGGATTTTATTTAAATTCAATAGCTGTTCAAAGTTTAGAAGATAAGTCTCAAACAAAATATATTGATTTATCCAATAACTCTTTAGAACAAATTTTTGAATTGATTGGTGAAGGCCATTCTAAAAAAACAAAAGGGATATTAAGAGATCTAATATCATTTTTCCATGATCGTCTAAAAGTCTATTTACGTGATCAAAATATCAACCATGACGTAATTGATGCGTGCTTAGCTATGCCAAATAATACTAACTTTTCTCTTTTGGCCAAGAGAGCAAAAGTCCTTCAGGAGTTTTGTGATTCTGATGATGGTAAAAATTTATTGCAGGGATTTAAACGGGCTAATAATATCCTGAGTGCGGAAGAGAAGAAAGATGGTGTTTCTTACGAGGGAACGCCAGAAATTAATTACGCACAAATTGATGAAGAACGCTCGTTATTTAAAATATTAGATGAAAATGAATCTGATATAATCGACTATATTAACAAACAGGACTTTAAGTCTGCAATGGGTGCTTTAGCTAACTTACGATTACCAATTGATTTGTTTTTTGAAAATGTACAGATTAATTCTGACTCCAAAATAGTTAGGCGAAACCGTCTTTGCCTATTAAACAGAATTAGACTTATAATGAAAAGTGCTGCAGATTTTACGCTTATAGAAAATTGATTAAATAAAGATTTTCAAAGATAATTTAATTTATGTCTTCTTTGCTCTATTATTATTAATTTATTGATCATAGGATTGATGAATAAGGAGTAAAGTCTTGGATGATGAATTAAAAACATATCCTGAATGTGTTGAATTAATATCAGATGCGGATGTGCCTATTGAAAAATATGGCGCAAGAGCAAATGCTATTGTTAATTTATTAAAGGCTGATCTGCCTATTCCCAAAGCATGGGCTTTCCTTTGTGAGTCTGTACATAAGTTTCAGGACTATGAATTTCCAGAGATTAAAGGGCTAAAACTCTCTTTAAATGAAGGAATATTAGTTTCACTGCGTGCTAGTCCAATTTCCAGAGATTGGGGTGGCCCAGAAACACTTTTAAATATTGGTATGAATTGGAAAATTCATGAAATATTAAAAAATGCACTTGGTAAAAATACTGTAGACGCTTTATATTTTCGGTTCATTCAAGACTTTGCTACGCAAGTTGCGAGGTTAGATGCGGAAGATTTTGATGTATTGTTAGATGACTCATTAAATAATGATATTATAGATTATGGTAAAGCATTAGAAAATGCATTGGGCCTTTTTCAAGAAGAGACTGGAAACGAATTTCCTCAAGACCCTCTTGATCAATTACATCAAAGCCTGAAATCAATGGCAAGTGCTTGGAATAGTGCAAGTGCTAGAATTTTACGTGCTGCAAGAGGCGCGCCAGTTAATGCGGGTTTGGGCCTCATTGTTCAAGAAATGGTTTTGGGTATTGGTGATGGAGAATTTGGATCTGGTGTTGCTCAATTCGCCTCACCAGTTACAGGAGAAGAGCAAGCTTTTGGCCGGTATCTTAGTCAGTCTCAAGGCCGTGCTGCTATGCAGGAAGAAGAGGGTGCTCAGTATTTAGCAAAAGATAAGCGTGGGCCATCATTAGAAGAAATTTGTCCTAAATGTTTTAAAGATTTAAAAGACTATGCTCAAATTGTTACAAGGTTATATCGAGATGACATGCAGCTTGAGTTTACAATAAAAAATGGCGTTGTTTGGCTGCTCGATGCAACTCCAGCAGATAGAACTGCTAGGGCAGCAGTAGCAATAGTAATTAGATTGCAGTCTTTGAAACTGATTACTGTTGAAGAAGGACTTTTGAGAATTGCTCCAAAGACCCTTAATGAAATTCTTCACCCTCAATTAGATCCAAAAGCTACAACAGTACAAATAGCTGATGGAATTGGGGCAAGTCCTGGTGCTGCAACTGGAAAGATTGTTTTTAATGCTTCAAGTGCAGTTGCATTAGAGGCGCGTGGCGAGCCATCAATTTTAGTAAGAATAGAGACAACACCAGACGATATTCGTGGAATGCATTCTGCAAATGGTATTTTAACTGAACGTGGGGGGATAAATAGCCATGCAGCCGTTGTTGCAAGAACTTTAGGTCTTCCGTGTGTTGTTGGTGTTAGTAATATTAATATTGATCAAAAAAATAAAAAATTACAGCTTGAAAATGGCACATCACTATCTGAAGGTGACTTAATTACTCTTGATGGATCAACTGGAAAAATCTTATCCGGAGCAACAAAATTAATTGAACCTGAGCTCGGAGGTAATTTTAAAAAGTTTATGAGTTGGGCTGACAAGGTGCGAACTATGGGTGTGCGTGGAAATGCTGATACACCTCAAGATGTTCGATTAGCCCAAAAGTTTGGTGTGGATGGTATTGGCTTGGTTCGAACTGAACATATGTTTTTTGATACACATCGACTAAATGTTATGCGAGAATTGATATTTTCTGAAAAAACTGATGATCGGCAAGATGCTTTAAATCTTCTTCTACCAATGCAGCGAGAAGATTTTTATGAAATTTTTTCTTTAATGGAAGAGCAATCTGTTTGTATCCGATTATTGGATCCTCCCTTGCATGAGTTTTTACCTAAAACTCGAGATCAGGTTGTTGCTTTAGCAGAGTCAATGGATTTGCCATTGTCAAAAGTTATAAACCGTGTTGAAGAACTTGAAGAAATAAACCCAATGCTTGGCACTCGAGGAGTAAGGTTGGGTATAACCGTGCCAGAAATTTATGTAATGCAGGCTAGAGCAATATTTGAAGCAGCCTGTTTGGTTCAGCAAAATACAGGTCGAATGATTAAGCCAGAAATTATGATCCCATTAGTTTCAGCCAATCGTGAAGTGGAATTAGTAAAAGCTCGAGTAGATGCTGTTGCATCATCAGTTCAGTTGGAAACAGGAATTGAAGTAAATTACTCTTTAGGTGTAATGGTGGAAACTCCTCGGGCTGCTTTGCGAGCGCATGACATAGCTCGAACAGTTGATTTTATGAGTTTTGGGACAAATGATCTAACTCAAATGACATATGGTCTTTCGCGAGATGATGCAGGGCGATTTATGAGGGAGTATGTAAATCAAGAAATCTATGATGAAGATCCTTTTCTTACATTAGATATATATGGTGTTGGAGAATTGTTATCTATTGCTGCAGATAGAAGTCGGTCCGTTAAATCAGATATACTTTTAGGGTTGTGCGGAGAACATGGTGGTGATCCTGAATCAATAATATTTTGTCATGATGCAGGCTTTGATTATGTTTCATGTTCGCCATTTCGAACACCTATTGCACGATTAGCTGCCGCTCAGGCAGAATTAATGAACAAATAATTACAAAAAAAGACTAATTATTCTAATTAGTTAAGTAAAATTTGGAAAATATCAATTTTTTTTAAAATAAAAAGGCTAGACTGAACGTTTTTAGCAATTTAAAAGGCCACCTGTGAGATTTCTATGAATAGTTTTGAAGCCCAATAATGGAAAAAAGTATGTTTAGATTTTGTCTGTTGGCTGTAATATTGTTTAATACCACATTTATCACTCCCGTGGTGGCTGACAATGTGCAAGCTTCTTATGGATTAGCATATAACAATGTGAAAACATCAGACCCATTAACTGGGACTTGGACTACTTTTTCAGACATGTTAAACCCTACTAGTACCGTTGCTAATGTTGCATTAATTTCACCTGTTGATGTGAATATTTTTCTTAAAAAAGTAAAAGTATCTATTTTAGATAAATTAACTTGGCCTTTTATTTTTAAAACCGTGCCATCACGATCAGTTTTGCTCAAAATGCCTAACGTAAGTGGCGATACAGAATTTAAATGTATGACAGAGGCTTTATATTTTGAAGCTAGGGGTGAGAAAGTTCGTGGAATTTTTGCAGTGGCGGAAGTGATTAAAAATCGTCGTGATAGTAAAAAGTTTCCAAATTCAGTTTGTGATGTAATAAACCAGGGTTCGCACCGAAGACATGCATGTCAATTTTCTTATATGTGTGATGGATTAAAAGAAACAATACGAGACAAAGAAGCAAAAGAGTTTGTTGCAAAAATCGCAAAAATTTCACTTGAATCGCGAGTGCCAAACATTACAGCTGGCGCAACGTATTATCATGCAAACTTTGTACGTCCAAAATGGTCTAAAGCTTTTAAACGTACCGCCACAATTGGAAAACATCACTTCTACAGAGGTTAATTGCTTTAGTATTGATTTAGTGAAAACTTTGTATGTCCAACTTATGTTTATTAATGTAGAAATATCATAGATATATTAGAATTAAATTCTAATCCAAAGAGATAAAACATAAAATGAATAACCCATCTATAGTCTTTGATAAGCTTGAAATCCGTGCAAAATCTGAACAATCAAACCCAGCATTAGATCGTATTTCAATTCGCGATTATATTAAAGAAGTTGAGATAGGTGCATTTCAAGTTGAGCGAGATTTAACTCAGCGTGTAAAATTCAACGTAGTAGTTGAGGTCTCTGATTCTTCAAGCTCTTCATCGGATGATGTAGATGACATCTTATCTTATGATATGATTATTGAAGCAATCGATGAGCAACTTAACTTTGAAAGATTAAATTTGCTAGAAACTTTAGCAGATAGAGTATCTGAACAAATACTTTCGCATCAGCAAGCTATTAGAGTTTTCATACGTATCGAAAAATTAGATCGTATACCCGGAAGCTTGGGTGTTGAAATTGTTAGAGATCGTAAAAATTCTAAACATGATAAAGATAAATCTATTATCACACCTTCAATAGTCTTCATTCCAAATGAAATTATTCAATCTAATGATTTAAAGGATTGGCTTGATGCTATTGCGCAGTATAAAAAACCTACAATTATTTGCCTTGAAAACTTTTTCATTCCACAAAAAATATCCTTGGAAATAGATTCACATCATCGAATTAAATTACTTGCAATAGAACAAGCTGCATGGGATTTGGCTGGCAAAGACAACCGCTGTGTCGTTGTCGATACTTGGACTGAATTAGACTGGTCGATGAAAAACAATGAAGTAACAGTATGGGCTCCATCTAAGATGATTTTAGATGCGGTAAATAAACCAAGTTTAAAGTCTGAACCATTAGATTTAGCTATTTGGCTCGCAGATGAATTTAACACGGATTATATTTATCATGTGGGCCCTGAATGTGATTACCCAAATGTGCAATTAATTTCATCTCCAGATTTTTTTAAATAACAAGCAAAAATTAAGTAGGGACTTTTATGAATTATTATAGACCAATTGTATCTTACGGGAAGAATAGGCCTAAACACGCAATGCCTATTGCGGGTGGAAATGCCTGGTTTTCAGAGGTAGAGAAATTGTCACGTAATGAAAACTCTACAATCATTACTTTAAAAGATGTGCCTGGTGATATTCTCAATAATATTACGCGCAAGAGATCTAATTTTTCTGGCTTAAGTATGTCAAATGCTCATGTAATGGGTGTATTAAATGTTACCCCAGATAGTTTTTCAGATGGCGGGCAGCATTATGATGTAGACATTGCTGTTAGGCGCGGCAAAGAAATGTTAGATGAGGGCGCTTCCATCGTTGATATTGGAGGTGAAAGTACTCGCCCAGGAGCTGATTTTGTTGATAGGTTTTCTGAACTAAATCGTGTTTCTCCAGTTGTAGATGCATTGGCAGAATTAGGTATAATTTCTGTTGATACAAGAAAAGCAGATGTTGCTAGAGAAGCAATATCACAGGGTGCAATGATATTTAATGATGTGTCAGCACTAAGCTTTGATCCAAGAAGCTTGAATGTTCTAGCTGAATCTGGAGCATCTGTGTGTCTAATGCATGCAAGTGGTGATCCACAAACTATGCAAGATAATCCAACATATGACGATGTGTTGCTCGATGTTTATGATTTTTTGATGTCACGTGTTGAATTATGCCTACAAGCAGGAATTGACCTTTCTAAGATATCTATTGATCCTGGTATTGGATTTGGAAAAACAATTGAACACAATTTGTTACTGATTAAGGGAATGTCATTATTCCATGGGATAGGATGCCCCATATTATTAGGTGTTTCACGTAAAAGATTTATTGGAGAAATAGGAAAAGCGCAAAATACCGCTGACCGTCTTGGTGGATCCATCGCAGTAGGTTTAGAGGGCTTGCGGCAAGGTGTACAAATGTTAAGAGTTCATGATGTAAGAGAAACAGTACAAGCTGTTCGGTTATTTGAGGCAATGGCATAACATGATAAAGCGTAAGTATTTTGGAACTGATGGTGTTCGAGGACTAGCAAATGCATTTCCTATGACACCAGATATAGCATTAAAACTTGGGGCTGCGGCTGGGCGCCACTTTAGGAAAGATCAAAAGCAACACCGTGTTGTTATTGGCAAAGATACACGTCGCTCAAGTTACATGTTTGAAAATGCACTAACAGCTGGTTTTACATCAACTGGTATGGATGTGTATTTACTAGGACCTGTACCAACCCCCGCTGTTGGCGTTTTAACCAGATCTATGCGAGCAGATGTAGGTGTAATGATCTCTGCCTCACATAATTCTTATTTAGATAATGGAATTAAATTTTTTGGTCCTGAAGGTTTTAAGCTTTCAGATAAGGTCGAACTTGAGATTGAAAAATTGCTTGATGATGAAATTGAATATGCTGCATCGCAAAATATTGGAATGGCTAAAAGAATTGATGATGCTCTCGGTCGATATATGGAATTTGCAAAATCAGCTTTTCCACGTAAAAAACTTTTAAACGGTTTGAAGGTGGTAGTAGACTGTGCGAATGGTGCTGCCTACAAAGCTGCTCCCATTGTATTATGGGAGCTCGGGGCAGAGGTAATATCTATAGGAGTAAATCCTGACGGTTATAATATTAATAAAGACTGTGGATCTACTCACCCTCAAAATGCAGCTAAAGCTGTACTAGAACATAATGCAGATGTTGGTATCTGCTTAGACGGTGATGCTGATCGACTTATACTGATTGATAATAAGGGTAACATCGCTGATGGTGATCAACTAATGGGATTAATTGCATCTCAATGGTCTTCAAAAGGTAATTTGGCAAATAATACGCTCGTTGCAACTGTTATGTCTAATATGGGTTTAGAGCGATACCTTAATACACTTGATATTAAGTTATTACGAACAAATGTTGGAGATAGATATGTAGTCGAAGCTATGCGTAAGTTTGGCTATAACCTTGGTGGTGAACAATCAGGTCATATTGTCATGACTGATTATGCGACTACGGGTGATGGATTAATGGCTGCACTACAATTTTTGAATGCGCTTGTGGAAAGTAAGTGTACATCAAGTGAATTAATAAAGGTTTTTGAACCTATGCCACAATTGCTAAGAAATGTTAGACTTAACAATTCAGAATCTTTAGATAATTTGAAAGTCAAAGAGTCAATAAAAGCTGGGGAAAATGCTTTTGGTGATATTGGACGTATATTAATAAGAAAATCAGGTACAGAGCCACTATTACGTGTAATGGGAGAGTGTGAAGACCCTAAATTATTAAAAGCTGTTATTGGTAATATAGTCGAAACAGTTGATGCTATAAACTAGTTTTTTGTTTTGCCTTGCTTTGACTTATTGCTAATCCAATCATTATTAATCCAAGAGCTGCTATAAAACTTGTTGGAACTTCTTCACTAAGAAAAAATACACCAAAAGCTATTGCCCAAAGAGGTACTTGATAATTAACCATGCTCATGAAAGCAGGGCCTGCACTATTAATGATGCTTACTAAAAGTATGGTGGCTAATGCAGTAGGGAATAATCCTAAGTAAATTGTTCCAACTAAAGCAGTTGTTTCTGGCCACTGTGGAATGCCTTCAATGAATAATGCAACGGGTGCTAGTAAGATTGCGCCAATGATTAATCCGCCTGTAGAATATGCCATAATTGAAACAGGTGGGCAAAGTCGGGTATTGATTGAACCAAGGCCGTAACATAGAGCGGCCACAATGCATGCAATTCTTGCTAGTGGCTCAAGTGAAGCACCGGTATTAATTATTAATTGCGTTGGGCCAATTAATACGATGATCCCAATAAATCCAATTATAAAGCCAAATATCTTTCGAGGTACCATTTCATTACTTTTCAAAATGAAATGTGATAGTGGTAGGACTAATAATGGAACAACAGCCATTGTTACTCCAGCAAAGCCAGAGCTTACGTAAAGTTGCCCCCAATTTAATAAAGAAAATGGTATTGAATTCGTTAAAAGGCCCATCAGAGTAATATGAAGCCAGATACGGCGATCAGTTGGAGTTGAAAATTTAGGAAATTTTCTACCTGAAGCTATTGTAATAATTAATAAGACCATAGAAGCTAATGATACGCGCAATAGGGCCACAGTCATTGGGCCAAAACTAATGAGTGCGAGCTTAGCTCCCATGAAAGAGCCGCCCCAGATAATCCCTAGGCAAATTAATGCAATCCAATTAGCAATTGTTGGCTTTGTCATATTTTCAAATCTTATATAATTAATTGTGTATGCTAAAATATAATTTTTATAACAGACGTATTTTCCTACAAATCTAATTCTGAAAAGTAAACTAAATAAATAATCATTAATTTATTCAAATTTGAATGAAAGACAAAAAAAGGCCAACCTGAATGGGTTGGCCAATAAAATATATAACTGTATTTATTAGTTGCGTTCTTTATCAACCATTTTGCCTTCAGATATCCAAGGCATCATTGCGCGCAATTTACCACCAATGATTTCAATTTCATGCTCGTCATTTGCACGGCGAGAAGCTTTCAATGTTGGTTGTGCTACTTGATTTTCAAGCATGAAGTCGCGAACAAATTTACCATTTTGAATATCGGCTAATACCGCTTTCATGTTCTTTTTAGTTTCTTCATATGGAAGAATGCGTGGGCCAGAAACATATTCTCCATATTCAGCTGTATTTGAGATTGAATAGTTCATATTCGCAATGCCACCCTCATAGATTAAGTCTACGATAAGTTTTGTTTCGTGCAAGCACTCAAAATATGCCATTTCAGGCTCATACCCAGCTTCAACTAATGTTTCAAACCCCATACGAATTAATTCAACTATGCCACCACATAAGACTGCTTGTTCGCCGAATAGATCAGTTTCACACTCTTCACGGAAATCAGTTTCAATAATACCTGAACGTCCGCCACCAATAGCAGAACAGTATGACTTACCAATTTCTAGAGCATTGCCTGAAGCATCTTTGTCCACAGCCACTAAGCAAGGAACGCCGCCACCTTTAGTATATTCTCCTCGAACAGTGTGCCCTGGTCCTTTTGGAGCCATCATTATTACATCAATACCAGCCTTTGGTTCAATTAAGCCAAAGTGAACATTTAAGCCGTGAGCAAATGCTATTGCTGCACCTTCACGAATGTTATCATGCACATATTTTTTGTAAGTATCTGCTTGCAATTCATCAGGCATTGTAAACATAATTACATCAGCCCAAGCTGCTGCTTCTGCTATGCCCATAGTTTTCAAACCTTCGCCTTCAGCTTTTTTAATTGATGGTGAACCTTCTCGTAGTGCTACCACAACATTTTTAGCGCCAGAATCTCTAAGGTTTAGTGCGTGTGCATGCCCTTGTGATCCGTAGCCAAGGATGGCAACGTTTAGGTTTTTAATTAAATTTACATCGCAATCGCGATCATAATAAACTCGCATGATTTTCTCCTTTTTCATGTACTGGAGCTAAAATACAGATAATTCATGTGTTTTTGTTTCATTTATTGACATTTTTTATCTTTATTTATAATTACCATGCAAATAATCTAATAAATTGAAATAAACATGCACAATATAGATGTTATAGATAAAAAAATATTGAGATTGATGCAAATTGACGCATTATTGTCAGTGGCTGATATATCGGAAAAAGTTGGCGTCGCAACCGCTTCGTGTTGGCGAAGAATTGGGCGCATGGAAAAAAGTGGCATAATTAAAAGCCATATATCGGTGATTGATCCAAAAGCGCTGGGGCTAGAAGTGGAAGTGTCATTGCGCATTACATTAGATAAAACTCAAACGAATGCCTTCGATCGTTTTATTGAGGCCGCTCGCAAAGTCAAAGAGGTCAATGAAATACAAACTTTTCTCGGGCGAGTGGATGTGAGATTAAATATTTTAGCTAGAGATATGGCCCATTACCAAGAAATTTACCGTAGTCAAATTCTTTTATTACCACATATTTCTGACATTGAAGCTTTGATGGTAATTACAAACGTTATGACAAAAGATGGTGTGCCGCTATGATTGGTATTGATAACATTGATCGTGCATTGTTGCGAGAGCTGCAAAAAAATGGTTCTGCAAAGGCATCTGATCTTGGTAAGGCAGTTGGATTATCACAATCAGCTGCATGGAGAAGAATAAAGCGATTAGAAGATGCTAAGGTAATAAATGGAAAAAGAATTGTTCTTGATGCAGTAAAACTTGGCTTTAGTGTGACTGTATTTTTAGGTGTAAAATTGGCCGCAAAGGGGCGAGTTTCCCTCGAAGATTTTGAACGTGCTGTATCCGCAGTTCCTGAGGTGCAATTAGTACAGCATGTTTTGGGCATGTATGATTATAGGTTGAAAGTTGTTGCAACTGATCTAAGTGACTTTGAAAGGGTTCTGCGCCGCCGCATAATGACATTGCCTGGTGTTGGTGATGTGGAAGCAAATGTCCTTTTGTCTGAAGAAAAACGTAATTTTGTTATTTAATGTCGTTTAGTTTATACTGAATTTGTACCTTTGAGATAATAATTATTATATCTATTGAAGTATAATATTTTAGAAATGAAAGAGAAAATACCATGACTGCTTTGCTCCCTAATGTTGATCCTGATGGTTTATTGGAATTTTCAGTTGTTTTTACTGACCGATCATTAAATCACATGAGTACAGATTTTCAATCTGTGATGTGTGATATCTCTAAAATGTTAACTTCTGTATATAATACAGATACTTGTGCGATTGTTCCGGGAGGAGGTACTTTTGCAATGGAGTCTGTTGCTAGGGAATTTGCAACTGACAAAAAGGTCATGGTTTTACGTAATGGATGGTTTTCTTTTCGGTGGTCGCAAATATTTGAAACTGGTGATATTCCATCAGAAGTTGTTATTCTCAAAGCTAAAAGAGAAGGAGATCACACTCAATCTGCATTTAGGCCCCAACCGATTGAGGATGTTGTAGAAAGTATAATAACTGAAAAACCTGCGGTATTTTTTGCTCCACATGTTGAAACCTCAAGTGGGATAATACTGCCTGATGATTATATTAGATCAATTGCTGAGGCAGTTCACTCTATAGGTGGTATTTTTGTATTAGATTGCATTGCCTCTGGATGTATTTGGGTTGATATGAAAAAAAATGGCGTGGATGTTTTAATATCAGCTCCCCAAAAAGGATGGTCTGCATCACCATGTGCGGGTCTTGTGATGATAAATGATTTTGCTCGATCTAAATTGGAAGATACAAAAAATAGTAGTTTTGCCTTAAGTTTAAAAACTTGGGTTGGTATTATGGACTCATATACTAACGGTGGACATGCCTATCACGGAACAATGCCAACCGATGCTCTGAAAGAATTTAGAAATGCAATAAATGAAGCGTCAATATTTGGTTTTGATCGCTTGAAAGATGCACAGCAAGAGCTCGGAAATAAAGTACGGGCTTGTTTGAAGGCTCGACAGATCAAATCTGTTGCTGCACCCGGTTTTGAAGCACCTGGAGTAATTGTAAGTTATACAACTGACCCCGATATGCAAAATGGATCTAAGTTTATCAAAAAAGGTGTGCAAATAGCGGCAGGTGTTCCACTAAGATGTGACGAACCTGATGATTACTCTACTTTCCGTCTGGGTATGTTTGGATTAGACAAGTTATATGACATTGATGGAACAGTTAATCGGTTAGAAGCTGTTTTAGATGATATAGTTTAAGCGCCTAAACCTTTTTTCATTAATGTTTTTCTTAGTGGTGTTAGGCCATGAAGTGTTTGAAGTGCCTTCAGCCTTAAAGTTCTCAGGTTTTGGCTTTCAGCCATTGCAGCTCTGTTTAAAGCATCTACACCTCGAATTCTAAGATCTATATCGCTTTTTCGCTCTGCATGATAGGCTTCTAAATGGGATTTGCTACCAATCTCATGTAAATTTGTTAAGCCTAACAAGGCCTCTAAATCTTTTAAACTCATATTCAAACCCTGCGCACCAATAGGTGGAATTACATGGGCGGCTTCAGCAATTAGCGCAAATCTCTGGCCATAAATTTCTGAAGATTTTTGGCTTATTATAGGCCAAAGGTTTCTTTGGGATGCTAACTTTATTTCCCCTAATATATTGCATGATCTTGCATTTAATTCTCTGTTGAATTGCTCCTCATCCATTTTATGTAGTGTATTTGCTCGGTCACTTTTTTCCATCCAAATTATAGAAGACATGTGTTTACCATTATGGTCGGGTAATGGGACAGTAGTAAATGGGCCACCTGATCTATGAATTTCAGTGCTAATATTTTTGTGCGGTGATGAATGATATACGGCCATTGCCATTGCCTTTTGCCCATATCTCCATGTTTTAACTGGAATTTTCATTTCTTGACGTGTCGAAGAGTTTCGACCATCCGCACCAATTAATAATTGGCAACTATATTGTTCATTGCCAACCATAACTAAATTTTCAGTAGTTCTAGAGGTTATACGACCAGTATTTTGTCCAAATAGTAGTGTCACATTTGAAAGGGACTGAATATGATTTACTAACTCTCTGCGTAGTAGCCAATTAGGTAAATTCCATGCGAATGGTTCTTCTGAAATTTCGGAAGCGTTGAAGTCAGCTACAGTACGAATTTCATTATTAATGCCGCCTGCATCTGCTAATCGCATTACTTCCAATGGTGTGGCGAATTTTTCAAAGTTTTCCCAGAGACCTGCATTTTTTAAAGTATTTTTTGCTGGTTGAAGGAAAGCAGTAGAGCGAAGATCTGAATTAATGTTCTCAGAATTAGTTATTGGAGGTAGTGGATCAACGCAAACAACATCAAAACCTGCTTTTGCAAATGCACATGCCGAAGTTAATCCAGCAATACCACCACCTGATATAAGAACTTCTGTTGTTTTGCGTATCATATGCGCCTAGCCATTGAGTTCATTCGCAAAAAATGTATTTAAATCAGGTGCATTAAAGTGGATATATTCAGTTTGCAAAAAGTCGCCTATTAAAGCTGTTTTCATGCCCATCTTAAATGGCTCTACTAAATTCCTCGGGTCATCTTCAAACATGATCGCTTGTTTTGGGTTTATTTTAGAGAGTTCAAAGATGGTATCGAATGCTTTTTTTTGAGGCTTTGGAATTAACATGGCATCTTCTGTTCCATAAAATTCTGAAAAACATTCATACAAGCCTAGAGCTTTTGAAACATTTACTGCATGCATTCTTGATCCATTTGTGAATATAATTTTATCTCCAGGTAATGAGTTTATGTGAGCAGCAAGGTCTGAATTTTCTTCAAGGTTATCTAAATTAATATTATGAACAAATTCTAAATAATACTCAGGATCAACATGCTGTTCTGCCATCAAACCTGCTAGTGTTGTTCCATACTCTTCCCAATAATATTTACGTAAATAAACTGCTTTCTCTTGAGTTACATTTAATGTTTTTTTTAGATAAGTGTTCATCAATACTTCTATTTGATCAAACAACTTAATTTTGGGTGAGTAAAGAGTGTGATCTAAATCAAAAACCCAATGTTTTATATGAGATAATTTGCTTTGCATGGTTTCAATTTACAGCCAGAAAGAAGATAGGTAAACCTTTGAGCAACATGCGTGACAATATATCTAATGCAAGTTAATATTCTTAAATTGTTAGTGTGAAGGTGAATGGCTGTGAGTAGGCAGAAAAATGAAATTAAAGATCCATACGAGCTAATTATTGATGCTATAGATGATGGGGCATACAAACCAGGTGATAGATTGGTTGAGGCAGAATTAGCGGATAGATTTGGAGTATCTAGAACACCAATTCGCGAGGCATTGCAACGCTTAGAAACACAATCTTTCTTGCACAGGGATGGTCGTTCTTTAATGGTTGCAACGCTTAATCATAATCAAGTTGGTGAATTATATACAGTTAGAGCGGAGTTAGAAGGGTTAGCAACTTTTTTGGCAGCGCAACACGCGGGTCCTGAAGAAATACGTGTTTTATATAATATGATTGAAAGTGATAGAGAATATATCGATGACCCACAGAAATTATCGCGAGCGAACCGTAGGTTTCACAATCAGTTACACCTAGCAAGTCATAATAACTTTTTGATTGAGCAACTTCAGCAAGTTCATAGAACTATGGCGCTGTTAGCAAATACATCACTAGCGGCTGATGGTCGTGGCGAGAGTGCATTACAGGAGCACTCTGATATTGTTAACGCTATTGAGGCTAAAGACGGGGAAAGGGCGCGTAAGGCGCTTAAACAACATCTGTCATTCGCATTTGAAACTAGACTTAAGCAAGACGTTGAAGAATACGTAATTACTTAAGAAATAGCGGCTGCAAATCTTTCAAATAAATAAAAGCTGTCTTGGGGTCCTGGAGATGCTTCTGGATGGTGCTGAACTGAGAAAACAGGCCTATCTGATAATTCTATGCCACAGTTTGATCCATCAAATAGTGACACGTGTGTTTCATTAACATTTTTTGGTAAAGATTGTGTATCGACAGCAAATCCATGGTTCATGGATGTAATTTCTACTTTTCCTGTTGAAAGCTCTTTAACGGGGTGATTGGCCCCGTGGTGTCCGTGGTTCATTTTTATAGTTTTTGCTCCGAGAGCTAGTGCAAGCATTTGGTGCCCTAAACATATACCAAAAATTGGAATTTCTTTATGTTCTAATATGCCTTGTATCATAGGTACTGCATATTTCCCAGTTGCGGCAGGATCACCTGGACCGTTGGAAAGAAAAACACCCTGCGGATTATGAGATAAAACGTCTTCAGCTGTTGCTGTAGCGGGTAATACAACTACGTCACACCCAGCTGAAGTTAAACAGCGTAAGATATTACGTTTAGCGCCAAAATCAATTGCAACAACCTTTTTGGTATTATCATTGTTGTTTGTATAGCCTTCAGGCCACGCCCATCGTTCTTCGTCCCAATCATAACTATGTTCAATTGTTACATCTTTTGCTAAATCAAGTCCCTCTAAGCCAACAAAATTTCTGGCAGCTTCTAGTAATTTTGGAATATCAAAATTACCATCAGGATTATGTTCTATAGCTACATGAGGAGCGCCTTGTTGACGTACAGCTCTAGTTAACCTTCGAGTATCAATACCACTTACTCCAATACGTCCAGTTTTTTCTAGCCAGTCAGGAAGTGTAGTTTCGGAGCGATAGTTTGATGGCGTTGTTGGAAAGCTTTTGACAATCATAGCCCTAGCAACGGGATCAGCTGTTTCAGAGTCTTCAAAAGTTATTCCAGTGTTTCCAATATGGGGAAAAGTAAATGTAACGGCCTGTCCAGCATATGATGGATCTGTCATTATTTCCTGATAACCTGTCATCGAGGTGTTGAAGCAAAGCTCTGCCTCAATTTGGCCTGTTGCACCAAACCCTTGACCGTAAAAAGTTGTGCCGTCTGCAAGTACTATACAGGCTGTAACTTTTTTGGAATTTTCTGAAGGGGTGTCAACTGTGTTCATAAGACTCATCCTGATTCAAAATTTTTAGACAATTACGATGGTCAGTGTCTAAGGTCAAGGAATAAGGAATTTCATTTATACATAAATTTCAATCTCTTGCATGTTTGTGATTTCCTTGAATAAACCTCCAATCTTCTATATTTTAATAATCTTGGATACTAAAACCACAGGAGTTTAGTGAATGCGTGATAGAATAAATTCTGCTATGAAGCAGGCTATGCGTGATAAAGAAGTTTTGAGACTGTCTACTTTGCGATTAGTTATGGCAGCTATCAAAGATAGAGATATTGCAGCTCGTGTAGATGGTGTAGATAATAGTGTCAGTGATGATGAAATTTTAGCTATATTGGGCAAGATGATTAAACAGCGTAAAGACAGTGCCGCAGCTTATGATAGTGCAGGTAGAGATGAATTAGCAGCGCAGGAAATGTCTGAAATCGAAATCATTACTGATTTCCTACCTAAACAATTAAACGACAATGAAATTGAAGATGTTGTAAAAAAAGTAATTAGTGATTCAGGTGCCTCTGGAATAAGAGATATGGGTAAAGTTATGGGGCTTCTGAAAAGTACTTACGCAGGTCAAATGGACTTTGGTAAAGCGGGTGGTGTTGTTAAAAATTTATTAGGTTAAATTTTACGACCAAAGGATTTAAATTTAAAAAGGCCAAAGCGAAAGCTTTGGCCTTTTCTATTTGTAAGATTTTTCAATCTTAATGAGTGCTTCTATCCCAATCAGACTGTTTTGGAAGCGTCTCAAAAGTATGCTCAGGTGGTGGATTTGGTAATGTCCACTCCAATGTGTCAGCATGTTTGCCCCAGTATGCAGGCTCAGTTACTTTTCTACCCCATATTAGTGAATAAAAGATCACAACAATAAAGAATACAAATGATGCGAACGATAAGAATGCTCCGTAAGAACTGATTTCATTCCAATATGCAAACTGCTCTGGGTAATCAATGTACCTTCTTGGCATCCCTTGGCGTCCAAGGAAATGCTGTGGGAAAAATGTAATATTTGCACCAATGAACATCATCCAGAAGTGTAATTTTCCTGCCCATTCGGGGTATGCACGGCCTGACATTTTAGTGAACCAATAGTAAATACCTGCAAAGATACAGAATACTGCACCAAGTGACATAACGTAGTGGAAGTGAGCAACTACGTAATATGTATCATGATATGCGCGATCTACACCAGCTTGTGAAAGTACAATCCCTGTAACTCCACCGACGGTAAATAAGAATAGAAATCCAAATGCCCAAAGCATTGGTGTCTTCATTTCTACTGAGCCACCCCACATTGTTGCGATCCAGGAGAAGATCTTAATGCCTGTTGGCACAGCAATTACCATAGTAGCCAGCATGAAATATGATTGCTGTGTTAACGACATACCCACTGTATACATGTGGTGAGCCCAAACTACGAAGCCCAATGCCCCGATCGCAACCATTGCGTAAACCATTGGTAAGTATCCAAATATAGGCTTGCGAGAGAATGTTGATATCACGTGAGATACAATCCCAAAACCTGGAACAATAATCATGTACACTTCTGGGTGCCCAAAGAACCATAATAGATGTTGGTATAAAATAGGATCACCACCACCAGCTGGATCAAAGAAAGTAGTTCCAAAGTTTCTATCAGTAAGCAACATAGTAATAGCGCCAGCTAGTACGGGCAATGATAGCAAGATCAAGAAAGCTGTCACAAAAATAGACCACGCAAATAATGGAACTTTGTGAAGTGTCATTCCTGGTGCACGCATATTTAGGAATGTTGTGATCATGTTAATTGCACCTAAGATAGATGATGCACCAGATACGTGGACAGCAAATATTGCAAAGTCCATAGACATACCACCTTCACGTGTTGACAGAGGTGCATATAAAACCCAACCAACTCCAGAACCCGCCTGGTCGTTTCCACCTGGTGTGATTATTGATAAAACAGCTAAAGTAGAACCAGTAAAATACATCCAAAATGATAAGTTGTTTAGACGAGGGAAGGCCATATCAGGCGCACCGATCATCAATGGCATAAAGTAGTTACCAAATCCGCCAAACATGGCTGGAATAACTACGAAGAACATCATTAAAATACCGTGGCCGGTTATTAGAACATTCCACAAGTGGCCATTCGGTGTACATTCACCTGCTGCTAAAGCTGCAGCATTCGCAACTTTATCTAAATTCTCCATACACATATATTGTACGCCTGG
>Ga0228666_1000034_pt1 | contig 129204 bp, 117 predicted proteins | sample 80DmetaG_FD_182702 | JGI IMG/M metagenome (GOLD analysis project Ga0228666, IMG submission 182702) | Seawater microbial communities from Monterey Bay, California, United States - 80D | ecosystem: Environmental > Aquatic > Marine > Coastal | place: USA: California | collected 2016-10-11 | reverse complement strand
TTCTTCCTCACGGACAACGGCGGGTTTTCCCAACCAAAACACATAACGTACAACACCCGGTATGGCAAAAACCTGTTCTCGATCTTGATCTGCAATTTTGACCAACACATAAGACTTCAATAAGGGTTTTTCCACTTTCTTCTTTCTGTCCGAATATTGTTTAAGCTGAGTGTAAACGGGACAATAGGCTCTAATACCAAGCCCTTGAAGTGCTTCAGCAACTTTGATCTCATATTGAGGTCTTGTGTAGAGAACAAACCATTTCATGACCTGGGAGCTTCATCAACTGCTAATTTTAAACTTTTATTTAGCATAAAATTTCTGGCAAAACGAACAATCGATGACACAAACATTTTTAATTAATTAATATCAAGTAACAAAAGTACTTATTAAATGGTAATTTTCAAACTTATTTTTAAATAAAAAAAGATGCTGTTTTGTGAAGAACGATCGGAACAAGCATGTTTACTGCGATTCTTTGTATTTAATGAATCAACCCTAGTCTCTATTTTTTAGTTTATCTTACAATATTGATCAAAAGAGACTTGCGCTTGCGCATACCCTTTATCAATAGCAACTTCTAAAAAGGGACAAGCACCAATAGGATCTCCCATTCGGATAAAAATGATCGCTTTAATAAACTCACATTTACCATTATTTGGATTCATGTTATTGATTACTTGATCAATTTGAGAAATTGCAGCTTCAAAGTTTCCAATTAAATAATTAGAGGTTGCTGCATTTTCGAAATAGGAATATTCATAGGGATTATTTTCCAAAGCAAGGGTAAATTGGGTGGCTGCATTTTTGTAATCTCCCGCATTAAAATACTGCAGTCCAGAGTTAGAAAAAATACTAGCCTGATTGATTCGTTGTTGTCCTAATTTTATCAGTGTTGCCAAACTTTTAATTTCTGTATTTCCTGGAAAAACTTCGACTGCTTTTTCTGCTCTTGAAATTAAAACAGAATCCCTGTATGTACCAATAGCTCTGGCTACAATAAGGTAGTTTTTCCAACTGGCAAAGTCATTTTTAGCCGTCAGTAATTCGAATACTTCTTCCAAAGCTTCTTTGTCGCGCGTTTGATTGATCAAATTAATGTAATGTGAAGAATGTAAAGCATTATTTGGCAAGCCAAAAAATGCTTTCCGTGCATACACCTTTGCACTATCCATTTTACCTTGTGCTTGGAATATTTGACTTTTTAAGAGTTCTGAATAAAACAGATAAGGGTTTGCTTTAGTTCCCTTCTCGACCAATGCCATCGCCTTATCATACTTTTTTGCATTTACATAGTAGCGTGCTTTTACAGAATTAATTGGAATGGTAGTCACCGTAATGTTGGGAATGTCTGGAACAACGTTATCAACCTGATTCAAAGGAAGATTGTACTGATTAGAATTAAAATCTTGGAGAAGGTACATTTGTCCCTTAAGCGACTCATACACTTTGTTGCTAACATAGATACTCGGCAAAACCAATAAAATTGCTACCGCTAAAAAAGCGGTGTTGATTTGCTTACTCGGCTTAATTTTTAAGGTTTGATTACGAATATTTTGATAGTAAACCGTTATGAGTGCCATAATCAACGTCCATACTACCAATACCTGAGGACGAGCAATAGGAAAGTTTAAATTAGCATCTACACTGTAAACCCCTAGAGCCGTCAACAATAAAAATAGAAAGACCTTCTCATTAAGTCCTAAGTCTGAATACCGTAACAAAATGTAGACATAATAAATTGCCCACAAAAAAATTCCTAAATACAATACAAACCCAACAATTCCCAGTTCAGCACCCAGCTGAATAAAGTCACTGTGAGCATGATAAGGAACTACATAGCCACTTATGTCTTTGGAGTCGTAATCGATAGACTTTAATTTCCAATTTCCAAGTCCCACACCAAAAATAGGATTTGAGGATAAATGGGTGAGTACATCTTCATAATAGCGTAACCTTTGATTTACAGAACCATCGTTAGTGCTCACTGAAATGGTTGCTGCCCTTGAAATGGCATCTGCTCCTTTATCAGAAAGTACCATTTGGTTGATAAGAATTGCCAAAATAAGTGGGACTACAACATATCCTACCTGAAGGAGTTGCGTAATTTTTTTGTTCTCCCTTAAATAGAGAAACACATGCATAGCTACATAAGCTACCACCGTAAATCCTACAGCAATAAAAGAGGCTCTGGATTGTATCATAGAAAGCCCAATCAATGTCATGGCAACAATTACGGTCAATGTAATTTTAATCCAAACTCTCTTTATTAAATGAATTAAAAACAGCACAAAAGGAATTTTAATTGCCAAAGAAAATGCAGTAATATTTCGGTTCGCTGTTACTCCTTTTAGGGTTCCCGACTGTATGGAGCCAGTTGTATTTATCATTTCTAAAGCATCATTAAAGACTGCATAAATTTCAATCCCTAAAATTGCTGTAATCAATAGGGAAAGAAATTGTGCTTTATTTTTCATTGAAAACAACAAAATTCCCATGGACAAATACATAATGAATACATTAAGCTGCCGACTAATATTTACAAATACTTCTGTAGGGTTAATCGCATAAAGAATAGATCCCATTGCCCAGAGTATGAACCCTATGTATGTCAGTGTCAAAGTCGCTTTTAAGCTTAGCGTCAATGTTGTGTTTAATGTTTTTCTATTTGTTATGAAATAAAGTAAGCTCAATAAATTAAGACCACTCATAATAAGCCACTGAGGAGCGATCTTATCAACGGCCTGCCAATTGGGAACAAATCCTATGCATAAGTAAAGGATTAACATAAGAGGTGCTACTAAGCTGATGGAGTGGAATGTTGGGGGGCTTGTTTTTGGCATTTTATCGATAAATTTCTACTAAAGTACTATTTTTAAAAAACTATGAAAAGTAAGTTTTATCTTTGACTTATGAATGCTCCTATTACAATTACAGCTCTAGTCCTAAGTTTTCTGCTTCATTTCGGTATTCAAAAAGTTTTTATTCGTTTTAAAAAGTTCGATAACTTTAACCACAGGAGCTCTCATAAAACTCTGGCCACCCGTACAGGTGGGATCGGAGTTTTTGCTACGCTTTTCTTTATTTCACTATTTTTTTACTTTCAAAACATTGATCTTTTTGACTATTCATTATTTATCCCTTTAGGAATAATGTTCGTTGTTGGGGTTTATGACGATTTTTACAATGCAGATTTTAAATTAAAATTTTTACTTCAAATCATTGTTGCTAAAATTTTAATTGATCAAGGTTATCTGATCACAAACTACCACGGTCTTTTTGGGCTTTATGAGGTGCCTTGGATGCTTGCACAGCTATCTACTGTGTTTGTATTTTTGGTTGTGGTAAATGCCGTCAACTTTATTGACGGAATCGATGGCCTTGCAATAACCGAGGTAATCAAAGCTATTCTCTTAATTGAGTTTTTTAGTGAAGGCTTTTCGGATTTAGCCCCGATGGGGTTCCTTTTGATAAGTAGTATGCTTCCACTTTACTATTTCAATTTTAAAAAGAAACGCAAAGTCTTTATTGGAGATGGAGGTTCCATGTTACTAGGATCCGCTGTGGCGGTATATCTTTTTTATGTTTTAGGAGATCAGTATCATTTCAATCCGCAATGGACAATGAATAAAACTCTTTTTGCAGTTTTAGTTGTTCTTTATCCTTTAGTTGATTTATTGCGTGTATTTACGTTACGTATAAAAGAAGGGAAGTCACCTTTTATTGCTGATAAAAAGCATATTCATCATGCATTGTTAGGAAAAATAAAATATACCTGGTTAGTTGATTTAATAATTCTTTTAGCATCTATTTTAATATTATTAATTGCAATTTTTTAATTTTTCTCTTGCGGCTTTATAACCTTTTCTAAAAGAAATTTTAAAATTTTCACAAGCCATTCTACTTTGGTTAAGATTCTCATATGCTAAAGCAGATAAATATTCAATTTTCCCATCAAAGGTTTTGTGGCTTTCTTTAAAAATTAAATAATAATCTAATGCCTTTTCATATTTTTCAATAAAAACATTCATGCCCACTAAACTTTCTAAATAACTATACTCTAAAGGATCAAATTCATATGCCTTTAAATACTGCTCTTCAGCTAGATCATATTTCTGTTCTAAATAATTTGCTTTTGCTTTTTTGGACTCATTAATTGCTAAATTAACTCTCTCTTGACCAATTTTAATGTTTTTATATAATTGGATTAGCTTTTTACTTGTTGGGAATCTTTCAACAGCTTCTCTTGCTATTTCTGAAATAGCACTATCCCCAACTTTATTAAATCCTGATTTTAAATTCAGATATCTATGCCAAATTTCTGGATCTTTTTTTATTCTATTTCTAGAATTCAAAAAAACACTATCCAATAATTTTTCATTTTTATCTTCTGTAGCCGCAGCAAGCATCAGTCTAATGTGAAGATTATTATTTGGTATTTTTCTATAAGCCTTTTCGCTGTAGAAAATCGCACTATCATATTTTTTTTGATTGAAATATGATGCAGCAATTATAGCGTCGTTCCATCCTAAATAAGGGTTTAAGTGTTTAGTCTTATGCAATAAATTTATCGCTTTATCGTACTGATTTTCCTTTTCATAATATCTTGCTATCATTGCATTTAATGGTATTGTTGTCACAGAAAGGTTTGGCCATTTAAAATCAATCTTTTCATATTCTTTAATATCAATTGTATACTTTCCAAAGTTGAAATCCGCCATAAGTGGAATTTGTCTTTTGTAAGTGAAATAGCTTTGATAGTTAACAAAAAGCGTTAGAAACGTTCCTACAGCTAGAATTGAAATTAAAATTTTATTAGATGACTTACTTTCAGAATAGTTATTGTTAATATCCCTTAGTATCATCGTGAAAAAAAGAATCATGTATACTTGAATCATTGGTCTTGCCATAGGAAAGTTTAAAGAAGCATCTACTAGATAAACAACAAGACCCAATAATAAAAAATAATCAAGTTTTGAATTTGTCTGATCCCAGAAAAGACTTTTTAATAATTTAAATAGTAGGGTTAGAAAAATTAATCCATAAAGAATAAAACCTATTATCCCTAATTCAGCCAAATTTTGAAGAAAGTCATTGTGCATATGATACGGAACGATATAATCATCAATAATATCTTTATTTAACTTTATTGATTTAATCTTCCAATTTCCCAATCCTTCTCCAAAAGGTTTTTCTTTAAACTGAATTAAAGCTGATCTATAGTAATTTAATCTTTGATTAATTGATTCATCCTCCAATGAACTATTAGTTATCGATCCAATCCTTTCAAATGAATTATTAGAAGAATTAATATAGGCTTCTGCTGATAGAAGTAAACAGAAAATCAGCAGAGACTTTATACTTAACCTTAAGAAAATTATATTTTTTCTATTTAAAAAATAAAAAATAATTAATAATGATATTATTAAAAATAAGGATATAAATGAAGCCCTAGATTTTAATATAATTAAACATAAAATTATGCCAAAGGTTAAAACATGAATCAATATTTTAAATATTCGAGAATTGAATATTATCGTTGAATAAAATAAAATAGGTAATTTTAATAACAATGAAAAGGCAGTAATATTAATATTAGCTGCAAGTCCATTGTACCTTTGTGACCTAGTGAAATTGAACTCATTAGCTAGACCATCCTCAAAAAAAGGATGTAAAACAAAAAATATTTCTAGAAAAGCAATAAAGGTAATCCATCGAATTACAATTTTTTTGTCTTTTTCCCAATCTAGTAATAAGTATAGTAGAATAAACGAGGAGAAGGTGTTATAGTATCTAGAAAACTCAACTATAGCCTCATTAGCATTCATACTATATAAAATAGATATTAGTGCTAGAAGTATATAAAGTCCATAAAAAATAAATGTTTTGCTTTTAAATAAAAAGTACTTTGGTTTTATGTGATTGGAATTTATGCCATAGAAAATAAATACTAAACCTAGGCTGTTGATTATATTAAGAATAAACCATTGGGAGGCGATTGGGTCGATTACACCAAAATAGGGAAATAAGGCAATTGACAAGATACTTAAAATAAAAAATATCCTCAGATTGTTAAATAAATTCATCTAGCTAAAATAAAAAAACCCTCCTATAATGGGAGGGTTTAATTTTAAACATGTGTTAATTAAATATTATAACCAACCTGTTCTATCTGTAGTTGCAGCTGAATTTGCAGTTGCGTCTCCAGCATTAACAGGATACATGTAGTCATCAGCAGTATAGTCATCTACAGATGCAGCCGCCTCGTCTGCTAAGGCAGAAGAATCGTCAGCATAAGTTGTACTAGCTACAGCAGCGACGGCACTAACTTCAGCTTCATACATTCTGTAATTGTCATATGTAGCTTGATCAGCTGATTCGGCACCGGCATACATTTTGTTGTCAGCTCCATCTCTTACTGTAATAGCATTGATAAGTGTTGGAGATGTAGTAGTTCCACCAGTAGCAGAAACACCAAAATCATAAGCAGTACCAGCGTTAACAGAAGCAAATCTTAATAATACCCCAGAAGGCTCAATAATAGTAGCTGCTGTACTACTAGAGTTATCTTCATAAGAATTAATAGTAATTTCTGTTGCTCCAGTCGCTTCAACGTGTTCTGATGTAATAGCACCATTTAAAGCTTTGCTTCCTACACCATCAACAGAAATATCTAAATCTAAATCAGTTGTAGAATTTGCAGTAGCAGTCCATCTTCCTAAGTCGTAACCAGCAGCTGTATCTTGACGATCGTCATGATCAGCAACTGACCAGTCTGCTTCAGTTAAATAAGCTACTAAAGCATTGTTAAGCTCTGTCATTGATGTTACATAAGCTGTACCACTTCCTGTTGCAGAATAAGCAGTATCTACAGGATTAACTGAAGTTTGAGTTCCTGCAACAGCAGAGTTAACATCAAATGTTACAGTCACACCTGAAATCTGTACACCTGCTAAAGTAGTATCTGTATCTGTAATCGGGATAGTTACAATAGAAGTACCAATACCAATTTTAATACTTTCACCATAAGCAACTGTCATTGCATCAGCTTCAGCAGCTTGTATTCTAAATGTGTTAGAACCAGTGCCTCCATTAACAGCGGCACCAGCGGCAACATAAGTTGCTGTAATACCGTCAGCAGTATGTGTAGCCGCATTATCTGTAATATATGCAGCAGCCTCAATACGTGCATTAGCACTTGGTGTTATGCTTTTTGTAACGTTCTTAGCTGTAATGCTAATTGCGCCTCCTGCTGAGTTTGGAATATATAGAGCGTTTACAGCAGCAATTGCAGCAGGTGCAGCAACAGCATTAGATACATCCACATCTACAACAGCTAATTTTGCAGTTGTAGCAACAGAAGCTCCAATCACTAAAGAAGTTGTTTCAAGATCAGCGGCAGTAGTAGCTCCTTTTGCAATGTGCGAATCTGCAGAGTCAAGAAAAACTTTTACTCCTGAAGTACTTGGCTTAGCAACTACTACATCAAGATAAGTTTGAAGAGTTTTTATTCCAGATTCATTAGTAATTATTCCCGTATCTAAAGTGGCAGGAGCAACATCATAAGAGTCTGTAATAAGAGTAGCTGAAAGATTATTCTTAGTTGCAGCCGCTCCTCCAATTAGAACAGTAGCAGTTGTACTAGTACCTCCATCTTTAAGACCTGTAAAGTCTACAGAAGCAAGCTTTGCATTGTTTTGAATTGTAAGGGCGTCAATATGATCTGCACTTGAAACTAAACTAGCAAGTTTAGAGTTTCCTGTTACAGTTAAAGAAGCACCTTTCTCAACAGCAGTTGCAGCAGTACCTGTTTTAGTCAAACGAGTCGTGTGGTCTAATGTTAAAGCTTCAAGATCAGTATTATTAGTGATAGTAATATCATTAAACTCAGCCCCTGTAACAGTAACAGATGTTAAATCGCCTGCTCCTGTAATTATAAGATCGTCAGCTTTAGCTGTGATAACTACAGTTTCAAGGTTACTGTTTCCAGAAAGCGTAATGTCATTAACCTGACCAGAAATAGTTAAATCAGTTAGATCTGTTAATCCTGTAAAATCTAAATCCCCATTGGAACCATAATCTAATGCTGCTACTTGAGCAGTAGTTAAAGCTGTATCATCATCTAATTTAATATCGATACTAGCAGTAACAAGGTCAGTCGCAGAAACAACACTTACTTTAACACCATCAACAACAGTTAACGTTTCAACTCCACCTTTAATAGTAAGTTGTCCTGTGAAATCAGTTACAGAAGCTGTTTTAACATCAGTAAGAGTGATCGCACCATCTGTAATTTTAGTTAAAGTAACAGCTGCAGGACCAGTAATGTCTAATGTAAGATCAGCTTGGTCACCGTTTGAATCAACATCATCAAGAGCAGAAATTGGTAATGCTCCACCTTCATCCATATTAATAGTTAAAGTACCAGGGTTGTATCTTGGTAATACAGTTAAATGTACTTCTGTAGCCTGGCCAAAATCAATTGTATTATCTGTAGAACCAGTAACAAACTTAGTAACAGATGTCAAAGCTCTAAAGTCAATATTAGTTACTTTGCTTTCAAAAGCATCGTTAAGTGTGATAACAGTAGCAGATTTTAAAGTTTGTGCTTTGTAGCTTCCTGCTTGCTTTAAAGTTAATGATTGTACACCGCTTAAATTGTTGAAAGTCATTTCAGCAATTGAAGATGTAGCTGCAGCGTAATCAAAGCTTCCAGTAACTGTTTGGATTGCGTCAATTAATTCTTGTGCTTTAACAGCGTCCATTTCAGCGTCCATGTCAATATCTACACTACCGTTAACAATAGCTAAAGACGCTTTCATGTTGTAGAAAGCTTCAAGTGTAGATACTGAATTAACAGTAACTGTTCCAGTGAATACAGAAGAAGCTGCAAGTAACTTATCTAAGTCTTCTTGAGAACCATCAACTGCATCTTGCAATGAAGCAACTTCTGCAGAAGAAGCAACATCAGCTACAGCAGTTTCGATCGCAGTAATATCCTCTTGGATTTCTGAAAGACCGTCTGCAACAGCAGTGTCAATTTGATCACCTAAACCGTTTACAGTGCTAGATAATGAAGCAACCGTACCCGATAGGCTAGTAAGTTCACTCTGAACCTGAGCCAAACCAGAAACGGTAGTCGCTAATGCAGCGATATCAGCTTCAAGTTTGTCAAATTGAGTGTCATAATCCTGACATCCCACTACAAGTAGTGCTCCTGCCAGAATTGATAATAAACCTTTTTTCATTTGATAAAAATTTAATTAATTAAAAATGTTTGTGTGCATTAGCGCACAGGAGGATGAGTTGCAAGTTTCATGCCAAAGTGAATTATTTGTTAAAAAAAACGGAGTAATTGCAAAAATTAAACGGAATCTATTGGTTATTATTAATTTAACATGGAAATAAAATATCATATTTATTCACAAAAGAAACGAAAAGACCTCATTTGAGAAGTAGCTTTCTGTTTTTTTAATGCTTAATTTTAAACAAAACCAATTTTATGAAAAAAATCGCCTTGCTATTCTCAGTGATGATTCTTTTGGGTTGTCAAGAAAAAAAAGAGAATACAAACATTCAATTGCTTCAAAAAGCACAGATGATCCATTTGAAATCAGTAACCCTGGACACCCATGATGATATTGATGTAAAAAACTTTAGCGACAGTCTAAATTACACCCAAGACACAGATACTCAAGTAAACCTACCGAAAATGGAAAAAGGAGGGCTGGATGTAGCTTGGTTTATTGTTTACACGGGTCAGGGAGATTTAACTGAGGAAGGATATGAAAAGGCTGCCGCCAATGCTCAATCAAAATTTGATGCGATTCACCGTTTGGTAAATGAGTACGGCTCCCATAAAATAGGGCTTGCAAAATCCAGTGCTGATGTAGACAGCCTTCGTAAAATTGGGAAAAAAGTGGCCATGATTGGTGTGGAAAATGCCTACCCACTAGGAGAAGACTTAACAGAAGTAAAACGATATTACGATCTAGGAGCGCGTTACATGTCACTGGCGCACAACGGTCATAACCAATTTTCAGATTCCAATACGGGAGAATTTGACAATACGGCAAAACACCGAGGTCTTAGTAAATTAGGGAAAAAAGTTATTGACTCCATGAATTATTACGGCATCATGGTAGATCTTTCTCATCCTTCTAAAGAGTCTATTCGTCAAACCATTGAACAAACAAAAGCCCCCGTGGTAGCTTCCCACTCTGGAGCACGAGCCTTGTCAGACCATCCTCGAAATTTAGATGATGAGCAATTGGAGTGGATCCAAAAGAATGGAGGCGTAGTTCAAACAGTCGCTCTAGCATTATTTGTAAATAAGGAAAAACATAAAAAATATCTATCAGCAGTAGATTCGGTCTATCAGATAACGGCAAACAAATTAGGGATACGGTATTTAAGTTCTTCTGAACGAAGGCAACTAAAGGAGAAAGAACGCGCGGAATACGAGAATCTGTTTTCGAAAATTGTAACGGCTGCTGCTGAGGATTTGGCTGAAGCAAAAGCAAAATACCCCCCTGTAAATGTAAGTGACTATGTTGACCATATTGATTACATCAAAAATAAAATCGGTATTGACCATGTCGGGATCAGCTCTGATTTTGATGGTGGAGGAGGAATTGAAGGATGGCAAGATGCTTCCGAAACGTTTAATGTAACCCTAGAATTAGTTAAAAGAGGTTACACCGAAGAAGAGATTGGAAAAATCTGGAGTGGCAACCTTTTACGTGTATTGGATGCTACAGAAGAAACGGCAAAGCGGTTACAAGCCAATTAATTTTTTAAGTCCAAAAGGATTATTTTAATTTCTTTTGAATTCGGTTCAGGAGTGTGCTGATTCCTTTGCGGATTTCAGCTGTTGGAGCGGTGAAATGATTTACCATAATTGAAAAAGCATATCGATTTCCTTTAGGACTTTCCCAATAGCCCGAAAGATTGTGATTATGGCGTAGGGTTCCTGTTTTAGCATAAACGTCCTTTAGTTGAGTGTAGGCTTTCAAAGTTCCCGAAGAGCCACTTTTAGGAAAAAGGATTTGGAGGGTCTCCCAGTTTACGTGTTTTTCCGTTTGCTTAAGAACAGCAACCAAAGATCTTGGGGTAAGCATATTGTATCGAGAAACACCGGAACCGTCTACCCATTCCAATGGGTCGGGAAGCCAATTTTCCCATCGAGCTTTTAAAAGCTCGATGGCAATTTCTGGTGAAAAGATACCTCTATGGTGATTCGCAATCATCAACAACAGGGCTTCGGCTATTCCGTTGTCACTATCCTGCAACAATCCTTTGTAAAGTGAGGTTTCATTTTCAGTGTAAAGAGTTTGCCAAGGTAGCGAATCGTTTGGTTGAGAGGCAAAAGAAATATCACTCAAAGTAGCATCAGACAAGAGCTTTACAAATAACGAATCTGAGGGGATAAAAGGTCTGTTTAAAGTATCTTCCGTGGACCAATTTTGAGGGTTGAATGAAAACGTATTGGACTGGCGCATTCTTTCAAATTTTGTTTGTATTGAATCTTTTTGAAGAGGAAACGAAGGAATAAGATTGAGGGTCTCATCTTTTTTAAAAGCAGTGACGCTGTTGCCATAAATAGGAAATACACTTCTAGAGGCGGCAAAGTAATAATTGTAATCGTCCCAAGACCATCCAGATCCTTGGGGTGTTGGCGCTGTTTTGGAAACATGGTATTTCCAAACAGGACGATCTTTAAAAAATCGAAAAAGAAGACTGTCTGGATAAAACGGATGGAGCAACAGCGGGTAAGCGGTAGATCTAAAATGAGCGAGGCGGTTATTTTCAATGGTAAACTCAAGGGCGGGAAGTTTTGAAAATGTTTGAACAGCACCTAGAAAGGTGAGGAGTTTTGTATTGGATGCGGGAGTCATGTAACGGTCTTCATTCCATTGAGCGCTCACCTTATTGTCATCAACAGGCTCAATATGAACTCCTACAAAAGCATGGGCCAATTCGGGGATGTTTTTAATTTCTCGTGCTAGTTTTCGTTCACTAATGCGTTGTGCAGAAAGGAGTGTACTGCAAAAAAGAATTAGAAAAGTAGCGTAAAATTGTACCATTGGTTAAAAGTACTAAAAACGATTTTTTACTCAAGCATTCTTTAGCACAAAGAGTTCTACTCAGGTTCAGACTGACCTCAGCAGCTTGTCCTCTACCGTAGCCGCTTTAACGAATACGGTAAACGGTATTGAAGGCGGTATTGGTACTGCAGTAGATACTGCACTGGCTGATGGTCTTGCGGACATTAATGCCGCAATTGCTGAATTGGAAACACAAATCGGTCAAGTTGCAACTGGTGAAGATGTAGATAGCATCAATTCCACTTTAGACGGTTTAGAAACTGATTTGAATGACTTATTGGCTTCCAACAATATTTTTACGGGAGATTTGATTATCAATTCAGATGCTACTTTAGAGTTTGCAGAAAACTTAAAAGGTAAAGTAGGCATCATTAACGGTAATGTCTTTATTGAGCAAAGTACCGAAATGGATTCTACTCGTTTGCAAACGATTGCCAGTAAAATCAAAACCATTACGGGAGACTTGGTAATTCGAGCACAAGCAAGTACTGTGGGAGGCGTTAGCCTTGACAGCTTAATTGGTGTTTCCAATTTAAAAGTTGCACAACCTGGTAGTATTGCTTTTCCTCTTCTAGCTAGTGCTCAAGAAGTTGTTATTGGAAACAACTACAGAGTTGACGGAGCGGTTGACTTTTCTTCACTTAAGGGTGTGTCCAAATTCATCTCTGGAAGCATCGGCGATGGAACCAACACCTATGCTGGATTCGCAGTAGGCGGAACTCAAAACAATACCATCACTGCTCCTAAAGCAGCTTCTATTGATTTGGGTGCCATGACTTATTACACCCCAAAAAACTTGACCATCAATGGTGACGACGATACCAGCTTGGATTTGGGTATGTTAGAGTCTAAAGATGCTAACGGAAGAGCGCGAAACTACACCATAGACGTTAACGGTGCAAAAGCACTTAATGTCCCTGGTTTGGTGGGGGGTAAGGTAACTGTTGAAGATGTGGCTGACGTAACCCTTAGCGCTTTTGAAGGAGAAATTAAAGTAAAAGCAGGGGTTGAAAATGTTATTCTTGGAGCATTGAAAAATGACTTTGACGCTACAACAGCAAGCGATCTTATCACTGCAGACCTTACTATGGATGCTTCTGATAAAAAGGCAGACTTTACGGGTGCCGGCGATTTGGAAAGTGCTACCATTGCTGGAGCCGTTAAAACCGTTACTTTTTCTGGTAACAGTAACTTAACTACCCTAGACCTTACCGCTGCAATTGAAAGCTTGACAATCAATAATACCGATTTGACAGAGGCTACACTAGACTACACTAATGCCAACCTTGCTGAAAAAGGATCGTTGGTGGTAACGGGGAATAAAGATCTTACTGCTCTTTATGTAGACAAAGTGGACGGCTTAGCAACACTCACCATTACGGATAATGATGAATTGACTGCTGTAAGTTTTGATGCCCTAAAGGCTATTCCTACTAAAGCAACCGTATTGCCAGTAGTTAAAATAGGTGGTACTACTACAGATGCCAACGACCTAAATGCCGAATTGATAGACCAAGATGAAACAGACCACACCAAAGGAGGTAGTTTTACAACAGATTCCGGTTTGGATGACTTGAAAACCTATTTGGCTGCGGCTGACGGTAGAACAGGTTCTGACCTTAGAGTATTCTTTGACCGTGCCGATGAATACGTTATAGACGGTACGCCAAAAACAACCTCTGGATTTAAAATTGGCGGATCTCACGACCAAGCCCTTACCGTAATCAATTCTTACGGACAAGCCGGTGCTGGCAAATCCAAAAGAAGTTGGGTATTTGGAGGTAATGTTACAGCTGCTGCAAATATTACTTTGACCGCTAATACTGTTGGGGCAACTGCTACTGTTGCTGCTGCTGGTATTGACAACTTGTATGCTGCTCTAAACGGAGCCGGATTTAAAGGGAATTTTGATCCTAGTGTGGGTACACTTACCGTTACTCAAGGGGCTAGCCCAACAGTAGATGTCATTTTAGGTGCAGCTCCTGGAACAACGGTTACCGTTAGCACCGCTTCGTTAACAGCTTCTGCAGATACCGTTGAAGTAAAAATTGGAGACTACAGTTCAAAAGTTTATTTGACCACTACAGACGATACTTCATTCTCCAACGGAGTAAGCAGTAACGGTAAAGACGCTTCAAGAGAATTAATAGGTGCGTCAGGTACTCATACGGCAACTGACGTTTTAAACGAAATTGTTGCTGGGTTTAATGCAACCACTGACTTCCCATTTTTAGTAAGCGTTGACTCTTCAGGAGCAAGTGCGACCTTGAAAATTGGAGCTAAGGATCAAAGTACAAAACACCATGGAACAGCGGTTTCTTATGCCAACTCCAATGCTTCAAACGGTATTGAAACTGTTTATGTTCGTGATGAACGTGGAATCAACCGACCTGGATTGTACGGTTATGGGGTTCAACTGACTTTGGAGTCCAAAACAGCTGGGGAATCCATCAGTACGGGAGGTCCGTCTGAAATTGGTAACCCTCCGTCCGCTACAGGAGGTACTTCTCTTAATAATGGTAAAGGAGTAGGGCAAGTTGATGTAAACACTGCTAATGTATCCGCCGTTGTTGAATTAGGTGCGCCTTCCAGTGGTACAGCTGCTTTAACCGATTCACCCGGTGCTGTAGCCTACGGTTCTGGTTCTGCTTCAGGAACAGATGTAGACCATGTTTCATGGCTCTAAATAGCTAAATAAATTTAGTAAGCCTTATTAAAAATAAGGTCAACATTCCGAAAAGCCCCTGTTTACAATAAAACAGGGGCTTTTTTATGGGCTAAAGGAACATTCGCTTCCCCAGTCGAGGACACCTACAACATTAAGTTTTTAATAAAAGTTTTTGTAACAGCGCTTTTTCATACTATTTTTCACATGACAAATTCAGATGCAGCTTTGGCTGCTTATTATCAGTACCCCTCGATGAACCCTACTACAACCCGCCAAAAAACCGCAGTTTTACTCGCCAACCCACCTAAAGAAATTATTGCTTACTGCACCTATTTTCTAAAACGGGCTCCTTACCGAAAAAAAGCGGGAGGACAAATGGGTCTGAGCGAAAATGCATTGCGTAACTATGTTATCTTCTGCCAACATTTTGGTGACTTCGAAGCAGAATTTCATCAAGGAGCCCTAACTTTTTCAGACTTGGACCGCCAGGTGGTAGAGGGGTTTATCCAATGGCTATTAGACAAAAAACAATTCAGTCAAAACTATGCCGGTAGGCTACTGGGCACCCTTAAAACCTTGTGTCTAGATGCCAAAAAAAGTGAAATTGAAACCCATCCTTATGTTCGGCATATTTCGGGTTTTACCCAACGGCAAACCGCTAGAATCATCAATATTTTAACCTTTGAAGATTTACACGCCATTGAACAGGTTCCGCTAGACAAAGAACATTTAAACACGACTCGCAACTGGATCATTTTAGGTTTTTGGTTGGGTCAACGCGTATCTGATTTACTCTCTTTGCGTCCGCACCAACTAAGAGCAGCCCCCAACGGCGGCTTGTATGTGGATATTTTACAAAAAAAGACCGCAAAGAAGATTACCGTAGGAGTGATTGATCCCAGAGCAATTCAAATTTTACGCCATCAGTTCCCCAAAAAACTCAGCCCGCAACGGTTTAATTTGTACTTAAAACGAGTCCTTGAAGCCGCTGGACTAAATCAGCAGGTCAGCAGTTTTAAATTCAATCCAAAAACACAACGTAAAGAAATGGGCGTTTTTCCAAAATACAAGGTTATTTCTTCCCATGACTTACGGCGTTCTTTTGCAACCAACTTTTTTGGAAAAATTCCAACTCCTGTATTGATGCAAATGACGGGACATAGCAAAGAAAGTACGTTTATGAGCTACATCGGTCGTGATCCCAATCGAGATTCCTATGCCGATTCATTTATGGAAGGGGTGGTACATCTGGTTAAATAAAGTACATAACTGGAACGGACGCTTTTATTTGAAAACAGCTGCTGAATAGCATTACAACCCGAGACTCAGTCCCAAATAGAAGTTTCGACCCGGAGCAGGTTCGTAAAATCGCCCTCCAAATGCATTCAATCGGATGTTATCGTAGTAAACGGTATTGAGTAGGTTGTTCACTCCTCCAAAAAAGTCGAGTGATCCCCAAGCTAGATTAAGCGTTTTTTGTCCTTGAATACGCATTTTTTGGTAGTCCTTAATTTCTACACTATTACTATTGTTGGCAAAGATCGCTCCCACATGTTCTAGAGAAAGTGTCCCTTGCCAATTCGTTTTTGAGCTGTGTTTTAATTGGAAAAAAAATTGACTGTTCGGAATCCCTGGGAGGCTTTTCCCTTTTAAATCATCCGTTGCATTGAGTCCATTAAATTGATATTGAGCTTGTGTCACGCTGGCTTGAAAAGCCCATTGATTCCATTGATAAGCAGCAGCCAATTCGAAGCCGTAGCGTCTGGTTGCTCCCGTATTGCGATAAAAAGATCGCCCTGGAAAATCCTCCAATTCGTAAGGCAATATTTCGTTAGAAGTCTCAATAAAAAAAGTAGTTGCTTCTATGTGCCCAGAAGTCCTTTTCATCTTCCATCCCAACTCATAATTTAAGGCCTTGGAAGGCTTGAGATCTAAATTTAAGCCTGTTCCTCCAGAAGGATTTGCGGACAGCTCAGATAAGGTAGGTGTCTCAAAACTGGTAGAAAAATGGGCAAATAGTCGGTGCTGAATTGCAATGGCGTAACTCAACCCTACACTGGGATTTAGAACCGTGTATTCTTGAATTTCTTCGTCTGTATCTGCTCCAAGAGTTTGATAATCATAGCGAAGTCCAGTTCTTAACAAAAGTTTTTCCCATTGAAGGTCATCCAAAAGGAATACTCCCAAATTTCCAAAACGTTCTAACTGAGAAAATACATTGTTCCCCTGCAGCCCTTTAAGGTTTAAAAAACGATCTCGCTGGTCACGTTGGGCATTGGTTTCAAAACCTAGTTGCCATCTGTGTTTTAATTTACTTTGTGTTTCTTCATAAGTTAAACTAGAGCCCAAGCCGTAATAGTTACGAAACAAATCAACAATTCCCCCGTTTTCAAAGGGAAGTTTTCCATAAAAATCTCGAAAACTGTAAAACAGGTAACTGTCTAAATTCCATTGCGTTCCCCAGTTTTGATCCCAGCGCAGACCAATTTTAAACTGGTCTATTTTCTCAAAGGTATCGTAATCCAAATTCCGCTGTCTTGCCTGACGAAAATCGGTTTGTGTCTCCTCTAATTTTAACCCTCCCGCATCTTCCGCTTTGGGGCTGTTGGTGTAATTTAATTGAAAATTTAGAGCTGAGCGAGGATTTATTTTGTGTTTGATTTTGGCATTTAACACATGCTGTTCTAACCCACTGAAATTTCGAAACCCTGCTGTGGTTGTCCTATTTAAATGAAAAAGAGCCGTAGTTTTCTTTCCTCTAAATTGAGTGGTAATTTGGTGGTTTTGGTATGCGTAAGATCCAAGACTTGTCCGGAATTGGATTGATTTTCCCTCCAAACTGTCTTGAGTATTTAAATACAAAACCCCTCCTGCTGCATTCCCATACAAACTTGCCGAAGGACCTCTTAAGACTTCCAATCGGTTGATCAACCCTAAGGGTAGGTTGTCTACTTGACCTTGACCGTCTGGTGTTGTTTCTGGAATTCCATCCACAATAATTTTTACCCCTCGTATTCCAAATGCCGCTCGTGAACCAAAGCCTCTGACGGATAGTCTTAAGTCCTGAGCATAATTGTTGGAATTCAGCGCAAATAGACCCGGCACCCCACTTAAATATTCTTGAAGTGATCGCTGTTGTTGGCCTCCTTTTAAAGCAGCTACATTTAATGTACTGACCGAAGAAGGAATTAAAAATCCTGAGGTTTTCAGCTTTGGAGCTTCTAATGCAACTTCTTGTAATGTAATTGTTGAAGTTTGAGAAGCTTGTTGAGCAACCAATGTTGAGGAAAGTAGTATTAGTACCCCTAAGGTAAAACTCGTCCAATTTCTATTGAATCGAGAGAAAATCTTAAGCTGCATTTTTTAAATTTGTGCTAAGATAACGAATATGTACCTCACAGAACTTGAAGAAATTGTTGCCTATGTTGTTTGCATTGCAATCGTTATCGGCTTTGGGGTATCTACCTACATGGAAATTAAAAACACCATTGCTGAAGAGAAACAAAAACATCAGGAGAAAAAAGAAAACGAAGAAAAAATTAAAACATTGATCAAATACTTCAATACCAAAAAGGAACTTATCGATACCGTTGTCAAACTAAACCATTCCAATAAACAAGATAAAACCAAAAAATAACATTACATTTGTACCTACAACAGTTGTTTTAAAAAACTTGTTTATGAAAAAAGTGCACCATCCTGCCTCATCTCGAGGACAAGCAAATCATGGCTGGCTTCAGGCAAAACATTCATTTAGTTTTGCAAATTTTTATGATCCAGAGCGGATTCAATTCGGAGCTTTAAGAGTTTTAAACGATGACATAATTGCTCCTGGAATGGGGTTCGGCACCCATCCCCATGACAATATGGAAATCATCACCATTCCTTTGGAAGGTGCCCTAGAACACAAGGACAGTATGGATAATGTAGGTGTAATTGAATCTGACGAAATACAAGTCATGAGCGCTGGAACAGGAGTTTATCACAGTGAATACAATAGAAGCAAAGATCAGCCCGTCAGCCTTTTGCAACTTTGGGTGTTCCCACATACGCAAAATGTTACTCCACGTTACGACCAAAAAAACATTAAAGACTTAAAAACAATTAATGCTTTCTATCCCATTGTTACTCCAGATCCAAAAGGCCCTGGAATGTGGATTCATCAAGAGGCTTGGTTTCATCTCGGTGAATTTGATCGTGACATGGAGGTAAATTACCCAATCAATAAAACTGGAAATGGAGTTTACATTTTTATGATAGACGGGAAAGCAACAATTGACGAGCAGGAATTAGGAAAAAGAGACGCCTTAGGAGTTTGGGATACAGATTCTTTTTCTTTAACCATCAAAAAAAAATCAAGAATACTTCTTTTAGAAGTACCAATGCACTACTAATGAAAAATAAAACAATCACAGCTGAAGAGCTTTTAAATCATATTACTCAAAAAATAAATACTGGAAATTTTACCGACAGTGTTCACAAAATAAAACTGGTTACCACCCAAGAAATGATTCAAAAAATACTTGGCGAAGAATTTTAAATAACCCTTTTACTGATACACCCGGACGTAATCAATAATGTATTCTCTTGGAAATTCAAGCGAGGCGTCTATTGATCCTCCAAAATTTCCTCCAATTGCGAGATTAAACAACAAGAAAAAGGGCTTATTAAAGGGCCAATTATCTGGGGTTTTCGAAACAACAGCGTAACTGTAAACTATTTTTTCATCATAAAAAAACACAATGCTACTGGTTGTCCACTCGATTGCGAAGACGTGGAAATCATCTTCAACGCTTGGTGCTTGCGTTATTCTTGTATTTATGGTATTTCCATAACTACTTCGGGTATGAACAGAATTAAATATTTGTCCTGGCGCTCTCCCAACATATTCCATAATATCAATCTCACCACAATCGGGCCAGGGATTGGTGTCAATATCATTTCCCAAAGCCCAAAATGCGGGCCATAACCCCGCTCCTGTTGGGACTTTTAACCTTGTTTCAATTCGTCCATATTGAAACTCTCTTTTTCCTTTAGTCAAAATACGAGTAGATGTGTATTCTTCTTCTTTTTTTGCAGAAATAATTAAAAAACCGTCCTCAAGACGATGATTTGTATCCGTGTAGATTTGTCTTTCGTTGTTTCCCCAACCGCATAAATTTGGACAGCCGTCACCCAAATCAAAGCTCCAATCCTCCAAATTAAGTTCCGGACCGTCAAATTCATCCGACCAAACCAATTCAAGTGGTTTCTCAAGTACTGGTTCAGTAGCTGGAGAGGGTAAATTAACCTCTACTTCAAAAGCATCTTCCTTTTCACTGTCTTTTTGACAACTGAAAAGGAGTAAAAACAAAACCAATTTTAAGACCGTTTTCATCTAATTAAATTGTTTTCAAAGGTAAGGGTTTTACTATCTTTACACAGATTAAGACACTATGGATTTAATTCCCAACTCCGGGTTTACCGTGACCTCGCTTCTTCGAGGAGCCATCGGTATGATAGCACTTTTGTTTATTGCCTATTTGTTTAGTAATGATCGAAAACAAATTGCTTGGAAGACGGTTGGTTTGGGCCTGCTTACACAAGTCATCATTGCAATTGGGGTGCTGAAAATTGATTGGGTTAAAGGAATCTTTGAGGGCTTAGGAGGTTTTTTTATCAACGTTTTGGAATACACAGGAGAAGGTGCTAAGATGCTTTTAGGGCAGTTTGGCGATGTAGATGAATACGGTTTTATCTTTGTGTTTCAAGCTTTACCTGTAATTATCTTTTTTTCTGCACTAAGTTCCATATTGTATTATTTTGGTGTTATTCAAAAAGTGGTTGGTTTTTTAGCTTGGGGACTTACTAAGCTTTTTAAAATTTCTGGTACGGAAAGTCTTTCTGTGGCGGGAAATATCTTTTTAGGTCAAACGGAAGCTCCGTTGATGATAAAAGGGTATTTAGAAAAAATGAATCGCTCTGAAATTTTCTTGGTCATGGTTGGTGGAATGGCAACAGTTGCAGGGAGTGTCTTGGGGGCATACATCGGTTTTTTAGGAGGGAACGATCCTGTACAACGTTTAGAATTTGCAAAAAGCCTTTTAGCGGCTTCCGTTATGGCTGCCCCAGGAGCCGTAGTAATTGCTAAAATTATTTATCCTCAAACTGAGGAAATCCAGACCGATGTCCAAGTTTCAAAAGATAAAATCGGGGCTAACTTTCTTTCTGCAATTTCCATCGGAACCAATGAAGGAGTAAAAATGGCCGTAAACGTTGGTGCCATGCTGTTGGTTTTTATTGCTTTGATTGCCATGTTGAGTGGAATGCTTGCCAGTTTCGGAGAATTCATTGGGCTCAATGCGTGGATTAAGGAAAATACCATTTACCAAACCTTTTCCATAGAGTTTATTTTAGGGTATCTGTTCGCTCCTCTTATGTGGATTATTGGCGTTGCCAAAGAAGATATGGCCTTGATGGGTCAACTGATCGGGATTAAATTGGTGGCTAGTGAATTTGTTGGCTACACCCAATTAGTGGATTTAAAAAACAGTTCTAGTGCAATTCACTTAACCTATCAAAAATCAGTAATAATGGCCACCTACATGCTATGCGGATTTGCAAACTTTGCCTCTATTGGGATTCAAGTGGGTGGAATCGGAATCATTGCTCCTAAAATTCGTAAAACACTTACTGAACTTGGTTTTAAAGCAATGATTGCGGGGACATTAGTCTCGTTAATGTCTGCAACCATTGCGGGAATTATTTTAGGATAAGCCCTTACAGAACTCTTACTCTTATTTTTTTCCAGGTTTTAATCAGAAAAAAGGCAGAAACTACTGCAATCGCTGAAAGTGGAAGTGCCAGTTGATATTCTCCATAAATGAAATATCCCGTAGCAAACATGATACTGTAAATCATCAAACAGCCCAGTAGCATAGCGATTATTCCTGAAGGAACCGTCCAGCCTGTCTCTCCTTCAGTTAGGTCTATTGATTCGTCTTTTGCTGCATTAATGACTTTTTTCCATCCTGGACCCCCAGGTTGGATTTTAGTGTAAAACGATCTTAAAACCTCCTTACTTTCAGAAGGAGTCAAAAAGGTAATCAATAGCCATACCGATGTAGTAACCGCTACTACAAAGGGAAATTCAGCCCAAGCCGGCAACACACCTTCAACACCGAATAAAGCTTCTTTAAGTCCAAAAGAGGGGATGGCTAACGCCAAGGAAATGACTCCAGAAACCACCATGGCCGCAATTTCACTCCACGCATTAATGCGCCACCAAAACCATCTCAAAATAAAGATTAGTCCTGTACCTGCACCAAAGACTAACAACAAATTGAACAATTGCATTGCATTTTGAAGTAACAATGCAAGCAATGTACTTAATACCATCAGTAGGACTGTTGAAAGTCGTCCAACAGCAACCAATCTCTTTTGAGAAGCTTCAGGATTAATTTGTCTTTTGTAAAAATCATAGACAATGTAAGAAGATCCCCAATTTAATTGTGTAGAAATGGTACTCATGTATGCAGAAATGAGAGAAGCTAAAACCAAGCCTAAAAGACCCGTTGGTAACTTGGTAAGCATGGCCGGGTAGGCCAAATCATTTCCTAATTTATCTGCCGTAATATTTGGAAAGGCAGATTGAATACTTTGTAAATCCGGGAATACTACTAAGGAGGCTAAAGCCACTAAAATCCATGGCCATGGTCTTAACGCATAGTGCATGATATTAAAGAAAAAAGTTGCACCAATCGCATGATTTTCATCTTTGGCTGCTAACATTCTTTGGGCAATGTATCCACCACCACCAGGTTCTGCTCCTGGATACCACGAACTCCACCACTGAACCGCCAAGGGTATGATAAGAAGTGTAATTAAGGCTTCGCTGTTTCCAAAATCGGGAAGGATTGAAATTTTGTCAATCACGTTTTCATGAGTCAAAAGAGCTTGCATCCCACCAACCTCAGGAAGATTAACCAAATGGTACGCAGCGCCAATAGCACCCCCCATTGCTACGAAAAAGAGAATAACATCCGTGTAAACAACTCCTTTAAACCCTCCAATAGCACTAAAGGTAACTGTGACTAAACCCGCTGTAATTACCGTTTCCCAGGGTTGAAGTCCCAACATAATCCCGCCAATTTTGATGGCAGCAAGAGTTACAGCGGACATTGTAATTACGTTAAATATGACCCCTAAATAAATGGCTCTAAACTTTCTCAGAAAGCTAGCAGGCTTACCTCCATAACGGAGTTCATAAAATTCTAAGTCTGTATTGACGTTGGATTTTCTCCAAAGTTTAGCATAGACAAATACGGTAAGCAAGCCCGTAATCAAAAATGCCCACCAGACCCAATTCCCAGAAACTCCATTCGAACGGACAATATCGGTTACCAAGTTGGGTGTATCTGTAGAAAATGTGGTGGCAACCATTGAAAGGCCTAACAACCACCAAGGCATACTTCTCCCTGAAAGGAAAAATTCATTTGCACTTTTTCCTGAAGCTTTGGAAACATAGATTCCAATCCCTAAAGAAATTGCAAAAAATAGGAAAATAATTAGCCAATCGAGTATTGCTAATTCCATAAGATTAAATTATTTGGTTGATTTAAATATAACTAAAAAACCGCTTCTGGCTTAAATAGTTGTTAAAAGCTTTGAGAATCAAGCGAATTCATCCTAGGTTTGTGTCATTGTCTTTATGTTCCACTATGAAAAGTATTGTTTTCTTTTTAATTTGCTTACTCGTTTTCGGGCTTAATCTCGTGCGGGGACAAATTATTCGTGAATCTAAAGAATCCACTAAATTACTTCTTCCACCACCTGAAAACAAAAGCCCGAGCTTATTGGCTCCCAAGACTCAAAAACAGTTTCTGTCCGAAGATTTTTTTAATCCTAAAATCGATTTTAAAGATCCTAAAAATGGCCTGAATAACCCGCCAATGAACTTTGGTAAAAACGAACAATTTCTCGACCCCGGAAAACAATACTTGAATAAATTAAATCGACGTCCTGAAAAAGAAAAAAATCCGAATCAATTCAAAGTAGATCAATATCTAGGTGATTTTAGAAATAATGGAAGGTATGTTCAAATTGCGCTGCGAGATCATGAGTCTCCCGATGGAGATTTGATTCGAATCATGCTGAATGACCAAGAGGTAGTTCCACAAGTTCTTTTGCAAGAACGTTTTAAAAGCATTTCGATAGACTTGGTTGTGGGTTTCAACAAAATAGATTTTGTTGCATTGAATCAGGGGGAATCCGGACCCAATACGGCAGAAGTTCGTGTTTTTGACGATGAAGGAAAGCTTGTGGGAGCAAACCGTTGGAATCTTGCAACTGGAGTTAAAGCCACTTACATTATTGTAAAGGAAAAGTAACCGTTACGCTTCGTAAATCTCTAACATCCCTTTAATAAATAAGTCAACCTCCTCCAAGGTTCCTGTACTAATTCTACACCAATCGTAAAAGGGAGGAAAAGGCCGCCCAATTCGAACTCCTTTTTCTAGCATCTGAGGGCCCAGTTCGCGAATGTCTCTTTTGGAATGGAAAAAAATAAAATTGGTATGAGATTTCACATAATCTAACTTGAGATGATCCAATAGTTTGTAAATACGTTCTTTAGCTTCTTTATTTTTTGCTAAAGAAAATTTGTAAAAGGCCTCATCTTGTAACGCTTCCTTTGCGGCTTCAACTGCTAAGACATTACTCATTGCAACGAGGTTTTGTCGAATTTTATTTGCAATTTCTGGTTTAGCAATAAGATATCCTACACGCAATCCCGCCATCCCATACACTTTTGAAAAAGTTTTAGAAACAATTACATTGTCTCCGCGTTTTACTGCCTCAACCATGCTTGGGTAATTGGGAGTCTCGATAAAGTCATAATACGCTTCGTCTGAAAAGACTATCGTTTTCTTACTGGCAACATCACAAAAATCTACCAATTTTTGTGCTGGAACTAAAGTTCCTGTCGGATTATTCGGGTTGCAGAGAAAAACCATTTTTGTTTTAGCAGAAATTTGCTTTTCAATAGCATCTAAATCATATCCCTTGTCCTCCCCAACTGGAACCCAATTGACTGTAGCTCCCCATTGTTCAGCATAATTCATCATGGCTAAAAAGGTGGGTTGCCCTGAAATTATTTCGCCTCCATTGGCAGCAAAGGTAATTCCTGCGACTTTCAATCCCTCTGTAGATCCTCCAGTCACAATAATGGACTCTGGTGCTACTCCGTGTTTTTTAGCCAACTGAACGGCTAGATCATCAGAATATGCATAGGGGTAGCGACATGCATGAACAAATGAATTCTTTATTCTGTCTTGAACTCTTTTTGACGGGCCGTATGGATTTTCATTGGAGCTTAACCGAACGATCGACTCTAATTTTCGAGGTTGGAAATTTTGTTTCTCTTGAGCGGTTAATAGGGTCGATGGTGTTAAAATCAATCCTCCTATTCCCATTGAGGCTCTAAGCCAGTCTCTTCTTGATTGCATGTTTTATGATTTTGTTTAAAGTTCTTTTTTTTTTTAATGAAAACAAAATTAAATCTTTACTTTACTGCATGAGCAATTGGATTACAGTAATTGAAAATGCCTTACAAGCCCTAATAAGTCCTTTGGAATGGATTATGCTTATTGCAGTTATTGGTGGGGGTCTCTACTTATTCATTCACAGTAAAGGGGTACCCTTGTTAAAAATCAAGCCTGCATTTAAATTACTTTTTCAAAAGGAAAAAAATCAAGGAATCTCTCGCTTTCAAGCACTCTCTGCGGTACTTGCTGCCACGGTAGGTCTTGGTAATATTTCAGGGGTTGCTATCGCCATCCATATGGGAGGGCCAGGAGTCCTAGTCTGGATGTGGCTTACCGCTTTAATCGGGATGATCATCAAATTTTACTCTTGTACCCTAGCGGTTCAACTTAGAGCTTTTGAATCTGATGGAGAACCTTTAGGCGGGCCCATGTACTACATGCAATTGGGGATTAAAAAATGGGGAAAACCCCTAGCTGTTTGGTTTTCAATTGCAGGGCTGTTTGGAGTCCTTCCCGCTTTTACAGCCAATCAACTTACCCAAACATTTGTCAATGTAGTGGAACCCGACCGCTTCCTCTCTTTAGGTGATTTTCAGTGGAAACTGCTTGTTGGAGTCGTGTTGTCTGTTGCCAGTTCGTTTGTCATATTTGGTGGACTTAAATCCATTGTTAAAGTCACTTCAAATTTGGTCCCTGTTATGGTATCGCTCTATTTTATGATGGGTGTGTTTATTCTTTTTTCAAACGGATCGAGTCTAATCCCCACCTTTGAACTTATTTTTAAAGAAGCTTTTAATTTTGAAACAGCGGTCACGGGTGGGTTTTGGGGCTTGGTTATTTTAGGAGTTCGCCGAGCGGTTTTTTCTAATGAAAGTGGTGTTGGAAATGCTCCAATGTATCACGGGCAATCACAAAGTTCTAAAGGAACTGATGAAGGCTTGGTTGCTATGTTGGGCCCTTTACTTGATACCGTTTTAGTCTGCACCATTACGGGGCTTATTGTCATCATTAGTGGAGCTTATCAGACCCCCAATCTCAATGGAATTGTTTTGACTCTCGAGGCCTTTAGACGTTTGTTTTTTGGATTTGGTGATCAACTTTTACTCATTATGGTTTTTGTTTTTGGGATCTCTACTCTTTTTACTTATTCCTATTACGGAGTAAAATGTTTTGGTTTTCTTACGAAAAAGAAATGGGGGCCTTATTACAATTATTTTTATGTAGGTAGTATTATTTTCTCTGCGCTTGTAACTGTTGAGGTTGTGATCGGAATTATTGATTTAGCTTTTGCCTTGATGTGTATTCCCAATATGCTTGCCTTGATTTATTTAGCAAAGGGAGTAAAAAAAGAAATGCGAGAGCGCCAATGGCTCAGCTAATTCCCACGTTTGTTTCTTATTGTTCACCAATTGGTGGTGGTCCTGGGGGCAACATGGGCTCGTACTCATAATCACCTTTTCGCTCTTTAAACTCATCTTTTACTTCTTGCAAGAGCGTTTTGTTGGTAAACAAATCGATCATTGACATACTTAATGCCTTGGCGGCATAGACCATTCCTTTATGTCCTATGGACATTCCGCCACAAGCCACTACTGCCCAAGAATGCCATGGGGTTCCTTCTGGAGCAACCGTAGCTCCAAGCCGAACTACAGGAACTAAAAAGCTCACATCACCAACATCCGTTGACCCACCCATGGGGTGTTCAGCCGTGGCTTTCAAAGGTGAAATTTTTCCATTGATCCCAATTTGTGGTTTGCCCGTTGCTGCCTGAATTTTGTAGGCAAAATCGAGTTCTTCATCGGTGTAACTTAACCCTCCTAAAGTTTCTAAATTTTTTTGAACTGCCGCTCCACCAACTCTATTTGGAAGCACTTCATGTATTCCTGAAATCAAATTAATTTTGTAATCTACGCCCGCCATAATTGCAGCTCCTTCAGCCATTTTTCTTACATGCTCGTACACTTCTTGCATTCCTTCCCTCTTGGTGTCACGAACCCTAACCCAGATTCTTGAATAATCGGGAACGACATTTACAACTTGTCCTCCATCTTGAATATGATAATGAATTCTAACCGTAGGTTTTACGTGCTCTCTAAAAGAATTGATCCCGTGTGCATAAAGTTCTAAAGCGTCCGCAGCACTTCTCCCATTCCATGGGTCAGCGGAAGCATGTGCCGTTTGTCCAAAGAATTCTACTTTAAAATCTACCAGGGCGAGGGTACTTTGAACATCAGATTCAATGTGATCTGCAGGATGCCAATCCATACAGGCGTCTAAATCGTCAAACAAGCCCGCGCGTGCCATCCAAAGTTTTCCAAAAAACTTTTCCTCTGCCGGAGTTCCAAAGAACTTTACCGTTCCTTGCAGTTTCCCATCAGCGATTAAATTCTTTATCGCCACTGCGGCTCCCAAACTTGCGGTTCCAAATAGGTTGTGCCCACAACCGTGTCCAGCAGCACCTTTTTGGTAAGGCGTCTTTTCCGGTACGGTTTTCTGAGAAATTCCAGGTAATGCGTCAAATTCTCCTAAAATACCAATGACAGGCTTCCCTGAGCCGTAAGTTGCCACAAAGGCTGTGGGTGTTTCTGCTACCCCAACTTCAACTTCGAAACCGTTTGCCTTGGCATAATCTATCAATGTTTGTGAGGATACTTTTTCTTGGAACGCTACCTCAGCAGCTGCCCAAATTTTATCGCTCATACGAATTAATTCCTCCTTTTGTGTTTCTACAGAACCGACCACTTCTTTTTTAAGCACCTTCCTGTTTTGTGCATAAAGGGGTACTAGCATCAAGCTCATTAGAAGGCTTAAAACTATTTTTTTCATCGTAATACTTTTCATAAACTTTAAATTTATTTTTTTACTGAAATCAATATTGCAATCAATAGGAAAAAGACTCCGCCTAAAACGTAAGGCCAGTCAATGAATGAAAGCTTATTGTACATGATTCCAACAACTACAGTGCAAAGTACAAAACCTAGACCAAACAAAATTTTTAAGATTCTCCTTACTACCATCTGTGTTGTTTGGTTCTAATTTACATAATAGTAAGCAAACTTGTTTATTTTTGTTTATGATTCGAACCTATTTGATTGGACTGTTCATTTTGCTTACCGCTATCGGGGCAAATGCTTTCGCTGCTAAGTTACACCTCAAGTCGTGGTACGACTTCCTTTTTGGATTGGCAGATTCAAAAGCATATTGGGCAGAGATTACGATTAAAGATGGGCTTTGGCTTTTCTTTCTGTATCCAATGATCTTAGGGTTGGGATCCTTTTTTGGCAATTTTATTTATTTTAAATTTTTTGAATCATGACCAGTACTGTAAAATATCTTGGATCACTCCGAACAGAGGGAACTCACTTAGCATCATCAAAAACACTTATTACCGATGCCCCTTTGGACAATCAAGGGAAAGGAGAAGCCTTTTCTCCCACCGACACCGTTGCTACTGGATTGGCCTCTTGTTTACTTACCATTATGGGAATCAAAGCAAGAGATCTCAATGTAGATTTGGAAGGAACCTATGCGGATGTTCAAAAAATTATGGGTACCCATCCGAGAAGAATTGTAGAAATCAAAGTTGAAGTTCACTTCCCGCAAACATTGGAATCAAAAACCAAACAAATTCTAGAGCGTGCTGCAAAGAGCTGTCCTGTTGCTAAATCCTTGCACCCCGATTTAAATCAAACCATTAGTTTTCACTGGCCGGTCTAAGTATTTTTTGTCCTAAAAGAATGAAACTGTAGGTAAGAATACCAACGGGGCCTAACATAAAGGTAAACAAGAGAGGTAAAATTATTGTTTTGTGGGATATTCCCTTTATCCTACTGTGCTTAATAATCCAGACCCCAACCCAAAAATCAAAGGCTAAATAGTGGAACCACCCAGCAGCAGCAGATTCTGGTGAAGCTTTTTTAAACAAGCTTACAATTCCTTCCAAGGAGCTAAAATCTGCCTCTAATAAACCTCCAGAAAGAATTACAAAATAAAGGTAAAAAATACTTACCCCTAATGGGATCCAAGGGTACGACATCAGGGTTTGAGAAAACTTTTGTTTAGGAAAGAAAATAATTGCCCCCCAAGCCACTAATATTAAGGTGTTGATCGCATTAAAAATTAAATTGGTCATAAATAATCCGTTATTATTCTTTTAAGCAAAATACTCTTTTTAATTTAGTCTGTATGTTGCTTTTTAAAGACATTCATGGGCGTGCTATTGATCCTGTTGCACATACTCTAGAGGTAATCAAAAACTATCCTTATGCAGAAATTCATATCGGTACGGATTCTCAAAACATCAACAAACAAAGCCGTTACACCACAGTCATTGCCTACCGGTTGGGAAGTCGGGGAGTGCATTACATTTTAAGCAAAAACCATATCAATATTATTCGAGACATGTGGTCGCGTCTTTGGAAAGAAGCAGAGATGAGCATTGATACTGCAGAATGGTTGACTCAAAAAGTAAGTGTTAAAGTAGAAATTGACATGGACTACAATGGGGATGAAAACTTTAAGTCACATAAACTCATTTCAGCGGCTAAAGGTTGGGCAAATTCTTTAGGATACAAAGTGAATGTCAAGCCCAACAACCAAATCGCTACACGCGCTGCTGACTACCATTGCAAATAGCTAGCGTGTTCTAAAAACTTGTGTAAAATACCCAATGCTGTCTTGAGTAAAAGCGACTCCTACCCCCAACTCTACATAATCTCCGATCATATTGGTGTAGTGTCCTGGTGAATTTTTCCATCCCTCTACTACACATTCAGCAATGCTCTCAGCACTTCGCGTATCGCCACAATTTGATACATTTTCAAACCACGGCACATAACCTATGTTTTCCGCCAATTTAGAATAGGTAAAATTTAGATCTTTTGCTCGGTCCGAAGGTTTTTTTCCTTCATGATCTACATGATCAAAAAAATCATATTGAATCATGTTCTCGCTGTGAATCGTTGCCAGCTTGTCCATTTCATCGTCTTGAATTAGGTCACTTAGCCCTTGTGTTTTGCGAATTGCATTTGTTTTGGATAAAATCTTTTCAGCTATGGCTTCATTTAAACTTAAATCATCCAAGGATCCTTCATCCCCAAGATCCTTTGAACAACTCAAGAAAATAGGAATTGATAAAATAAAAAATAAGGTTTCGAATCGCATGCTTTTAAATTTATTCTAAAGTACACAATTTGTCTATCTTTAAAATCATCTTAAAAAGACATTGTATGAGCTTCATCATAATTGCTCCTCCTATTCCTACTGAGAAATGGAAAAAAGAGTTTGAATTGATTGCCCCAGAGATTCCGTTGATTATCGGTCCTGAAACAGATCGTCCGGAAGACGTTGTTTGCGCCATGGTTTGGAAACAAGAACCTGGAATTTTGACTCAATTCAAAAATTTGAAATTAATTTTTTCCATGGGAGCTGGTGTAGATCATGTTCTTTTTGATCCTAGCATTCCCAAACACATTCCCATTTGTCGTGTCGTTGACCCCCAAATGGCTTTTTCAATGAGTAATTACATTACCCTTGCCGTTCTAAACCATCACCGTTCTTTTTATGATTTTCAACGTGCCAAAGAAAAAAAACATTGGGCGCAGTTTGAAATCGTGGAACGCGATTTAAAAATTGGTGTCCTGGGGGTTGGATTTTTGGGTATGGATGTTGCCAAAAAACTACATGCTTTAGAATTTTCTGTACTCGGATACAGCAACACCCCTAAGGAAACTCTATTTCCTTCTTACTCTGGAGATGAGTTAGATGCATTTCTCTCTCAAATCAATGTTTTGATTTGTGTGGTTCCATTTACCCCAAAAACGAAAGGGCTTTTGAATTACAGCCTTTTTAAAAAATTAGCCCACCCTACCTATTTAATTAATGTTTCTAGAGGGTCTATTCAAGTTGAAAAAGATATTCTTAGGGCTTTAGATGAAGGGCTGCTTAACGGTGCCTTCTTGGATGTTTTTGAACAAGAACCGCTTCCCAAAGAGAGTCCATTGTGGTCTCATCCTGAAGTTCAAATAACCCCACATATTGCAAGTTTGACTTTTCCAAAACAAAGCGTTTATCAGGTTTTGGATTGTTTTGATCGGGTTAAAAAAGGACTTCCCTTACCTCAAGAGGTAGATCGGAAAAAGATGTATTAAGAAGCGTTAATTTTATTTGCCAATCTTTCCATTCCAAACCGAATTGGGTCGGTTACAGGCAGCCCTAACTTTTCTTCAAGATCGTCAATAAAATTTTGAGCTTCCTCTTTTGAAAAGGTACTGGTATTCGCCGCAATTCCTATTACTTGAGCTTGAGGATAAGTCCCGACTACACTACAAAGTTTTTCATTGAGTTCAATGAATGATTTCAAATCTGGAATTTTGATTTCTTCTGGACTTCTCAACGTTTTTTTATCTGCTCGTAAACACAAAATTAGATGCGTTGGGCTACTTCCTCTCATTAGTGGAAGTGTTGCGGTACTCCCTGGGTGTAAAAGCGACCCTTGTCCTTCAATAATTAGCAATTCTTTTTCTTGCTGATCTAAAACCATTTGTTCAACCGCTCCACAAGCGTGATCTACTTTAAATGCATCCAAAGGAATTCCTTTACCTGTAACTGTAATTCCAATTTGTCCGGTTGCTACAAATCCAATATTAGCTCCTTTACTCAAGTAGTAAGAGTACAATTCCAGTCCTGCAGTCATTTTTCCTACTGCCATATCGGTTCCAATAAAAAGAATGCGTTTGTTCGTCAGTGATGCTGCCTTGGCTGTTGCAATATCGGGTGTAAACTGGGGGACTCTAACGTCCCATATCCATTGTTTGTTTGGATTTTTAATCCGATTGCTCCAGAGCGGATTCAGCAAGTCGTGTAATCCGTTTACAATGCTTAGTCCTGCGCTGAGTGCTTGCTCAATAACGGGGTTCCAACTCTCGGGTATTCTTCCTCCAGAAGGAGCAATCCCTAAAATCAATACCTCAGCTCCCTTTTTTATTGCCTCATCTAGATTGGCTAAAATTGGGATGTCTCTATCGGTAAACATAAAATCTTGAATCCGATTTCCTGCAAGTTTTTTGTCAATAATACCAACTATTGGGTTTTGAAGATATCGTACCACCCCAGTTCCCATTTTACCGTAATCACTGTCAACATGCCCTTCCATGTAAACTGCTACCTTTTGACTTAAATTAAGCATAAAAATCTTTTTTTAAATGTGCTCCATGACCTGGTTTGTCAGAACTTATCGTTACTCCATCTAGTAGAGATACTCCTTCCGCTGGGTCAGGATCCAAATTGTAATGTGAATCCAAATCAACATGATCTATCCCTCCAGAAATTGCTGCAGCAGCTGCAATTGCCACTGAAGATTCACTCATACAGCCAATCATTGTTTTTAACCCATGCGCTCTTGCTGTGGCAATAATTCTCAACGCTTCCGTAATGCCTCCACACTTCATCAGCTTCATATTCACACCATCTACATGAGAGGCAAAATTGGGAATATTTTCTGCAAACCGACAAGACTCATCTACATAAATTGGTAAAGGTCTGTTTTTGTAAAGATGCTTAAGTTCTGATTCTTGTCCTTCCTTTAAGGGTTGTTCAATGTAATCTACTTTTCGGTCGGCAAGCCACTTCATCATGTACTTTGCCTGAGGAACGTCCCAACCTCCGTTCGCATCTACTCGTAATTTAACCTTGTAATTTTGAGTGCTTTCAACGACCTGTTCAAACATGGCTTTGTCCACATCAAGGCCTTCGGGCGACCCTAATTTTATTTTTAAAGATTTGACTGTTGTTCCATCCAAAAGCAGGGGTACTCTTTCTTTTACTACTTCAGGAGGGTTGATCCCAATGGTAACTGAGGTAGGGGTGTGAGGCTTAGAAAAACCCAAAACTTGATACAAAGGAAGTCCCGCCTTTTTAGCTGTGTAATCCCACAGAGCCGTATCCAAAGCAACGTAGGCACAGGGCGGAATTTTTTGGGCTTTGGCTCTGTCGTAAAGGGAATAAATGGATTCTTCTTCAATTCCTTGAGAGATAAACTTTTCCAAAATTTGTCGAACTTCTTCTGCTGTTTCTACGCCTTCTGTACTCCCAGGAGCTGCCTCTCCCCAGGCTGTGTAACCGTCTTTTTCAAGACATAAAAAAATATTCTCTGAGTCGTAGCGAATCCCTCTGCTTATGGCTAAAGGAAAGCGTTTTTTAAGTTTTACTTTATGCAATGTGATTTTCATGATCTCTCTGTATTGTCAACAATTATTTCACTTCTTCTTTTAAAGGATTGAGCTCCCAAAGTTCTGCAGAAAAAACGGCTTTTGTCTGTGCCTCCGAACTCAAACTTAAGGTTTCAAAAGGTTGGTTTGGAAAAAAGATTTCTGTCATGACCGTTTCTCCCAAATCAAAGAAAAGTTCGATGGATGTTTTGTCCAAAATAATCTCAAGGGAAAGTGTTTTTTGATTACTAAACCGTGGAGCTATCGAAGGTTTATTAGAAAAGTCTGAGGAAAAATCAACTTTTCCAGACAAACTCCTGTCAATAAAAAATTCTTGCTTTTTATGATCGTATCCGAACAATAATGAATCCCCTACTTGATTCGAAAGGCTGAAAGTGTACTCGTTTGGGTCTAGGTTTTTAATGTCAACTCGAATTCTAGCAGAGGAAAGATCAATCGTATTTGTCGATAAAATTGTTTGTTCCTGCTCAATTTTTGTGTCGGCAATCTGCTTTTTCTTTGAAACAAATGCATCCCAATCTATTGGAAGACTAGATTGAAGTCTAAAGCTGGATTCTGTTTTGATGAGTTCCAATGTTCTCGCCAATGTCATGGCACTTCTCCAGCTATGGGTGGGAACCTTATTGGCGTACTGCCAGTTGGACATCCAGCCCAAAAAAAGAGGGTTTCCTTCAGTACTTTTCCAATTGGAAAAGGTAACTCCTGCATAATTATCTTTGCCAAAGTCCGTCCAAAAAAGATGGTGTTCTTGAAGATCCTTTTTAAATTTTGGATCAACCGTGAATGTGAAACCGTCAAAATCACCAACAAAATATTGTGTTGCACTTCCTCCATTGGGTCCTCCAGGATTGATGCTTACCAAATGAACCCATTTTGTTGTATCGGTCCCTTTTACTTTTAGCGGAAATAAATCTGGACATTCCCAAACTCCTTCATGATTTCCAATTCCTTTTCCGAAAGCAGACAAAAAAGTCCATTCTTTTAAATTGGTTGAGGCATAAAATTGAGTTTCTTGTCCAGCAGCTAATGTCATGATCCATTTTTTATCCGATTCCATCCAAAAGACCTTGGGGTCTCTGAAGTCTCGAATTCCAGGATTCTGGATGACCGGGTTGTTTTCAAACTTGGTCCAAGTAAATCCTTGATCCAAAGAATAGGCAATGCTTTGAGTTTGAAATAATTCGCTGCCCTTTTGCTCTGCCTTTGCATCATGATTGGTGTACATTGCCACTATGGGTGGGTTTTCCAAGCTTCCAAATCCTGTGGTATTTAGATGATCAACGACAGCACTCCCTGAAAAAATAGTTCCCAAATCATCTGGAAATAAAGCAATGGGGTGTTCCTCCCAACGGATTAGATCCTTGCTGGTAGCATGACCCCAATGCATGGGCCCCCAAACACTAGATTCGGGATGATATTGAAAATAAAGATGAAATTGTCCGTTTAAAAAAAACATTCCATTGGGGTCATTCATCCAATTTTTTTGTGGTGTAAAGTGAAAACTTGGACGGTATTTTTCTTCCTCTGATTGGGTATTTGTCATCCCTTTGTCATTGTTTTTTTTATCGGTTGAACAAGTATTAAAAAAAAGAATAGTTATTAAAATTAAAACAAAAACACGATCTGACTTCATCTTTACACTTACTTCTTATCAATTAATTTTTCGCTCAATTTTTCTAAAGAAATCCCCCTGGTTTCTGGCATCATAAAGTGGACAAAAATCAGTTGAAGAACCATAAACAACATAAAGATTAAAAATACAACTCCTGCACCAATACTGGAAAATAATAGGGGGACAAAAGAGGGAATAATTGCTGCCAAAACCCAATGCACACTGGTTCCAAACGACTGTCCTGCATTTCTCAAGTGATTTGGGAAAATTTCAGAAATAAAGACCCAAATGACTGTGCCTTGACCTACAGCGTGTGCTGCAATAAATAGAAATAAAAATATGGGGATTAATATTCCTCCCCATTGAAAAAAGAAGGCACAAGCCACTAAACCAAGAGAAATAATGTAGCCGAAAGATCCGATGTACATTAACTGTCTTCTTCCAAGTTTATCAATTAATGAAATTCCAACAAACGTAAAAATTAAATTCGTCACTCCAATTCCAATACTACTCAAGAGTGAAGTGCTTTCTCCTAAACCTCCGTATTCAAAAATTCTAGGAGCATAATAAAGAATGGCGTTGATCCCTGAAAATTGATTGAAAAAAGCGACTAAAAAAGCCAATTTAAGAGGAAAACGATATTTGGAATGGTAAATGGATTCGCTCTTTTTTTTCTCAGAGCCTTTGTCTCTAATTTGAGAAACCAATTTTTCAAAAGAACCCTTTGGATCAATACTGCTGTAGATGTCTTTGGCTTCTTCTATTCTATTTTTTGAGATTAACCACCTTGGGCTTTTAGGAATCCCCAAACACAAAAGGGTGTATAAAATAGCCGGGAAGGCCTCGACACCCATCATCCACCGCCAGTCATTCTCTCCTAAACCACTTAAAAAATAGTTGGAGATAAACGCCAATAAAATTCCTAATACTATGCTGAATTGATACAGCCCTACTAAACGCCCTCTATTTTTTGCTGGTGCAATTTCTGAAATATACGCTGGTGCAGCAATCGTTGATGTTCCCACTCCCAACCCTCCAATAAAGCGGAAGATTGCAAAAACGATAGGGTCGTTTGCTAAAGCGGAACCCAAAGCGGAAAAAGTATATAAAACTCCCACCCACAGCAGTGTCTTTTTTCTTCCAAAACGTTGTGTGGGTATCCCTCCTAATAATGCTCCCGCTACTGTTCCCCAAAGAGCCATGCCCATCACAACAATCCCATGGAACCCGTTAGAAGAGCTCCATAAACTCTGTAATTTTTTGTCTGCTCCTGAAATGACTACCGTATCAAAACCAAAAAGAAGTCCTGCCAAGGCGGCAACAAAGGACCAATAAAAAACCTGCTTCATTCTTTGATTAATTCGTGTTCGTTATCTTTAGATATTGCGTTTAAAATTAAAAGAATTAAAGACAATGCCCCTTGTATCGGCAGAAATTATTTGATCGGTTGATTCTTGATCACTATCGATAAGTATGCTTAAAGTCATTATATTTAGTTCAAATTCTTCTATTATGAGATTCACAAAATACTTCATCGGGGTTCTCGTTTTATTATTAACGAATTGCCATTCTGAATCCACTAGTTCTAAGGATTTCAAGCCTAAAATAGCCATCGCAGGTCTTGCAATTGAATCGAGTACGTTTTCACCTGCAACTTCAGATGCTTCTGCTTTTTTAGCTCGAGAAGGCGAAGCTGTATTTGACTATTATCCTTTCTTGGACAAAGAGAGCCCTCAACGTGAAGCTGCGGAATGGGTACCCACGCTTCGAGGACACGCACTTCCAGGAGGAATTGTAACCCGAAAAGCCTACGACTCATTGGTTGGAGTTACTCTAAAGCTTCTTGAAAAAGACATGCCCTACGACGGCTTGTTTTTTGATATCCACGGAGCCATGAGTGTGCAGGGGATTGATGATCCTGAAGGAGATTTTATTGAAAAAATTAGGACACTTATCGGTACCAAAACCCTAATTTCCACCTCAATGGATTTGCATGGGAACGTTTCCAAACGATTGGCAAAACATACCGATTTAATTACCTGTTACCGTATGGCTCCACATGAAGATGCCATCGAATCAAAACAGCGGGCAGTAGATAATTTATTAGAGCGTCTCAAAACAGGAAAAGGGAAACCTGCCTACAAGGCATGGATTCCTGTTCCTATTTTACTCCCTGGGGAAAAAACAAGTACGCGGATTGAACCCGGTAAAAGTCTTTATGCAAAGGTGCAACCTCTTACCGAAAAAGAGGGCGTCATTGATGCAGCCATCTGGATCGGCTATGCTTGGGCTGATGAACCTCGAAATCATGCCGTGGTAATGGTTACAGGAGATGATAAAACAATCGTTAGTGAAAGTGCAGAACTCTTAGCAAATCACTTTTGGGATGTTCGTGAAGCGTTTGAATTTGTAGCACCTATTGCTACTCTAGAAAAGAGTCTTGCTCTTGCTTTAAACTCCAATAAAAAGCCCTTTGTAATAAGTGATATGGGAGACAATCCTACAGCGGGAGGTGCGGGAGATGTTACCTGGACTTTAAGAGAATTATTAAACCGTTCTGAGTTTCAAACTCCCGATGGACCCGTACTAATTTACGCTTCTATTCCAGGGCCAGAAATGATTGAAGCGGCCTTAAATGTGGGTATTGGTGGAAAAGTAAAGGCTAAAGTCGGTGCTCAAGTAGATGATCGCTATGCTCCTCCGGTGCTCTTGGATGGGGTGGTAGAGGCCATTCGCAAAGGAGATGTCCATGCAGCGGTTGAAGTTGTTGTTCGAGTGGGAAGTCTGCGGGTCATTGTTACTGAAAAAAGAAAGCCTTACCACTACGAAAAGGACTTTACCCGTTTGGGGTTGGCCCCAAGAAAGAGTGATGTGCTAGTAGTAAAAATCGGATATCTGGTTCCCGAGCTGTATGATCTTAGAGGAGATTGGATCATGGCACTAACTCCAGGTGGAGTTGATCAAGATTTGGAGCGTTTGGACTACAAAAGAGTGCAACGTCCTTTATTCCCACTAGACAAAAACATGTCCTCGGTTGATTTAAAAACTCGTTGGATTCCTTCTTCTGATAGCAAATAAACAATACCATTATGAAAAAATTTATCCTCTCACTTAGTTTTATTTTTCTTATCTCTTGTTCAGTAGATAAGCAGCCACTCCAGGAAACAAAAAATATTCCAGGGCTGATTGATTCTGTCGAAATTCTTAGAGATCAGTGGGGTATCAATCACCTTTACGCGGAAAATCAACACGATCTTTTTTTTGCACAAGGCTATGCCGCAGCTCAAGATCGTTTATTTCAATTTGAAATTTGGAGACGACAAGCCACTGGAACCGTTGCGGAAATTTTGGGTCCCAAAGAATTAAAACGAGACATTAGCACACGCCTTTTTAAATACAGAGGGGACCTAACTGTTGAATTCAATCACTATCATCCCCAAGGGAAGGCCATTATTGAAGCCTATGTTGATGGAGTAAATGCTTACATCAAGTCTGTTTTAAAAACTCCAGATCAATTGCCCATAACTTTTAAAATTCTTGGTATCAAACCTCAATTATGGACACCCGAAGTTGTCATTTCAAGACATCAAGGATTGTTAGGCAATATCGGACAAGAGCTTCAAATAGGTCGTGCTGTTTCGCTCATTGGTGCCGAGAAAGTAAAGGAATTACTCTGGTTTCATCCAAAAGAACCTCAGTTGGATTTAGACCCAAAAATTGATCAAAAACTTCTTTTTGAACCACTTCTAGCTCCTTATTTTGCTTTCCGAAAACCCGTGCGCTTTGAAGCTGAAGATCTAGAAGAACCTTACCGATCTGCAAACTCAATTGCAGTTTTAAATCGATTCAACGATCTTTCTCAAGATTCGCTATCCATTGGGAGTAATAATTGGGTTGTTGCTGGATCAAAAACCATTGATGGCAATACTTACATGGCCAATGACCCTCATAGGACAATTGCCGTTCCGTCGCTTCGCTATATGACACATTTAGTTGCACCCGGTTGGAATGTCATTGGTGGAGGTGAGCCGGAAATTCCTGGAATATCCATTGGTCATAATGGAATTGGAGCTTGGGGATTGACCGTTTTTAGAACCGATGGTGAGGATCTTTACCAATACGAACTCAATCCTAAAAACCCCTTACAATACATGTACAAAGGACAGTGGAAAGATTTTAAAGTGATTACAGAAATAATCAAGGTTAAAGGTGCTCCTGACGAAGAAGTAAACTTGTATTACAGTATCCATGGACCCATTACCTACATTAACGAGAAAAAACTCAAAGCCTTTGGGGTGGGTTGTGCATGGCTCGAGCCTGGAGGATCCCCTTATCTGGCTTCATTACGAATGGATCAGGCTCAAAATTGGGAAGAATTTAGAGCGGCTTGTTCGTACAGTCACATCCCTGGAGAAAATATGATTTGGGCAGATCAGGAGGGTAACATTGGTTGGCAAGCAGTAGGAATCGCTCCCATTAGGAATCGTTCAAGTGGTTTGGTGCCCGTACTTGGTGATGGGACATATGACTGGGGGGGCTACCTTCCAATCATTGAAAAGCCAAACAGCTCCAATCCAGAAAAGGGCTTTATTGCTACCGCAAATCAAAATGTTACTCCACCGAGCTACGAACATTGGAATGCCATAGGTTATTCTTGGTCGGATCCATATCGGGGAGACCGTGTAAATGAGTTTTTGGATGAAAAGGATGATTTAACTCTGGAAGACATGAAAAATCTTCAAACCGATGTTGTCTCTTTACCCGCAAGAACTTTAGTCCCCTTATTAGAAGGGCTCTTAGGAGACAGCCTGGAAAGAAAACTCAGTAACCAGCTGATGAAGTGGAATTATGAACTCTATGCTAACTCTGTTGAAGCCGGAATTTATGTAGCTTGGGAAGATGAAATTCGTAAGGTTGGACATGAAAAGTTTGTTCCAAAAAAGGTTCAGCAATACCTTCCCCAACTTCAATTGAAGCGAATTTTAGATTGGATTGTATCCCCTGAACAAAGCCCATTTGAAACTCAATTTGATCGCAACTTATTTCTAAAGCAAACTTTTCAAAATGCTATCGCTGGTTTAAAAAGCCGTTTGGGAAATGATTTTTCAACATGGCAGTACGGACAGGCAAATTATAAACACAGTTCGCTAACTCATGCCTTAGGTTCGGCTGTAGTATCAAATACTGCATCCAAATTAAATCTGGGGCCCTATCCGCGTGGAGGGAATGCCTACACTCCTGGGTCAACTGGAAATAACAAACGGCAAAGTAGCGGAGCAAGTTTTCGGATGATTGTCAATACTGGAGATTGGGATGCCTCTTTAGGGACCAATGCCCCGGGTCAATCTGGAAATCCAACAAGCCCTTTTTACAATAACTTATACGAAACATGGTCAAAAGACATCTATTTTCCCGTGTACTATTCCAGAGAAAAAATAGAGGGTCATCTTTACAAGAGAACTTTATTGACTCCTTAATGCTCGTCTTGGGTTACTGTGGCTCCCTCTTTTGGAACTCGAATATGATTTCCAAAGAATAGTGCATTTAAAAACATTCTATTGGGGCCATAGGCTGTTCCTCTAAAGTTTGGGTTTTCAGCAAACATAATTACCCTTCCCTTCCCAAGTGCAGAAACTACAACGGGCGCTGATTTTGGAAGAAAAGCCTTTCGGATCGTTTTAGAAATGTAACCGTCCACATGAGGGTCTGTGTCATAAGTGACTGGTGTTCCGTAAGAGCTTTTGCTGGGGGATACCCAAACCAAATTATTCTTGTATAAAGTCAGATCTTTATTGGTGTATCCAAAATTAAGTGGATGGGTTAAATCTAAGTTTCCTTTTAAAAAAACTCCTCCCAGTTTTTCGCGACCTATATTTTCTGGTGCATCAACATAAGGTTTAGGAACTACTACAGCCGTAGAATCTTTCTTTTTTACAACAATTTTTTCATTGATGATTTTGTGCTTAATAAGGGCATTGTTTGCCGTCCCTATGGCTACAATTGTATTGCCTTTGTTGACCCAAGTTTGAATTTTCTGAATTGTTTCTTTATCCCAATTATACGTTCCCGAAACCAGAACTAAGGTATTGTATGATTCTAAATCAATTTGACTAAAACGGTGCTGGTGTACTTTTGTAATTGGCATCCCTACACGTGTATCCAATAAATGCCAGACTTCTCCTGCTTCATAGGAACGGATCCCTTGCCCAATGATCATCAAGGGTTTTGGTTTTTTTACTACACGGACATTCCCACTACCCAGATCAACTCCCTGAACGCTGTAGCCTGTGGATAGGGCGTGTATTTGTACTTGATGTTTTTCTTGAAGTTTCTCTAACCGTAGATGAACCTCTTCACTAGTTTCATTTTGGAGTGCAACAGGAATCACAAGCGATCCGTAAGAAAAGGAAAATCCTTTTTTTGTTTTAAACGGTTTAAACGCTGAAGACACGACAAATTTTTCATTTTGTAACTCCTGAAGTAGCGCTGGCACATTGTAGTCTTGCGCATCAACTCCATAGGCATAGTTTGATCTCATTAGCGGTTTCAATGAAATCAATTCGGCTGCACTTTTAATTTCTTTTCCTTCAGGAGCTTTCCCTACCCCTTTGTATTTGATGTTGTAAAAATGAGCTACAGACCAGGCAGAAGCATCGTAATAAACACTATCTCGATACGTTTCATAGGTTTCAAAAAAACTCTGAACCATGCGGTATTGTGGTTGCTCCGTTGGAACAGAGAAACTGTTTTCTGAAGTTTGCTGTACTTGAATTTTATGTCGTAGTAGCTTATCAACAAAAGCCTTTGTTTTGTTCGCGTCCGTATCTTTGAAAGTGTATGCTTTAATTTTATCCTTCCCACTTCGCTCTAAAGCACTTTTGAAAAACGCTTTTTGATATTTCCTCAGTGTACTTTTATTTTCAACTGCTGCCTGAACTGTTGCAAGGCTTGAAATATATTGATTCCGAATCGTAAAAGGAAAAGTAATTTCTCCTGAAGGTGTTTTTTGTTTTAAGCCCCTAGAACTAGCTTGTTCAAAAAGTAAAGCCAGCCCCCCTTGTAAATCAGGATAGGAGGATCCATAACCAGGATAGGTTCCGTCAAAAACCTCTTTGGTAAAATACAACGACCCAATACTGTCTAATTGTTTTGAAAAGTAGGTAGCAAAAATATCGTTTAGCTGTTTGTAATTTTCTTTTGGCATAATGGGATCGAGAGAACCGTTGGCCTTCATAGGTTCAAAAAAATAGGTACTTTGGGTTCCCATTTCGTGGAAATCTGTCACCACATTAGGATACCACTGATGGTACCAGTCCAATTTCCCTTGACTCTCTGGATTGATTGCCAATAGCCAATCACGATTTAGATCAAACCAATAATGATTGGTTCTTCCTCGTGGCCAAGCTTCATTGTGTTCTGCGTCCCTAGGATCTGAAACTAAAGGTGATGCTTTGTACATATTTGCCCATTGTGTGTGTCGATCTCTGCCATCAGGATTAATAGTCGGATCAACAAATATGAGTGCTTTATCTCTAAAATCTCTGATTTGACTCTGTTGTGAAGCAACTAAGGTGTAGGCTGTTAATAATGCTGCTTCTGAACTGGAAGGTTCATTCCCATGAACGTTGTATCCTAAATTGATGATTAATGGAATTTTGGGTTCTTCTATGGTATTGCCCAGAGCAAAATTAACATGTGCTTTTTTAATTCCTTCTGAATTTAAAAGATGTGCCTTAGAGCTGATTGCTAGGATGGGGAGTTTTCTTCCCTCATGAGTTTTTCCATAATACGAAATCTCGGCATGCTCAGAGGTGTTTGATAAATATTCTAAATACGCCACGATCTGGTCATGACGTGTGTGCTGAGATCCTATTTCATAACCCAAAAAACTTTCCGGAGATTGAATCCCATCCACAAATGGATGGTATTTTTCGGTAAAATAGTTTTGCCCAAAAAGTAAAGTGGAAAAGAAAAGTAAACAAAGAAAAGTTCTCATGATGGTTTGTTTTATTCAAAACTAACTAATTTTTTTTCATTTCTTTTCCATCAAAAACATAGCTTATTTCCTTACCGTTTTTATAAATTTTTTCAATTCTTAAGTCTCCTCCATCGTCAAAATACAGGAATTTACCGTTGGGTTTCCCTTTGGAGTAATTCTCTTCCCAAGCCAGACTTCCATTAGGGTGGTACCAATACGATTTCCCTTCTAATAATCCTTGATCAAAATTTAAAATAGTTCTTATTGATCCTGAATTAAAGTAGTGTCTCCAAACTCCGTGCTTCTTGCCTGAAACAAAAAGACCTTCTGTCTTTAGTTGACCATCATCAAAATAGGTTTTCAACATTTTCGTTTTTAGTTTAGCTGAGAAGAAAAAAGGCTTCATTTATGTTAAACATTTTGAAGCTTAAATTATTTCTAGACGACTAAAATAAATGTACAATAAACATTGATTTTTCTTTTAAAAACAGAGTGTTTCAGGCCAAACGTTGAATAGAATTATTTTTAATTCAAACAGTTGTTCATCTTTATTCCAATTCTATGAAATCGTTGTTGGTACAACCTCAAGTCAGCATATGATTTATTAAAACATCATCGACTTGTAAAACCAAAGGAGTGTTTTAAATTTTGAATATCGGTCGAATCGTATGGTTCTGGCAGGACGATCATAGAGAGAAATTTTATTTCTTTCTGACATAATTGTTAATTATTTATTTACTAAAGTTAAACAAAGTGGTTTAAAAAACAATTCTGAGCTCTCTTTTAATTCAATAGGCCCACACTGTCTTGGATTCTTTTGTTAAGCATTCTGAAAAAAGAAAGAACTAAAAAACCCTCTCTTAGAGAGGGTTTTAATTCATTTAAAAAAGACTCTTAGTTTGTTGTTTCCGCAATTTTTTCTGCTACAATTCTCAAACTAAAGCCCTCGGGCATTCCTTGTTCAGCATAGGCTTTTTGAGACTCTTTGTAATTCAAATGATTCATCGCTGCTTCAAGCGTAGTAAATCCATCCCATGTCATTACATTATGCTCTCCCCAATTTTTAGGAGAGACTCTAGTCCCTGAGACCCAGCCCGCTCTTCCATTCTCGTTTTTTTTCATTTGTGCTTCAAAATTCTTTTTAAACGGTTTTTGACTGTCTAAAAATAATTGGGGCTCATGGGCAAAGCCAAAGTTATAAAGGCTGTATTTTGCAGCTTGATTACCCCAAACAGAGTCTTCAATATTCCAAATATACATTCCCCCTTGCTCAACACTGTAAGATAGCAATTCTTGAGGAACGCCCATTTTTTCTCCTGCATTAGCCCACCAGTTTCCTGTGTTCAAATACGACTTCATGTCTGGATGAACAATAACAAACTGGTACCAGTTTCCAACAAGTTGCGAATTTAGCTTACCTCCTATGTTAACAGTAGGTTGAACAAATTTCTCTAAGGCCCAATATCTAAATGTTCCCTTTTTTACAGCTTCTTGAGCTAACTGAGACATGTATTTTTTTTCTACTGTTTCAAACTTTGGTTGATCCGCCGTTTTGACGTACACTAAATGGTAGGTGGTTATTTGTGCATAAGAGACCAGTGAAATAAATAAAAGTGTAATGGTTAAAAATCTTTTCATTTTGTCATAAAGTTTATGGTTAATAAAGATCAATATACGAAAAGACCATAGATAAGATAATCCTTTTTCTAAAACTCATATTCTTATTTAAGGATTAGGATTGCTTTAAAAATTTCTAAGTTTTATTCTAGAAGAATGATATGATTTGTTACTAATCTGTTGCTAGGAAAGCAATAAAAAAACCGCAACCTCTAAGTTATAAAGACATTACGGTTTTTCGTTGGTGGTCCCACCTGGGCTCGAACCAGGGACCAACTGATTATGAGTCAGCTACTCTAACCAACTGAGCTATAGGACCTTATTGACGGTTTATAAATTCTCCGAGTGTAAAAATAAAACTTTTATCAAAATTATGGCTCTCATTTAGCACTAATTAAAATACCGAATGCTCTAACTCAATTGTTTCTTCAAATAGAAAATTTTTATCGTTTTTAATTAAGTTATGACTATGGAATCGATGAGGTTTCTTTGTTTTTTGCTGTTATGTTCTTTATTAAACATTTAATTCATCCCAGGAAGGTGCTATTTATGATTAATTCTCTTAGATGTAAATATTTTTATTAAAAGGAGGGTTTTTAAAATTAAATATTATGAATAGCATAAAATCATCGGCATTTCCTCTTAATTAGTAAAACGTTTCAAAATCATTTAATAGATTTGACTTAATCATAAACTATTCTAAATGAGACTCTCATTATCCTTACTATTATCCTTTTTTTTTGTTCTTGTTTCCGCTTGTTCTGCTGAGGAAGAAGACACTTCTGTTCCGCCAGCAACATCACAAACGCCTCTAAAAGAAGATGATTCTGATGGAGATGGTGTTATTGATTCACTGGACGAATATCCATTAAATTCAACTCTTACAACGGACTTATGGGGACAAATTGTCGATCTTGAACCTGAACTGTTTTTTGCAAGTGATGTTTCAGCGTTTGCGCAACAAGAATTTAAAAATGATTTAAATTTAGGAATTGAGGAATGGGGAAACTATGGACCCCTAGAATATTGGATTTTAGGAAATGATATTGATGCAGCAATTGAACTTGCCCAATTGTACTGTGAAAGAAGAACCTCAAGAGGAGAGTTATGGTATTTTGAAGACGCATTGATAGATGGATTAACCCTTTCTGAATTACAATCAGTTTGTTTAACTCAACAAATGCATCCTCACGCAAGTCTAGACTGGAATAATAATGTTTCAAGTGGTGAAACTTTTTTCACGGGAGATTTAAATAATTACACTGGGGGTTTCGAATCGTATCGGTCTGTAAGTGACAATTTACCTTCAATGAATGCAGGACTAAATGGTGCTCGCGAATGGGGAATTCATTTTTTAAATCATTCACTTCCTTTCCAATACGAAGAAAATGAATTTTTTATTCCTAAAGAAGATAACTCAATTACAGTACTTCACGAATATTTTCACGTAGTTAATAGTGCAAATGTTTTTTCTAAAGTATATGTCGAAGATGAAGTAGGTAACAGTGTTAGACCTGATTTTGGTCCAGCCGCAATGGTTGAGGGCTCAGCAGATTATTTAAGCAATTACACAATTCGAAAGTTAATAAATGAAGGAAAATACAATAAAAGTGATAATTGGAATATTTCATTACGAGAGGAAATGAGAAGTAGAATGAGTCATTTAAAAGAAATGCAAACGAATTGTCCCAATTTTAATCTTTCTGATTTGAACTATGGTAATGTTTGTGACCCCTATACTTTTGGTATGTGGGGTATTGCATATCTGTTAAATAAGGTCGATAATCAAAACGCATATCAAGAATTAATGTTTCCATTAATAAATGATTTAGGCTATTATGGTGCGTTTGAGGAAATATTCGGTATTTCTTTTAATACGTTCAATGAAGAGTTTTTAGAATTTCTGGAACTCCCAATTGAACAACAATTAGAAATAATACCTGATATTTAAATCATCGGTAGTTCAAACTACTTCAACACGAACCTTTACAGAAGAGTGTCCCATGGCTTAAATAATCCCCATTAAATTCAATAGGGACATTGTAATAATATTGTTTTCCTTTTTGCTTACCTCCATTCACTTCTTTTAAATTGGGCGTAGCTAATGTCTTTTTCTTAAATCCAAAAACATTATCTTGATAGAGTGAAAAACAACTGTGAAAACTGCAATAACAGCTTGCTAGCGAAAAATGAAGTAGCCTATCATTGTTCCTACAGGTGTACTTTTTGCTACAATTGTGCCACAAATACGTTCAATTTTATTTGCCCAAATTGCTCTGGCACACTTAAAAAACGTATCCCATAAAAACGCTTTGTTCAATGCATTTTGTAGTTTATTACAAACCAAAAGGCCATGAGAAAAATTCTGGCTGTTTTACTTTTTGTTTCTGTATCTAGTGTCGTGATTACACCTTTATTGACTTCTGAAACCTCATAAGTCGTTCAATTAAATTAAAAATAAAGATGCTCATTGCTCCACCTACGCTATTCGAATCATAATCCGCAACCTTCATAAAACTTAATAAAAGAATCTCAAATACTTTTTTTGAATGTACTCGTGATTGCTTTGCAAAATTAGAAGAGTCCATTTCAGCTTCTATTCTAAGTTGCAATTGTAGCCCTGAAAAACCTACACAAAGAAAAACCATTAATCCGTGAAAAATATGTTGAGGAGGAGGAGGGTACTTACGCTATTTAAATGATCTGCATGGCTCTTTCGGCCTACCTTTGAAGGTAAATGAACCCTGATTTTATTTCACCATCTCCTAAGTCAAGTTGATAAAAATACGTTCCGTTTGGCAGTGGAGCCCCATTGTAAGTACCGTTCCAATCGTTTTTGTAATTTTGACTTTCAAAAATTTGAACTCCCAATCGATTGAAAATGGACACACTTATCGCATTGCTATTATTCCCTAAACCTAGAATTTTAAAGTTGTCGTTTATTCCATCACCATTAGGAGAAATAGCATTCGGTATGGTAAGACTAGTGTACACTAATCTTAAACTATTTGAAATAAATTCAGAAGAACAAGAATAATTTACTTGATCAATCACCACCCGATAAAGGTTTCCTTCGTCACTCAGGCTGGGATTTAAATTCAGTTTATTGGATTGATTTATCGGTGTTAAATCAACATAGCGAACTCCCTGATTTGTACTCACTTGCCACCGGTAATTTAGTTTCTGACCTCCGCTGGGCCCAATTGACAAAACAAGAGGTTCATTTAATTGAAAACGCACTTCCTCTGGTAACTGGTATTCCAAAGGATCAATTTCAATATTGTACTGAAGATAGTCTGCGTTGTTGTTTTCATCTAAATCTAGGGGAGGCTGGTATCCTCCTTGATTTTGAACCAAACCAAATGGATCTACCACAACAGGTGAAACTCCTAAAACACCATCTGAATCAGCATCTTCAAATCCTGCCTCAACTGAATCGAAGCAGCCGTCGCCGTCACTGTCCAAATCAAGTGCATTCGGAATACCATCATTATCAAAATCCTGTGGAGTTTCCACGTCATCTAGAATTCCGTCGTTGTCATCATCCAAATCAATCTCGTCAAAAATGCCATCCCCATCACTGTCTTTTTTTATGGTTTCTATGGGTTGCTCATCAATTGTTACACCCTCTTCTGGGCTGACCTCAAGTGCTGGAGAAGCTTGTTCACTAAAAAACGTTAACTCTTCTTCGATCTCTGTTCTATCGATGACCTGTAATGCCATTTCTTCTATTTCATCTACTGAGGGAATGGATGCTTGTGAATCGTCTTGATTACCACTCGTTTCTTGGGCTTCCTCTATTAAAGGTTCCTCCACAGTTTCCTCTACAGTCTGTTGAAGAACGGTCAAGGTCATTGTCGATACCCCTACATTGTAGTTTGTTGTAGCTGCCTGATTTAACGTAACCAAGGTTTCCCCTACGCCTTCAATCTGGACAGAAGGTCCTGTTACGCTTGCTATGTTGTTATCGGAAATTGAATAAGACAATGTTCCTGGACTACTTGAAATTGCTGATAAGTTAAACGCTGCATCTCCGAACGTTTTGGTCAAGTCTTCAAATACAATTATCGGATCTAGTTTATTGACCGTTAGAGTCATGGTTGCAACCGCTGCATCAAAGGTATTTGTTGCGGCTTGAGTTACTGTGGCCAAAGTAACTCCTGCGCTAAGGAGGGTTACCACAGAGCCCGAAACAGTGGCAATTGAAGCATCTAAGATGTTGAACATAAACGCGCCTGTGCTGCTTGACGTTGCGGTCAGGTTAAAGTTTGCATCGCCATAAGTTTTCGTAACATCTTCAAATAAAATTAACGGAGTTTGCTTGTCGTAAATCGTGAGGGTCATCGTAGCCGTACCTGCATTAAAATTTGTTGTTGCGGCTTGGTTTACCCGAACTTCGGAAACTCCAGAAGCTACTAGTGAAACCGTAGTCCCAGAAACAGTGGCTAGGGAAGTGTCAGAGATTACATAGCTAAAAGACCCTGTGCTACTAGATGTTGCCGATAGACTGAAATCCGCTTGTCCTATTGTTTTGAAAAGGTCCTCAAAAACAATAATCGGGTCTAATTTGTTCACGGTCAAAGTCATTGTTGCTGTTCCAGCATTGTAAATATTTGTCGCCGCTTGATTTACCGTTACCTGTGTAATCCCCGCATTTTCGATGGTTGTACTTGTTCCCGAGACAGTCGCTATCGTAATATCGGATATGCTGAAAGAAAAAGCTCCCGTACTGCTAGATACTGCAGTTAAGTTAAAATCTGCATCAGCATATGTTTTAATAACATCTTCGAAAATAATAACGGGATCTAATTTGCTAACCGTAAGGGTTAAAGTTGCCACTCCGGCATTGTAATTTGTAGTTGCATCTTGATTCACGCGAATCTCTGTTACTCCTTCTTTTAAAAGAGTTACAGTGGATCCTGATACAGTTGCTATCGTAGTATCCGAGATGTTGTATGTCAAAACTCCTGTGCTATCTGAAATTCCAGACAGATCAAAATCTGGATCGCCACAATTTTTGGACAAATCAGAAAAAATAAGGGTTGGATCTAATTTTGCTATCGTTAGTGTCATCGTGGCTACTCCAGCATTGTAATTGACTGTCTCGGCTTGATTTGCCGTAACTTGTGTTACTCCAGCCTCGTTAATTGTAACGGTGTTTCCCGTTACGCTCGCTATTGAATTGTTTATGATATCAAATGTAACGGTACCTGAACTGGTGGAAGTTACAGAAAGATCAAAATCTAAATCTCCATAAATTTTACTTAAGTCCTCAAAAACAATTACAGGACCCTTTTTATTCACCGTTAAGGTCATCGTTGCGGTAGCTGCGTTGTATGTAGCTGTAGCGGCTTGGTTAACGGTAACCACTGAGATCCCTGCTCCACGAATACTTGCATTTGCTCCTGATAAGGAAGCTACGGAAGCATCCGCAATACTAAAGGTAAATGCTCCTGAACTGTTCGATGTTGCGGAAAGGGAAAAGTCTGCATCACCAAAGGTTTTCACTACGTCACTAAAAGAAATCACAGGATCTTCTTTGTTTACCGTTATCATGATTTTTTGTTCGCAGCTTACTCCATTTTTTGTCACGGTTAACGAATAAGTCGTGGTTTGAGTGGGAGCTACGGTTAGTGTATTTGCTGTTGTTTCATCTTCCCATAAAAACGTAGCTCCCGTTTCATCGGAAGTTAATACAGCACTTTCACCAATCAATATTGTGCTTGCACTAGCATAGACTTGGGCTAATTCCTCACATTGAGTGTAGGTTTGACAGTATTCCAAAACTTCCGATTTATGCTCGTTTTTAGCTCCTCCTGTTGCCGCTGTAAATCCCCAATACACTGAAGGATTGTTGCTAAAAATAGTTGCTGCTATGTCAATTACAATTGAAAACTGTAACGTTCCATCGAAGGTTAATGAAAAAACCTGAGTGTCTGAGTCCCATTCAACAATCATTTCATGATCGTTCCCGTCTTCAATATTCCCCACATCTATCGGGGGTGTAAATGTAGAATGGTCAGACAAGCTAAAAGGATTGCCATTGGAAACCAAGGCAATATGATCATTGGTGTAAGGGTCATAACCTCCGTTGTAATAGGTGTCAAACTCAATCGCCAAGGAAGGGGTGATTCCTTGATATCCTATTCCTCCTCCAATACTTCCCTGATCATTAGATAATGGCTGAAGAACAAACGCAATCCCGTCGGCTCCTGCATCATTTGAACCAAAATTTAAGTTGGCTTTGACTCTAAAATCATTATTTAAACTAATTTCATTTTGAGACCAAATCGATCCGTTTTGATTGTTTTCATTTTCTGTTAAAACGCCCACTCCAGAATTTACAGAAGCGGATCCATTTAAATTAAAGTCAGCTGGCTCAAAATCACTACATGAAGACTGTCCAAAAATTAATTTTGTGACAAGAAAAAAAAATGAAAAAAGAACTCTAATCGAATGTGTCATCCGTTCTTCTGAAGAGATATTTTATAAATTTATTAAATAAAAATTATTTTCTTGGATTTCTCGCTAAACTTCGAACAAATTCCAGTCTAACCCCCTAATTTAAAAATCTCCCTGAGAACCCGTACCTTTGAAAAAAAAAATGAAAGAGAAAAAGCCAGATGCTGTTGTTTGGGACGAAACTCAAGAAGCTTACATTGCTAAACTATTGCCTTACGCTAGTAGTTTAAGCGGGCCTATTATTGACGTTCCAAATGTGGATGCCTTTAAAAAGAAAGGGGTAGACAGAGTGTCTAAGCAATTTCAAGCTGAACTCAAAGACCTTCAAGAACAGATTAAGTCTTTTGTAACTCTCGCTACTGAAACCCAAAAAGTTTACCAAGCTCATTTTAAATTTGAACCTATTGTTGGTGAAACCTACCACCTGTATGAAGGAAAAGAGCAAAATTTTCTTTCTCTAGTAGAGCCTTCCCAATGGACTAAAAAACACCTTGGCAGTTTTCGTTTAAATGGAGATTACAAATGGGAACGGCAATAAGCCCTTTTTTCTACGTAATTTAGTGCTATGGAAAAACAAGAAACTCCCAGACAACAAAAAATTAATACGGTTCTACAACAAGAAGTTGCTACCCTTCTTCAACAAGCCGTTCGTGAAGGATCAGTCAAAAATCTACTCTTGTCTGTAACCAAAGTTCGGGTTACTTCGGACTTGTCCATTGCCAAAATTTACTTAAGTGTTTTTCCTGTAAAAGATGCTAACACTTACGTCAGAACCCTACAAGAAAACAACTATCAGCTTCGCCATGACCTAGCGCAAAGGATGAAAAATCAATTGCGCAGAATACCAGAACTCCATTTTTATCTAGACGATTCATTGGATTACATTGAACAAATTGACAAAGAATTAAATTCTGGAGCCAATCCTTTGACCCATCCCGAGATTCTTGCCTCAAGGCAAAAAAAATAAGAATAAAGCCCCCCTGATTATGTTTACCTATTCTTTTAAAATAGCTTTAAGGTACTTCTTCTCAAAGAGCAGCCAAACCGTTATCAATCGAATCAACAGCTTTGCGTTATTTATGGTGATCATCGCTACGGCATCTTTATTCATTGTTCTCAGCGCTTTTGGTGGACTCAAAGATTTTGGATTGTCGTTTTCGGAATCCTTTGATCCCGATTATGAAATAAAACCTCAACAGGGAAAATATTTCATCGTTTCTGACAGCCTTTTGTCCCAAATTAATCGCCTTCCTGGTGTAGAAGCAGTTGCCCCTCAACTAGAGGAAAAAGTTTTTCTTTCTTATGATGAAAAAAATCAAGTTGCCTATTTAAAAGCCATTGATCCAAACTACACTAAAGTAGTTCCCGTAAACAACCTAATTACTCTTGGAGACTGGCTTTCTTTTAATGGAGCAGATGTTGTGTTAGGATTTGGCGTTGCTGGAAATCTCGGTGTTGGTGTGTATGATTACACAACATTTCTAAAGCTTACTGTCCCGAAGAAAAAAAAACAAACCCTCTTGGATCAAAACCCTTTTACTCAAACGTCAGCTCTTGTTGTCGGACTCTATCAAATCAACGAAGATCTGGATAAAAAATACCTCTTCTCTCGGCTAGAGCTTGGACAAAACTTGCTGGGTCTAACCTCCAATCAGTATTCTTCAGTAGTTGTTAAAGCTTCAAATACCCTCTCACAAGAAGCGTTTTCGCATGAACTCAAGCCTCTGTTTAATTTTCCTGTGAAAGTTGTCTCCAGAGCACAACAAAATGCTGCTTTGTATAAAATGTTGAATGTAGAGCATCTTGCTATTTACTTTGTATTCACACTCGTAATGCTCATCGCGCTGTTCAATGTAGTCGGTGCTCTTATCATGATGATTTTAGATAAACAAGATCAAATGATGATACTACGCTCCTTAGGGGCTACTCCTTCAGGAATTCATCAAATCTTTTTTATCCTTGGACTGTTAATTTGTAGTATTGGTGGAGTTTTAGGGCTTTTATTGGGGAGCGCCTTGGTTTTAATTCAATCTTATTTTCCTTTTATTTATGTCCCAGGAACTCGCCTTTCCTATCCTGTTGTTTACGACATAAACAATCTCTTTATCGTGAGCGCCACACTACTAACATTAGGTGTCCTTAGCACGGCTTGGGCTACAAGAGGTCTTGGTAAAAAAATCAAAAATTATACGGTTTGATGCTCGGTAAACGTTCCCAAAATTTCATCTAAAACTTCAAAAACTGCTGCAGATTCATCTGTTGTTACCATCCGTGTTCTCAGAGGTTTAAAGTTTGGAATTCCTTTAAAATAGTTGGTGTAGTGCCTTCTTGTCTCTAATACCCCTAGGGTTTCTCCTTTCCAATCAATGGCCATTTGCAAATGGCGTCGAGCAGCATTTACCTTTTCTTCCAAAGAGGGGGCCATTAAATGATTTCCTGTTTTTAAAAAGTGTTTTACCTGATTGAAAAACCATGGATTACCAATACTTGCCCTGCCAATCATAGCGCCATCTAGTCCATAATCATCACGCATTTTCTTCGCCTGCTCTGGAGTATTTACATCTCCGTTTCCAAAGACGGGTATTTGCATTCGTGGGTTGTTTTTGACTGCTGCAATGGGACGCCAATCCGCGTCTCCTTTGTACATTTGAGCACGTGTCCTTCCGTGGATCGAAATTGCTGCACATCCCACGTCCTGTAATCGTTCGGCTACCTCAACAATATGAATCGAGTCATGATCCCAACCCAACCTTGTTTTAACGGTCACAGGGAGCTTGGTGTGTTCCACCATCGCTTTAGTAAGAGAAACCATCTTGGAAATGTCCTTTAGAATTCCAGCGCCTGCACCCTTACACACAACTTTTTTGACGGGGCATCCAAAATTAATATCAATAATGTCGGGGTTCGATGCTTCAACAATTTCAACAGATCGTAACATCGAATCTAAATTTGCTCCGAAAATTTGAATTCCAACAGGGCGTTCTTTTTCATAAATATCAAGCTTCTGAACGCTTTTGGCAGCATCCCGTATCAAGCCCTCACTGGAAATAAATTCAGTGTACACAACGTCTGCCCCATTTTCTTTACACAAAGCTCTAAAAGGAGGGTCACTTACGTCTTCCATAGGAGCGAGTAAAAGAGGAAAAGCCGGTAATGTGATTGAACCTATTTTGACCAAAAGATTAATTTTTTACAAAAATAAGCAAAAAAGCCTCCCCCCAAACTCGTATATTTGTGGGCTATGAAAGAAGGCGCCGTATGAAACAGATTCGAAATTTTTGCATCATCGCCCATATTGACCATGGGAAAAGCACTTTAGCCGACCGTTTGTTGGATTTTACTGGAGCTGTCAGTGAACGCGAAAAACAAGACCAATTGCTTGACAATATGGACTTGGAGCGAGAAAGAGGGATTACCATTAAATCGCATGCCATCCAGATGGAGTACCAGCACCAAGGGGAAACTTATGTGCTGAATTTAATAGACACTCCCGGGCATGTTGACTTTTCATACGAGGTTTCAAGATCGATTGCTGCCTGCGAAGGTGCTTTATTAATTGTTGACGCAGCTCAAAGTATCCAAGCGCAAACCATTTCAAACCTCTATTTGGCCTTGGAAAATGACTTGGAAATCATCCCGGTGCTCAATAAAATTGATCTTCCCTCTGCAAACCAAGAAGAAGTTACAGATGATATTGTAGATCTCTTAGGTTGTGACCCTGAGGATGTAATTCCTGCTTCTGCAAAAACAGGCATAGGAATTCAAGAGATTCTTACCGCCATAATAGATCGTGTTCCAGCCCCAAAAGGAAGCCCAGACGAACCCCTTCAGGCATTAATTTTTGATTCTGTTTACAATCCGTTTCGAGGAGTAGAGACCTATTTCCGTGTGCTAAACGGGAGAATCAGAAAGGGGCAAAAAATTCAATTCATTGCTACTCAAAAAACGTATTTTGCTGACGAGATCGGAACTCTCAAGCTAAAACAGGAGCCCAAAAAAGAAATTGGTGCTGGTGATGTTGGTTATTTAATCACGGGAATAAAAGAAGCCAAAGAAGTCAAGGTGGGTGACACCATTACCGATCCTTCCAACCCAACTCAAAACGCCATCGAAGGATTTGAAGAGGTTAAGCCTATGGTATTTGCTGGTATTTATCCTGTTGATACAGAAGAATATGAAGAATTACGCGCTTCTATGGAAAAACTCCAGCTCAACGATGCTTCCTTGGTTTTTTTCCCGGAAAGTTCGGCGGCCCTTGGATTTGGGTTTCGCTGTGGCTTTCTAGGCATGTTGCATCTTGAAATTATTCAAGAACGCTTAGAGCGAGAATTTAACATGACCGTTATCACAACCGTACCCAATGTCTCATATCGTGCTTACACTAAAAAAGACCCTGACACTCCCTTGAGTGTTAACAACCCATCAGACCTGCCTGATCCCTCTACCCTCGAACGTGTTGAAGAGCCTTACATCAAAGCATCCATTATTACTAAATCCGACTTTGTTGGAAATGTTATGTCGCTTTGTATCGAAAAAAGAGGAGAAATAACCAATCAAACCTATCTAACTCCAGAGCGAGTTGAATTAAACTTTGATCTGCCCTTGGCTGAAATTGTATTTGACTTTTACGACCGTCTTAAAACCGTCTCAAAAGGATATGCTTCTTTTGACTATTCTCCAATTGGAATGCGTGAGTCAAAGTTGGTCAAGGTAGATATTTTACTCAACAGTAATCAAGTTGATGCACTTTCTGCGCTTATTCACGCCGACAATGCGTATTCAATTGGTAAGAAAATTTGTGAAAAATTAAGATCTTTAATTCCTAGACAACAATTTGATATTCCCATACAAGCAGCTATCGGCGCAAAGATTATTTCTCGAGAAACAATAAAAGCACTTAGAAAAGATGTAACCGCCAAATGTTATGGAGGAGATATCAGTAGAAAAAGAAAACTGCTTGAAAAACAGAAAAAAGGAAAAAAGAAAATGCGCCAAATTGGGAATGTTGAAATTCCCCAACAGGCATTTATGGCTGTTTTGAAGCTGAATGATTAGGGTCAATTCAGTAAAAATTTGAATTTAGAAAAGCCCTTGTATCTTAATATTTTCAGTGTATATTTGAGAAATAACCAAGGCATCAATGGCATTTAAACCGTTTAAAAAACTTTTATTTGGGTTTGCTTTTTCTCCTTCATTGAAAGCAAATGTTTTTGAAGTTACCCGTTTGGCTTCTTTTTTAAACGCCTCTCTTGTTTTTGTTCACGTTGGAGAAAAAACTTCAGAAAATGAATCGCACTTTAAATCCATACTAGAAGAATGCCCTAATGTTCCTGAAAAGATCAATTTGTTCTGGAGGACAGGAAATCCAGTAAAAACCCTCACCTCCATTTGTCACGAACTTGATATTGATTTGCTCTTGTTGGGGGCGCTTAAACGGGAAAAAATGGTGAAATTTTACCTGGGCTCCATCGCTCGAGAACTCACGCGTAAAGCTCCTTGTTCTGTCTTGCTTATGTTAAACCCTTCTATTGAGCGCCATCCGTGTAAACATATTGTTGTGAATGGCTTTGACAGTCCACAAACAAGAGACACCATTGAAGCTGCATTTGATGTTGGACAAGCGCTTCAATCTGAAAAAATAACTTTGGTAGAGGAAGTTAGCGAGGCTCGAGTAGCTGTTTCGGTAAACGATGATCGAAGCTTGAGAAAAGCAACCCTTAAAAAAGAAAAAATAAATCGTGAAGAAAAAATGCGTGTTATTGATCTTGTCCAGAAAATCTCCCAAGAAAAACTAGATGGCTTGAACTGGAACACACAAAGTATTTTTGGCAGAAGAGGGTACTCCATTGGACACTATGCCCGAGTAGTTCGAGCAGACCTTCTCGTTATGAATGCACAAGAGAAAAGCTCTTTTTTTAATCGGTTTTTTCCAAAAGACTTAGAACACATCCTCGCCGAATTGCCTACAGATGTACTCATTGTTCAATCCCATCACAATGAATAAAAAAGGCTCTTTTTCAGATGCATTGAAATCAATTCCTCAAAATATTTTTTCAGGCTTTGTCGTTTCTTTAATTGCATTGCCTTTGGGCTTGGGGCTTGCAATTGCATCAGAGGCTCCGCCTTTGGCTGGAATCATTGCTGCAGTTGCTGGGGGTATCGTCGTGTCTCTATTTGGGGGTTCTCATGTTACCATCGCTGGACCTGGAAACGGTTTGGTAATTGTGCTTCTTGCCTCAATTACCACATTAGGAGAAGGCAACTTATTTGAAGGGTATTTATTTACCCTTGCAGCAATTATCCTCTCCGGTGTTTTACTCTTTCTTTTTGGAGTACTTCGATTAGGAGCTATGAGTGAATTTTTCCCTGCTACCGCATTGCAAGGAATGCTCGCAGCAATTGGGATAGGTATTTTGGCAAAACAATTCCACATCATGCTTGGAATCAGGAGCGTTAGTGGAGGAACCATAGAACAACTAATGGCAATTCCAGATTCTTTTTTAAACTTTCTGGCATTTCACCCATTTTCGGGAATACTTGGGTTTCTAAGCCTTGTCTTTCTATTTCTTTACGGCAGAATAAGAAATCCTTATTTTCACTTAATTCCTGCCCCTATGTGGGTTGTTGTAGCGTCTATCGGCATTGGCTATTATTACAATTTAGTTCTTAACCAACCCACCCCAATTGAATCGGAACTTTTGATCAAAATTCCAGATCAGCTTTTTACCAATTTGCCCCGACCAAATTTTAGTAAATGGTTAGATTTTGACTTTTTGGGTGTTGTTATTTCAATAACACTTGTTGCAAATATTGAGTCTTTACTCAGTATTAAGGCTGTTGATAAATTGGATCCGAAAAAACGGCGTTCCAATGTAAATAAAGATCTTCGAGCCCTTGGCTTAGCAAGTATTGTGAGTGGTTTTCTCGGCGGATTGAATGTCGTAACTGTGATTGCTCGAAGCTCAGTAAATGTCAATAATGGTGGAAGCAACCGATCCGCTAACTTTTTTCATGCTGCGTTTTTAGTCCTTTTCGTAGTCTTTCTTGGCGATCAAATTCAGCGAATTCCCCTCACAGCACTTGCGGCCATTCTCGTTTACACAGGGTATCGTTTGGCAACGCCAGAAAACTTGTTCAGCGTCTACAAAATTGGTCCTGAACAGGCTTTAATCTTTTTAGTCACCCTAGTTACAACACTGTTCACTAGTTTAATTTTAGGGATTCTGGTTGGGATTCTCTTCACTTTCGTTGTGCACCTTTTCTTGAGTAAAAATTTCTTTTTGTTTTCACTCAATATTTTCAAACCCAATGTACTTATGTACCTTGAAGAACAAAGTGGAAATTACTATGTAAGTGTAAAAAACTTCTGTAGTTTCTTAAACTTTTTTAGACTTAAAGCCAAATTGGATCAAATCCCTGAAACAGCGCATGCAATTGTTGATTTCTCTCTCTGTGATTTTGTTGATCATACCGTTATGGAAGGAATACACGATTACCAACGTTCTTTTATGAGAAAAGGGGGTAATTTTGAGACCATTGGCTTTGACATTCATGCAGCAGAGACTCAACACCCTTTTGCGGTGAGAAAAACGCTTCCTGTTAATGTACTATTGGGGCTTCAAAACTACCTTTCTAATCGTCAAAAAAATCTAGAAGGGTTTGCAGAACAACTACTCTGGGACTACAACCCCAAGCTAAACAACAATCCGAAAGGTCTTGACTCGTTTTTATTCTTCGATTCAAAAGTGATTAATTACAAAATCAATTCCATCCAGAAAAAAGATCGTTCCTTTTCAATATTTGATCTCTCCTTTTCTGAAGGGGCATTTATTACTAAAGAAGACTTGAAAGCAACTTTTCTGCTCTTTAAAACTCCAAAAAAACTACCCGTATTTGCTCTTGACAAAGAAGATTTGAAAACAACACTCTATCAATGGGCTGGATTTGACGATATCAACTTTACCCACTACCCTGACTTTTCTAAACGTTTTCATTTGAGCGGGAACAATGAATCTGCAATAAAGGAGCTCTTTACCTCCGAGCTTATTTACTTTTTTGAAAGTCATCCGTTCTTTCATATTGAGTCCAACGGAAATACGATCCTTATCAAAGGAAAGGATCGCTTGTCAAGCCTTCAAGAGATAAAAATGATGCTGAGCTTTGCCGAGGATCTTTCGAGACTTTTAATCAAGCAAACAGCTTCAAAATAGAAATTGGTTTTGTACACATTTTGTACCTTAGAGCGAAAACGTTAAAACCATGAAGTACCTTTTAATCGGTCTATTGGGTCTGAATTCCGTCTTTTGTCAAGAGACCCTTGGTGAATTGGAATTTTTGGATAATAAAATGCATGACTTTTTTTCTTCGGATGCGAAGATTGAGGTTTTGGCGTCGGGTTTTAAGTGGGCAGAAGGCCCTGTTTGGGTACCCGAATTAAATGGGGTTGTTTTCACAGATGTGCCAAACAACAAGGCCTTTTTATGGAAGGAAAACAATGGTGTAAAAGTCTTTCTTGACCCGAGCGGTATGACCAATCATGCTCCACATTCTACGAATGAAGGTGCCAACGGACTGGCTTTAGATTCAGAAGGAAACCTCATTCTTTGCCAACACGGTGATCGTGCTGTTTCTAGATTAAAAAAAGAATCCTTTAACATTCCAGAGTTTGAAATTCTTGTTGATCATTATCAAGGTAAGTGGCTTAATAGTCCAAATGATCTTGCTTTTAATCAAAACGGGGAGCTTTTTTTTACAGACCCACCTTATGGATTACAAAAACAAGACAATGATCTAATCAAAGAGCTCGGTTTTAATGGAATTTACAAGTGGTCTCAAAAAGACGGTATTAAACTGCTAGACAGTACGCTTAGTCGTCCAAATGGGATTGCCCTGTCAAAAGATGAGAAAACCGTTTATGTGGGTAATTCGGATAGTAAAAAAAGTGTTATTTACTCTTTTGATCTGATTAATGGAATGCTTGAAAATAAGCGAATATTCTTCGATGGGACTGAGCTTGGAAAATATCGAAAAGGTCTTTTTGATGGGCTTAAAGTTCATTCTTCTGGCATCATTTTTGCGACAGGCCCTGGAGGGGTTTTAGTAATAGATAAAACCGGTAAACACCTTGGAACGGTAATGCCGGGTAAGAGTACTGCTAATTGTACGTTTGACAGCCAAGAAAACTATCTTTATCTTACCGCTACCGATGTCTTGGCTCGAATCAAATTGAAGTAAAATGCAACTTTACCCTATTCATGCTGGAAATTTTAAACTAGACGGTGGCGCCATGTTTGGTGTAGTGCCCAAATCTCTTTGGGAACGCACCAACCCTGCAGATGAAAAAAATAGAATTGAAATGTCAACTCGATGTTTGCTTGTCGAGGAGGGCAACCGACTCATCCTTGTAGATACAGGAATGGGAAATAAACAAGGGGATTCTTTTTTTCGTCATTACGGTCTTTGGGGAGACCACTCTCTAGAACAATCTTTAGCCGCTGAAGGATTTCATCCGAATGACATTACAGATGTTTTCTTTACCCATTTACACTTTGATCATTGTGGTGGTGCAATCAAAAAAACAAACTCAGGAATCTTAGCGCCTGCATTCAAAAATGCATTGTTTTGGGTACACAAATCGCATTGGAATTGGGCTACTCAACCCAATGCGAGAGAAAAGGCTTCCTTTCTTCCTGAAAATATTCTTCCACTACAAGAAAGTGGACAGCTTCAATTTATTGAGGACCCTGGGCCTTTTATTGAGCACACCCCCTTTCCTTTTTCCATCCAGTTAATTGACGGGCACACCGAAAAACAAATGTTACCAGTTTTTAAATATAAAAAGAAGAAACTCCTCTATGCTGCTGATTTAGTACCTACTGTGGGTCATTTGCCTGTCCCTTACATTATGGGGTATGACACGAGACCCTTGTTATCGTTAAAGGAAAAAGAGCGTATTCTTAAGAATGCTTTTGCTGAGGAAATGTTTTTGTTCCTACAACACGATCCATATCACGAAATGATTTCCCTTCAAAATACAGAGAAAGGCATACGAATGGAAAATCATTTTAAATTTAAATCTTATTTTGGTCCCTAAATAACTTAAAAAAACAAATTTTGAAAACGCTTTTCGCCGCCCTATCCCTTATTCTTTGTTCCAGTTTGTGTCATGCTCAATACTGGCAACAAAACGTTAACTACACTATGGAAGTCTCTTTAGATGTGGAAACTGCTAAGTATCGAGGAGAACAAAAATTGGTTTACACCAATAATTCTCCCGAAACCCTACACAAAGTTTTTTATCATTTATACTTCAATGCTTTTAAACCAGAAAGCGAAATGGCCATTCGTCTGAAAAATGCTGGTGATAAAAACAGACGCTTTAAGGTTGATTTAGATACGCTTTCACCCAAACAACAAGGATACTTAAAGATTGGCAAAATAACCCAAAACGGTGTTGCTGTTGAGGTTGTTGATTCTGAAACCATATTGGAGGTTACTTTAAATAAACCCTTGATGCCCGGTGATAGCACGACATTGGATCTAACTTTCGAAGGTCAAGTCCCTGACGTAATTCGCAGGGCGGGTAAAAATTCGTCTGAAGGGGTTGCTTTTTCTATGGCACAATGGTATCCTAAAATGGCAGAATACGATTTAGAAGGATGGAATACCGACCCGTATACTGGACGAGAATTCCATGGTGTGTGGGGAAATTTTGATGTAAAAATTACATTAGATAAGTCGTACACTGTTGCGGCTAGTGGCTATCTTCAAAATGCAGATGAAATTGGAAAAGGGTATTCAGACAGAAAACGACCAAAATCTAAGGGCGGTAATGTAACTTGGCATTTTATTGCTCCACAAGTGCACGATTTTACCTGGGCAGCAGACTCAGATTACATACACGACACTTATCCTGGCCCTCGGGGAGTAACTCTACACTTTTTCTACAAGAATGATCCAGAAATTGTAGAGAACTGGAAAAAGCTTCAGCCACACACAGCCAAGCTTATGGAATATTTCAACACGAAAATAGGTCCTTATCCTTATAAACAATACAGCGTGGTACAGGGAGGCGACGGCGGTATGGAATATGCCATGCTAACTCTTATTACAGGGGGAAGAAAATACGGATCTTTATTTGGTGTTACCGCACATGAGTTGGCGCACTCGTGGTTTCAACACGTATTAGCAACCAACGAAACAAAACACGAATGGATGGACGAAGGTTTTACCTCGTTTATTTCGACATTAGCGAAAAATGAAATTTTGGAAGAAAACAAAGATTTTCCTTTAGAAGGGTCTTATGTTGGATATTTTAATTTAGCCTCTTCTGGCGTGGAAATGCCTCAAAGCACCAACGCTAATCGTTATGATCATAATTTCGCTTATGAAAGCACTGCTTACAGTAAAGGCGCCGTCTTTCTTGGTCAACTAGGATATGTTGTAGGAAAAGAAAAGCTGTTTGAAATATTACAAGCCTACTACAAACAATGGCAGTTTAAACACCCTCAACCGAATGACTTCAGACGTGTGGCTGAACGTGTCTCTGGTCTTCAATTACAATGGTACTTAACAGACTGGACCCAAACCACGAATAAAATTAACTATGCAATTACGGATGTTAAAGAAGAGGGAGAAAAAAGTGTTGTTCACTTAGAGCGTAAAGAATTGATGCCCATGCCAATTGAGGTTTTAGTTGTTTACAAAGACGGAACCTCTGAGCTTCACTACATCCCAATTTCTTTGATGCGGGGGGAAAAAGAAAATCCATATTCAATTGAATGGACAGTCCACAAAGATTGGACTTGGGCAAATCCAAAATACACCCTGATCCTTGAGCATAAAATTGATAATATTGAAACAATTATTTTGGATCCTAGTGGTTTGATGGCCGATGTAGATAAGAGTGATAACTATTATGTCGACAGCGAAAAAACTTCAAATTAAAAGATTAAAAGGTAGGACTTCTATTGATCGTCTGTTTGATGATGGTCAAATAGCACAAACAAAAACGCTTGTTCTTAAGTTCGTTAAAAACCCTTTTTCTGACACCTACTTTTCGGGTGTTAGTGTTCCTAAAAAATGTTTTAAAAAAGCCGTAGACAGAAACCGGATTAAGAGACAATTGCGCGTTGCTATTAGAGAGCAAAAGAAATCCTCTCTTTTTCCAGGGGCTGGAATGTTATTATTTAAAGGAAAAAAAGTTCCTGATACAGAGTTCTTAAAAGAGCAAATTCAAGCTCTATTTGAATCCGTAACTAATAAGTGATTTTTGCTATTTGGAAAGCAGCATAGCAACATGGGGGATACCGTCTTCTAAATATTCGCCCCCTATTTTTTCAAAGCCATGCGTGTTATAAAATGAGACCAAATGCGACTGGGCAGAGATTTTAATTGTAGTCTTTTTAAAATGTTCTTCTATTGTTTTAATGCAGTATTCAACCAACTCGTGTCCAAAATTCTTTCCCCTAAAATCTTTGTGAACAACAACTCTACCAATAGAGGTGTGTGAAACATAAGATTCTCCTTTTGGTAATATTCTTGAATAAGCAACAAGTTTATTCGTTTCATCAAAACCAAGTATGTGTAAAGCATTAAAGTCTTTTTGATCAATGTCTTGATAAACACAATCTTGCTCAACGACAAAAACCTCAGAACGCAGAGCAAAGAGGTTGTGTAATTCCTCTAAAGAAAGAGATTTAAACGTTTTACACTCTAACCGTAGCATATTAATTACAAGGAATTTTCTCTATGCGAGCCTGGTGTCTCCCTCCTTCAAAATCTGTATTAATAAAAGTTTCAACCATATTGATGGCTTGTGGAATTGATACATAGCGTGCAGGAATACTTAAAATGTTTGCATCATTGTGCTGGCGAGCTAAACTTGCTATTTCAGCATTCCAACAAAGTGCTGCCCTTATTTGACGGTGTTTGTTTGCTGTCATTGCTGCACCGTTTCCACTGCCACAAATTATTATTCCAAAGTCAGCAACCCCTTTAGATACGTCCAAAGCTACAGGATGAATGAAATCCGCATAATCTACGCTTTGCTCCGTATCTGTCCCATGATTGAATACCTCGAAACCTAAAGATTTTAATGTAGCAACAATCTTATTTTTGTATGCAGGACCAGCATGATCGTTTCCGATGCTAATTTTCATTTTTTTTGTTTTGAGTAAAAGTAAGAAACCTTTATTTCTTGTTAATGAAGTGTGAAAAAGTTTATTCAATAGTTGTTTACAAAAAAGATAAGTTTTTCATGTAATTACGTATTCAATTCTGGTTGAAAAAAATATGAGAAACAAACGATTATTTTATTTTTTATTATTCTAAAAATGCTGACGAAAAAAAACGATTTATTAAAAAAATAAATCGCAAAAATGTAGATTTTTTATCTACATAAATGATTGTCAACAGTAAGTAAATAAAATGCTTAAAAAGATGATTTAAAGTAAATTATCATGTGAATAGTAAAATAATAACAGTGTATATTTTAAACGATTAAAAAAATCAAAGAAATCTCTCAAAAAAATATCATTACTATTCACAAACCATATAAAACAACATGATTTAAAAAAAAATTAAAAAAAGTATTTCTATTATGTTAATAGTGTTCATTATTCTAAGAAAATGAATGTTGTACCTTTGTAGTAAGTAATTGATTACATGTCCAAAAAGAAAAAGGATTTAAAAAAATTAGAAGCAAAAATTTTATCGCTTTTTAAAAATTCTCCCACTACTATTTTCAACTACAAACAAATTGCATCCAAACTGGATATTGGCGATACAAAAGGTAGAAACAACATAATAAGAGTTTTAAATCTGATGCACAGCAAAGATCTCCTTTTAGCTGAGCAACGTGGTAAATACAAGTACAATAAAAAGAAAGTTAAGACAGAAGAAACAGTTTTACGTATTATTCCTTCCGGAAAAGGTGTCGTCTCCATAGATTCTTTCCCTGAAGAATTAATTGTACCAAGACGATACCTAAATAAAGCGCTTGATGGGGACCTTGTCGAAGTTAGTTTTCATAGAAAAAACAATTATTTTGAAGCTCATGTAGAAACCATTACAAAAAGAGCAGAAAAAGAATATGTAGGAATTTTAGAAAGACAAAAAGACTTTGGTTTTGTCAATTGTAGAAACAGTAAAATTTACACTGATTTTTTTATTGAGAAAGACGATCTTAAAAAATTCAATGATGGCGAAAAAGTTGTGGTTGTACTTAAATCTTGGGAGCAAAAGCAAGATGCACCTCACGGAAAAATAATAAAAAGTTTAGGAAAACCAGGAGATACAGAAACAGAGATTCATGCAATCCTTCACGATTATGGACTACCTTATGATTTTCCTTCAAATGTTTTAGAAGAAGCATCAAACATTCCAACTCAGACCAGTGAAGAAGAATTTAAAAAAAGAAAGGATTTTAGAGAAACACTTACATTTACAATTGATCCAAAAAGTGCAAAAGATTTTGATGATGCTTTATCTTTCAAAGATTTAGGTAAAGGAAAATTTGAAGTAGGTATCCACATCGCTGACGTGTCCCATTTTGTTCTCCCAAATACAGAGTTAGATATTGAAGCTTACAACCGCGCTACTTCTGTTTATTTAGTTGATCGAGTTGTTCCAATGCTTCCTGAAGTTTTATCTAACGGTTTGTGTTCTCTTAGACCAAACGAAGAAAAACTTACTTTTTCTGCTGTATTTACCTTGGATGAGTCAGGTAATGTTTTAGACGAATGGTATGGACGTACAGTCATTTTTTCTGACTTTCGTTTCGCTTATGAGGAAGTACAATGTATTATTGAAGAAAATAAGCCTGTTGTTTCACAAAAGGTATCGCTTACAGGAGAAGAGTACACCGTGCCTAATAATGTTTACAATGCCATCTTAACCTTAAATAAACAGGCAAAATTATTGCGAAGCAAAAGGATGAAAATGGGTGCTATTTCTTTTGATCGAGTTGAAGTAAATTTTAATTTAAATAAAGAAAACAAACCAGATTCTGTTTTCTTTAAAACATCAAAAGATGCACACAAACTAATTGAAGAGTTTATGTTACTTGCTAATAGGAAAGTAGCTTCATTTATTGATACTAAGAAAAAATTTCCTTTTGTTTATCGTATTCATGACGATCCAGATGAGCAAAAATTAGAAAACTTAAAAAAGACCGTAAGTTCTTTTGGATATGCCTTTAATTTATCGGAAAAGAGAATAAGTAAAGAAATAAACAATCTATTAATTGCTTGCCAAGGGAAAAGAGAACAAAACTTAATAGATACCCTTACTTTAAGATGTATGTCAAAAGCTATTTACACAACACATAATATTGGTCATTATGGTTTAGCTTTCTCTCATTACACACACTTTACCTCTCCTATCCGAAGATATCCAGATATTTTAGTTCACAGGCTTTTACAATCGTATTTAGATCAAGGAAAACCAGTTTCTGCTCAGACCTTAGAAGAAGCTTGTGAACACAGTTCTCAAAGAGAACAACTCGCCACAAAAGCAGAGCGCGATTCCATTAAACACATGCAGATGGTTTTTATGGAAGATAAAGTTGGAGAAGAATTTGAGGGAGTTATTTCTGGTGTAACCGAAAGAGGGCTGTACGTGGAACTCATTCAAAACAAATGCGAAGGAATGATTCGCACGATGGACCTAAAAGGAGATTTTTATCATTTTGACAAGGACAGGCATGCATTGATTGGAGAACGCACCCAAAAACTCTATCAACTAGGAGATCCAATTAAAATTAAAGTTAAAAAAGTGAACATTATCAAACGTTTCTTGGATTTTATACCTGTTAAATAATTTATAATTTTTTGCAATGAGGTTTAATAAAAACACTGGTTTAATATTACTAATTGTACTGCCTTTTTTTTCATTTCTGACAGCACAAGATTCCGAAAAGAAAACACTTACAACTTCACCTTTCATAGGAATTAAGATTTTATCTGGCCTTGAAGTCAATTTAATAAATTCAGATGTCAATAAAGCTGTTGTCTTTGGACCTCAGTCGGATGACGTAATTCTTTCCAGAAAAGGAGAAGTTTTACAAATAAAGGTCGCACTAGGGAGTATTCCAGACTCTTTACCTACACGGGTTGACTTGTATCATAGCAAACTTTTAAACAAAATAATTGTCTCACAAGGAGCAAGGCTTAGTTCAAAAGAGCCTCTTCGCCAAACAAGTTTAAGTCTGATTTCAAACGGCGGAGCTGTTATTGATTTTGATATCTACACAAGCAGGCTGGATGTCTCAGCAAATACAGGCGGTAGAGTAGAACTTAAAGGTAAGGTATCAAACCTTAATCTTACGATCAACACAGGCGGAAGTTGTGAGGCAGAACAACTTGTAACGGAACAGGTTAAAACAAAGATGATGGGGGGAGGATATGCTTATGTGTTTGTTTCTGAACTGATTGATGCAAAAGTAATAGGGGGAAGTGTCTTGAGGGTTTTTGGGAATCCTTTAAAAAAAATTTACCAGCAAAAATTGGGAGGGAAAATATATTTTGAAAAATAAAGAGGCATCGAGCGGATTCGAACCGCTGTACAAGCTTTTGCAGAGCTCTGCCTAGCCACTCGGCCACGATGCCATGGTGCAAAAATACTAATTATTAATCGAATTCAGCACTAGATCTGTTGAGTTCTCTTTCCACAGCAACTTCCTCTACATTACCACCGATCGGAGGATTCCTTTTGGCAACTTTAACATTGACGAGGACCACTTCCGGATGTTCTTTTAAAATTCTTTTCAGAATACGGTCAGCAACTTTTTCCAATAGTTTTGCCCGAATAGACATTTCTTTTTTTACGATGGCATGAAGCGCAACATAATCAACAGTGTCTTTCAAATCATCTGAAAGTGAAGAGCGACTAAGGTCTGTGTCTACAAACACATTCACAACATAATCACTTCCGATTTTTTCTTCCTCGTCCATACACCCATGAAAGGCATACAAACGAATATTTTTTAAATAAATTCTTCCCATTTTGATTGCAAATATAAAGACAGTTTTCACTTTTCTTTCCATGTTTGCATTCATTATCTTTGCTTCAAATAAAAATCATGGAGCGACCCCTACATTTTATAGAGCACATCATTGACGAAGATCTTAATAACAATTATTCGCCATCCGAATTACGTTTTCGTTTTCCACCAGAACCCAACGGTTATCTTCACATAGGCCATGTCAAGGCCATCTGCTTGAATTTCAATTTAGGAGAACGTTACCAAGCTCCTGTTAACCTTCGCTTTGACGATACCAACCCCGTCAAAGAAGAACAACAATTTGTGGATGCAATCAAAGAAAACATAGAATGGTTAGGATACCGGTGGAATTCAGAATGTTATGCCTCGGATTATTTTCAACAGCTGTACAATTGGGCTCTTGAATTAATAGATAAAAACCTCGCTTATGTAGATTCACAAAGTTCAGAGGAAATTGCAAAACAAAAAGGAACACCCACTCAATCTGGAACAGAAAGCCCTTACCGAAGCCGAACAGCTAAAGAAAATAGAATCCTTTTTGAAGAAATGAAAGCAGGTAAATACAAAGAAGGAACCCACGTATTACGAGCTAAAATAGACATGGGGTCACCTAACATGCTTTTGCGAGACCCCGTAATGTATCGCATTCTTTTTAAGTCGCATCATCGAACTGGAGGCGAATGGTGTATTTATCCCCTTTATGACTGGACACATGGTCAGTCGGATTACATCGAGCAGGTATCTCATTCACTTTGTTCTTTAGAGTTCAAACCCCACAGAGACCTGTACGATTGGTTTTTAGACGCGCTTCAACCTCTTAAAAAACTCAGACCCAAACAAAGAGAGTTTGCGCGAATGAACCTTTCTTACACGGTAACAAGTAAACGAAAATTAGCGGCTTTAATTGAAGAAGGACACGTTTCGGGTTGGGACGATCCAAGAATGCCCACCATTGCTGGTTTAAGGCGAAGAGGCTACACCCCCCAAGCGTTGCGAAACTTTGTTGATGCTGCGGGGGTTGCCAAACGGGATAATGTCATAGACATGTCTCTTCTAGAGCACGCGATTCGTGAAGATTTAAATCACACTGCGCCAAGGGTTATGTCCGTTTTAGACCCAATCAAACTTACTATTTCTAATTATCCAGAAAGTGAATCAGAAATGTTAGAAGGAGAAATTAATCCCGAGCAGCCTGATTTAGGAACAAGATCAATCCCCTTTTCAAAGCATCTCTACATTGAGAGAGAAGACTTTAAAGAATCAGCTAATCGTAAGTTTTTTAGATTGACATTAGGTAAAGAGGTTCGGCTTAAAAACGCTTACATAATTAAGGGAGAGTCGGTAGTTAAAGATGCCTCGGGAAATATCACAGAGATTCATTGTACTTATGACCCAAAAAGTAGAAGCGGTAGCGGCACTGAGGAAAGTCAGCGTAAAGTAAAAGGAACGCTACACTGGGTCAGTATTGAACATGCCTTTCCAATTAAAGTTCGTTTGTATGACCGTCTTTTTAAAGAGGCAGCCCCAGATCAAGATAAGGCTGTTGATTTCAAAACATACTTAAATCCGGACTCTTTGACCACCCTTACAGGATATGCAGAACCTAGTATTTCTGAAGCACAGTCAGGCGAACGATTTCAATTCCAACGGCTTGGCTATTTCGTGGTTGACCCTGACAGTACTCGAGAACAAATGATTTTCAACAAAACAGTAGGGCTAAGAGACAATTGGTCTAAAAAGTCCTAATCGGATTTCTTGTTGTTTTTAATGTTTTGAGCTTTCATTGCCTCACCAATTTGGTTACTTGCGGTAAAAGAGGCAACCATGTTGTTGAGCATTTCACTTCCTGCTTGAGGAGAGTTGGGCAATAAAATTAAGTTGCTGTTGGTTTCTTCTCCAATAGATTGAAGGGTATCGTAATGCTGGGTCACAACAATCAATGCTGAGGCTTCTTGAGAATTAATTCCCACACCGTTCAAAACGTCAACGGACTCTTCCAGACCACGAGCAATTTCTCTTCTTTGGTCAGCAATTCCTTGCCCTTGCAAACGCTTGCTTTCTGCTTCAGCCTTTGCTTTTTCAACAATTAAAATTCGTTCTGCATCACCCTCGTACTGTGCAGCAACTTTTTTTCGTTCTGCAGCATTAATGCGATTCATTGCGGCTTTAACTTCACTATCGGGATCAATATCTGTCACCAGCGCTTTAATAATGTCGTAACCGTAATTGATCATGGCGTCGTTCAATTCTCCTTTAACTGCATTTGCTATTTCATCTTTTTTCTCGAAAACATCATCCAACTTCATTTTGGGCACCACAGCACGAACCACATCAAACACATAAGAAGTGATTTGATCTTGTGGATAATCCAATTTGTAAAAAGCGTCATAAACTTTTTCCTGTACAACTTTGTACTGGACGGACACTTTGAGTTTTACAAAAACATCATCTTTTGTTTTTGTTTCTACAATAACATCTAACTGCAATATGCGAAGGCTAATTCTCCCCGAAATCTTATCAATTAAAGGGATTTTAAAATGTAATCCAGACTGACGGATTTTCAAAAATTTACCAAATCGCTCAACGATCGCAGCTGTTTGCTGCTTAACAACAAAAAGGCCTGTTAACAAAAACAGGGCGAAAATTCCAATAATAATAAAAGGGATCATAGGGTCTAAGTTTTTAGGTTAAAAAATGTAATGGCGCGGTCAATGCGTTTTAAAGTTACGTCTTTACCCAATAGCATACAAATTTGAAATACGTCTGGTCCCGCAAGTTTTCCTACCAATGCAAGCCTTAATGACTGCATCATTAAACCCGTGTTTATTTCATTTTGTTTTGCCCATGGCATAAGAACCTCTTTTAGGTTGTTCAAATCCTGAATTTGTTGAATTTGATCGAAGATTTTTTGTAGGACTCCAGCCGGATCTCTCGGGGTTAATTTTTTCACCACTTTTTCATCATAATCTGTTGTATTATGTATCCACCCCATTTCATTTTTCAGATCCTCCAACGTAAATAATCGTTCTTTTAAAAGCTCTAACAACTTTAACTGTTTTGCTTCATCAATACCTTTCAGTTGATCATTTATGATTGGAATTTCTTTCAATTCATGAGTCTCTAGTTTAATGATATGTTGATGATTGATCCATTTTGCCTTTTCAAAATCAAACCGGGCACCTCCTTTTTGAATACCATCTAATCCAAAAGCATTTTCCAACTCTTGGAGTTCATAGACCTCGCGTTCGGTTCCACTATTCCATCCCAAAAGGGCCAAATAATTGATTAAACCTTTAGGAAGAAAACCGATTTCTTTAAAGCCAAAGGTTTCTTTGCCCCAAGCCAAAGGGAAAACAGGAAAACCTTCTTTATCTCCATCCCTTTTGGATAATTTTCCTTTGCCCGAGGGCTTTAATATTAGGGGCAAATGCATGAATTTAGGTGACGTCCATCCAAAAGCGTCATAGATCAATTGGTGAATGGGTAAAGACGGGAGCCATTCTTCCCCACGGATAACACAAGTGATCTTCATCAATTGATCGTCTACAACATTAGCAAAATGGTATGTTGGCATACCATCACTTTTCATTAGGATTTTATCGTCTAGTAAAGAGCTGTCTAATTCTATTGTTCCTCTTATTTCATCAAAAACGGTTATTCTCACTCCAGGGTCTACCTTAAGCCGCACTACAAAAGATCTCTCTAGTCTTTTGTCAACATCCTCCTTGTCTAGAGTCAAGCTATTCAAAAATTGCATTCTGTTTTCTGCCCCATACCTAAAGGTTTCACCTTTATCTTCTGACTTTTTTCTTTCATCCTGAAGCGTTTCCGGTTTATCAAAAGCATAGTATGCTTTGCCTTTTTGTACAAGCTCGCTTATGTATTTTTGGTAGATATTCCTTCGTTCACTTTGCCTGTAGGGTCCATATTTCCCTCCGTTTGAAGGCCCTTCATCTGGAATCAGCCCAGACCATTCCAAAGCGTTTTGAATGTACGCTTCACTTCCTTTGACATATCGGTTTTGGTCTGTATCCTCAACCCGTAAAATAAAAACGCCATTATTTTTTCTAGCAAACAAATAATTAAACAAAGCTGTTCTCAGCCCGCCTATGTGTAAAGGGCCCGTTGGGCTTGGCGCAAAGCGTACGCGTGTCTCCATTTTTTTCTGCAAAGATAGTAGCTTATGTGCAGATAATTCCCATCACCTTTACAAATCAGCTATATTTGCAAAAAAGTTTTACTATTATTGAGTTTCACAACATACCCGATTATTTTTCTCTGAAAGGACTAGAACATCTTTTAGTTTCCTATGTTGACTCTTTTGGTTATTCGATAGATCAACTGGTTTACAATTTTGTTTCCAAAGAAAAAATGTTGTCATTAAATCAACAATTTCTAAATCACGATACGCATACTGATATTATTAGTTTTGATTACTCAAAAAACAAATCTCTCAGAGCAGAATTTTTCATATCTCCATGGGCAATAAGCCACTCAGCGAAAACACACTTACAAAGCACTGAAAATGAGACAATTAGGGTTGTTATTCACGGCGTTTTACATTGTTTGGGCTACAAAGACGACACAGAAGCCAATAAATTGGAGATGAGAAAAAAGGAAGACGAATTTATCAAAATGTTCCACGTGAAACACAAAAGCCATGTTTGATACTTCTTATGATGTTATTGTTGTTGGAGCGGGTCATGCCGGATGTGAAGCCGCTGCTGCCTCTGCGAACCTCGGATCCAAGACGCTCTTAGTAACCATGAATTTGCAAAACATGGCTCAAATGTCATGTAACCCTGCTATGGGAGGGATAGCTAAAGGACAGATAGTTAGGGAGATAGATGCGTTAGGGGGCTATTCTGGAATTGTTTCCGACCGAAGTGCAATCCAGTTTAAAATGCTCAATCAATCCAAAGGGCCAGCCATGTGGAGCCCTAGAGTACAATCTGACCGAAGTCTGTTTACGCTAGAATGGAGGAACTTGCTAGAAAAAACCCAAAATTTGGATTTTTATCAAGATACCATAGTCGACTTAGTTACCGAAGGAGATCAAGTAACGGGTGTACTCACATCACTCGGAATTAAAATTTACAGTAAAACCGTAATACTCACAAATGGCACCTTTCTGAACGGATTGATTCATATTGGGGAAAAGAATTTTGGTGGTGGACGTGCAGGTGAAAAAGCATCAATGGGATTAACTGCAGCACTTGAAAATTTAGGATTTACCTCCGGTAGGATGAAAACCGGAACTCCTCCCCGTGTAGACGGACGATCATTGGATTATTCCCAAATGGAGGAACAGCCAGGAGATGTTAATCCCTCCAAATTCTCATTCACAGATCTCACTCAACCACTTTCCAATCAAATCAGTTGTCACATAACCCACACCAACGAATATGTTCATGACCTTCTTCGTGATGGCTTTGATCGCTCTCCCATGTTCAATGGTGCTATTAAAAGCACAGGACCACGATATTGCCCATCCATTGAGGACAAAATCAATCGATTTAGTGATAAATCCCAACATCAAATCTTTGTTGAGCCGGAAGGTTGGAATACAGTTGAAGTCTATGTAAACGGGTTCTCTACATCACTTCCTGACGACATACAGTACAACGCGCTCAAACAAGTACGAGGTTTTGAGAACGTCAAATTCTTCCGTCCTGGTTACGCTATTGAATATGATTATTTTCCTCCTACTCAATTGTTCCATAGTCTTGAAACAAAAGGGATTCAAAATCTTTTCTTTGCTGGACAAATCAATGGAACTACAGGTTATGAAGAAGCAGGGGCACAAGGAATCATGGCAGGTATCAATGCGCATCTAAAATGTCGAAACGAAACCCCCTTCGTATTAGGAAGAGAAGAGGCCTACATCGGAGTCTTGATAGATGACCTCATTTTAAAAGGCACTGAGGAGCCTTATCGCATGTTTACCTCTCGAGCGGAATACCGCACACTGTTACGCCAAGATAATGCCGACCAAAGACTGACGCCAAAATCTTACAAGTTAGGACTTGCCTCCGAAGACCGTTTAAAAAAGGTAGAACAAAAAGAAACCAAAAGCAAATCTCTAGTTACCTATCTTAAAAAAACTAGCTACACTTTAGATCAAGCAAACGAGTTACTACGAAACAAAAAAGACGTAGAGGTCAAACAAACAGACAAATTTGCTAAGTTGCTTTCCAGACCGAACATCAAGCGAGATGACCTTATGAGTTTTAGTAGTCTTTCCGAATTTTTGAATAAATCAGAAATGGATGACACTATTTTTGAACAAGCAGAAATTGAAATCAAATACGCAGGATACATTGAAAAGGAAAAACGCACAGCAGATAAGTTGCAGCGCCTGGAAAACATCAAAATCCCTAAAGATTTCGATTACGATCGCTTGGCTTCTCTGTCACATGAAGCAAAGGAAAAACTCAATAAAATACAACCCGGCACTCTTGCCCAAGCGTCAAGGATTAGCGGAATCAATCCAAGTGATATCAGTGTTTTATTGGTCAGCATGGGTCGATAATAACACAAGTTTCACGTGGAACATTTATGAAATTAAAAGCGAAAATATCAAAAGTTAGGGACCACCTTGTCTCAGGAGAAACATTCAAAATCCATTACCACGAGGATCTCGAGTACGCTTCCACAGAAATAGCCGAAGGCCTGGATTTGTCTCAATACTATCCCAAAACGAATTACGCTTCTCATCTACAAAAGCCCAAAGGGATTAAAGGAAAATTTTATGTTCTTGTCCAAAGCTTGATGTTGCGCTACAAACGCTCCATTATCAAGCAATACCAAACCGATATTCAACTGCTTGACGTGGGAGGAGGGATCGGTGTTTTTGCCCACTATTTAAAAGAACGTGGCGACCGGGTTCAACTTGTCGAGCCAAGCCGTTCTGCAAGGGAAATAGCAACCCACAAAGGACTTAAAACATACGGCTCTTTAAACGAAATTCCAAAAACCAGTGTCTTTTCTGTTATCTCGCTTTGGCATGTTTTAGAGCATGTCAAAAATTTAGAGGAATCATTGCAAAGCTATTCTGATTTGCTATGCAGTAAAGGATTAATTGTAATTGCAGTACCCAATTTAAACAGTTTTGATGCGCAATATTACGGATCCAATTGGGCTGCTTTGGATGTTCCTAGGCATCTTTGGCATTTTACCGAAAATGGAATTGTCCGAAAACTTGAAGAACAAGGCTTTTCTTTTATTAAAAGCTATCCTCTTTGGTTTGATGCATTTTACATTGCCTCTTTATCAGAGGGTTACGCTGGAAATAAATTTGCTTTTTTCAGAGGAATACTTATTGGATTGTTTTCAAATTTAAAAGCATTTTTCACGAAAGAATACTCTTCCAAAATTTATCTTTTTAGAAAAAAAGACTAGGGTTTTGGGGCATTAATAAGGCGGGTGAGTTGCAACGACATTTCTGCAAAGAGCATTTTAGAGTTTGCATTCCGTTGTACATAATAATGTTGTTTTTCAAACAAAGAGATCAGTTCAAGAATGTTTTCACTATGAACAAAAGGTGCTAATTTTTCCAAATCGAAACCGGTCTCGGATTTAAAATGAATCAAATCCGAGAGTTTGTAGTTTTTCAAAAAAGCATCTCTAAAAAACTGAATGCCATATTCCAAAAAGGCTTTTTGCTTTTCCCTACCCAATACCGCAAGTTCATTAGACCACTGCATAAGATCAACTACAACCCCTTTATTACCTCTTGCTTTAAATGCAGAACGCAAACCTTGAACCAATAACGATTCGTATTCTTTATCCTGTCCTTCTGAAATCAGCAGTTGGAGTTTTCTAAAATCACCTCCTGCTTGTTTCAGTATCTGAATTTTATTCGGTAGGGATTCAGGAATATGTTGAGCTAGATTAGTTTCTTCAATAGGCCCCAATGTAAGTTGCTGACAACGAGACAGAACCGTAGGCAAAACGTTTTCTGTACTTTCACAAAGAAGAATAAAATAAGTGTTTTCAGGGGGCTCTTCTAATAATTTTAAAAAGGCGTTCGCAGCTGCCGCATTCATTTTTTCCAGTCCCCACAAAACACACACCTTATTTCCCCCACCAAAGGCTTTTAAATACAAGCTTTGATGAATTTTCTCAATTTCAGAGACTCCAATAATTCCTTGTTTATTTCCGACATCAATCCGATCAAACCAATCCGTGTAATTACTGTAGGGCTGTTCATCAAGCATGTCAAACCAATCCGAAGCATAATCACTAGAATACACCGCTTTTTCTGATCCTTTTTTTACCACAGGATAAATAAAGTGGAGGTTCGGATGTTGGCAGGATTGACTTAATTTTTTACCAGTTTGATCTGTTTCTTTGACCTCCAAAACCTTTAAAGAAAACTCCAATGCCAATAGGAGATTACCATAGCCACTAATTGACGTAACTAACTGTGCATGAGGAACTTGGTTCGAGTCCAAGAGATACTGTAAATGCTTTTTTGTTTGTTCTTGACCAATGAGATGTTTCCAAACCATAGGTAAAGATACTGTTCCTCACGCACTTATCAGTCGCAATGATTTAAGTTCTTTTAAAAATACTAGGGAAGCTTTAGCATTATCGTATTTTTGTCAAAAATTTAATAGTAATGCGCCTTTTAGAACAGCAAAATTTTCATGACCAACACGCGATCGTACGTGTTGATTTTAATGTCCCTTTGAATGATGAACTTCAAGTGACAGACAAGACACGAATTCAAGCAGCCAAACCAACAATAGACCACATTCTGTCTCAGGGAGGGAGTTGCGTTTTAATTTCTCATTTGGGTCGTCCAGAGGGAAGAGATCCAAAGCATTCTTTGAAGCATATCGTGGATACGGTTTCTGAGATTTTGGGAGTTTCCGTTCTTTTTTGTGATCAAGTCGTGGGTGAAAAAGCGTTAAATGCGTCAGGTCAACTTAAGCCAGGTGAAGTTTTGTTAATGGAAAATTTAAGATATCACAAAGAGGAAACCAAAGGAGACGAAGCTTTTGCTGAGCAATTGTCAAAGCTTGGCTCAGTTTATGTAAATGATGCCTTCGGTACTGCACATCGTGCTCATGCTTCTACTACAATTATGGCGAAGTATTTTTCCGAGAATAAATGTTTTGGAGCCCTTTTGGCAAAAGAAGTTAAAGCCATTGATAAAGTATTGAAGAACGGAGAATCTCCAATAGTGGCAATTTTAGGAGGAGCCAAAGTTTCTTCCAAAATTACGATCATAGAATCTCTTTTAGATAAAGTAGACCACTTAATTATTGGAGGTGGAATGGTGTACACCTTTACAAAGGCATTGGGAGGGACTGTTGGAAATTCCATTTGTGAACCGGATTATTGTGATTATGCCCTAGAGCTTTTAGATAAGGCAAAATCCAAAGGTGTTGTAATTCATTTGCCGGTCGATGTTGTCGCAGGAGATACATTCAGTAATGATGCGAATCAGAGGGTTTTTGAAAGTAATACCATTCCGGATGGATGGGAAGGACTAGATGCAGGTCCTAAAAGTTGCGAAAAATTTCACGAGTTGATCCTTCAGTGTAAAACGATATTGTGGAACGGTCCTTTAGGTGTTTTTGAATTTCCCAATTTTGCAAAAGGAACGATTGCTGTAGGTGAATCCATTGCAGAAGCAACAAAAGCAGGCGCCTTCTCTCTCGTAGGAGGAGGAGATTCTGTAGCAGCTGTTAAGCAGTTTGGTTTGGCTCCTAAAATGAGTTACATTAGTACTGGAGGTGGAGCAATGCTGGAAAGTTTGGAAGGCAAAACACTCCCCGGAATTGCCGCTTTAGAGTCTTAAGACCTTTAAAAGCGTTGGTACCCTTTCAAAAATTAAATCAAACCTGATGAAAAAAATACTCGCTCTTACTCTTTACACGATTGTTTTTCTATCCTGTAAAAATGAGGTGAACCGAAAAGACGCATACGTTCCAGAATCAAGCGGAAACCTCAATCATGTGACTGTTGTAATGCCAGAAAAAGACTGGAATTCTAATTTAGGAAATACAGTCCGAGATGCCCTTCAGCAGGTTTATGAAGGATTACCCATTGACGAGCCGCAGTTTTCCTTAAATTATTTAAACCCCAAAACGTTTACGGGTTTTGCCCGTCAAGGACGCAATGTGGTTTGGTTTCAAAAAGACTCAACAGCTCGTTTTCAATTGGCACAAAATCAATTTGCGAGACCCCAAATTTTAGCCAGTATCACGGGTGAGGACGCTGAAATTCAACAATTTTTTTTTCAAGAAAACGCATCCCTTTTAAGACAAACAATTGCTGAAAATGAACGCAAAGAGAAAATGCGTAGGATTAGTAAATCCATTACTACAGAGAAAACCCTAGAAAACCGATTTGGGATTAAGATCAACTACCCATCTGCATATGAAACAGTAAAAGACACAACAAACTTTGTGTGGATTCAAAAGCCAATACGAAAAGGACATTTAAATCTTATTGTTTACACCTTAAACGAAAAGGCTTTAGAGGGAAAATTTAGCAAACAAATTCTAGACATAAGAGATTCTATTGGAAAACTTCACGTACCTGGAAGATTGAAAGGGAGCTATTTTATTACAGAAAGAGCGTTTCGACCCTATTTTTATCAGACAGAATTGGATGAAAAAAAAACCTATTTAACAAAAGGGACCTGGGAAGTAGCTAATGACTTCATGGCAGGGCCTTACGTAAATTATGCGATAAGGGATAGCCTCTCAAAAAGATGGATTGTAATAGAAGGGTTTGCTTTTGCACCCTCAGCAAGCAAAAGAGAGCATATGTTTGAACTAAACACAATTCTGACTTCTTTCAGGAGGCTGAACTAGCTCTTTTTTTCCTCTTCTACCTTAGGGCTTTCCTCTTCTTCTTTAGTAGCATTTTTAAATTCTTTAATACCACTACCCAAGCCTTTCATGAGTTCAGGGATTTTACGCCCACCAAAAAGGAGGAGCACTACCGCAATAATTAAAATAATTTGCGGCCCACCGATCATTCCTAAAAATGTTAAAGACAACATCATTGAATATTTATTTTAAACAAATGTACAGAAATATTTAGTTTCGCAAACACGAAAACCAAAAGAGGAATATTCCCCAGATAAAGGATTCCTTATCTTTGTAATTAATATGGAAAAAAAGGAAGTAAAAAAAGGGCGTTTTATTCAAAGGCTGATAATACCCTATCGAATGGTTATTATCAATGAAGAAACTTTTGAAGAACGGATTCAAATTCGAGTCACGAAGCTTTACTTGGCCTTAGTCTCTGTTTTTTCTTTGATTTTACTTGGAGGATTATTTTATGTAACCATAGCCTACACCCCATTAAAAGAAACGATTCCAGGGTATGATTCAACAGAACTCAGAAAGAAAGCGGTACAGAATTTATTTATTACCGATTCACTGATCACCCTTTACAACCAAAACATTCAGTATCTCAATGCTGTTAAATCGGTTTTGAGTGAAGATCATTTATTTGAAAACCCAGAGCTTTCAGATCAAGATCTTCAGGGAGAAAATCCAGAAGCCCCCTCTTTTATCTCTTCTATTCCTGAGGACTCTCTTCTAAGGGCATTTGTATCGAAGCAAGACAAATATAATCCAGACCTCAATACTGCTAAAGCAGTTATTGAAACCCTTCTTTTACCTCCTGCTTTAGGACCCATTTCACAAGAGTTTGATGCAGATGAAGGGCATTATGCTGTGGATATCGTACTGGAGGAAAATACCCCTATTAAGGCCATCTCCAACGGAAGAGTGGTATTTGCCGAATGGACGGCTCAAACAGGCTATGTGATTATTCTGGAACACAGCAAAGGCATTTTATCTGTTTACAAACACAATGCCGCACTGAGTAAACAACAAGGAGATGTCGTTCAGGGAGGAGAAGTTATTGCTCTGGCAGGAAACACAGGTGAATTTTCTACGGGATTTCACTTACATTTTGAACTTTGGATAGAGGGGTATCCGATGGACCCTAAAAACTTTTTTAATTTTTCAGACGAATGATTAAAGAATTTGCAGCTAGGGTATTCGCAGGCTTAATCCACATAAAAAATCAGAAGTGGATTCACAATCCAAAGAAAGCACAAGAAGATGTTTTTAAAAAACTGATTTCAGAAGGGTCGAAAACAAAATTTGGAATCGACCATGAGTTTGATCAAATTGAAACGGCATACCTCTTTAGAGAAAAAGTACCGATACGGGATTATGAAGAATTAAGACCTTATTTGGATGAGGTTTTGAAAGGAGAATCAGACATTTTATGGCCCGGACGACCAATGTATTACGCCAAATCTAGCGGGACAACCTCTGGAGCAAAATTTATTCCGATTACAGCAGATTCCATGCCTGAGCACATTCGAGCTGCCCGGGAGGCCTTATTAAATTACATACACGAAACAGGGAATACAAATGTCATCAGAGGAAAGCATATTTTTTTACAAGGAAGTCCTGTTTTGGAAGATAAAAAAGGGGTAGCGTTGGGAAGACTCTCGGGAATTGTAGCCCATTATGTGCCTTCTTATCTTCAAAAAAACAGAATGCCAAGTTGGGAAACAAACTGTATTGAAGACTGGGAAACAAAAGTTGAGGCTATTGTAGATGAAACCTCAAAAGAAAACATGACGATTATTGGAGGGATTCCTTCTTGGGTTCAGATGTATTTTGAACGATTGAGTAATAAATTTGACAAACCTGTGGGTGATCTTTTTCCAAACTTTTCCCTCTTTGTGTATGGAGGGGTAAACTTTGAACCCTATCGAGGAATTTTTAAAAAACTGATTGGCCGTACCCCAGACAGTATCGAATTTTATCCTGCTTCGGAGGGGTTTTTTGCCTACCAAGACAGTCAAAAAGACAAAGGACTTTTGTTACTCTTAAACCACGGAATTTATTACGAGTTCATTGTTGCGGAGACTTTTTTTGAAGAAAAAAAGACACTTCATACTTTAGAAGAAGTTCAATTAGGAACGAACTATGTCATGATCATTTCCACAACAGCAGGCCTTTGGAGATACAACATCGGAGATACGATTCAATTTACAAGCAAATCACCCTACAAGATAATTGTCAGTGGAAGAATAAAGCATTTCATCTCCGCTTTTGGAGAACATGTTATTGTTAGTGAAGTGGAACAGGCATTACAGCAAGCCGTTGAGTCCGCTGAAAATGAAGTCATGATTAGGGAATTTACAGTTGCACCTCAGGTAAAACCAGATTCAGGGCTTCCCTACCACGAGTGGTTTGTGGAGTTTGATGAAGAACCTCAAAACATAGAAACATTTGCTTTGGAAATTGACCGAGCCATGCGGCAAAAAAACATTTATTATGAAGATCTGATTTCTGGCAATGTACTTCGCCCTTTGGTGATTCAAAAAGTTTCCAAGGACGGATTTCAAAATTACATGAAGAGCATTGGGAAATTAGGAGGACAAAATAAAGTTCCAAGGGTTTCTGATAACCGAAAAATTGCGAATGCCCTCACCCCTTTTATTTCTTCTTTAAGCGAATTGAAATGATTCCAAAAAAAGTAACGCTAACCTTTAGTTTGAAGAACACTTTTGTTTTAAAAGACATTGCTTTATTGGAGAAAATGGGATACGATGTTCTAACGATTCAATCCCCGCCACACAGTGATTTTATCCGATTTCTTTGGAACAGAATTACAGAATTCATCTTAAGTTTTTTTTATGTAAAAAAGAGTCAAGTGGTTTTTAGTTGGTTTAATGATTATCATGCCACTGCCGCTGTATTTTGGGCAAAGCGATTTGACAAACCCTGTATCTTAATTGTGGGAGGCTATGATGCGGTTTCAAGTCCAGCGTTGAGCTATGGGATTTTTTTAAAACAAAATCTGAGACAATCGTTAGCTTGTTGGAACTACAAACAGGCAGATCAAATATGGGTGGTTCATAAAAGCTTGGGAAACGGGTGCCCTAAAGCAAAAAAACAGGATGGGACAATCTCAGGAATTCGAAATCTTGTAACCGATCTGGAGACTCCCATACGAGAAGTTCCTACAGCCTATGATTTCAACTTTTGGAGGAAAACAGGCACAAAAATTCCTAAGAGTATTTTAACCGTAGCCAATATTACGGACGAACGAACCTTTCGCAGGAAAGGAGTTCCTCTTTTTATCGATTTAGCAGAGGCTTTGCCTGATTTTCAGTTTACCATTGCGGGAATTAAGACTCTAGATAATGATACAAAAGAGCTTCCAAAAAACATAACTCTTCTGGGAACCGTTGATCGGGAGGTCTTAAGGCGATTGTACAGTGAACACCAATTTTACTTTCAAGGCTCCAAAATTGAAGGACTTCCTAATGTTTTGTGCGAAGCCATGTTGTGCGAATGCATTCCCTTAGGGACAAATGTTTTTGGAATACCAGATGCCATAGGGAATACAGGGATTGTTTTTGATCCTTCAAAAGGTCTTGAAGCGATTATTTCTTTTGTAAAAGAGAAAGAAGATTTGCAAAGAGCAGGGATGATGGCACGAGAACGAATAGTGAGCCAATTTCCGATTAGCAAAAGAGAAAACGCATTTAACAGTATTTTAAATCCGAAGCTGAATGCAAAGTAAACCCGCCGTATTAGCATACCCCAATTCAAATAATTTGGGAGACTTTATTCAGAGTATTGCTGCAACTCAGTGGATGCAGTACCAAACTCCTGTAAGCCTAGACCGAGATCAGTTACACCTGTATCAGGGGGATAAAGTAAAATTAGTAATGAACGGGTGGTTTATGGAAAAGCCAGCTCATTGGCCGCCCTCAGAAAATATTGATCCCTTGTTTATTTCTTTTCACCTGAACCCAACCGCTGAGAAAGGAATGCTTACCCCTACGGGAGTTGCGTACTTTAAAAAACACCAACCAATAGGCTGTAGAGATCTGCATACCCAGAAAGTCTTAAAAGAGTATGGGATTCAAACCTATTTTTCGGCATGTCTAACCTTGAGCCTACAGAGAAAAAATTTTGTGGATACAGCTCAAAAGCGAAAAGGAGTTTTGGTGATCAGTCCAATGGAAAGACTTTTACCCCAACAAGAAATGGAGATAAAGCAAGGTCTTAGGGGCTTTGTTTTGAAAGGAATTCAAACGATAAAACAGCCCTTTAAAAACAAGAAATACAAAAAGGCATTCGCACATCTTGAAAATTATTTGAAACAGATAAAAGAAGAGGTAACCTACAGCACTCAACTGATGAACCCTGATAAGCATTCTGAAGCTGAGCGAATGAGCGCAGCATTAGAGCAACTTCAGAAGATTGCTTCGGTAAGATTAGTCATTACATCTCGTATTCATTCTGCGTTGCCTGCCGTTGCGTTTGGAACTCCCGTTCTTTTTCTTTCGGATGGTTTGGAGCATCCCAATCAAAAGAGTCGATTGGAAGGAATGGAGTCGTTTTTTCGAATTTTAAAATCAGAGGATTTGAAAAATGAGACAATAAAAATTCCTAAAGCAAAACCAATTCCAAAACGAATTTTGAATCGATTTAAAGAAGAGTTATCCGAATTTTTAAAAGAATAGGAAAGGCGTTAAGCAGATTCAGATTAGTGGTTATCTTTGAAAAAAATTATTTAAAATGAATGTATTGGTTATTGGAGGAGGAGGTAGAGAACATACCCTTTGTTGGAAACTGAATCAAAGCAAACAATGTAAAAACCTTTTTGCGGCACCTGGAAATGCGGGAACGGCAACATGCGCAACCAATCTTCCATTGTCGGTAACTGATTTTGAAGGAATCAAAAAAGCGGTAATCCAACACCACATTGGGCTTGTAGTCGTTGGTCCAGAAGAGCCCTTAGTCAAAGGCATTCACGATTATTTTTTAAACGACAAATTGTTGGAAAAGGTGGGAGTCATTGGTCCCGAAAAAGCAGCGGCTACTTTGGAAGGGAGCAAAGCCTTTGCAAAGGAATTTATGATCCGGCATCAAATTCCAACAGCTGCTTACGCTGAATTTACAGCGGCAAACGTTTTGGAAGGGGAAGCCTATTTAGAAAAAACGGTCCCCCCCTTTGTATTAAAAGCGGATGGTTTAGCAGCAGGAAAGGGGGTCGTGATTCTCGATGATTTAAATGAAGCGAAAAAAGAATTGCGTCGGATGCTTCTTGAAAAAAAGTTTGGGAAGGCTTCCAGTAAAGTGGTGATTGAAGAGTTTCTGTCAGGAATTGAACTTTCTTGTTTTGTTTTAACCGATGGAGCGTCTTATTTAACCTTGCCCATGGCAAAGGACTACAAGCGGATCGGAGAAGGCGATACAGGATTGAACACAGGAGGAATGGGTGCAATTTCACCAGTTCCATTCGTCACAGAAGCCTTTAAAGAAAAGATTGATCAAGAAATTGTAAAACCAACAATAGCGGGCCTTAAAAAGGACGGAATGCCCTTTAAGGGCTTTGTGTTTATTGGGCTGATAAAAGTTGGTGATACTCCTAAGGTAATCGAATACAATGTTCGTTTAGGCGATCCCGAAACCGAAGTTGTTTTGCCAAGGTTAAAAACAGATTTGCTAGAACTTTTTATTGCCGTACAAAAAGGGCGACTAGGAGAAGTAAAACTGGAGGTTGAAAACCAAGTTGCAGCAACCGTTATGGCGGTTTCAGGAGGATATCCGGAGGCTTATGAAAAAGGGAAACCAATCACGGGTTTAGATGAAACGGAAATGGTATTTCACGCAGGAACAAAAATGGAAGGTGAAAAAATAGTGACCAATGGGGGACGTGTCTTGGCAGCAACCTCTTTTGGAGAAGATTTTAATCAAGCGGTTTCTAAATCCTACAAAACTCTAGAAAAATTGAGCTTTGAAGGGATGTATTACAGAAAGGATATTGGATTTGATTTATAAAAAAGAATGTGCAGAGGGATCTTTATCCTCCTCACCATTTTTATCAAATAAATTGAGCTGAAGAACCCAATAAACCATTGCAGAAACGCCAACAATCATAAAAATCCAATTCACACTATTTGCTAAGACCCAGCTGTTTTGTTCCAATTCTCTCAATACGGCATAGGGAAGAAATAAGATTTCTTCGAACAGCCATGCGATTCCTTCAAAAAAGTTTTTCATCAGTAGTAGTTTACTTACCTTGCAAATTTAAGAGAAACGAATATGGTAGCCAACCTTTTTCGCAAAACAAATTTGACTTCCTTACTTTTAAGTTTTGTCGGGATTTTTTTGATTCTCTTTTTTTTTCACACCGAACAAAAGACCTTAAGCGATTCACTATTTAAAAAGGGGGGTTCAGCTTTTGGGAATTCACTTTTATTGTTGCTAGCACTATTGATTTTACTGTACTCAAAAAATAGAGATCAATATTTAAAGATATCTTCTTTTATAACGCTTAGCTTTCCCTTAGCATTGCTTTTTGTTCCAAGTCAATACTTTCGACTTGAAGGCTTGCTGGTCAACATTTTATTTGTACTTGCTTTTTTGAATCTATCCAAATCGGAGAGATCAAATATTGTTTTGAAATCGGTTTTTAATACCGCACTTATTTTTGCGGTTTTGGTGTTTTTGGATTCCACTTTTTCAATTTTGTTTTTGATTTTTTTACTCTTTTTATTGTCACAAAAAGCAGGAGCATTTAAACTTCTAGTGGCCATTACAAGTCCAATTTTGATCATTTTTTTTCTTAAAGAAACTTTAAATCTTGTTGGAAGCTCACTAGCTTGGCAGACTCCATGGAAATTTGAGAATATGTACTACCAAATTTCTTCTGTTGAATGGATCAGTTTTTTGGGTATTGCATTGCTTTTTCTCGCTCTAATTTTTTTTTCAAAAGGGAGTTTACGAAAAATAGGGTTCAGTTTTGGGTCAATTTTTCTTCTGGTGTTAATTGTTTTAGGAATCGTTTACGGCACTCTTGAAAAGGAAAACCCATTCAACGTCTTTGAAATACTATTTTTCCCTTTGGCGTATTTGATTGCAACTGTATTTGAGTCTCAGAGCAACGCGAAAATAAGTGTAATAGTCTTCCTTCTGATTTTGGTTAAAGGAGTCGGTTTTTTTTTGAATATGTATTAAACATCGTCATAATCTAAGTGGATGAAGTCTGATTGAGCAACAGCCTGACAACTTAAAACCAAACCTTCCTCTACTTCCGAGTCGGTCAGAATTTGATTGGTTAGCATGCTCGCTTTTCCTTCTTTCACCTTTGCGATACAGCTGCTGCAAACCCCTCCCTGACAAGAATACGGGATATCCAATTTTGCATTTAAAGCAATATCTAACAAAGTTTTTTCAGGGACTAATTCCAGATCATGGGTGACTTCATCGCATGTTATGGTGAAACGACCTTTCTCAGCTTTATTTTGAATCTGTTCTTTATTGGCACTAGCCGTAAACAGTTCAAAATGGATGAATTCTTTGGAGACTCCTTTTTCCTCAAGCTCTTGGGTACTTGTCAAAATGAGAGGTTCGGGACCGCAAAGGAAGTAGTGTGCCGTAAGTGTTTTCTGTTGATTTAATACAAATTTGACTACGGAAGCATCAATTCTTCCGAAAAGACTTCCTTCTTCATTGGATTGGCTGAAGACCCAATAGATTTTTAGTTGATTCGCGTATTCTTGTTCTAGGGCTTTAAGTTCTTGGTAGAACATTGTTTGCTCGGGCGTTTTGTTTCCGTAAATTAAAGTAAACGACTGGGAGCTTTTTTTTGATAAAAAAGAATTTAAAATGGAAAAAATAGGTGTAATCCCACTTCCAGCTGCAATAGCGAATACAGGACTATTTTCTTTTTCAGAATCATAAACAAAACGGCCTTGGGGAGTGCTGACGTTTAGCAAATCGCCTACGGCGAGAGTATTATTTGCATAGGTAGAAAAAATACCGTTTGGGACCTCTTTTATTCCTACACTAAGGTTCTTTTGATCAGGAGTGGAACACAAAGAATAGGAACGTCTCAATAGCGCTCCATCAATTTCTGCCTCAAGGGAAATGTATTGCCCCGCAATAAATTGATAATCCGATTCTAAAGATGCGGGAATTTCGAATGATACAACAACTGAATCCTCAGTAACTGAATTTACAGCAGAAACCTGCAAAGAGTGAAATGATGACATAGCTTTTTTGCAAATGTAAAAAATATGCCTATACTTACGAAGTCATAAGAATTTATTAAGACCCCTATGAAATCTTTTTCTCTTCTCGATTCGTTTTTCCTAACTAAAAAGAATTTTTTTCGTGCACCACAATGGGAATTGAAACTTGCAGTAAGGATTTTAATGGGTTTCTTAATTCTTTATTTCTTGACAGCATTTTTGTTTTTAGGAATTGGAGGATTTTATCTTCTGGCTAAAGAAAACCCTGAATCGGATCCAATTTTATTGATCAATCCCTTACTTGGACTTTATTTTATTGTAGATATTGTTGTTCGCTATTTTTTTCAATCCATCCCAGTAACGGAAGTCAAACCCTTATTAATTTTACCGATATCAAAAAAAGAGATTGTCAATGGAGTTTTATGGCGCTCTTTGATCTCCTTTTTTAATGTAATTCCTGTAGTAACTTTACTTCCTTTTTGCATTGTTTTTTCTGTAGAAAAAGGGCTAAATGCTTCTGTATGGATTTGGTTTTTGGGTCTAGTGTGTCTATCCCTTAGCTCCAATTATTTTTCCTTTTTAATAAATAAAAGTAAACGAACGGCATTGGTTTTTCTAGCTTTATTTTTGATAGGATACGGACTTCATAAATTCTCAAATGTATCTGTTCTTGATTTATTTGGAAAAGGACTGAATCACCTTTACCTAGAGCTTTACTGGATTTTAATCCCGATAGTGCTTCTTTATTTTTCTATTTCATTAACAAAAACGTATTTAAGAAAGCAGTTGTTTTTGGATAAAGGTTTGAGTAAGAAAAAAGAGCAAATCGTGGGAGGCAATCTTAATTTTTTTGATCGATGGGAAGGAATGGGCTTTTTTCTAAAAAATGATATTCGCCTAATTATTAGAAACATAAGAGCTCGGCAAGTTGTTTTAACAGGTGTTTTTTTCCTTTTTTATGGGTTGTTTTTCTTTACACAAGAACTGTATTTAGACAAGCCGTTTGTTCTTGTTTTTGCAGGAATATTTATCACGGGAGGATTCATGATCACATTTGGGCAGTATGTTCCCGCTTGGGACAGTGAGTATTACAGCTTTTTAATGTGTCAAAACGTACCCTACAGGAAGTACCTCAAATCCAAGCTGTACCTAATGATGTTTTCTGTTGTGGTTTGTTCGATACTTTCTTTACCCTATTTATTTTTTGGCTTTAATGTGATGCAGGTCATATGGGCAGCAGGGATTTTCAATTTTGGCTTTGGATCCATGATCACCTTATTTTCAGGAGCATACAATACCACCCCCATGAAATTGAACATCAAAGCGAAAGCTTTTGAAAACACTCAGAATTTTAGTCTTATTCAGATGGTATTTATTCTTCCAAAATTAGTATTGCCCGTACTGGTTTTTTATCTTCCATTTGCTTTTTTTGGATTTAATGCCGGATTGGTAGGGCTTGTAATAACGGGTTTATTGGGTCTTTTATTTCAAAAAAAATTGCTTTCCCTAATTGAGAATACGTATCAGAAAAAAAAATATAAAACTTTAAGTTCATTTAATAAATGAGTCACATGATTAGAGTAGAGAATCTTTCAAAGAAATATGCAGGACAACTTGTTTTAGATGTTCCTGAACTCCAGATCCCAGCGGGACAACGCTTTGGACTTGTTGGAAATAATGGTGCCGGTAAAACAACCCTTTTTAGTTTGATACTCGATCTGATAGAAGCAAGTAGTGGCAGTGTATTTAGTAAGGAAATAGACGTACAAAAGAGCGAAGCTTGGAAACCTTACACCGCTGCTTTTATTGACGAAAGTTATTTGATTGGCTACTTGACAGTGGAGGAATATTATGCTTTTTTAGCAAATTTAAGAGGAGTTACTAAGGAAGAAATTGAATCTTGGACTCAAGGCTTTGAATCTTTTTTTAATGGGGAAGTTTTAAATCAAAAAAAATATTTGAGAAATTTTTCAAAAGGAAACCAAAAAAAAGCAGGAATTGTTGGAACCTTAATTGGAAAACCGGATCTGGTTGTTTTGGATGAACCGTTCTCTAATTTAGACCCAACCACTCAAATACGACTAAAAAACCTGATCCGAGAAGAAGCTGAAAAAAACGGCACAACGTTTTTGATTTCTAGTCATGACCTAACTCATGTAACAGAAGTTTGTGATCGGATTGTTCTTTTGGAAAAAGGGGTTATTGTAAAAGACATTGAAACCACCCCAGAGACACTTAAAGAATTAGAGTCCTATTTTTCAAATTAGATGCAACAAACGCATACTAAACAAGCGGTTTTTTAGTTAATAACCTATCAGTGGTAGCTTATGTTTAAAAAAGACCTCCTTTTTTTACTTCTTTTATTTCTTATGGGAATAACCTTTTCTTGTAGCACAACGAAAAAGGGGCTACTTAATGAGAATTATCATGCGCTGACAACCAAGTACAATGTCTTGTTTAACGGAAAAGAAGCATACTCCATAGGAGAAATGATTTTATCTCAGGCTTTTGAAGAAAACTTTTACGAGCTTTTACCAGTAGAGCCGATTAATTTGAGGGGAGAAAATTTTGATGAAACCACCATTGTTCCTGGTTTTAATCGAGCAGAGGAAAAAGCAGTCAAGGCGATTCAAAAACACTCTATTAAAATTAATGATAGGCAATACAACAGCCAGATAGACGAGGCCTATTTACTTTTGGGTAAGGCACGTTATTTTGACCGCAGATTTTTTCCTGCCCTAGAGGCCTTCAATTTTCTTTTGGAAAGTGGAGCGAATCCAAGCGTTTTTATCGAAGGCAAAATTTGGAGAGAAAAAACCAACATCCGACTCAACAATGTTGAACTTGCCATAGAGAATCTGAGCCCTTTAGCACAATCCGTAAGTCCTAGAAACAAGTTTTATCCCCTAGTCAATGCCACCTTAGCCCAGGCATTTATTCAAATTCAGGAGTTGGATTCCGCCTCAACTTACATCCAAAGGGCAGCAACTTACGAGCCCAAGAGAAAGAATAGAGCTCGTTATTTTTTTATTTCTGGACAGCTTTTAGAAGCTTTGAATCTTCAAGATAGCGCCCTTTTGGCCTACAAAGAAATTGGAGCCCTTAAGCGGAAAGCCCCTAGAAACATTATGATTCAAGCCAAGATTAAAGAAACCCTTTTAGAGCGTTCTTTAGATCCTGAAGAACAATTAACTCAGATTGAGCGCTTACTTAAAAACTATGAAAACGAACCTTTTAAACACAGTATTAATAGCGCTATTGCCAAAATGTATCTAGACCAAGGACAAGACAGCCTTGCACTAGTGTATTTTGATGAATCTCTTCAAGCCGCAAATATTGATTCGTACACTCAAATTCAAAACTATCAGGACTTAGCAACGTATTATTTTGATAAAGGCCTCTACATCGAAACGGGAGAGTATTTGGATAAATTACTTCCCTTTTTTGAAGAGTCTTCAACTCGATTCAAACAAATAAACCGTCAACGAGAAAATTTGTCTGATGTCATTCTTTACGAAGGAACAGTAAAGGAAACAGACAGTCTACTAGAAATTTTGGCGTTGACTAAGGCGGATCAACTCAGCTATTTCCAATCCTACATTGAAGAAAAACAGTTACGGTCTAGAAAAGAGATGGAAGCAGCTAGCCAGAAAAAAAGATTTCCAATTTTAGGGCGTTCAGAAGCGTCATTTTATTTTTACAATCCAAATTTAATTCTACAAGGAAGACAAAATTATTTGGCAAGGTGGGGAGATCGTCCCAATGTTGATAATTGGAGAAGCGCCCTTGCTTTAGAGAGTATTAGTCGAGAGGAAATAGTATCCTCCGATGCTTTAAAAACAAGTGCAGTTATTGTTCAAGAAACACCTGAAAATTTTGTAGCAGCGTTACCCCAGACCCTTGAAGAAAAGGATAGTATCGCATTATTAAATCACAAAGCCTATTTACAATTGGGCATGATTTACAAAGAAAAATTCAATAATTTTCCTTTAGCACAAGACCGCTTGGAGCATATTTTATCATTAGAAACCCAGGATGAAATCAAAGTTCAGGCTCTGTATCATTTATACCGTATGGCAGTTGATGAAAATTCACCAAACCAATTGAAATTTAAAGAAGCACTTGTTAAAGGTTATCCAGAAACACCTTTTGCTCAGCTTATTTCCGATCCAGAAAATTTTGATAATTCAAAATTAGTGACCCCAGAGGTGCTTTATGAGAACATACTCAAATTATTTCAGCAACAACGTTTTGTTGAAGCCATAGAATCTATTGAGTCTCTTATGGTTTTGGCAAGTGGAAGTAATATTGAACCTAAAGCGGCGCTGTTAAAAGCGCATATCACGGGAAGACTTAATGGTGTTGAGGCATGGAAAAATGCTTTGGGAGATGTCATTTTAAATTACAGTGCAACTGATGAAGCTGAAAATGCTAAATTACTATTGGCTGAAATTAAGGCAAACAACGATTTAAAAGAATCAGGAATAGTTTATAAAAATTACAAATGGATTTTTCCTTTTTTGGCGGGTGATGAAGAACGAACAAAAACATTTTTCAAAGAGATTAAGGAAGTTTTACTCACTTCCAATAGGCGATGGTCTGTAAGCCTAGACCCTTTTAGTGAAGACTACACATTTGTAGTTGTGCATGGAATTAGAGACCCAGAGGAAGTCAAAAGAATTCAAGGAAATGTTGGTATATCTGATTTAATCCTTGAAAATAATGAGAATTTTGTAGCTTTAGCTTCCCAATACAGAACCATTTTAAAGAATAAAAACTGGAAAACATTTCAAGATGAAAGGAATAGATAGTAATGGTCAGTACAGTAAAATAGACCAAAACACCTCACTAAAAGGTTCCCTGAAAGCAAAAACTGACATCCGAATAGATGGTAAGGTTGAAGGTAATGTTGAGACTTCAGGCAAAGTAATTTTAGGAAAGGAAGCTAAAGTTGTTGGAGAAGTTTCGTGTACGAATGCAGAAATAGAAGGTCTTTTTAAAGGCAAAATTAACGTATCTGGTATTTTGAGCTTGAAATCAACATGTAATGTAGAGGGCGAGGTAAGAACTCAAAAGCTAATCGTTGAGGCTGGTGCAACTTTCAATGCACAGTGCAAAATGCAATCTGCCGAAGAAGGAGTCAAAAAGCTAACGGACACTCATGAAAAAACAGCCTAATAAAGGGCTTATTTTTTCAAGTTTAGCCTTTCAAATCGCCATTATCATGTTCGGGGCTATTAAGCTAGGGTCTTATCTAGACAAGACATTTAATTTATCGAATAAAGCTGCAACTCTAGCCGTTTCTGCCTTTGGTTTAGTAGCAGTTGTTTGGCTCGTCTATCAGCAAAGCAAAAAATTCTGGGACAGTTGATGAAAAATCTATTCTTTTTTTTAGGACTACTCTTCGCCTTAATGGGCTTGGGTCTATTCCTTCACCTGCAAGTAAATCCAGTTGCCAAAATCTTTATTATCCAAAGCTATTGCATTAACACTTCATTAGCTTTAGCAGCATTGTTGTTGTTAGGATGGGGAATCAATAAAAAGAAATCCAATTTAGCGGTATTATACCTTGTCACAGTTGCATTAAAATTCTGCGCCTATTTTCTTTTTTTTTACCCAAAGTTTCACTGGGATGGGGAACTAAATCGTCAAGAGTTTTTTATCTTCTTTGCTCCCTATTCACTGGGGTTGCTAATGGAAATCATTTTTTTAGCAAGACGTTACAAGTAAAAGAAATTTTAAATCTGGAGAGTCTTTAGTAGGGCGTTTTCTAGACTTAGAAGTACCTCCTTTTTAAAAGAATTTCAAAAAACTATTTAATTGTTTCTTTATTTCTTTGAAAGCCTTACATTTGCAGCGCTGAAAAACACTATTTAGAAACACGTTTTATGCCATCAGTGCTTAACAAAATTTACTTCTTTTCTGTCCTCCTGACTGCATTATTCTCAGCACCCAATTTTCTGTATGCTAAAGAAGACAATCCTTCCAAAGATTTAAAAACGGAGATCAAAGAATACATTACTCATCACCTTGAGGACGCGTACGACTTTAGCTTATTTTCTTACACTAACAGTGAAGGAGAACATATTTATGTTGGTATCCCATTGCCTGTAATTTTATGGGATGAAGGGCTTCAGGTTTTTTCATCTTCCAAACTTCATCACGGAGAAGAGGTTGCTCAGGTAGGTTCAAATTACTACAAACTTGAACATGGAAAAATATACAAAACGGATGCTCAGGGAACGATTAACTTCGATGAAACACATCACGCAACAAATGTTGCTCCACTAGATTTATCAATTACCAAAGGGGTCGTTAGTATGTTATTTATTGCCTCATTAATGTTTTGGTTGTTTCATTCGCTTGCTAAATCATACGCAGAGAATAAAGGTGTCCCCTCAGGAATAGGTCGCTTTTTTGAGCCAATCGTACTTTACATACGCGATGATATTGCAAGACCGAACATTGGAGAGAAAAAGTACATGAAGTACATGAATTTTTTACTTACGGTATTTTTCTTTGTTTGGTTTTTGAATCTTTTAGGACTTACGCCTCTTGGAGTAAACGTAACGGGAAATATTGCGATTACTTTTGGACTGGCTCTTTTGACCTTTTTGATTACAAATTTTACAGGAACAAAAGACTACTGGTTACACCTTTTCGATCCTTTAGGAAGTTCCATGAAATGGTATGCAAAAATTCCACTTTACGTCATTTTGATCCCGATTGAAGTGTTGGGGATCTTCATCAAGCCCTTTTCATTGCTCATACGGCTGTACGCAAACATGCAAGCAGGACATATTGTTTTGATGAGTTTGATCGGGTTAATGTTTATTTTTAAAAGTTGGTTGGGAAGCCCATTGTCCTTTGGATTGGCCTTCGCAATTTCATTGATAGAATTGTTAGTGGCTTTGTTACAAGCCTACATATTTACGATGCTTTCTGCTCTCTATTTTGGTTTTGCCGCAGAGGAACATGAGCATCATTAAAAGAACACACAATTATGTGTACAAAGAGAATGTTTAATTTAAATTTATAACTATGGAAATTCCAGTAATGGTAGGTGCCGGTTTAGTAGTAATCGGAGTAGGTATGGGAATCGGTAGAATCGGTGGTTCTGCAATGGAGGCAATTGGTCGCCAACCTGATGCTTACGGTAAAATTCAAACAGCAATGTTAATTGCTGCAGCTCTTGTAGAGGGAATTGGATTTGCTGCTTTATTTGCAGTGTAAACAAATCACTGCCGCTTTGAGGCAGTTTAACGCAAAGTTTTAAACGATGGAAAAATTAATTAGTGAATTTTCTGTAGGTCTGTTTTTTTGGCAAACAATGATTTTCGTAGGGCTGTTGTTTCTTTTAAGAAAATATGCTTGGGGACCCATTTTAGGAGCGGTCAACGAAAGAGAAACTTCAATCAAAGACGCTTTGGCTTCAGCAGAGGCTGCCCGTGCTGAGATGGAGACTCTACAATCGGATAACCAGCGAATCTTAAAGGAAGCTCGTGCAGAAAAAGAAGCCTTACTCAAGGAGGCACGAAATACTCGTGCTGATTTGATCAATACGGCAAAAGAAGAAGCACAAGAGGAAGCCCAAAAAATTCTTGCTCAGGCCCAAGAAGCCATCCAAAACGAGAAGCGTGCTGCGATTAGCGAGCTGAAAGAACAAGTTGGTTCCATTGCGATGGATATTGCTGAAAAAGTGCTCCAAAAGGAGTTAGAAAGTAAAGACAAACAAGTAGAATTGATCGATCAATTGTTGAAAGACTCTAATCTAAAATAATGAAAGGAACACGCGCTTCACTTCGTTACGCTAAGGCAGCTTTAGCATTTGCTGAAGAGGCAAAATCGTCCCATTTGGTTGCTAATGATATGCAGTCACTAATGGAGATGATAAAAGCGAACAGTGAATTGAGTTCTGTTCTCGAAAATCCAATGTTAGCAGCGGAAAAGAAAGAAGTAGTACTGAATGAAATCATGCCCAAGGCAAGTGAGCAGACCAAGCAGGTTTTTTCATTATTGGCTACCAACAACCGTATGGAACTTTTAGGCCCTACTTGCGAGCATTACTTGAAGCTGTACGCTTTTCAAAACGGAGAAGTAAAAGCCACGGTTACAACCGCAATTCCATTAACTGCAGACTTAGAAAATCAAGTTTTGCACGAAGCGAAAAAACTTTCGGACAAGAAAGCAATTCTAGAGAATAAGATTGATCCTTCAATTATTGGAGGGTTTATTCTCAAAATAGGTGACATGCAGTATGATGCGAGTGTATCAAATCAGCTGAAAGCAATTAAAACATCATTAACAAAAACGAATTCGATCTAAATTACATTGATCATGGCAGACGTAAATCCCGCTGAAGTTTCAGCAATATTAAAAAAGCAATTAGCCGGCTACACTTCCGGAACCTCATTGGATGAGGTGGGTACTGTGTTAGAAGTAGGTGACGGTATTGCACGTGTATTTGGTCTTTCAAATGCACAATATGGAGAATTGGTTTCTTTTGACAATAACCTCGAAGGGATGGTTCTTAATTTAGAAGAAGACCACGTAGGGGTAGTACTTCTTGGAGCTTCCAAAGGAGTCAAAGAAGGAGACACTGTTAAACGTACTCAAAGGATTGCTTCAATTAATGTTGGAGAAGGTGTTGTGGGTCGTGTAGTGAATACTTTAGGCCACCCGATAGATGGCAAAGGGGGAATTGAAGGAGAAGTTTTTGAAATGCCATTAGAGCGAAAAGCTCCAGGTGTAATTTTCCGTCAACCTGTAAATGAACCTCTACAGACTGGAATCAAATCGATTGATGCGATGATTCCTGTGGGGCGTGGTCAAAGAGAATTGGTTATTGGTGACCGACAAACGGGAAAAACTACGGTTTGTATCGATACCATTTTGAATCAAAAAGAATTTTACGATGCCGGAGAACCCGTTTACTGTGTTTATGTTGCCATAGGACAAAAAGCATCTACCGTTGCAGGAATCGCAAAGACACTGGAAGATAAAGGTGCAATGGCCTACACAACCATAGTTGCTGCAAACGCCTCAGATCCAGCTCCTATGCAAGTGTATGCTCCTTTTGCTGGGGCTGCTATCGGAGAATACTTTAGAGATACAGGACGACCCGCATTAATTATTTATGACGATTTGTCTAAGCAAGCTGTCGCTTATCGTGAGGTTTCACTATTGTTAAGAAGACCTCCAGGACGAGAAGCGTATCCAGGAGATGTTTTTTACTTGCATTCCCGTTTGTTAGAGCGTGCAGCTAAAGTAATTAACGACGACAACATCGCTAAAGAAATGAACGATCTTCCAACCTCTCTAAAAGAAAAGGTTAAAGGAGGAGGATCACTTACGGCTTTGCCGATTATTGAAACCCAAGCCGGAGACGTTTCAGCTTACATTCCTACCAATGTGATTTCAATTACTGATGGACAGATTTTCTTAGAGTCAGATTTATTTAACTCAGGTGTACGTCCAGCAATTAACGTTGGGATATCAGTATCTCGTGTAGGAGGTTCTGCTCAGATTAAATCCATGAAAAAAGTAGCAGGAACACTGAAATTAGACCAGGCTCAGTTTCGTGAATTAGAAGCGTTTGCTAAATTTGGATCGGATCTAGATGCTGCGACTTTAAATGTGATCGAAAAAGGAAAGCGTAATGTGGAAATTTTAAAACAAGCGCAAAACGATCCCTTCACAGTGGAAGATCAAGTGGCAATTATTTATGCGGGGTCTAAAAACTTACTTAGATCCGTACCTGTAGAAAGTGTTAAAGCATTTGAGCAATCTTTTTTAGAAACCCTTCGCAAAAAGCACAGTGAAACGCTGGCAGAATTAAAAGCAGGAAAACTTACTGATCAGGTTCTGGATGTATTAAATGCAGTAGCCAAAGAAACCGCTAAACAATTCGCATAAATCATGGCAAACCTTAAGGAAATACGGAACAGAATAGCATCAGTTTCTTCAACGATGCAGATTACCAGTGCCATGAAAATGGTTTCTGCTGCAAAATTGAAGAAAGCTCAAGATGCCATTACGGCCATGCGTCCTTATGCAAATACACTAACAGAGCTCATTCAAAACTTGAGTAGTACTCTTGATGGAGACAGCCAAAACCCATTTACTCAGACCCGAAACAAACAGAAAGCACTTATCGTTGCCATAACCTCCAATCGAGGGCTATGTGGCGCGTTTAATGCAAATATTATTAAAAAAACCCGACAACTTATTGAGGAAGATTTTGCTCAGCAACAGGTTTCGTTGATTACCATCGGAAAAAAAGGTTCTGAAGTCCTAGAAAAAACAGGTAAAATTAGCGCAACTCACGATGCTATTTTTGATGATTTGAACTATGAAAATGTAGGAAAAATCGCACAAGAAATCATGGATCAGTTTGCAGAAGCTACCTTTGATGAAGTTGTCATTGTGTACAATCGCTTTAAAAATGCAGCAACACAAATTGTTCAGGTAGAACCCTATTTACCAATCGTTGCTGAATCCAGTGAGACCCAGACCTCAAGTGCAGATTATATTTTTGAGCCCTCAAAATCTGAAATAGTTAACGATCTTCTCCCCAAGTCATTAAAAATGCAGCTTTACAAAGCCATCAGAGATTCTTTTGCCAGTGAACACGGAGCTCGAATGACTGCAATGCACAAGGCAACCGATAACGCCACGGAGTTACGAGATCAGTTGAAGCTAACTTACAACAAAGCGAGACAAGCTGCGATTACAAATGAAATTTTAGAGATTGTTGGAGGAGCAGAAGCCCTCAATAATTAATGATAAGCAAAGAGGAACCCTCCTAGAAGCTTTACTTGATGTTCGAAATTCCTGCTACGGAGTTATTTTTGTTAATTTATTTATCTTAACGCGATGTTTTTCTTAATGAAGAAAAGAGCCTATTTAATTTTTTTGTTTTATTTGCTGATTCAATGCAGTCAAGAAACCAACAGTGAAAATTCTTCAGACTCAATTAAGAATTCTACTCTACAAAACAACACAACCTCAAGTACAATTGCCACGCAAGAGAATTCAGAGGGCGCTAATTCTAGCGAAACAACCCTAGGAGGCGGAGCCTTTGACATGTCAAGCCCAGTAATACTGGCTTATTTTCCCTCATGGCTAGAAACGATTGCTTCCAAAGGACAAAACTCCAAGCTTAGAGAAATACCTTCTTTTGTAAATCACGTTTTCCTTGCCTTTGCAAAGCCCAATCTTCGATACACTAAAGGAAGTTATGATATTTCGCAAACGGGCATAGATGTCCCTTATGACGGCTGTACCCTAAAAGAAAGCATTTCTGCATTAAAGCAAAAAAATATTAATGTAGTTCTTTCACTAGGAGGAGAAACCTATTGGGGAGATACTTCTTCTTATGAGATTGAATACCAACAAATCAAGGACTTGGTGGACGATTTAGGCTTTGTTGGAATTGATTGGGATTTTGAGCCAGAAGGCTCGTTTGCACAAATTGGATCTCAGCAAAATATTGATCAAATGATTACTTTTTTTGAAGAATCACGGAAACTTATGCCTAAAGAGGAGGGCTATCTTTTGGCCTGTGCACCCGCGGGTGTAGGCGCATTGGGCGGATCAGTAAATGATGATCCAGACTCTCCCTATCGTTATGCTAATAGAAACACCATAACTGGAGAAACAGATGCATTTTTGTTTGAAGGAACAAGGCAGACGAATGGGATCAATCTCTTTGGTTTTGGGGCAACAGGACATATGATACCAGTTATCAAATCAGTAGGGAACCAAATTGATTTAATTGCTTTTCAAGGGTACAATACAGGAGGAAGCAGAAACCGAAAATTAATGTACGATGCCTATTCGCACTATGCTCAATCCTATGGTTTCTTAATTGCGGCAGGGATTCACTACCCACCTGAACCCTGGGGTCCTTATTACAATTATACGCACGAAAATGTAGCGAGTTTGAGTTCTCATATTTTAAATCATCCCATCCGAAACGAACGGAATGACGGAATTATGATTTGGCAATTACTGCTCAAAGGAAATGAAAGCTCCAGTTATTCATATCTAAATGTGGCTTCTCAGGTTTTAAATGGAAAGGCAGAGACTGATGCAATTGTACAGGGGAATAATTTTGATAGGGCACCTTACACGGGAGGTGCATCAAATTGTGAAACTCAATAATGCAAATTGCTAATAGTTAAGCCGATAGAAAAACATTGAGAGCGCCGATCTGTTAATTTTTCTGAGGGGTATTTCATCAACCGTTAAAAAGAGTATATTAGTGATGCTCTAATAAAGAATTTTAAAGTAAAAATGAAAAATTCAACATACTACCCCAAATTATTTTTTTCTTTTTGTGCAATCTTTTTTTATTCTTGCACGGAAGACCCCATTGAAGAACCAGTTGAAACAGAAGAGGTAATTACTAATGAGATCACCGACCCGTTTTATGCAGGACTAAACGAGAACAGTTCGTTAGAAGATTATTGGGAGCTTTTTGTTAAGGATGCGATACGCTCAGGAAAGCCAGACCCGGGAGCGGGACGTGTAGTTTCAGTGTTTTTTGGAACGGAGCCTGATTTTGCCTCTGGAGTTACAGCAGATCATGCTGGAAGGGCGTATAATGTATGCGATGACGGAACCGTGAGCTTTGAAATTATTAAGTCGTATTGGGAAGATTATTCCATTGTACAAAGACTCTACACTTTCTATCATGAGGCGGGACATGCTCGGTATAAATACAGACACCCTTGCGAGTCTAACGAATGTACAGCTGCACCCGATGACTATCCCATCATGTGGCTTTCAGTATTACCTGGGAATACCCCTTTTGAGGATTTTCTTTCAGACAAGGAAAATTTTTTCAAGCGCCGTTGGGACGGAATCCGATATTTCAACTGTGCCACAGATTAAAAACGATTAAACCCCAATGATCATGCACCTACAAGATCTATTTCAAGACATTGTTTTATGTTGGCTTGCAACTGCAAACAAACAAGGGCAACCGAATGTTTCTCCTAAAGAAATGTTTTTAATCAAACCAAACAATGAACTTCTTATTCCAAATATCGCCTCTTCAAAAAGCCTTATGAACATAGTTGAAAACCCAAAAGTTTGTGTTTCAGGGATCAATATTTGGAAACAAAAAGGGATACAGTGCAAAGGAGAGGCAACGATTGTTAATCCCCAACAAACCAACTTTAAGGATTTAGAATCGGATTTCAAATCTTTAAATAAAGGGCGTTTTAGGATTCAGCACTTTTTTCAAATTAAAATTACATCAATAAAAGAAATCACGGCTCCGAGTTATTTTTTCTATCCCAATACAGAAGAGGAAGATCAAATTAAAGCAAGCCAAAAGCGCTATTTAAAAAGTGATTCTAAGTTCTTAATTACGCAAACAGACGGTTTTTGAATGGAATAATCCGCTGAGTCTAATTTTATCATCAACAGGGCTTATTTTTTATTTGGCAGGTTGGATACAGGGGAAATACCCCCCGAAAAAGAGGAATCATTTCTATGGATACAGGACCAAAAGATCCATGAAAAATTTAGAAGTATGGAATTACGCGCAACAGTATTCGGCAGTTGAAATTAAAAAATTATCGAGGATTTTAATTTTATTGGCTGTACTTGCAGCCCTTTTTCCATTCAAGGGAATGTCGGCCTTTTGGATTGGATTCACTGCAACACTACTTGCCCCTATTGGGATGGTTTTCAAGGTTGAAAAAGAACTTAAAAAACGATTCTCTTAAGCCTTAACGTTCCGTTAATAAAACAAAAAACATTTTAGTAAAGGGACTAAACTGCCCCCTAGGGATTTTGTATTTTAGAGGTCAAAATTTATTAAAATGATCGCTGTTCCTGTTCAAAATGAAAGCCATTACGATTTGCCCAGCTATGCTACGAAAGCTTCAGCAGGAGTAGATTTAAAGGCGAATTTAAAGCAACCCGTAACATTGGCTCCTCTAGAGCGTCAAATTGTTGGTACGGGCCTTAAAATAGCCCTACCCGAGGGGTATGAAGCGCAAGTAAGACCCAGAAGCGGACTGGCTGCAAAGCAGGGTATTACTGTTTTGAACGCTCCGGGTACCATTGATGCAGATTATCGTGGAGAAATTGGAGTAATCCTAGTCAACTTATCAAACGTCGCTTTTACGATCCAACCAGGAGAACGAATAGCACAATTGGTTGTTGCAAAGTTCGAGCAAATTGATTGGTTACCTACAGCCCGTTTATCTGAGACAGATCGAGGAGCAGGGGGCTTTGGTAGTACTGGAAAAAAATAGCGTATGAAAATTATTGTTCCTATGGCAGGAAGAGGATCCCGCCTAAGGCCACACAGCTTGACAACCCCAAAACCTCTAATCTCTGTTGCTGGAAGCCCAATTGTACACCAACTTGTATTAGAAATTGCTAAGGTTGTGGAAGAACCTATTTCAGATATTGGATTCATTTTGGGAGACCCTGCATTTTTCGGAAAGGAAGTTGAACAGTCTTTGATTTCTTTGGCTGAAGGGTTGGGTGCAAAGGGACATCTTTTTAGACAAGATCAACCACTAGGAACAGGTCATGCAATTATGTGTGCAGCAGAATTGTTAGAAGGTCCTGCTGTAGTGGCTTATGCAGATACCCTTATCAGAGCAAATCTGGAATTAGATTCCGAGGCAGATGCGGTCATTTGGGTAAAAAAAGTGGTTCAGCCTGAAGCTTTTGGAGTAGTAGAGCTAAATGATCAAGAGGAGATTGTTAATCTGGTGGAAAAACCGAAATCCTATGTTTCAAATCTAGCCGTTATCGGAATTTATTATTTCAAAGAAATAGAACGCCTTAAGAAGGCACTAGAAACGGTTGTTTCTCAAAAGTTAGAAGCAGGTAAAGAGTATCAAATTAATGAAGGCATCCTTACCATGATGAAAGAGGGAGCGGTTTTTAAACCTGGAACAGTTTCAAATTGGATGGATTGCGGGAACCCTGAAGTAACAATTCAAACCAATTCTGAGATGCTTTCAATCAAATCAGCAGAAGGGGAAGATCTTGTTGATCCTTCGGCAAAGGTTGTAAATAGCACCATAATTCCACCCTGCTTTATTGGAAGAAATGCGATTATCAAAGAGAGTACTATTGGTCCTGGAGTGACCATAGGTGAGGGAACAACGATTGAAAAATGTATTCTAAAAAATAGTTTGATTCAAAATAACAGCATAATTCAGGGGTTGAAGAGTGAAAATGCAATGATTGGAAATCATGTTCGTTATTATGGAAATCCTACCTTTGTCAGTATTGGAGATTATTCAGAATTAAAATGATACAACGAAAAAGAATTGTTTGGGTTTTTACTCTGGGAACAATTTTATTGCTCTCAGCCTGTAAAACAGTGGCTGTTCTTCCTACAAAAACACCAGTTAAAAAAGTTGATGTTGCTTCGCTCGCATCAAAAATTAAAGGGACTTACCCAAAGGTTGATAAGCTTCGTTCTAGAATTCGAGCGGTTTATGACGACGGAAAAAGGGCGCAACAAGTCATTATTCAATTGAGAATGCAAGCCCAACAAAAAATCTGGATGAGCGCTTCTATGGTCATCCCGATAGCTAAACTTTTGATAACAAAAGAGGGTGTTTCTTTTTATGAAAAATTTCAAAAAAACTATTTTGAAGGAGATTTTGAACTAATCAATGCTCCGTTTAACACCTCTTTTACATTCAACGATTTTGAAAATCTTTTACTGGGGAAACCCTTTTTAGACCCAAATCTGGGACGGTGGAAACAAATTTCAAATCCACAATATTACATTCTTATTCCCCAAGGGAGAAAAGCGGGATTACAACCCACCTTATTTTTTGACCCTACTACTTTTTTACTAAAAGAACAACGCTTTTTAATCCCCGGCACATTGCAAAACCTTACGATAAGGTACACCAATCATCAACGCATTCAAGGAGAAAATATTCCACAAAAAATTGAAATAACATTAGTTGATGGACAAGAGACTCAAAAGGTTACGCTAGAGTTTACAAGAACCGATATCCCAAGCGCGATTTATTTTCCATTTGAAATACCTGAGGGATACAAACAAATTTCATTTTGATGAAACGAAGACTTGTCTTCTTGGCTCTTTTTTGGATTGGGATTGCATTGGGACAAACAACAACAAAACGACAGCAAGATCTTGAAGCACAAAGAATTCGATTAAAAAAGGAGATTAAACAGATTAATGCGCTTCTATTTTCCAGTACCAAAACACGAAAGAATGTAGTGACAGAAGTGGAAGATTTGCAAGTAAAAATGAAGGTCAGAGAGGAACTCATTAAGGTGACGAATGCTCAAGTCAATTTACTAACACGTAAAATTACCCTTAACGAAAGAAACATCAGTACACAACGAAAAGAATTGGAAGCACTGAAGGCGGATTATGCCAAAATGATTCAAAACTCTTATGAAAGTAAATCCCTGCAAAACCGTTTGATGTTTTTATTTTCATCCGAAAACTTTTTACAAGCTTACAAGCGGATTCAATATTTGAAACAATACACCAAGTTTCGAAGAAAGCAAGGGATTGCAATCGGGGAAAAAACGCAGTTGTTACAGCAGTTAAATAAGGTATTGATCGAGGAAAAGTCTAAAAAAGTATCCTTAGTTAATGAAAATAAGGCCGTTCAAAATCAATTAAAAAAAGAACGAGAAAATCAGGAGAAACTAATCCAAAGGCTAAAGCGAAAAGAGCGAAGCCTATCAGCTCAGATTTCAAAAAAAGAAAAGGAATCAAGAGCGATAGATAAAGAAATTGATCGCTTGATTAAGGAGGCAATTGCAGCCTCTAACAAAGCAGCAGGGAAATCTGGAAAAAAGAGTTTTGAACTTACCCCTGAGGCAAAATTAATTGCAGCAAATTTTGAAGCCAATCGAGGGCGTTTGCCCTGGCCCCTAGAAAAAGGAGTTGTTGTTCAAGGATTTGGCCGACAGCAACACCCAGTTGTCAAAACAACAACCATACAAAGCAATGGAGTTACCATAGCTACCGCTCCATCAGCACAAGTTCGTGCTGTTTTTGAAGGGGTAGTGATGTCTGTCGTTACTTTTAAAGGGAGCAATCCTTCCGTTTTAATTCGTCATGGAAACTACATTACTGTGTACAAAAACCTTGGAAAACTCTATGTAAAAAAAGGAGATAAGGTAAAGGCAAAACAATCCATAGGAGAGGTTTTTACAAATAAAAAGACAGGAAAAACCGAAATCCAATTCAGCCTTTTTAACAATGTAAAAGTACTCAACCCTAAAGGCTGGATTTATCAGATGTAGCTTATTTTTCTTCGAGGTACCACGCTTCTTCTTGAAGAGTGTATTTCAAAAAATAGAGCATATTGATCGCTTCTTTTTTGGAATTGTACCTCCCATAGGCCACTCGGTACAATCCATCAGGATTAGCTTCTGCAAGTGCTGCAGGGTATCCTTCACCAACAAGTTGACTCACTTTTTTCTCAGCATTTTCAATTGAGCGAAAAGAACCCGCAATAACACTGTAATAAACCTGATCTAAAGGAATATTTTTCGGTGCTGCAGTTAAATTTACATTAATTGGATCAAGAATACCAAGATCAAAACTGGCTTGCTGTACATTTTTTTCAATTTGTTTTTGTGCTTGTTCTTGAGCTAAAACACGTTCTTTAGTAACATATTGATCACCAAAATAATAAGAGGCAGACAATAATGCAATGCCGATAATACCAATGGCTGCATATCGAAGTACTGGAGATTTTTTTGAAGAAGATTCTTTCTTTTCTGGAGTAAACATTAAATCTTCTTTGTTTGAATTTTCCATAAGTTTTAGTGTTGTGTTTGTCATTAAAGGATCTCTCTTAAATGGATGCAAACCAAATGCTTTGAGATCGTAATTAACTTTTCCCCAAGGGATAAATTCGATTTTTCGAGTTGAATTCAATCGTATTTCTCCCACCCCAGGGAATCGTAAGGTTTGGGTTTGAAGACGTCGTTTCCAGCTGCTCACTTCTTTTTCAATAACACGAAGTGCTTGTTCGTAGGATACCGATTCTTTTTGGGCATAATAATGAGCTAAAACCCCGTCGTTAGCAGTTAATAATTGGTTGAAATTAACTTCTTTTCGAGGGGGTGAAAATTGACCTTGAGCACTGACTTTTGCTTGGAAAGATCGAGTCAAAAATGCACCAAAATGAGGGATCGTAACACATTCGTGCTGGTACAAAAGCTCTTGTATGTAGCGGTTAATTTGCATTTCCATAAAAGTAGTAAAATATTTAGTCTGAAGAAACAAATTTAGGATTTGTATCTTCGTGAGTGAACCCTGAGTCATGAATCGCCTTGAAGCTTGTCTAATTCTTCAATCCATTCCCGGTATGGGAATGCACCGCTGTGTCAAGTTAGTTTCTCATTTTGGTTCAGCCAAAGCTGTTTTTGAGGCGTCCCACAAAGACTGGGAGGCGGTCGAAGGTTTGGGGCAACAGCTTTGTAATTCGCTGAAAAAATGGCAATTGCATCGCTCTAAAATAGAATCCCAAATCGAATTGCTTCAAAAGCATAAAGTTCAAACGCTCTTTTTTGGAACAACGGACTACCCCAAACCACTTTCTTTTTGTTCAGATGCCCCTTTGGTTCTCTTTTATCGAGGAAACGTAACATTTAAAAAAAGAAAGCTAATTAGCATCGTCGGTACAAGAAGAAACACCCCCCAAGGAAAAGATTTTTGTAAACGCCTCGTAAAAGCATTAAAACCTTTTAACCCCATAGTATGCTCTGGCTTGGCAAAAGGGATTGACATTATTGCACACCGTACAGCTCTCGAAAACGGATTGGAAACAGTTGCGTGCTTGGCACATGGGATGGAACGAATTTATCCTACGAACCATATGCAGACAGCTAAATTGATATGTACTAAAGGAGGTTTGGTATCGGATTTTCTCCCAAATGCCCCTTTTCGAAGAGAAAACTTTCCTAGACGAAATCGATTAATTGCGGGGATGGCTCATGCCATTGTAGTAGTTGAATCTGGAGTTGCAGGAGGAAGTATGAATACTGCCGACTTAGCGCACCGATATGGGCGAGAACTTTTCGCCGTTCCAGGACGACCAACAGACAAGAAGAGCGGAGGATGTCATCAACTGATTGTGCAACAGAAAGCTCAATTGCTTTCAGATCCTCATCAATTAATTGAGGCGTTAGGATGGGAAAAGACACCCTTAAAAGCAGGTGTTCAAAAAGTCCTTTTCCAATCGTTAAACGAACAAGAGCAGAAGGTATTTTCGGTCTTATCAAAAAAAGAAAAAGCAGCTTTAGATGAGATTGCACTCGAACTGGGCTGGCCCATAAGTGTTGCGGCATCAGAATTGATGCAGATGGAAATGAAAGGAATGGTTCGTGCTTTGCCTGGCAAGCATTTTGAATGGATTTAATACCCCACCTTATCGCGTACTCTAAGCAATACCTCACGAGCCACCATTCTTGCTTTTTCAGCTCCTTTGGCTAGAGCAATATGGACCTCTTCAGGATGTTGGTAATAATAATCGAATTGACTGCGTTCCTTTTCAAATCGTTCCAGCAGTAACTCAAACAAAAGCTGTTTTGCATACCCATAACCCATTCCACCAGCTAAATATTTTTCGCGAAGTGCTTGTACTGAGGAAGAGGGAGCAATAAGAGAATACAGCGCAAAAACATTACATTTTTCAGGATCCTTAGGCGCTTCAACGGGAGTACTGTCTGTTTGAATTCCCATGATTTGCTTTCGCAGTTTTTTTTCTGGCAAAAACACATTGATGGTATTGTTTCTAGACTTACTCATTTTTTGACCATCAGTACCTGGGATGTATTGAGTATGTTCTTGAATTTTGGCCTGAGGAATCACAAAAGTTTCACCCATCTGATGATTGAAACGTGAGGCAACATCGCGAGTAATTTCTAAATGCTGCAACTGATCTTTTCCTACCGGAACAATTTCAGCATCATAAAGCAAAATATCAGCAGCCATAAGCATGGGATAAGAAAACAGACCTGCATTGATATCAGATAATTGTTCAGACTTGTCTTTAAAAGAATGGGCTAAGGTCAATCTTTGATAAGGGAAAAAGCAATTGAGGTACCAAGCAAGCTCGGTTACTTCACTTACATCGCTTTGGCGGTAAAAATGTGTTTTTTCGATATCTAATCCACAAGCCAACCAAGTAGCTGCTGTGGCAAAGGTGTTTTCTCGAAGAAGTTCACCGTTTTTGATTTGTGTTAACGAATGTAAGTCAGCGATAAAAAGAAAGGAATCTTCTTTACTTACCTTTGACATTTCAATCGCGGGGAGTACTGCACCCAATAAATTGCCTAAGTGGGGTGTACCAGTGGATTGTACTCCAGTTAAAATTCTAGCCATTCAAAACCATTTTCCACAAAGGTACGTTTCCTCAAATAGGAGCGCAAGATTGGACTAGCTATTTTTATTATTCATCTGTTTATTTATGTACAAACTAACTAAAACCAGAGCGATTCCTCCGAATAAAAATACTGAGGCAAAAAATCCAGTTTCCTCATCGTTAAAAATTTCAGCATTTTCAATGAATCCTCCTACGATCATTCCAAGAGCTACACCAATGGCAAGAGCACCGAACTTTAAACTAGAATAACCACCGACATTCCGCCTTCTCTTCTCAGGGATGGGAATTCCATTTTTTATCATTTCTTGTTTTTGTTTATGATCAGAGACGATAGCAATAATGGCTATCGCGCCTCCTACTAAGATTCCAATTACAGGAATGTAAATTGCAACAATTTCAGGATTCATAATTGACAGGGGTTTTTATTGTTAATTTACTTTAGAGTCCCGACAGGATGTAAAAGTTACAAAAGAGAGTTTTTTTGTAACTTTTTTTAGTAAAGCGAATCTTAACTACCAGAAATGATCCCCAAATCGAATGGCATTTAATGAACAGGAACTGAATCGATTTAAAAGAGGAGAGATACCGATTTTTGAAAAAATCATAGAAGAACACAAAGACAAAATTTTCGGAAATGTGATCCGACTTGTCCGAAACGAAGCAGATGCAGAGGAGATCACACAAATTGTTTTTGTTAAGTGTTACACAGAACGCAAAAAATTTAGAGGAGATTCAAAACTATCTGTATGGCTTTACCGAATTGCATTTAACGAAGCCTTGCTTTTTTTGCGACAGAACAAAAAATGGTTGAGATTGGAAGAACAAGCAAGAAAAAGCGTTCCGTGCAATCCCAAAGTAGAGCAGTTGTATGATGAGAAAAACAAAAAAGAATGGCTTAACAAAGCCTTGGATCAACTTCAACCCGATGAAAAGTGGGTGATCGGTTTATTTTATTATGAAGAATTGAGCTATCAAGAAATTAAAGAACGAACAGGTTTGACCCTTTCGAATGTAAAGATTAAAATCCATAGAGGGAAAAAGAAGTTAAAAGAGCAATTGATCCCTTATCAAAACTTTTTTTATGAAAGATAAAATGTTAAAATCAATTCTGATTCGATTTCAGAGTAAGCACAAATTCCCCAAAGGATTAAAAGAGCGCATTCTACAAAAAATTATTCAAGCTCAATATCAAGAGCAGAGGGCGAAGCAATTTTCTCGTTCTTTCAGCTCGGGATTGTTGATGATTATTTACAGTCTTATTTGGCTGGGAATTTGTTTTATGAATTGGGGAACTTTTGAAGGGTTATCTTCTGAAAACTGGATTTCCCCCACAAGTATTCCGATGCTTTTTGCCACTTTTTTAGCCCTTCTTCTCCTTAGTTTTTTATCGCCTTTTATTGAGAAAACAAGTGCGGTAAATCGGTTCTCAAAAGCGTAAAAACGGAAATAGCTATCTTTAAGGCGTGAGAAAGGCAATACTTGTTTTGTGGCGAATTTGGTTTTATGTTTTAGCTGCTTTTCCTGTAATTTTTCTTTTTTTCCCGTTGGCATTTCTGCTGCTATTACCTAACGGTTATCGCTATGTTTTTTGGATAGCAAGAAATATTTGGGCTCCGATTGTATTATTTGGTTCAGGCTTTTGGATTAAAAAAATTAATAATCTTCCACCGGAAGGGAAAAGTTTTATGATCATAGCAAACCATAGCAGTTACATGGACATTATGTTGATGTTTCGAATGCGAAAAACACCGTTTGTTTTTGTAGGAAAAAAGGAATTAGTTAAAATTCCGTTTTTTGGCTATTTGTACAAACGCGCTGCCATTATGGTCGATCGCTCTTCATCCAAAAGTCGTTATCAGGTTTATCAAAGGGCACAAGAAGTGATCCGAAAAGGGTACAGTGTTTGTATTTTTCCAGAAAAAGAATATTTGGACGAAACCATTTTACTAAACCCTTTTAAAAAAGGAGCCTTTAAACTTGCTTCTGAACACCAGCTTCCCATATTGCCTATTGTATTTTTGGACTGTAAAAGAAAATTTCCATGGTACACAACCTACGGTTATCCGGGATCTCTCAGAGCAAAGGCTTTGGAGGTTATTCCCCAAGCGGACATCAATTCAAAGACAATGGAGTCACTTCAAGAGTATGCGTATCAAGAGATTAAGTCATCCTTAGAAAACGATCCCGAAGGGAAAGCTCTTGAAGCAACTGAACTCTGGAAGAAGATAACGGCTTAACTTAGTGATTTACCGCTTTGAGTGTTTCCATGATTTTTTGTTCCAATTCTTCCATTAATTCAGGATTGTCTAAAAGCAAGTTTTTGACCGCATCACGTCCTTGTCCAATTTTAGTTTCTCCGTAACTAAACCAGGATCCACTCTTTTTGATAATTTCGTAATTGACACCTAAATCAATGATTTCACCTATTTTGGAAATTCCAACTCCATACATGATATCAAACTCAGTAGTTCGGAAAGGAGGAGCTACTTTATTCTTGACTACTTTGACACGTGTTTTATTTCCCAATACTTCCGACTCAGTACTTTTAATTTGAGTAGATCGGCGAATATCCAACCGAACCGAAGCATAAAATTTTAACGCATTCCCTCCCGTAGTTGTTTCTGGATTTCCAAACATGACCCCAATTTTTTCACGGAGTTGGTTAATGAAGAATACCGTACAGTTGGTTTTACTAATTGACGCGGTCAGTTTTCGTAATGCTTGCGACATTAAACGAGCATGAAGACCCATTTTGGAATCTCCCATTTCGCCTTCAATTTCACTCTTTGGGGTAAGCGCAGCAACAGAGTCTATTACAACAATATCAATTGCACCTGAGCGGATGAGGTTGTCCGCAATTTCGAGAGCCTGTTCTCCATGGTCGGGTTGCGAAATTATTAATTCACCAACATCGACGCCTAATTTTTCTGCGTAAAATCGATCAAAAGCATGTTCTGCATCAATAAATGCAGCAATGCCTCCTTGTTTTTGACATTCAGCAATTGCGTGAAGGGTTAAGGTTGTTTTACCCGAAGATTCAGGACCGTAGATCTCGATTACCCGACCTCTAGGATAACCTCCAACCCCTAAGGCAATATCCAAACCAATGGAACCTGAGGGAATAGCCTCTACTTCTTCCACGGCTTCATCACCAAGTTTCATCACAGACCCTTTTCCGTAGGTCTTATCTAGTTTGTCTAGTGTAAGTTGTAGTGCTTTTAATTTTGCGTTTTTCTGATCTGCCATATCGCTCTTTTTGGCTAATTTACTGTTTCTTCTTTTCGCTTACAAGTCAGAAATCACCGCATTATTAACAATTTTTTGTAAGTTTAAAAAGATATTAAAGACTGTTATGAAAAACTATTTTTTACTTCTTTGCTTTTTTTCAATTTCCCTTTTTGGTCAACATATTTTACCGCTTCGTGAGCGCGCAGCCCTGATCGATGAAATTCAAAAAGAACGCATAGAAAAATTACTTCCAGATTTGATGCAAGAACAAAATTTGGACATGTGGGTTCTCATTACGCGAGAGTACAACGAAGATCCTGTGGTAAAAACCTTACTGCCTCCTACTTGGCTCAATGCAAGAAGAAGAACGATCTTAGTTTTTTCAAAAACCAAAGAGGGGGTAGATGCAGTTGCGATTACGCGATACAATTTTGGTAAAAACATTCGCTCCATCTGGAATAAAGAAGAACAACCCGATCAGTGGAAAGCTCTGGCGGACTACATTCAAGACCAGAATCCAAAACGCATTGGAGTTAATATTTCAGAACATTACGGATTGGCAGATGGGTTGGCTAAAACAGATCATGATGGGATGATGCAAGCACTCCCTGCCCGTTTTCAAAAACGGGTTGTTTCTGCAGAAACCTTGGCGGTAAGATGGATCGAAACTCGAACACCACGAGAAATGACACTTTTCAGCCAATTAGTTGAAATTACACATGACATCATATCGGAAGCCTTTTCTACTAAAGTCATTACGCCTGGGGTAACCACAACAGAGGATGTGGTATGGTGGATGAGAGAAAAAGTACTTTCCTTGGGACTAGAGACCTGGTTTCACCCAACGGTAGATGTTCAGCGAACGGGCAATAGTGATTTGTACGCTTTTGATGGAAAATCAAAGTTTGACGTCATTCTTCCAGGCGATCTTGTGCATTGTGATTTTGGGATTACCTACCTTACTTTGAATACGGATTGCCAAGAGCTCGCCTATGTTTTAAAACCCGAGGAGACGGAAGCTCCCGATTTTTTAAAGGAAGCTTTACAACAAGGAAATGCCGTTCAGGATCATTTGACGGATCATTTTAAAACGGGGAGAACTGGAAATGAAACCTTAGGTATGGCAATTGCCGAAAGTAAAGCAGCGGGACTACGCCCCCAAATTTACACCCATCCTCTGGGCTTGTACGGACATTCGGCAGGGACAACCTTTGGGATGTGGGACGCCCAAGAAGGAGTTCCTGGTTCAGGAGAGCACCCCTTGTATGAAAATACAGTTTATGCCATTGAACTCAATGCCAAAGTATTTTTACCCGAATGGGACAAAGACATTCGAGTGATGTTGGAGGAAGCAGGGTATTTCGGACCAAATGGATTTAGATACGTAAATGGCCGTCAAACCCAACTGATGCTGATAGGGGATAAAACACCCCACTTAGAGTAAGGCTCGTTTGAAAATTTAACGGGGCTAAGGATTGCTATGGCATTGTTTTTGACCATCCGTGATTACTCAAAACAAAGCCATGCGAAGCCTTACTTTTTTAAACGGAATTATTTTTATTGGACTTCTAGCTTTTGGGTGTGCAAAAGACACTCTTCCAACGGAGGATGTTTATCCCGATACCCTCATGGGACATTGGGATATTGAAGGAGGAGGAACAATCTTTTTTGAAGGTGAAAGTGTTTCTGCCTCGGCGGGATGTAATACCCTTTTTACTTCAGTAACGGTGGATGAAAACACCTTGAGTTTTTCAATGTTTGCTTCTACATTGATTGGCTGTCCGGAAGAAGAGGGTAATAGAGAACAAGAGTTGGCGGCTCTTTTGGACTCAGCAATATTTACCTATGAATTAGAGGAAAACAAAGCCCGTTTATTTAATTTAGAAGAAGTACTTGTTCTCACTTTGGTCCGACCCGTTAATGTAGATTTGGTTAATAATTGGGAACTGATCTCCATTCGAACCGAAAATGCGATTAGTTCCTCCATTTTAGACACAGACACAGGAATTACGTTTTCAGCTGATGAAACAATAAGTGTACAAACTGCATGCAACAGTGGGGGTGGAACCTACAGTACAAAAGACCAAACCGTGACCCTAAACAGTCTTGCTTTTACCGAAATGGGCTGTGAGCAAGAGCGCATGACTCGCGAAGAAGAATTTACTCAAGCATTGAATCAAATCAACAGTTTTACGATTCTTCGAAAAACCCTAACCCTTGAAAAAGACGGGACTGTGTATCTTACCCTTCAATTGGACGAATAAGCCGCCCCATTTTTTTGTAACTTGCTTTAAGAATAACCCAAATTACCTCTCTTTATGAAATACCTACGTCTTTATTTTCAATTTAGGTTCAGCCACGTTTTTAGTTAAATAGGAGGTTATTGTTTTACGAATAACAGAGAGATAATGGAACGAAACGTTTTACCCATTCAAAAACGAAGATAAAAATGTTTGAAGCTTACATAATTAATATTGTCGCAAGTATCTCTCTTGGAGAATTTAAGAAACTTATTAATAAAGATGCTAGGTCTGAAATTAATGAAGTCGTCAGCAAGGTTATTAAGTCACTAATCAAAAATAAAGGAATACGAGAAAAGGAAGAGAAAAAGGTTAAAGAGTTCTTAATTAACTACTCAGAAAACCCTGACGGATTTGGCGATGTTGAAAAGGGTGAGTATGGAAAATTTCTTAAAAAATTTTATGAAATACTTCCTTGCTATCAGATGGCATCTAATTTCATTTCAGAACAAAATGATCAGAAACGTTTTGAAATACTTAAAGAAAAATTTGAAATACTTGAAGAAAAATTTGAAATACTTGAAGAAAAAACTGAACAGAAATATCATACAGAGATAACAGATCAGAAGGCATTTAATTTCATTTCAGAGCAAAATAATCAGAAACGTTTTGAAATACTTAAAGAAAAAATTGAACAGAAATATGATACAAAAGTAACAAATCTAGAAAATACAATTTCCAACTTAAATGAATTAAGAGATTATGACAAAAATAAAATTGGTGCGTTAGCAAATAAAATTGAACAACTTGAAAAGGAAAAGAAAAATCATCTTGAACAATTAGATTCAATAAGAAAGTCTAATTTAAATATTGATGAAAAGTTACATAAGGAAGCATTAGAATTATTTTTACAAGACAAGATAGATCAATCTTTAGAAAAATTAGAGGAAAAGATTTTAATTGAAGAAGAAGAACGAAACAGAAACAGAAATAAAGAATTGCAAGAAGAAAGCAAAAAGCTTGCAAAAAGGAGAATATTTAAAGCAAGGCTGTATGCAATAAAATTTAACTTTAAGAAAGCGATTTTTAATTTTGAAAAGGCAATAAAGATTGACAGTTCACCAGAGAATCTTTTTGAATTTGCAAAATTTTTACAAGAATTAAATTATTTAGACTTATCTAAATCCAGCTATGAAGAAGCCTTGAAAATTTACAGAGAACGAGCCAAAGAAAATCCAAGAACTTATTTGGCTGATGTGGCTGCTACTTTAAACAATTTGGCAAATTTACAAAAGGCTAAAAATGAATTTCCACAGGCATTGGAAAAATATGAAGAAGCCTTGAAAATTTACAGAGAACTAGCCAAAGAAAATCCAAGAACTTATTTGGCTGATGTGGCTGCTACTTTAAACAATTTGGCAAATTTACATTCGGATAAAAATGAATTTCCACAGGCATTGGAAAAATATGAAGAAGCCTTGAAAATTTACAGAGAAGGAGCCAAAGAAAATTCAAGAACCTATTTGCCATATGTGGCTACTACTTTAAACAATTTGGCCCTTTTACAAAAGGCTAAAAATGAATTTCCACAGGCATTGGAAAAATATGAAGAAGCCTTGAAAATTTACAGAGAACGAGCCAAAGAAAATTCAAGAACCTATTTGCCATATGTGGCTACTACTTTAAACAATTTGGCCGTTTTACATTCGGCTAAAAACGAATTTCCACAGGCATTGGAAAAACATGAAGAAGCCTTGAAAATAAGAAGGGAACTAGCCAAAGAAAATCCAAGAACCTATGAAATTAATTATGCTAGATCATTATTAATGGGAGTTTGTTTTTTTAACAAAGACCATAATGATTTGATAAGGTCAAAAGAGATATTATTAAAGTACAAAGGAATCCCGGCTGCAGATGATTTGCTAGAGATAATTGATGAAATTGAGAAAGGGTAATAGCGAAACACCTAATGGATAGGAAATCACGAGAAGGCAATACAGACAATACTAATTTAAAATACAACCCCAATGAAAAGCATCAAAGCAAACGAAAACGCATTTTGGAATCCGTTTGGAAGTAAAAACAGAGGACTTTTAAAGAATCTATTTCAAACCTTTATTTTGTTAGGCCTAAGTGTTTTTTCATCATGTACGGATACTATGCCGGAACAAAAAAACGACATCAGTGAGATTGAGAAAGTAATGCAAGAATACAGACAAGCATGGAAAGAGGGCGACTCAATTGGGGTGTTGGATAAATTAAGCTCCAAGATCATTCTATTTCAGGCCGGAAAGAACAGCAAACCAATCGTATCCAAAAATAGTGTAAGCAAGTTTTGGTTTCCAAAGTCTGACCTATCGTATCCCATTATCAAGTATGAAATAGAAAATGAAGAAATAGAAAGCTCCGGAAATTTGGCTTATTATCAAGGCGTATCAAAGTTAACCTGGTGTACGCTTGAAAAGGATGTGGCTAGAGATACGGTTTTATCGGTGTCTGAGTTTACCACGATTTTAAAAAAGGAAGGAACGGAATGGAAGATTTACAGAATAATGTTTAACCTTAAAAATTCGGAGTACAGTAGAAATTAATTTAAAAACAATCTAAGGCCCAAATGAAAAGTGTTTTTTCCAAAGAAGAGACCGACAAACTCCTTAGTCGGATTAATAATTTAACTCAATCTTCAAGACCGTTTTGGGGGGAAATGAACGTTTCTCAGATGCTAGCACATTGTAATGTGCCTTATGAAATGATTTACACCGACAACTATCCGAAGCCAAATTTATTTAAAAGATTTCTACTAAAGATTTTTGTAAAAAAAGCGGTGGTGGGAGAAAAACCATACCCTAAAAACGGGAGGACCGCTCCACAATTTATCATTACCGATGACAGAGACTTTGAAAAGGAAAAGAAACAATTAATAAGCTACCTTATCAAAACCCAAGAACTTGGAGAAAATTATTTTAACAATAAAGAGAATCATTCATTTGGGAGGTTGACAAAAGAAGAATGGAATAGAATGTTTTACAAGCATCTTGATCATCATTTAAAACAGTTTGGAGTCTAATTTCCTACCTTTGTAAACCGCTTAAACGTTTATGGCATGCAACTGTACAACAAATTAAGTGCGAAAGAGCGCGCACAGCTTATCGAAGAGGCTGGTGAAGACCGGCTTACGCTCTCCTTTTATCAATATGCCCAAATCGGAAACCCTCAATTTTTTCGTGACTATTTATTCATTCACTGGAATCCTTTGGAAGTACTCGGAAGGATTTATGTAGCCCAAGAAGGAATCAACGCTCAATTGTCTGTTCCCGCCAAAAATTTTGGTTTGTTTAAAGCACAAATTGACAGCATTTCCTTTTTAGAAAATGTTCGTCTGAATATTGCTGTAGAACAAGACAATAAATCCTTTTTAAAACTTACAATTAAAGTTCGGGATAAAATTGTAGCCGATGGCCTGGAGGATCAATCTTTTGATGTAACCCAAAAAGGCAAACATGTCAATGCTGTTGAATTTAACAGCTTACTTGATGATGAAAACACGATTTGTGTAGACATGCGCAATCATTACGAAAGTGAGATTGGACATTTTCAAAAAGCAGTTACCCCAGATGTAGATACTTTTAGAGAGTCTTTACCCATTATTGAAAAAGACCTAGGGGCACACAAAGAAGATAAAAATCTTTTGATGTATTGTACCGGAGGGATACGTTGCGAAAAAGCAAGCGCCTATTTTAAACACAAAGGATTCCAAAAGGTGTACCAGCTAGAAGGCGGTATCATAGAATACGCCCGTCAGGTAAAAACTCTAGGGATTGAAAACAAGTTCGTAGGAAAGAATTTTGTCTTTGACGAACGTCGTGGAGAACGTATTTCAGATGAAATCATAGCTCAATGTCATCAATGTGGCGCTCCTTGTGATACTCATGTAAATTGTATTAATGAGGCGTGTCATTTGTTGTTCATTCAATGTGAGTCTTGTCAAGAAAAAATGGATCAATGTTGTTCAGCGGACTGTCAGGAAGTCATAGGATTACCAGAGGAAATGCAGCGAGAACTCAGAAAAGGAACGCATAACAGCAATAAAATCTTTAAAAAAGGGCGCTCAGAAGTCTTAAAATTTAAACACTAATTTAAGATTTTATTATTCAGGGATTCATCCAAATCACTGTATCTTTAAGGTCAAATTAATTTGATGAGTTGTTCCAATTGCGCTAACGGAAGTAAGGGTACCCCAAGGGGGTGCAAAAGCAATGGAACTTGCGGAAGTGATAGCTGCAACAAACTTACGGTTTTCGATTGGCTGGAAAACATGCAACTTGCAGAGGATCAAGAGGAGTGTCCTTTTGTTGAGGTGCGATTTAAAAACAGCCGAAAAGAATTTTTTCGTATTCCAAAAGATTTAAAATTACAATCAGGAAATTTGGTAATTACCAAAGCAGACTCAGGCTATGATTTGGGTAGGATTACATTAGCAGGGCCTTTGGTAGGGATCCAAATGAAACGAAAAAAAATAGACCGTAAAAGTGAAAAAATAGGAGTCCTACTTCGTATTGCAAACACTCAAGAAATTGATCGGTGGCATGAACTCAGAAACAAAGAAGCCGAGGTTCAAAAAGAAGCAAGAAAGTTGGCGATAGCCTTGCATTTAAATATGAAAATCTCGGATGTGGAGTATCAAGCTGATGGAAAAAAGGCAACGTTCTATTACACTGCAGAGCAACGCGTTGATTTTCGTCAACTGATTAAAGATATGGCGCAGGCGTTTTCTATTCGGATTGAAATGCGACAAATTGGGCTTCGACTAGAGGCCTCTCGTTTGGGAGGGATAGGATCATGCGGACGCGAACTGTGTTGTTCCACTTGGCTAACTGATTTTAGATCGGTCTCATCTGGAGCTGCACGTTACCAGCAGTTATCTTTAAACCCCCAGAAATTGTCAGGGCAATGTGGGCGGCTTAAGTGCTGCTTAAATTATGAGCTTGAGGCCTATCGTTCTGAAATCAAAAAATTTCCAAGACCTGAGGTAAAATTACATACAGAAAAAGGAGTTGGGATTTTTCAGAAAATGGATATTTTTAAGGGAGTCCTGTGGTATGCATACAAAAATGAATGGATTACATGGCACAAGCTAAGCGTAGCAGCTGTTCATGAGATCATCAAAAAGAATAAGGAAAATAAACCGGTAGCTTCATTGGAAGATTTTGTTGAGCTTTCAACAAGCAATGAGCCCATTCTGCTTGACAGGGGTGTTGGGCAAGATAGTTTGTCTCGTTTTGATCAACCTAATAAAAAGAATTCGTTTAGGCGAAGAAAGAAAAAAAACAATCGTAATGGTCCAAAGAAAAAAGTGTAGTATTCTTCTTCTGGCTTTGCTTTTCATTGGGTTCAATTCATGCAACCAGGATCAGGAATATGTAAAATACCAAACAGTAGCAAAAGAAGGGATGCATTCAAAGCCGTATGTATTTGAACTGAAAGATCTATCCACCGATAGTATTCCTCAAAACCTTTTTGTTCGTTTACGAAATGATAATTCTTATGCGTTTTCAAATATTTTTTTGATTTGTACGTTAAAATCGGGAGATCAGATCGTACTTCAGGATACCTTAGAATATGCTATGGCTACACCAGACGGTAGCTGGTTGGGATCCGGTTTTACTGAAGCTAAGGAAAGTAAACTTTGGTGGAAAGAAGCAGTGGTTTTGCCTAGCGATCCGCAGTTGACCGTTGAGATTTCTCAAGCCATGAGGAACAATGGAGAAGCTTTAGGAGTATCTTTGCTCAAGGGAATTGTATCCATAGGGGTTAGTATTGAAGCTCAACAGTAGGGTTTATGGTAAAAAACAAAAAAACAAAAAAAGAGCCTTTTAAAAAATACATCCAGTGGATGTGGCGCTTATTTTTCTTGGGAATTTTAGGAATAGGGATTCTTTTTGGGGGAGCAGCATTGGAATGGTATGGACCCATGCCGGATCTTCAACAACTCGAAAACCCGAGAACAAATTTAGCAACCCAAATTATTTCATCCGATGGGGTAATCCTTGGGAAGTATTATTTGGATGACAATAGAACTCCAATTACTTATGATGAACTTCCCCAAAACATGGTTCAGGCTTTAATTGCTACGGAGGACGAGCGTTTTTATGATCATGCAGGAATAGATTGGAAGGGAACGCTTAGAGCGTTTGCTTATTTGGGAAAACGCGGAGGTGCCAGTACGATTACGCAACAATTGGCTCGTCAAATTTTTGTTGGGGTACGTTCTCGTAATAAACTTAAGGCCGTGCTTCAGAAAGCTCAAGAATGGGTTATTGCTGTCCAGTTAGAGCAACGCTACACCAAAAATGAAATCCTGTCTTTGTATTTAAACAAGTATGATTTTGGCTATCAGGCTGACGGGGTCCGATCAGCGGCGAAAATCTTTTTTAATAAAACGCCTCAGCGCTTGAGCATAGAGGAATCTGCAACCTTAGTTGGAATGCTGAAAAACTCATCACTTTACAATCCCATTCGCAGGCCTGAAAGGGTCAAGGAAAGGCGAAATATTGTGTTTCAACAAATGGTTCGTAATGAATTAATTACTGAAAAAGAAAAAGACTCCCTTTCACAACTTCCAATACGCATTACCTACACTCCAGAGTCTCACAGAGAAGGATTAGCAACGTATTTTAGGGCGTATCTCAAAGCGTTTATGGACAACTGGATTGCAAAAAATCCAAAACCTGATGGAACCAAGCATTCTCTTTACCGAGATGGGCTTCGAATTTTTACGACAATAGATTCTCGAATGCAAGCCATGGGAGAATCAGCCGTTGAGGCGCATATGAAAAATCTTCAAAAAGAGTTTTTCAGACAAAACAGCAAAAGAGCAAATCCTACAGCACCTTTTTTAGATTTGCGTTCGGGTGAAATTGATACACTTATGGAGCGGACGGCTTACCGAACCGAACGTTGGAGAAAAATGAAACTAGCAGGGATAGAAGAATCAGAAATTTTGGCTTCATTTTACGAAAAGGTGCCGATGCGAGTTTTTAGTTGGCAAGGAGAACGAGACACTATTATGACTCCAATGGACTCTATTCGGTATTACAAACACTTTCTTAGAGCTTCATTAATGTCTATGGAGCCTCAATCTGGACACGTAAAAACATGGGTTGGCGGGTTCAATTACAAACATTTTCAATACGATCAGGTAAAACAAGGAAGACGACAAATTGGGTCTACATTTAAACCTTTTTTGTATGCTACTGCAATCGACCAACTTAAATTATCTCCTTGCGATTCACTTCCAGATGCACTTTATTGTATCGAACCCATGAAGCATGGAAATATGGATGCATGGTGTCCAAAAAACTCGGGAGACAAATACGGACGTACGCGAACCTTAAAAAATGCACTGGCCAATTCTGTAAATACAGTCAGTGCACGGATCATGGATTTGGTAGGCCCCCGTCCAGTGATCAATCTTGCCCGAAAAATGGGAATTACTTCCAATCTGCCGGCCGTTCCATCCATTGCTCTTGGGACTCCAGATATTAGTTTATTCGAAATGGTAGGGGCATACAGTACGTTTGCTAATCAAGGAATTTATGTAAAGCCAGTAGTGATTACCCGTATTGAGGACAAGAATGGGAGGGCTCTTTTTGAAGTAGTTCCTGAAACACAAGATGTATTGAGTGAAGAAGCGGCCTATGTTACGGTAAATCTTTTACAGGGTGTTACTAAGGCAGGTTCAGGAGCTCGGTTACGCCACGCAGGTCTTGAAAAAACCAGCTATGTCTATGAAAAAGTCATAACGGGATACCCTTATGTTTTTGAAAATCCGATTGCTGGAAAGACAGGAACAACGCAAAACCAAAGTGATGGATGGTTTATGGGGATGGTCCCTAATTTAGCTACGGGTGTTTGGGTTGGAGGTGAAGATCGCGCCGTTCATTTTAAAGATATTGCTTTTGGCCAAGGAGCTACAATGGCACTTCCGATATGGGCAGTTTACATGAAGCAATTGTATGAAGATCCAAATTTGGGAATTTCATTGGAAGATTTCACTGCCCCTGAAACACTTACAATTGCAATCGAATGTGAGGAGTTGGATGAGGAAGGGGAGGTAAAAAAATCCAAGCCCAAAGCGGATTTAGATGCACTAGGGTTTTAGTTATTGATCAGAAGCGTACCATTCTGCATAGCAGGTTTCCGTTTCTCTAAGAATAAGGTGGTGTAACTGTAAGTGAGAAGGAAGGGCAGCACTTATTTTTTCGGCAAAATCAATCACCATCATTTCACTTGTCGGTTGGTAATTTACGCGGAGAATTTTGTGTCCTCTCTTTTCCATGCTATCGGCTAAATCTTTGTGGGGAGAATCTACATTTAATACCGTTGCATGATCAAAAGGTTTAACAACAAGTGTATTAACAATTTTTTTCAAATCACTGAAATCCATAACCATTCCATACTTTACATGAGATTGATCTTGAATGGGATGTCCAATTACAGTAACGGAAAGCTTGTAACTATGTCCATGAACATTTTTACACAAACCGTCATAACCGTAAAGAGCATGACCAGTTTCAAATTTAAATTCTTTAGTTACGCGAATTGTTTTTCCCATCAGTATTACAGTTTATTAAGAAGGTCTTGAGTTGCTTTTTCTAGGGCCAGTTTCGCTGTGATTTCTGCATTTTTTGGAAGTAAATCAACCCAATGATCGGTTTCTTTCCAATGGAGTTTTCTCAGTGTAGCATTTGCTTTTTCGGGATACTGTGCGAGGCGGCTTGCGATTTCATTGACTTTAAAGTTGAGTTCCTCCTCTGTTTTACAAAGTGTAGTAAATAATCCTTTTTGTTCTCCCCATTCGGCAGATTTCCATTCGTGAGCATTGAGCGATAATTGTGAGAAGGCAGTTGTCCCTATTTTACGTGATACAGCGGGTTCAATAACATAAGGCCCGATACCGATGGACAATTCAGAAAGCTTGATTAGGGCTTGATCAAGCGCAATGGCATAATCACAAGCGGCGACAAGACCCACGGCACCTCCAACCACCTTTCCCTGAACCCTAACAACTACGAATTTATTTAGTAAACGAATGCTGTTGATGAGGTTTGCGAAGCCCATGAAAAATTCTTTTGCCTGATCAAAACGTTTCAATTCTTTCATTTCAGAAAGCGAGGCTCCTCCACTGAAAGCTCGAGTTCCTGAACTTTGAATAACGATGGTTTTTACAGCATCGTTTTTTGACAACTTCCCTAGGCGAACATCTAATTCTTTTAAGAGGGCTGAAGGCAATGAATTGCCTGCTGGATGACTAAATTCAAGATATCCAATAGAATCTTTTTCAAAATGATTGACGGTTGCATTCATAGAAGGTGTAAAAATAGTGAACTAAATCCTTTTTAGTACTTTTTCAAAGCAGTGAAAGGGATCTTGACTTTGATTGACGAAATAAACATCACCCAGATTTTTGTATCCTCTGGCCTCATAAAAGCGAATATTTCTAGGATTTTGGCTGAAGGTATCAAGCCGAATGGATTCTATGTCATTCTGTAAAGCAAAGCGCTCGACAAAATCCATAAGCTTACGTGCAATTCCTTGTTTTTGACTCTCAGGATGTACAGCCAAACGATGAACATACAAATTTTGATCATCTAGAGTCAGCCACTCAATTTGATTGTACAAGGGGTCTTTTTCTTTTGAAAACATGATACATCCTAAAATTTCATTCTTTTTTTCATAGACGTACAAAGCCTCTTCTTCAATGTCTTTTTTAAAGACAGCAAGGCTTGGGTAATCTTGGTTCCACTGAAAAATTTCTTGCTCGATAAGATGTTGTGTACAAGCTTCTGTTATGTTTTTTATCAGAAGTAGATCATTTTTGAGTGCTTTTCGGATCATTTAATTTTTTCATCAAAAATAAGTGTTGTAATATTAGAGTTAGTAATTTTGTAAAAATAATTCGATGCGAAACATACTAGTCCCACTGGGTACCTCAAAACATGCAGAAAGCACTTTGGCTTATGCACTTGAATTTGCAAATCATTTTAAAAGTACCGTTTACGTAATTGATGCCTATCCTGCGCATTCGACCAAAGCCACGTTGACAAATGTTAATGCGCGTTTGGAAGAAGATAACATAAAACGAATCAAAGCTTTAGTGTCCCGGGTGTCTTCAAAAGAAAATCAGATTAAGATTGTCAGTAGCGAGCGTGATTTGATCGGTACAATAAAAAATTTAGATCAAAAAATTGGATTGGATTTAATTGTTACTGCGCCTGTAAATAATGAAATTAACGACGAAGTATTTCTTGGAAGGATTGCAGGGAGTGTAATCAAACGAACGGATACTCCTGTTTTGGTTGCTCCCTTAGAAAAATCATTCAGTCCACCTTTGCGAATGCTTTTGGCCTTTAAAACAGGAGAGGTTAAAGCATCTAGTACTTTAAAGCCGTTGATCAGGATACAAGATGAGTTTACTTCAAAATTGAAACTACTTTTAGTCAAAGTCCCTGGATTTGCAAATCGGAATCATCAGCTTAACGATGAACTTATGCAGCGTTCGGAACAACTACTTTATTCTGAGAATGCAACCGTTTACCAAGGTGTTTTGGAACATTTTCAGGCGAATCAACCCGACTTACTTGTTGCTTTTAAACGTGAAAGAGGATTTTTTGAAAAGCTCTGGGAGCCCGATTTGATTTATAAAAAAGATTTCTACTGTACTGTGCCCTTGCTAGTGCTGAAAAACAAGAATTAGGGAGGATTCAATTGACATCAAGAACACTTTATTTTGCCTGGATTGCGTTACTTAGTTTTTCTGCCCAAAGTCAACAGTATGCCACATTGAGTGTAGACAATGATCTTTATTTTGGAATCGATCGGTATTACAGCAGTGGCCTTTTTTTAAAATACGGCAAGCTGAAAAAAAAGCCAAAGGATTCACTTGACTCCTCGCAATACGTTTCAGAGCATTGGACCCTAGGTCAAGAAATAAACACGCCTTCTTTTCGATTCACTTCTGACTTAAGTAGAATGGATTATCCCTACAATGGATGGCTTTTTTTAGGTTTTCAAAAAGAATATTTTAAGCATTTGGATTTTGGATACGGCTGGGGGGTTCAATTGGGGACTACCGGTGCAAATGAGAGCCTAGCAAAATTTTTTCAAAACACCTATCACATTTATGTTCTTAAATTAGAACCACTAACCTGGGCATACTCAATTCCGCAAGCAGTCCATTTTAACGTAGAGATTGCCTCTTTTTTGGGGAAAGAAGTAAAAGGAAGATTAAAATGGGTTCAGGAGAATAGAGCAGCTCTAGGAACCTTTCGGACTCAGCTGAGTACGCGTTTTGGATTGCAGTGGGGAACCCTTCCAGGACTTCCTTTTTTCGGTCAGCGATTGGAGGATTTGACGGATGGAGTTGCTTTTTTTTTAGGAACTCAATTGACATTCAACATTAGCGATTATTCATTGAGCGGCAGTCTTTTCCGTTCAAATTCTCCTTTTGATTTTGAATTAGAACGTTTTCATGGGGTGTTGCAAGGAGGAATTATGCTTTACCGATCGAATTGGCGAACCAAGCTTATTTACAATTACTCATCAGCTTTGATTACAACTCAAAGAATAAAGTACCATCCTTATTTGAATATTAGTTTAAGTAGAGTATTTTAGTAAAAACAACAAATCATGAAAACTGCCCTTTTTTTGTGTTTGCTCTCCCTTCTTTTTAGCTCTTGTTTGGTTGTAAAGATTTATGAAAACCCTGAAACTTCTTCGAAGCCCTCAGAGGCTCCTAAAGAAGTTAAAAGAAATATGATTGGATCAGGAAAAGTGATTGACTTAGGAAATAAAGGAACCCAAGAGATTCTTTTTTTTGGTAACGATGAGACTCCTAAAAAATTTCTTTTCAAAGAAGAAAGTATTGATGAGCAGGAAGAACCTCCCTTGCTTATTGTTGACGGAACTGCTAGTAAAACACTCCATTCAATTGCTGACTTTAATACGGATGAAATAGAATCCATAAAAATCTTGAAGGGAGAAGCGGCAATAAAAAAATACGGAGCAGAAGGGATCAATGGGGTTATTGAAATTGTGACCAAGAAAGACTGATCCATTAGGGGCTTAACTTGCTTTTCCAAATACGATAAACAATACCCAATTGAAAGCCATTAGTATTATTGGTTTGGGGCTGAGTAGGAGGGCTTGTTCTGCGAATCCACCTAAAATTTGCAAAAATATTGATGCGTCTATTTAGATGATAGACAGCTTGAACAACTCCTCCAAAACTGTCTTTAAAAATTTCTTCAGCGTAAGGCGTTGTTTCGGCATAATCTTCGATTTCCACCCTTTTTTCACCATTGATAAAAGCCTGATAGATTATCCCAAGCCCAAGGCTTACATTGTCAGTAGGCTGTAAGCGCAATAATAAAGGGTAGGTGATGTATTTTAAACGATCTGTAGCAATGGAATCACCCTTTGGATAGGAATAATGGATTGGGGTAAATTGTGCACCACTCACAAGACCGACTGTTTTTGAAAGTCTGTATTCTAATTCTACAAGCCCACCTAGGGTAAGTGTTGGTGAAGTTGTGCCAAGATTGGTATTGATTCTATTAAGTTGAGGGCCCAGTCTAATGGACCATTTGGAAAAATTTTGATCCAAACGGGGGCCTTTGCTGTATTGTTGGATAAGAAGCTCACCTCCTTGAGCCAAACTATTTATGGAGTAAAATAGAAAGGAAAACAAAATGACTAATCCGAAATTTCGATTCATAGCCTACATGCTTTTAGATGAGTTCATAAAGATAGAAAGAGATTTTCTTTAAAAGATTAATGTGCTTTCTATGTTGTTATGATCCAAAATTGATGCCATACTTTTCCCAAAAAAAGGGGGAACGGGTATTGGGGTCAAAATTTAAAATGGATGATTCAGCAAGATTGATAAAACCTCCAAGCTACGGTCTTTTTTTGCTAGTTTACGGAGCATCTCAACAGAGGAAGGATCTACATCATTTATCCAAGGGGAATAGGTTTTACATTTCAGTCTGTAGCGGATATCTCGACAGGATTATTAAAGTATGTACGCTGTCTTTGCAATTCTTGGCGGAGCTCTGTTTTTACACTTTAGTAAAAACTATTTATGTATTTTCACCTAGGTCATAAGGGTAAAACAAAGCAAGGGTAGTAAACTTCTATTTTACCACAAAATGAAAAATCATCAAAAATTGAATGTGAAAATTTATTTCTAGGATGAGATCAAAGTATTAATTTAGAAATCAAAAAAACAATGGTAAAATTATTTAGAAATGAAAGAGGTCAAATAAAGGTTCTTGAAGGGGATGTTCAGTTAGTCAATGAAGATGGCTCTGAGGTAAGACACCATGCAACTAAATTTTCAATTTGTGGATGTGGAAGAAGCAAATCCATACTTTGCGATGGATCCCATAAAATGAGCGACGAAGAATTTCAGGCTAAAGAAAAAAAGGAGTAAACGTATCGAGGGGGATTATGTTTAGAGTTTTAAAAAAGTGGGGACTTTATAATGAAGATACTTCCATCATCAAAATCCTACTACATTACTTCATCCCCACCAGACATAAATAAAACTAAATAAAATAAACAACTGTTTATTAATCAAATACAAATATTGTAAGTTAATTAATTAAAATACAAGTATTTAGATATTGTTTTCAAATAGTTGGATAGTGAAAAATTATAGGGCTTATTTTTAAGGATACTTTTTAAAGGTTGATATTTTGAAAAAGAGCCGTAATTCCCGATGTTCCTTTGCTCGAATTACTAACTTAAATTACTTAAATTTGTGAACCAGAACAGGGGATGTAGCTCAGCTGGCTAGAGCGCTTGACTGGCAGTCAAGAGGTCGTGGGTTCGAGTCCCATCTTCTCCACTTGTAATAATTGGCGATTGAAAGGTTTTTCTTTTTAGTCGCTTTTTTATTTGTCCCTAAACTTGTCCCCAGATATTCTCTATTATCCAATAATTCTTCTTTTTTGGATTAGTCTTTGAAGTACCTTTATTGTCAATAATAACAGCAGTTACAAGGGTTTCTAGGGGTAAAATCACGAAAACACCCTAACCCTTGTTATTGCATAAACTTAAGAGAATGAATTTATCCAAAGATTACGCAAACTTCATCCAGCGATTTCAATGGAACTACTTCGCAACATGCAGAACTCCTTACAAGATTCACACAATGACTGTGAGAAACTGGCTTACAAAGCTTCTACAGCGATCTAACAAGGTTGAACAGGCATTCTTTGTATCAGAGAGAGACAAGGGAGATTACAACAACCTTCATGTTCATATGCTTATTGGCACTAATACAGATATGACCTATCAGGAAGTTAAATATGGAATGGGTAATGTGTCAGTAGGAGATTATCAACCAATCTATGATAGTGAAGCAGTGTGTAAGTATGTAACCAAGCACATAGGAAAGGATGTGGACTATGACATTGTATTTAAAAGCTAAAAGTTTCTTTATCTTCAGTTTCATTATATTTGAATTAAAATGATAAACGAGAACAAAAGCTCCTGTTATCCGGAAACATAGACCTATAAACAGGAAAATTATTCCACATATAAGGAGTTAGCAAACATTAAATACAATAGGTTATGAAGGTATTCATCAAAATATTAAAATTTGTTTTTGTTGGAATCGTAGTCATTTATCTAACATTCATTATTGGTGGATTGATTGTTAAATCTCAAGGACAATCAGAAATTAATCAAGCTTCGGAAATTAGAGATAATTCTAAAATTGCAACGGACAAAAACGGAAGAAAAATTGAGTACTTCCTATATGGAAGCGCAAATAAGAATGCACCTGTAATAATCAATATGCATGGTTCTGGACTTGACGGCACCTTTGAGAAAGCTGTACATCAAAAGGCTTGTGAGGAATTAGGTGTTCGAGGCATTGCCATTTCTCTGCCAGGTGTAGGTAATACAGATATGAAAAAAGGACGAAGGGTAGTTGATTGGGCGTCTGAAGACCTACAAGCTGTCTTAGAGGCAGAAAATGTAGATACTTTTATGATCACTGGACACTCCCAGGGTAACCCTCACGCAATGGCTGCTGCCTATCATTTTAAAGATAGAATTACAGGCCTCGGATTAAATGCTCCTTTACTTCCTAATGATGTCACAGATGAAATTGGTATTGCAGGTGCTCTTGCAAATGAAAGTTTAAAAACAACAGAAGAACTCGATAAATTTTGGAATGCCTATTGGTTTTTCGGCTTGTACTTATATGTTGATTTATTTGCTCCCTATGCACCTACTAAAACTTTAGTTAGCATGGGAAAAAACGTAAAAAATGATACAGCTCTTGTAGAAATGATGCGTTATACTTTTGATCGCTCAATGATAAGAGGATCTGCAGGAAACACATGGGAATCCGCTTTAGATGTAGCCTATCTATGGGGTTTTGATCCAAGAGAAATAGACACTAAAAACATTTGTATATGGCATGCTTCAGACGATACTGCTTGCCCTCCTGAGATAGGTGCTTGGCTTGCAAAATTTTATAAAGAAAAAGGTGCACGTGTTAATTTTAAAAATAATGATATTGGATTTAATCATATGACATTCTGTAGTAGTTACTATAGAGAAGCTAATCACTCAATGGTCAAAGCTTTATTAGATGGACAAAAAAAATAACGTTAGCTAACAATGTGTATAATGCATAGCACCCTGCAGGATGCTACGACACCATACACGGCACGTTGGCAACAAGCTAAAAAATGAATATTTTAATAAAAGAGTTTAATAAAATAAAAGAATTCTACAAGTTAGGAAAAGATGTTCAACTAAAAGATGCTTTAGTATTATTGAAAGCTTGTAAAAGTTTTGATTATAAAAAAGGGGAGCTATTATTAAAACAAGGTACTAAAGAAAATAATATTTATTTCATTACAAAGGGATTAGTTCGCTGTTTTAACATAAATGAAAAAGGAGAAGAAGTTACTTTCCAACTTATTAAAGAATATCAGTTGGTTGGTAATATTCATTTTATTCTATTTGATGAACCTTCAAAGTTTAACTATGAAGCAATAGAAAATTTAAAAGGGCACTCTATTAGTTAGGATA